>OBLY010000088.1_pt1 | contig 13003 bp, 10 predicted proteins | sample 1539041 | NCBI WGS metagenome assembly OBLY01 (sample SAMEA2690973, study PRJEB22502) | sediment metagenome | biome: Billabong; feature: Tropical; material: Sediment | place: Australia | collected 2013-05-14 | depth 1 m
TAAGCTGCCGAGTTTGCCATGGCTATGGTATAATCACTGGCGTTAATAACGTAAAATGGATAGGGAAGAGATTCTAATGTGGTCCTGACAAATTCATTTTTCTGCTGGAGCTGCTCCACCATGCGCTTGCGCTCTGTAATATCAAGAGCAACGCAAACCAGTCCCTGGATACTGCCGCTATTGTCACGCATTACCGAACCGGAAAAAAGCATGGGTATTATCCTTCCATCTTTTGTCATGTAATTTTTTTCTATATTTCTGATGGAATCGGTTTCAGTTAGCTCATCGAACCACGCGGTGCCGGATTTAATTTGTTCATTCGCAAAGAGTATATCTACATGCCGCCCGACCAGCTCTTCTTCCCTGTATCCCAGCAGATCACAGGTAGCCCTGTTCACAGTCTTTATCGTGCCTTCGGGCGTCACTACAACAATGGTGCCGAATATGCTTCTAATAATATTATCCACATAATCCTTTGAAACAGTGGTCCTTTGAAGCTCCTCTACCATTTTCTTAAAAGTATATGCAAGCTCACCCAGTTCATCTTTTGAGTTGACTTCTATTTTATGAGCGAAGTTCCCTTTACTTACCTCTACCATTCCATTTGATAGTTTTTTAACCGGTTTAACGATATATGTACTTATTAAGAAGCTCAGGATTACCGAAATGAATGTTGAAGTCAATAATATATATATTATTGTATTAATTGTTTGAGAAATAATGTTGTCTATATATTCTTTCTTATATCCAACATTAAGATGCCCTGCCTCGAATTCTCCTTCTTTTATCGTAACAGTAGTTTCAATAACAGGAACATTATTAATGCTGAATTCAGTTACAGAAAAATCATTAAAGCCGCCGGGAGCCCGGTTTTCTATCTGCCCGGGAATTCCGTTTAAAAACGTATGCGCAAGGATGTTATTGTTTTTATCATAAACAACGATATAATAAATTGAGTCTTTTCGTATCGCTTTATTCTCAAACAGTATACTTGTTACTTTCTCGTAATCTTTATTCGCGACATAAGGGAAGATTTCATTCTCCAGAACCAGCAACCCGGTTTTTTCATTGACTATTAAAGTATGCTCCAGTTCTTTTTTTAATATTGTTTTGGTAGATATGATTGCTACAACTCCGGATGCTAAAATTAAAATTACAAAAAAAATAAACAATTTATATTGTAATTTCATAGCATGATCTTACGCCTTGTCTCAGTCTAATTCAAACAGCAGGAACCTTCCGTTATCCAAACGGGATAAAAATACTTTATTAAAGGCTTGATGGTTATGTTGTCCGTAGTTTCCGGGAAATCCTATACCCGCGCTGTAATCTCTCAAAGATTCTATTGATTTGATAAATGTGTCTCTGTTCAGATCTCTTCCGGTATCATTTAATACTTTTACCAAGATAAGCGCATTCAGGTATCCCTCCAACCCCACATAATTAGGTTTATCTTCCGGGAAATATTTTGCAGTTTGCAGCCTGTAATTCTTGACAGTCCTGAGATAAATCGCAGATGTTTCATAGGGGTCCGGGACGACCTGCGTTACTATGATTTTATCCGAGGTATTAATCCCTTCTCCGGAGAGTTCTGCGGCTAAAGCATCAGCGCCAACGAAAGATACGCTGTAAAAATAAGGATCGTATCCTTTATCCTTGTAAAGTTTTATAAACTTTGATACCGGTTGATATGTCCCTATTATGGCAATAGCTTCCGGGTCTGATTCTTTGATCGTTCTTTGGGCGCTTTCCAGGTCTTCCGTAGCGCTTATGTAGGTAGCTGTAGCAATCGGCTTCAGATTATATTTGTTCAGCGCAATTTCCACGCCCTTTAACCCGGCCAGTCCAAAGGCATCATTCTGGTAAAAAACAGCTATTCTTTTAAAACCCAGTTTTTTAACAAAATAGTCAACCGCGACTTCGGTTTCCTGATAATATGATGCACGGACATTAAAAACATACGGTCTGAGCGGAGTTCGAAGTTCTTCAGCCCCTGAAAATATTCCAATAAGAGGAACTTTCGCCTCCTCTGCCATATCAATCATCTTAGTAGTTGTAGGTGTTCCAACATAATCAAACAGAGCAAAGACCTTATCATCCAGTATTAATTTTTGTGTATTGGCTACCGTTTTTACAGCATCATACTGGTCATCGTATACTATAAGTCTGATCTTCCTGCCGTTAATCCCTCCCTGTGCATTGGTATCATTTATCAATGCCAGAGAGCCGTGTATGTATTGTGTTCCCAGGAAACCTGCCTGTCCTGTCAAAGGAGACGAAGAACCTATCAATATCTCTGAATCCGTGACGCCGCTGGTATTAATTTGCTCATTAACCTCAGTCCGCTTTTCTGGCGCTTTATTTAAACAACCCGTAATTAATATTGATGTTAATATTAAAATTATTAAAGATACCTTTGTATTTTTCTCCATATTTTGCTTCCTGTATTTTTCTTTGCGAACTCTGCGGTGCTTGATTAAACCACAGCATTATTACCGCATGACTGCGACACCCTCTTTGAATGACGACATTGCAGACATTTTCAGCGCCTCTTCAGTCCGCTGGCGCTCTATAATATCATAGAAAATCACTACTACGCCGATAACGTTCTCATTCTCATCTTTGATGGGTGAACCGATTATATCAACAGGTATTTTCGCCCCGCCCCTTGATACCAGTACAGTATGTTCTATCAGCCCGTAGAAGCTCCCTTCCCGCATAACCTTTGATACGGGATTCTCTACTTCCCTTCCTTTTTCTTCACTTATTATATTGAATACTTCCGCAATAGGTTTGCCCGAAGCCTCTCCCAGTTTCCAGCCCGTCAGTACCTCTGCTATGGGATTCATGACATTTACGAGTCCCCCGGTATCGGTAGCTATCACAGCATCCCCTATACCATTAATTATCGCAGAGAGCCATTGTTTGCTCTCTTTTAACTTCTTTTCCATTTCATGTTTGTATAGGGCTATCTCAATGTTAATCTGCAATTCCCTCTCTTTAAAGGGTTTGATCACGTACCCGAAAGGCTCTGTTATTTTTGCCCTCTCAAACGTTCTTTCATCAGAATAAGCGGTGAGATATATAACCGGTATATTGAAGGAGCGAATTTGTTCTGCTGCTTCAATCCCATTCATTTCCCCATTAAGCATAATATCCATCAGCACCAGGTCAGGATTCAGCTCCTGTGCTTTTTTAATAGCTTCCTCTCCTGAAGATGCTATCGACAGGACTGCATATCCCATGTGCTGTGCGCTTCTTCGTATATCCTCAGCCACGATGATTTCATCTTCAACGATCAGTAATTGTTTTTCAGTCATTAAGAACTACAGGATGAATAAAAGCTGCCCACTCTTATATACAATATTGTGAAAAGAATGTGAAATTAACCTTTTTTCTTCGGCAGGTGGCTTCTAACAATCGAATAGGGGAACAGGACCATCGGGCGAAGTCCGTCCACAGTGGAAATATCCCTTACTCCCCTCTCGACCTCAGAAATAAGCTCCCGCATGATAATTGTCTCTCTAACCTCTCCGGTCTCCTTTACCATAGCCAATCTGTGTATGGAATATAAACCCATTAAAGCTGCAAGCAAGAATAAAAATCCCCAGTCCGCCAGGATAAATGTTGTAAAAGCCGTCTCTCCCGATGGACTTATCCAGTTTACATTTATGAAGAGTTTATACCCGGTAAAGATATCGGCAAGCGTGCCACCGAGGATGGGTGCAATGCCGGCGGCTAACGAATTGATGAGGCTGTTAGCTGCCAGATATGCAGTTGCCTCTCCCTTCGGTGCCAGCTTAAGCCCTATGTTCCCGGAAGCCAAGGTAACCCCTGCAGTGGAAATACCTGCAAAGATATGTATTGCTATCAGTAGCAGGATAATGAAGATACGCCTTTCGGGAAGGATCGTTTGAGTCCACGCTACGATACTCAGCAGGAATAAAGGGCCGCTGACCCCAAGCACTGATTTGTTGCTGAAGCGATCTGTGAGCCTTCCCCAGATACGCAGGAATAAGATATTCGATAGCTGGCTCAGTACCATAAGAACAATGATAAGCTCAATATCCAGCTTAAGTACTTTGAGCATATAAACAGTAAAGAAAGGGGCTGCCAGATTGACAGCGAAATTCCATGAACTCATGAACATAATAAGGCGCTTAAAATTAACATCCTTGAGGGGCTTCAATATCCGTTCAAAAAAATTTATCTTCTCTTCGAGAGGCACCATGCGCGGCTCAGGAATGGTGGATACAAAATAGACACCAAGCAATCCCACAAGCGAACCGAGGGCGAAAAGTATTGAATAGCCGTATAAATCATACTGGGGGAACAGCTCTCCCCAGCGCCCGATGTAAAAGCCGGCTGCCAGGCTGAACGGGATACCCATTGCTATAGAAACACTCATTCTTTTTGAGAAAACCGACCCGAGGCGATTATGCGGCAGGAAATCATGCATCCATGAGTTCCAACTGCTTCCAGCCAGGGCGCTTAGGGTTGTACTTAATAATATTGCTATTATGAGAATTGCGAGCCTTTCCGAATCAGGAACTATGAACGGGATTAAGGCGATTAACAGCCAGAGAAGCCGGCTTGAGGCGGCAGCATACATACAGATCGTCCGCCTGGTACGTAATTTCTCTATCAGGTAAATCGAGGGTATCTGGACCAACTGCACCAGGGGAGGAATCGCGGCTAAAAATCCTATAAGCATGTTAGAGGCTCCGAGTTTCAGAGCGAAGGCAACAAGAAAAACACCTCCTGTCAGGGCTGCCATAACTTCAGTAGTTAGGCCATCTCTTATGAACGCCTTGAACCCTTTTTGGAAATCCTCCTCTGTTAATGTATCTTTAGCGTCCGGGCTCATCTTATAATTTCGTTTCTTTTAGTCATTTGCTCAAGGAGTTCTATAACCTCAATATAACTGCGTACATTGAACCTGGCATAGGACTGCTTCATCCCGACTTTGATGGAATAGGCTGTTTCGGGAAGTACCCGGAACAGGTCTTCATCCGTCCGGTCATCGCCTATTACCAATATGAAATCATGTTCTTCCTTTGAGAGCCAGTGCAATCCGGCTGTACCTTTATTCACTCCGGCACTTCTTATTTCGACAACTTTGCTTCCCTGCAGCACCTGGACATCTATATTGGCTGTGAAATTTACAAGCGCATCCATAAGTTCTTTTGCCTGAAGAGGACCCTGTTCAGCATCAGCTTTACGATAATGCCAGGCAATAGAGAAATCTTTTTCTTCTGTAAAGGCGCCCGGAACCCTGTCCACATATGTTTTAAGTATGGGAAAGATACCTGCTTTCCAGCCGTTTACTAACGGCTTGATCATCTTCCAGTCTCCTTCTCTTTCCTTGATCCATATACCGTGCTCCGCAACAAGGTTGATATTAAGTTCACCGAACCATTCCTGGAGAATCTCCTTGTTCCTTCCGCTTATCAGAACGATCTCATTTTTCGGATCTGCTGATAAGAGTCTGAGAATTCTCAAAACATCTTCGTATGGCTTTGCTTTCTGGGGGCTGGATGCGAACGGGACAAGCGTGCCATCATAATCCAAAAAGACCAGCCTCCGTCTTGCTTTATTTAAATCACTGAGCAGGTACTCTCTCATGTAAGGATTCAATAATTTGGTATCAAGCTTTTTCTGTTCCTCGCGTATGGTGAGCAGTTCCTGAACGAAATCATCTGCCCACCTGACTACATCATAGCGGCCCAGCCTGTCCTGCATGATCTGATTTCGCCTTATCTGCTCTTCATCTTGCATCTCCAGTGCAGCCACCAGGGCGTCAGCCACTTCTTCTTTGTTGTTCGGATTGATGAGGAGCGCCTCTCCGAGCTCTTTTGAAGCGCCTGTCATCTCACTCAGAATCAAAACGCCTGTTTTATCGTTTCTGCATGCGATATATTCTTTTGCGACAAGGTTCATCCCATCCCTTAACGGTGTAATCAGGGCTATGTCGCTTACACTGTAGAGGGTGACCAGCGAACTGAACGGCAGGTACCTGTACTGATATGATATGGGTGCCCAATCGATGCCGCCGAACCGCCCGTTAATCCTTCCTACAAGTTCATCGATCTCCCTTTTCATCTGCTGGTAATGTTCAACTCCCACACGCGAAGGGACAACTACCAGAAGGAGGATTACCTTCCTGTGCCACTTCTCGTTCCTTTCAAGAAAAAGCTCGTAACTCTGCAAGCGATTGATGAGACCTTTTGTATAATCCAGCCTGTCTATTGAAAGTATGACCTTATAACCATCGAGGGTCTTCCTGAGTTTATCTTTTTTCCTCTGCACTTCGGGGCTGCTCGCAGTGGTTTTGAATTTATTGAACTGTATGCTCATGGGGAACGTATCGACTTTAACGATATGGTCACCTAGGATAATGCTTCCCATATTATGCTCATAACCCAGAATGCGGAGTACACATCTCAGGAAATACTGTGTGTATTCGTGCGTATGGAACCCGACAAGGTCTGCTCCCAGGATACCTTCCAGTATCTCGATACGCCACTTCTTCGGAAGAAGGCGGAATATCTCAAAGGAAGGGAAAGGAATATGAAGGAAAAACCCTGTCGGATTATCCGGCGCTCTTTTTCTTAAAAGACCGGGAAGAAGCATAAGATGATAATCATGTACCCATACAAGATCACCCGGTCTGATTATTTCCATAACCGCATCGCAGAAGGTTTCGTTCACGCGCTTATAATATTCCCAGAATTCCTCATCGTATGCGGCATAGGTCGGAAAATAATGGAAAAGTGGCCAGATGGTTTTGTTGCAAAACCCATGATAGAATTTTTCCATGGATTTCTTTGAGAGAAAAACAGGATGAGCATGGAACTCGGAGAGCGCTCTTGACTTAAGTTCATCTTTAAATGTATCGTTATCGTCAATTGAAATACCCGGCCAGCCTACCCATACGCATTCAGACTTTGTAAAAGAGGAACTCTTCAACGAGTCAAGATACGCGCTCAGGCCGGAAACAAGACCGCCTACGCTCTCCTTGAATCTTAATAATCCCTCTTTTTCCACTACAGTGATCGGCAACCTGTTAGATACTACGAGTATCCTCACCCGCTACACCCTACAGGGCTATATGTTCTATTCAGTCAAAACCTTTTCGGCTGGCATTTTTTTATTTGCTCTCTTCCGGCGTCTGATCTTAAGTGCCAGTATTCTCAGCGTGTTTTTCTGTATATCGAAGATTGCATAGAAATCCCAGGCGCGCAGCCGGTAATAAGGAACTCCGGTAAGTTTTATTACATTCTTATCAGGAGCCTCGATAAGCTGCATGATGCTTTCAACGATATGTTTTGAGAAGGACATATCAAGCCTCTTTAGCACTTTTGCAGCCGGTTCGGAAAGGATTACCTGGGTTTTCATCAGAATCCCAGTTCTTTTGCAAGCTTCTCAAGCGATACCCATTTGCCGCTCTCGATATCTTTTATAGTCGATTCAAGCTCTTCCCTGGTCTTCAGGTTAAGGTCAGAAACATCCTCAATGAGGCGTTCCAGAACGTCATTGTACGTTTCCTGCCTGTAGAGCTTCATCTTGTCCAGTTTGTCTTTGGTGGTTTCTTTGAGCTGGATCGTTGTTACCATAGCATTAATTATGAACTGCTAAGTATTTAACTTTTGTTATAGTATAGTATAGGTTGTTATATCTGGCTATAGCGATAAGTCCACTATGATGTAAAATTTAAAGAATTGGTGAGATATTTGCAGTTAAAACGGTCATACATACCCACACGCCGCCTCCTGGCACATGCAGTTTCTCCCTATCATGCAGGGTATCAAATCCGACCAGTCCAATAACATGAGGAGTTCGGGCTTTTGCGATAGCAGTCAGATTGCAGATGAGAGCCACCGACTAAAGCCAGAATGGGAACAACACGGTTATTTCCTTTTGTTCTACAACTGTTAATATCTTATAAACTATAAATCCAATCATTAAACCAATGCATATATAGTTTTTAAACTATAATCATCATATTCAAAAAGCAAAGCGGAAGCTGTAAAAATACTTTATGTACGGCTTCAATATACGTACAGGTTCCCATAAGGCCTATGCGATAGCGGAACAAGCTTCGTAAAGCTCCCGCTCATCACTTCGTTCAGGTCAAATCCGAAATGTTCGCAGTACTCCTTAAGATAAGACCCGATGAGCTTCTTATCGTCTTCATTTAACTCAAGACAATTGACTTCTTTCCCGATCCTATGGGGGTCAACTTTTCCCCTGATGTAGATCACGCCGCCGTGCATGCCTGTTCCCACATAATCGCCCACGATAGGGCTCTTGCCGTCCATGCCGAGGAGTATCATCATCCCTCCGGCCATGTATTCGCCAAAGAAGTCGCCCGCCGTACCGCCTGCTATTATGACGGGAATCTGTTTCTTATACTCCTTCATGTGTATCCCCACGCGGTACCCGGCGTCTCCCTTGATATACAGCTTCCCGCCCCGCATGCCGTAGCCGATGATATCGCCCACGTTGCCGTGAACAATAATCTCTCCGGCGTTCATGGTATTCGCTATGCCATCCTGCGCGTTCGCATTAACGATAATCCTGGGTCCGTTCATGAATGCGCCAAGATCGTTCCCGGGTGTGCCGTTGATCGTTATTTTCACACTATCATTTAACCCGCCGCCGATGTACCTTTGCCCGCCTATATTATCAAGCTCGAACTCCTTCTCGCCTGCCGCTACTGCATCGCGGATCATTTTGTTCATCGGTCGGTAATGCATGCCTTTTGCGTCTATTCTCATAAAGCGTCACGTCCCTTTATGCCATACCCACTTATAGCTTCGCCATACGTGCCTGGTGACCAATTTTTTACAAAAATTGTCATAAGTATCACTGCCCTATTCCCGCATGTTTAATTCCAAGGATATCAAGCGTCTCCTGTGGAAGCCCTACACCGCGCAGGCGCTCTCTGCTGCCTCTTAACGACTCGATTGCGTTTATGCCCAGCGACCCCAGCACTTCCTGTATCTCATGACCCCACGCCGTGAGGAGGTTGCACAGCCTGTCAGCCGCTATTTCAGGATTCAGGCGGCGCACAAGCTCAGGTTTTTGCGTGGCTATGCCCCATGCGCAGTTGCCTGTGTAGCACTTTTGGCATACCCTGCATCCCATGGCTATCAGCGAAGCTGTCCCGATGACGCAGGCATCAGCCCCGAGCGCAATTGCCTTCACAACATCGGCGCTCTGCCTGATGCTGCCTCCGACAAGAATGGATGCGCGGTTGCGTATGCCTTCCTGCCTCAACCGCTCATCGACTGCTGCAAGAGCAAGCTCAATCGGGATTCCCACATGGTCCCTGATGATCATAGGCGCAGCACCAGTCCCGCCGCGGAACCCATCGATCATTACGATATCAGCCCCGGCGCGCACGATGCCGCTTGCGATAGCAGCTACATTGTGTACTGCGGCTATCTTGACGGATACGGGTTTCTTGTAGTCCGTCGCCTCTTTTATCGCATATATCAACTGGGAGAGGTCTTCGATTGAATAAATATCGTGATGCGGAGCGGGTGATAGAGCATCCGTTCCGACGGGTATCATTCGCGTCTTTGATATATCCTCACCTACCTTCTCACCGGGCAGGTGTCCGCCGATGCCCGGTTTTGCACCCTGTCCGATCTTGATTTCCACAAGAGCACTGTTATTCAGGTACTTGCTCGTTACGCCGAACCTCCCTGATGCGACCTGCACGATGATATTGCTGGCATAGGGCGCTATTTCTTCATGCAGACCGCCCTCGCCTGTATTCATCAGGGTTCCCATGCGCTTTGCAGCCATTGCCAGCGCCTTGTGGGCGTTCAGGCTTATCGCACCGTACGACATTGCAGCGAAAACTATGGGTATATCAAGCTTTACCTGCGGCGCAAGCTCGGTTTTCAAACTGGCATGCTCGCTATCGAACTCAACACACTCGGGCTTTGCACCGAGATATGTGCGCAGTTCCATAGGTTCGCGCAAAGGGTCAATTGAAGGGTTTGTCACCTGGCATGCGTCTATCAGCATATGATCCCAATAGATTGGGTAAGGTCTCGGGTTGCCCATGCCCGTGAGAATGATACCGCCGCTCTCAGCCTGCTTTAAGATATTCTTCCTTATTTCAGGCGTCCAATTATAGCCGTACTTGTAATCAAGTGGGTTCTCGGTAATTGTGATCGCGCCCTCGGGACAGAAAGTCGCGCACCTGTGGCATGCAACGCACAGCCGATGGTTCGGTGTAACTTTATCCTTAAATTCGATCGCACTGAAACTGCAGTTGATTACACAGCGCTTGCACCTGCGGCACCTCTCGTGATTCACGTTCACAATGAATTCTGCCGGAAGCTGCGATTCCATTATTCCACCTCTTCCTTGAGAGTGCCTATTACAGCCGTCCCTGCCTTCGGGCTCCATACCTCATCAAGGTCTGGGGCTATTTCACGGATGGCAGATTCCTCTGAAGCCATGTAGAGCATATCATCCTTGCGTGCCGCTGTCATCGGGCGAAGCTTAATCCTGTCGTTTAAGCCTATCATGCCGCGGCTGTGCCCCAGGATTATGCTGAAAGGACCGTTAAGGAGCGAACTTCCGTATACCTGTCTTATCATAGTTGCTATTTTCTTTTGCTCAGGTTCCATGCGGTCTATATCCTTCCAGAACGGTGAAGCAAGCGACATCACTGCCTTATCAACCGGAAGCTTATGCCTCCGCACGAGCAGGTCAAAGAGATAAGCGATGACTTCAGTATCAGTCCGCAGCTCAAGCCTGTACCCGTACATCTCAAGGTAGCGTTTGTTAATACCATATGACGATATCTCGCCGTTATGAACAACGGACCAGTCAAGAAGCGTGAACGGATGAGCACCTCCCCACCAGCCCGGGGTATTTGTGGGGAACCTGCCGTGGGCTGTCCAGATGTACGCGCTGTAATCTTCCAGCTTGTAGAATTTCCCGACGTCCTCAGGATAGCCGACACCCTTGAATGCACCCATATTCTTGCCGCTTGAAGCAACAAATGCCCCCTCGACTTCGGAATTAATCCGCATGACCATTTTCATGACATAATCCCGTTCCGAGATGAACTCAAGCTTGTTTTCAGGCACCTCAAGGAAATATCTCCAGAGAAGAGGAGGGTTCGAAATCCCGTTCTCCCGGCGTGTGGGAATGGGCTCGTCCATATCCACGTTGAAGATGTCCTTGAAGAATTCTTCAGTGGCTTCTTTTGCCTCCATGTTATCATACATCATATGAAAAGCGTACTGGTCTTTCCGTTCAGGATAAATACCGTAGGCTGCAAATCCCCCGCCAAGCCCGTTTGAGCGGTCATGCATACAGGTGATGGATTTCAGTATCACCCTGCCGTCAATGCGTCTGCCCTCTTCGCTCATCATTCCGGATATCGCGCACCCGGACGGTATCCTTTGGTGAACCCGTTCAGATGTTTTGAATACTTCAGGGTTCATCAAACCATCACACTTCATTTTCTTCACCTTTTAAACAATCCAGTAATTTTTTTAATTCCTCTGCCCCGCTCTTCGGAGGCTCGGGAAGTTTCAGTTTCTTTCTTACGGATGTGGGTTCGCCCAGCCTCCCATCTTTCCTGAACATCTCGATACTGGCTGCAAACCCTTTCGGGCTCTTTCCCTTTTCAAGAGCCAGATGTTTTAATTTATCGAATATCTTGTTCATGCCCATCTTCTGCGGGCACAACTCATAGCAGGTGTAACAATCCACACAGCGCCATATATTATGGGAATCTATCACGGCATCAAGCTCGCTCGAGAGCAGCCTGCCTATAATCTCGTTGGGATTGAATTCAGGAGTTATTTTCACCACAGGACAATCGTTAACACACGCACCGCACTCGTAGCACTTGCGGACAGCATTGAGGTCGAAGATTTCCCGCAGCTTCATAAGATAATTATACCTTGAATCCCATTTCGACAGGAATTCAGCAGCATCTATCCTGTGCATATCCATGCCCAGCTCCCGCGGCATGAAACCCATTGCAAGACCGAGCATCTCAGGGTAATAGATGATAGGAACATTCAGCTTCTCCCCGCTTTTCTGCATGAGGTACTGGCGCGAATCGTACTGCATAAAGCATGATGGGCACGTGAGTGAGATGGCATCGGCCTTCTTTGTGACCTCAAGAAGCTTCATGCGTGAAAGGGCAGTGGCTTCATCCGGCTCATCAGCCGTGTTCAGGTTGCCGCCGCAGCAGAGCATCTTTGTCTCGTATTCGATACTCTTTGCGCCGAGTGCTTCTATCAGCGCATCGAACTTCTTTGGCTTGTTCGGGTCGTCAAAGAATATGGAAGAACTGGGACGCAGCATGTCGCAGCCTGCGTGCGCCGCGATCTTCATGCCGTCAAAAGGTCTGGTGACCTGCTGCTTTATCTTCGCTATACCGATATCATCATGCAGCACCTCGACCAGATGCTTAACCTCGATCGTTCCCCCGTATTCAAGCCCGATAGATGCAAGAACGTTATTCACCTCTGTCCTGAGGTGGGGATTTATCCGCATCTCTACCTCTACTGTCTTTAATGTACTGTAGCAGCCGTTGCAGGGTACAAGTAAATCATGTCCTGCCTTCTCGGCTAAAGCCAGGTTCCTTGCAGCCGTAACATACCATGCCAGCTCCCCTGAAGGCTTGATAATGCTTTTTGTTGGACAGCACGTTGCTCCTTCCAGGTCGTGAAGGACGCAGCCTAGCTTTGATAAAACAAGTCTTGTTGATTTTTCCATAAAAGGAAAACGCGCCGGGATGATGCATCCTAAGAATAATGTGTATTCTGGCATATTTTCCTCTCGTTGGGGAAGCTGACGATAGCTGTAATAGTATTTAAGATTTACTCAGTAACAGGTAAGAGACTGGCGGCGGGGTACATAAAGATGGCAGGTTAAGGGTTCTGTGTAGTCTTCGGTTGTTTGCGACACATGTAAAAATTCGGTTGCTGAATGAAGGATTCCATCAGATATTAGT
>OBLY010000089.1_pt1 | contig 12892 bp, 21 predicted proteins | sample 1539041 | NCBI WGS metagenome assembly OBLY01 (sample SAMEA2690973, study PRJEB22502) | sediment metagenome | biome: Billabong; feature: Tropical; material: Sediment | place: Australia | collected 2013-05-14 | depth 1 m
AGACTTCAAAAGATGATGTTGCAAATGAATTAAGTACTAATCTAACAAAGTCAAATTAGACCTCCGATGAAATACAGGATGGCTCTTACTAACTCTGTTTTCAATATCTTGAAGTGTATCAGAACTAAAAAAATAATTGTAAAGATTACAATATATATCATGACCTTTATTTTCAATCCTATTCCAGAGCCTTCGCTATCATCCATAATACTCACTTCTTACTACGATTTGCTTGTTGTGGTACTTTGAATTACTCATTTAGTACTTTGTAAAGTACCTATAATATCATTTGTTGCTTCAACTCTATAGTGACCTTAGATACATCAGAATTGCGTTAATTAATTTATCCAACAACTCTATTCCAGTAATTGTCTGTATTTTTTGTATATTCGCTACTGTAGTTACAGTTGACTCTGTTGCAACTACCACAGGTGTTGGTGTTATATCTGATTCAGGATATGTTACAACCGTAACAGTTGGTATTGGTGTTGGTTGTATAGTTGTAACTACAGGCTGTGGTGTAGTTACTATAGGATTTAGTGTTGGTACAGGTGTTGGGGTATATAGTGGCGGAACTATCACAGTTTCTACATTATTTGAAGTACAAGTTGAGCTTCCATAGAAACACCAGACTGATAGATAATATGTTCCAGCAGGTGGTCTTGGAAACGAGTGATACCCATAAGAAGTTCCAGATGCCGAATTTACAAGATTACCAGCACTATCTCTTAAATCAACTTTCCATGAGTTCCCACTAATGCTTACATAGTAATCTATAGTGGTATCAGTTACCTTAATCTGATTTGATGGCATGAACCACGTCAAATATCCAGCATAATGAGCAGTACCCAAAGTTAAAACTAATAAGGCTATGCCTATTACAACATAATTCTTTGTACTCTTCTTCATTTGCATCACTTAAAAATAACTTTTAAAAAATTTAACTATACTTCATTTTTAAATTTATTATTGTATCTCTATTTGTGATGTGCAACCTATCACAAATTTCTACAACTCGTTTATTTGAATGTTGAATCTCAGACTCGAATCTTTTAACTTTAGATACGATATTTGAGTTAACATTCCTGTTTCTTTTGTTTACCATATTATCAATAATTTAGATAAATGAAATAAATTGTAGTAGTAATTGACGAGGTATAATATGCCAAGAATAAGTAGAATAACCGCTATATCAACTACATCCATCCCTTTACTCTTCTTTGGTTTCTTTCCCATATTTTAACCTCTATCATTATACACTCTTGTATCATTCCATGTCATAAGAAGGAGGCACAACCCAGAAGTGAAACAATACAAGAGTTAGGTTCAAACGTTCTTTACTGACTTTCGCTATCTATCACCGTAATTTTATATTATTTCTATTTTTATTTAGTTTTATTGTGATTTATATAATCGCTATCACTCAATACTATAAAAGACTTTGCTTAGAAAAAAATCTACATTTGATAATTACTTATTGTTTCGTCTCAGATAGACATAAAAAATTCTACTCGATTTCAATCTAACTCCATGTTGGCTAATATCCAGTCCTCTCTTTCTAAGCTCGTTAACCAAAACCTGATATATCGGAGCAATTAAACTCCTTCTCACATTTCCTTTCTTTGTTTCAAAGGGTTCACCCAAAACTTCGTATAGTTTATCAAGTGGTATCGGAAGTTCTGTCTTTCCATCCCATTTAGTACTATTTGCATAATATTCAGCTACATGACGTGCCCTAAGCTCAAGTTCGCTTTTAAACTCTTCGCTGTTTTTTAACATGAAATCCATATCAGATGCTAATATTTTCTCAATGTTACCCACATTAATTTGTGTTTCATTACCCACCATAACTCCTCCTGTACTACGATTTTGTTTTTATTTTTTAAATCTGTTCCTCATCTTTCTAAGTTTATCTTTCCTGAATTATTGAATATCTGTTATCAAACTCCTCCAGTATTATTTGTTTATCTTTATTACATGAACATGAGTTGTATAAAAAAACAGCATCACGCATCATATGAATCAGTTTTGGATAATAGATACTCTTTTCTTTGTCAACTCTTGCCTGCAATTCTTTCTTAATATTACCGTTTATTTCATATTGCCTAAGTTCTTCAAAATCTGATTCTTTATTAGAAATCCCAAAACTTGTAAAATCACCCATTACCCGCCTTCTTACAATATCATTTTTTTCCATTTTCCAGATATGTGTAATTATCAAATTGATTATGTTATCATACCCAACAAGTATAATTTCATCAGCCTCTTTATTCTTATCAAGCCAATAATTATATTCCTTATACCATAATCCGTCAGCAAAATGATAAAACCAGCATCTCCCTTTTACTTCAACTTTCTTAATAGAATCTGAACCATTTATGTCTTTACTCCTTGTACAATCATATGACTTTTCATTTTGTTTTTTATTTCTAATAATCTTGCCATTCCCATCGTCAAAATCAATACCATTAAGTATAATTTCAGTTAAATTCCCCAGCCATTGTGAACTATCCATAGGAATACCAAACAACTTCTCAGTATTTGTTATACTAAGTACATTTTTAAAACTAACCACTTCTTTTCTTTCATTAAAAATTTCTCTTGACTTTCTCTTAGCTTCTTTACTTGTTTCTACACTTGGCATAATTTAGTCCCCTTATATCTCACAGAAAGGAACTTTTTTCTTTGACAATAGAATGAGCTTATCACCAACAACAACAAAAGCATCAAGTGGGAAATCCTCACAAACGTTAGCTATAAAATTGTGAATGCTATCTTTATCCAATTTCTTGTTTCTGTAAAAATTATCAGTAGTTGTAAAGTCGAATTCAGTAAATCGCTATGCGTAGCTTAATTCACTTTGTAAATGACAATAATGCTGTTTTACAAAGTAAATCAACCTCTACATAGCGATTTTGTCGTTTTTGTTTTACAAGTACTGATTATCGCTTCTATATGCTTCAAACGAAACATATTTATCTTTAATATCTGAACGAGAATTAAGAATCTTTCTACATTCTTCCTGTAATTTGTTCTCTTCATTTATCAAATTCTCGGTGAACTCTCTCATTTCACGCATAAGTTCAATATGTTCTTTTATTTCCTCTTCCATTGTAAGTCCATTTTCTGTGAGTTCTTCCTTCACTAACTTACGATTGACTTTACGTACTTTAGATGTCATATTAATCACTTCCCATTAAACCTATGTTATTATTTTGATGAGTTAGTTCGTTTTCTCAAATCAATAATCCCAGTCAATCTCTCAATGTCAATATGTGTTGATAATAACCCAACATAAACCTCATCATCAAGTACGTGTTTCTTTCCTTCTCTATCAGTCGTACCTATCTTATAGAAACAATCTTCTCCACTACCTATGAAAAAAAGTTCATCACTATCTGTAAAAAGAAGTCCATCATCAGATTCATCCGATTGATTTCTAAGCCATGATTTGACTACCTGTGCATTACTTGACATTTTAATCACTCCCCAATTCCAATACCTCATCAACGTTAAAATTATTATTAAAAACATCAGAGTCATTAATTAATATAGACAAATCCATATTGTTTATTATATCTTGAATAATATCTTCTGATAACTTATCTTTAAATTCTTCTCTAAATTTAATCTTCAGAACTTTACTTTTAATTTCTTCCTTCATTATAAATAAATCGGTTGATACCCCAACATATGAACATAATGTATTTTCTCTTTCATCAATTAGATTTAAAAGTGACTCAATAAAATCATACTCATCCTTTAACTTATTAATGTCCATATTAATCACTTCCCGATTTATCTCTTAACAAGTTTTCATATACTCTCTAAAAATATCGCTGAAACTTCCTCTTGTTTTATATTCATTAAATAACTTAACAAGAAACTTCAAATCTTCATTTGTTATGTGAAGTCCTTTATCTAATATATCACTGGTCAGCATATTCTCTCTACTTTTTTCATTTACATTGTTGTAGCTCCCATCCCCTATTCTAATTTCATAATCAAGAAAATATTGAAAAGCAGATGACTCTTTTTCACTAATCAATCCTAATTCAACAGCGTTGTCAGAACATACATAAGATGCGTGTTGTTTATGAAGTTGTAGATAAGCATCAATAGTCACCATATTATACAATTCCTTTCTTGATTTATTCCTAACATAATCAATAAAATCTTCTGCGTTCAATCCCCATATATAAAATGATGGAACAACCATAATAATCACTCCGTTCCGTTAAGACCAATCATATTATTCATCTCTATCGTCTTTTTTGCGGTCTCTTTTTCTTCAACAAGCCTATCATTTGCATCAATGAATATCCTGCTCATAAGGTCATCATCCGAATTAACTAAGTCGTTGGAAGTAATGTTTGGATTTTCCTTATACAAATTATACAAACTTGATAAACCATTTTTATACCCTCTAATACTTTTACTGAGTATCAACAAACATGCACGTTTGTATCGTGCATATCTATCCATAACATAATCTAAGGTAACTTCACCATATCTTGTTTGTAGAACCTGTACTCCCTCTTGTTTACCATTCATTAAACTAATTAAATCGTCTTCTGCTTTCTCAACAACGTCCTTAATATCAGAAGCCGTCATTTTCTTTGCTGCTTCATTTAAAATATTAATGTCATTATCATCTGGCAAAGAAGAAATATTATATCCATTAGTCTCTTTAAACTCTATCTCAAGAAATTTACTAAAGCGTTCTATTCTATATCTGAGCTTATCAAAATCTTTGGTATCAGTTTTAAGATAATATATAAACTTATTTCTAACGACATTGTTTAAATTAACATAATTAATTAAAACACTATTATCAGAAATTACATTAATCGTATCTGGACTAAACCTTAAAGCTAATAAAAACTTAATTTGTCTATAGCTTATATCATCCAAATTTTTAAAGGCATCAAATACAATTGACATATAATTTCTAAGTTGTTTTTGCCCATGTTCTCCATTTAATTTATTAACAATATTCACGAATATTCTCATTTCAACAATATTTTTCTCAAATTCAACTAAACTACCAGAATCTGGAAACTTTGTTAATACCTCACTTAACACCCCCACACTCATATTTTCAATTACATCAATCGTATTAATTCGTGGAATGTTAACCGACCCATTCATTATTCTTCTACAAAACTCTCTGTAATAATAACATTTAAGTTTCTTAGATAATTCTGCCTCTGACATCTTCTGATTTCTACCCCCAAGATACCTTACATAATCAGATTGTGTTTTAAACAACCCTGAATTAAATCCAAGAATTATTACTCTTTCTTTCTCCTTTACAGACAGAGGTTGACTTTTATTTGCATCAATATGTTTTTCATACACATCAATTTCTGTATAATCAACCATCTCCTCTGCATATATCGCAGAATAGTTAGTATCGCCATATCGTTTCACTATCTCCCTAAAAGTCTGAACTCTCCTATGTCCATCAACAATCTCCTTCATCCCTTTAGTGTTCACTATGTAACAAATAGCTGGAATATTCTCAACTGAAGTTTTCCTGCTTACTATATCATTAACAAATGAATCTAAATCAAGTTTATCTCTTTCCTGATACCTTGAATCAATTAACTCGTTCAGGTTCACTAACTTTTTAGGTAAAAGTCTCATACAAAATTCCCCGACTTTAAATCTTCTGATTTTAAAACTCTCTTCAAGGTAACTGTATCCTCATCTACAATTATAACTTTTATATGGTCTCCATTACTCCATGATACTTGCTTTGGTAATGTTAATCTCAATCCAGTTGCAACAGCAAATATCTTATACAACTTGGTTATCTCTTTATTTACAGTTTCAACCATTTAAATCATCTCATTTTGATTTCTAAGGTAATAAAAGGTATTTTTTCTCTTCAATACTTAAATCCTTTAGGACTATATATACTTTTTTATATACGTTATTTTAAAAAAGAGCAAGAGAAGTCGCTATCCAGAAGTTGCACACCTTAAAGTTGATAGTCTAAAGTTTGCATCATTAAAGTGCTTAAAGTTCACTCTCTAATCTAACTATCATTACCTTCCAATTGCTCCGACTTGCTTACTCTATTATACGTGTTCATTGTTGTTACTTAATCTTATTTGTCCATTCTTGTGTTTTGTTTATGTGGATATTTTACTGTTAATATTATCTGTCCAATTTACTAATCTTCTGATTTCGTCACGAATTGTTATACCGTTCGACTTTAAGTTTTCGTGACGAAATCATAATAAAAAGTATTAAAATCACTATACTTAGCCACAAAATACACTAACGAGAAGATTAAACATGTAGAGTTTAAGTAAATTATCTGGATAGACAACTTCAAGGTAGCAAAAAGTATCGGAGGGATAGGTAAGATAATGGAGATTGGTTGAGTGATATAATGTAGCGGGATAGTGTATAAGGCTTATACAATTATCCAATATGGAGCTAAGAATAAGCAACAATGGGTGATAATATAAGCAGAATATGGGAGATAGGATTAAATAAATCAATATTTTGGCTCAAAGCTCGGATAGCGAGTCTAATTATCCCTTTTTTGGATTGAAGTTAAGCCTTAAGGCTAAATTATTAAGGGTATCGTTCAAGGGGTTAATTCAAAATTAGGGCAAAATCGTTTATAGAGCGTTTACGAAATTATAATATTGTAAATATAAATATAGCACAAAATGATAACAATACTTGAAAATTATGAAAATGAAACTAAAAAATAGAGCGTAAAAATGATATATACGACTTTCGCAGAGCTAAACTCTCGAAAAGGTTTAAGAAAGGGCAATATTATATTGAGTTAACGAAGTTAAAACGGTAGCCTGTAGGTGATTTTTATGGTAGATGAATTCACAAGAATTAATGTTGACGGTGTAGAAGTGTTTGTGAAAAAGGATGGGAGTATTTATAAGCGATTATTAACTTATCCATTGAAATGTAGCGTATCTGAGAATGGTGGTAGGAAAAAAAGGTATCTTAATCATGACACTGCATATCTTGGTAGTGTATGGTTAAATCTACTTGCAGATGAAGTAACAGTAGATGGAAGGTTTAATACTGATTTGAAAGTTAGTTTCTATGATAAGACAAGTGGAATTAATGCTTCCATTAGATTACCGATTGGTATTATTTGTCTCATGGTGGATATGAGACGTAAAATACCGAACATTGAGCCAGTTACAAATTTAATTCAAAAAGCTTTGTATGATGTGAGAAAAGCAAAAGAAGAAGGTAAAAGGAAGCTGACAATTACATCAAAATACAAGTACCTGCTTGAACATGGTGCAAGAGGAGTTACAACAGAAGCTTTTGAAAGAACACTTCGTGACATAGAGGAAAAGAAGAATCTTAGGAATCAGAAAGAAATCCATTGGTCATCGGTTAAGAACTTTTGCTGATTGATTCGAGAATATTTTCAGAAAGATAACTCATACATTTAGTTTAAATATCGTCCGAATCGTTCAGAAAGTTAAAACTTTATCAATAAAATTCTCTTTTCCATAAGACATAACATAATCGTTATGCAGCATAGCATATAAAAAGGCAGCGACATTGTTATGAAAAAGCTTAAAGGGACTGATAAAAAAGAAAAAAAACATCAATCATGGGAGCAAGATGTAATTGAAAAAGATCTATGCACTACTTTTTCACCCGAATGGTTGCGTAAAACAGCACAGGAGACAGGACTTATAAAACGTGAACGAAAAGTTGACCCAACCATTATGTTTTGGGTTCTGGTTATGAGTTTTGGAGTTCGTCTTGAACGATGTCTGGCAAGCATAAAACGAAGTTATGAAAAATCTTCTGATAAAAAATTAAGCGATAGCAGTTGGTACGAACGATTTACCCCAGAACTTGTCGCCTTTCTTAAGATCTGTGTTATTCATGCTATTGAGCATCTTGCACAGGAACAAAATAGAATTCTCAATGAAAAGATTGCAAAATTCAAGGATGTGCTTATTCAGGATAGTACGATTATTCGATTACATGAGACACTTGCAAAGAAATGGCCTGCTGCCAGATCAAGAACAGTTGCAGCAGGCATCAAAGTGAGTTCATTAGTAAGTGCAGTAGCAGATGGCCCAAAACGTATTGCTATTTATGCTGAAAGTACTAACGAATTGAAGACACTCCGAATAGGCCCCTGGATAAAAGATAGAATCCTTCTTATTGATCTTGGTTTTTATAAACATCAGCTTTTTGCAAGGATCGAAGAGAATGGCGGCTACTTCGTATCTCGATTGAAAGCGAATGCAGATCCTCTCATCGTAGATGTGCATAACACATGTCGGGGCAACTGTATTGATGTGAAGGGAAAATGCATCAGTGAAATTCTGCCAAAATTAAAGAGACAGGTACTTGATGTGGAGGTTGAGGTTTCTTTCAGAAGACAGAATTTTAATGGCAAAAGTAAGACAAGATTGGATACTGAAAGATTTCGATTGGTAGCGGTTTTTAATGAAGATGAGAAAAAGTACCATGTATATCTTACCAATATTTCAAATGATGATTTAAGTCCTGAAGATGTTGCGAAACTCTATGGTGCGAGATGGGATATAGAACTGATTTTTAAAGAACTCAAAAGCCGATATGCTCTTGATGTTGTTAATACCACCAATCCTCAAATTGTTGAGGCTTATATCTGGATAGCTGTTCTCACTCTTTTTATAAGCAGAAGAATATATTCAATTGTTCGAAAGCATAGTCCAAAGGAGCAAATGATTCGTTACACCCAGTTAAGATGGAGTACGATTTTTGCTGAAAATGCTAATGATCAACTGACCGCTATTCTTCGTTATTGTGGAATTGAAAGGACTTTCGAGATGGTTATGAATGTTTACCAGAGTCAGGCTCTTGATCCGCATGTTAACAGGTATCGATTTAGGGAAGAGTGGTGGGCTTAACCGATGACGTATGGAAAGAAATCATACGCAAAGATGATATTAAGAAATCTGAGGAAGAACATAAAATTACATTGGCTGAGTTTAGAAAATCTGCGAGCGAACTTAGTCAGTCAAAAGCTAATGGATAGGATTTTAATTGATTTAGATAAATGACATTAGATTTATATATAAGAAGATTTATATAGTTTAAAGTCTTATTAGTATTTAGAGTTTTTAAACACTTCAATTTTAAGGAGCGATGAGCATGTTAGAGAAAGACAAAGTTCTGGTAATAAGAAAAATAGGAAGTGCAAATTATCTTGTTATACCACCTGAAACGGGATTAACAGTGGATGATGCTGTTTCTATGCACCAAGAGAAAGATAATGAAATTGTATTGAGAAGATTGGTTGTTGGATAGAGCAGGTGAGGAATATGAGTGGTACCATTCCAGTCTATAATAAAGCTAAAATCGACAAAATAAAGAACTCTCTATGTACAGGCTGTAAAATGGGTTCATGTGCAAAAACTCCAGAGATGCTAAGCATATGTCAATTTGAAGCCTTCGAGTTTAGATTGAGAACTGGAAGGTATAATTTAGGTGGGAATGGAAACGGAGCAGTACATTCTGTTAGTAAGGATATTAGGGGAGTAATTATTGATAATGTTCATGTATCTATTGACGATATAAAGCGATTGATTGTTAATAGAACTGATTGCTACTCTTTACAAAATCCCAAAGAGCCTGAGAAGTTTCCAGATGTTAAAGAAGAGTTAACAGACGGTATAATACTTCAAAGTCTGTTAGGGTATATCACGATTGGAATAAGACCAATCAATCCTGAGATAAAGAAAATTAAGTGGATATGCTGGGATGTTGATGCAAGTGAGAACGATAACCCCAAGATGGTAGTGGGAGCTATTTTACATTGTTTAAAGGGTAAAGGACTTACTGGATACGTTGAACAATCGGGAAGTAATAACAGCTATCACGTTTGGATATTTATCGAACCGATAGATAATGATTTAGCCTTTAAGTTTGATGAAAAATTCAAAAATGAAGTCAAGATATTATTAGCCAAGAAAGGAGCAGGAGATGTGTACATAGATAGAGGAGTACACAAAGGCGAGAAGCTGGGAAGTGGAATGATAAAGATGCCTTTTAATATTCAGAGAAAGAATAATGTAAGAAGTAAATTTGTCAATTGTGATATTTCAAAAATACAGGCTCAAAGGTTGGTGATTACATGAAGGCGTTTAGACCGTTATTACCTTATATCAGGTATTCTTTTGCTTATCAAATCTATCCAGCGAAGGGAAAGAGTAAGAGAACTCCAGATTATATTGGAGAGGTCAAAGCATGGTTGACTATGGAGAGATTTTCACCTTTTATGAAATTCTCTAAATATGGAACTTTTGAAGATTGGTATAATAAACAGAAAGAGATGGGAAGAGAGAACACCGATTATGTTAAGAGTATTGTTAGAAAACACAATAAATATCCTAAAGCAACACTAAGCCAGCTTAATTATAAACCAAGAGTGGATTATGGTGAAAAGAAATTGAAGGAAGCTATCAAGACGATGATTGATGAGGATACTTTAGAGTGGGAACTTCGTTCTATGTGCGATAATATTCTCGTTGCAAGAGCAGAGGGAAATCAAAAGAGATACAATAAATGGGAAAAATCTGTAAATATTGAAGAGATGGCAGGAGTAACAAAACAAGAGATTGATAAACTAAGTGAGTATGATGTTTTAAATAAAATCAAGAGTCTCTTGTATTTTGAAAATAGAGGGGATGATGAGTTTATTGATGTTCAGGGGAATGTCAGACGTGGAAGAATTTACACCGATGAAGAAATCAGGAAGCTTATAGAGAACTTAACACCTGATAAGAAGAAGATACTAAAGAAAAAGTTTGGTTAGCTTCGTTTAAATTTTTGGTGATACAATGGCTCAACGAGTTGAAAACATAGATAAGGCTGACTGGCAACTTATCACTTTAGACTTCGATACTAAAGATGATAAGAACATTCTCAGAGCTTTGAACACGTTAAGAGAATCGCAGTACCGAGTATCTGCAAGTGGAAGAGGAATACACATTAGAGGTTGGGCTTATACAAATGATACATTGAAAGTTAGAGAAGAGTTGGGAGATGACCAGATAAGAATCAAGCTTGATAAGCGTATAATGGATAGACCACAAGGAACACTATGGGATGTGAAGATTGTTAACGGAGTAAGGTTGAAAGCTGGAGAATGGATTAGTTATAAAAAGGGTATGGTGGCTTTAGAGTTTTAAAAACTATATAGAAGATAGCTCTATGGAAAAAGAAGCAAAGACAATATAATTTTTGAATAGTAGCGTTATTGGATGACGATTAATCTATGTGTAGCACATAATGAGCTTCTCTTATACACCACACAAGTTCTATTTCAACATTATGTGTTACACCTCTTTTAATTAAATTTTACTATATGGAGAATAAGTTATGGACAGAATAGAGATGAATCAGTACATGGGAATAGAAGAACTAAATCAAGACCTATTAATAACTGAAATTAAATCTCATCCTCTCAAGATAATTAGGCATGAGATAGGAGTAATCGTAGTAAGAGAGGAAATGGGGTTTATTATCTTGAATAGATTTAATTAACTTTCTGTTTTATAAATCAAAATAAGATTTATATATCTGATTATACAATTTTGCTTTACATGGATGAGTCGAAGAAAATTGCTTATAAGGCTGGTGCGGGTTGTTCATTTATAGCGGCATTTTTCATAATTTGGGCAATTAATTTAGGTTGGAATATCATTGGGGAATCTTGGGGACTTATTGGATTATTTTTTGGAGGATTAGGTATAGGAAGTTTTTGGAAACCTGAATTCATTGGGCGAATTGCATCAGATATGTTAGAAAATATGGCAGAAAACTCAGAAAGACGAAAAAAGAATCAAAAAATCAATCAAGTTATTCATAATTATGGAACTATGACTAATGCCGTTGATTCTCAGAATACATCAACGAATATAGATACTCCTAAACCTGATAGAGCAAGAGAGAGATTAGAGCAAGAGCAGGATGAAAGGCGTGAGGAATTAAAAGGTTACATACATGAACATAACCAAAAGTTGATAGAATCTGTTATTAAAGATTGGTATGATAAACGAAAACTTATTAATTCATCTAAACAAAAACTTGCAATCGAGCATTTGAAAATAGGATATTATAACATTTGGAAATTGCAATTTGAAGAATGTAAGGCTCTTAGAAATCAAATATCGAAAGAGGAGAAAAAAATAAAAGAATATGTCAAAAATAAATCATATTCAGAATTAGAAAATATTTTTAATGATGAGTATCTTTCTCAGGAAGAGATAACTGAGTCTGTGCATTTAATAAAAGAGTCTGAGTTAATCTATGAATTATTAGACGAATTTGAAAAGACAGGTAAAATAAAAAATATGATTGAAAATTCTCAAGAGATTATTGAAACAATTATAAAAGATAAACCCTTACATGAGATGTTTAAAAAAGTGATTGAAACTAAGAAATCTCTAAATGAAAAAATCAATAAATTTGAGCAATGTTTAGATAAAATAGCTTATGATTTTGAGGAAAGACATGTCGAATTAAAAGGTACTTGTAAAGACTGTAAGGATTGGCATGACGAACTTGAATCTTTCAAGTAATCAATAAAGATGTATGTCATTTTTGGATAATTTAATTGAAATATTAGATGGACATGAACAACATTATGCTACATTTACTGAAATAATCGGTAAATTACAGCCCATAGCCTTTTTAATTTCAGCTTCATTAATTATAGCAGTTTTTTTTGATAAGGATAGTTTTTCTCGGAAATATGCACTATTTGCGAGTGTCTTGTTCTTTTTAGCATATTTGGGATTTGCATTTTATAAAATAACTAATTATAGACCATAGTTTCTTTATCATCTCCCAATTTTTAAAATCACTTTCATTTTTTCCACTT
>OBLY010000090.1_pt1 | contig 12810 bp, 8 predicted proteins | sample 1539041 | NCBI WGS metagenome assembly OBLY01 (sample SAMEA2690973, study PRJEB22502) | sediment metagenome | biome: Billabong; feature: Tropical; material: Sediment | place: Australia | collected 2013-05-14 | depth 1 m
TGTAACGTTGAATTTTACATCGCTTACTTCGGAAAAATTTAGATGGACTAGTCGCTCTTCTTCAAAAGCATCGTTGATATATAGGTCTACAGGCTGAGACCCCTCTTTACCTCTGTTTTCCACTGTCACAGAGATGGTCACTGTTTCATTAGGACTGATACTTAATTTATCTGCCTGAATATCCTTAAAATAGAACTCTGTAGGTGCCTCTATTCCTCTTTCGGCACTGACATTGAAAGCCGCAGTCAGATTAAACCCTTCTGTATTCTTTCCGTCTGGAACAATCTCTATTGTGTGATTTCCAACAATTCCTGTTGAAACTGTAAAAACAACCTGCTTTGAGCTATAACTCTCAACTTCGACCGGGGTGTTATTGATTAATTTATTATCCAGTAATAAGTTAAGTGATGTTGAACCCGTGTCATAAAACGTATTTGTCACGTTAACACTTACCTGAATAGGCTCATCAGGTGCCAGGGTTACTCTATCTAGCATGATATTTTCAACTCTGAATCTATCAGCCGGATATTTGCTCGCATATTTATCTATATAGAAACTCTTTATAATTTGTATATGCTGTTGATTATCCAGATTCGTATCGTTTAGAATATCTCCCCTATTCATATACGGTATATCCGGTTTACCGCTCCCATTCAGGAATGCTTTAGTAACATTAATCTGGTAATCATTCATGATTGAGTCATTCAAGAGATCAAATATATGGATTTGTGCTGTATAAACTCCATCTTCCCAGTTCTGCGGAACTTCTATTGAATATCTGGTAAAATCATTCTCCCTGTAATCTTCGTATCTATTGCTGTATGATGCAGTATCTACAGTGTTGTTATTTGCATCCTTAATTATAAACACATAATCGACTCCTACAGCACGCCTGTGATTCACTCCGTCTGCTTCGGCATAAATCATCAGAGTGCTACCAGGCGGAAATTTATCATTCCAGTGCAGGTCATAATCCTGCAGCCCCCTTACATTATAAACTATCCTGGCATATCCATTGCCTATTCCCAGCGAAGGGAGCGGTGTTATTAATAATATCATAATTATGGCTGCCAACCGATATTTCACCTGCGACATTATACGAATGTACTTATAAAGATTTTGAAAAATACCTGGTTGGGATATTTTTTTCATTTTTTCAATATTCCCTCCAATACTCCCAGACTGTTAGTAGGAAATATACCTGTTTACAATACTGGTGGTAGAACAACCTCCACTAGGCGGTCTGGTATAAATCCCTGCAGGATAATCAGCTAAAATAGATATCCTAATAATTGCTATTGATAATAATTTATTTTTTCCAAGCATATTTCAGTTCCTTTTTCTTTTCATCTTCTTGCAATTGCTTTTCAAGTCGTGAGATCAATACAGCGAAGGAGTCTTTTAACAATCCTCTTTGCTGCAATGCGAAAAATTCACTTCCAGCAGGCTCCTGTTTTTTCATCGTTATAAACGGCAGGCTTCCTGTCGATGCATATATTGCCCATAGATAATATATAAATGTATATACTCCAAGGGATAAATATAGCGTTGCAATTAACACATTATAATTTAAAAGGTTATATAGAAGCATTACGGTTACCGGTACTACAAGAACAGGAAAAAAAACCATGGACCATGCATGGGTTTCTTTCCATAGCTTATATTCATTCGTAATGAAGCCCCACCACAGGATAAAAATTAAAAGAACTGCATATGGCGTAATCCCGCCCAAATTGAAATTTATCAGGAACATAAAAACTGCCATCGAAATTACAATTAAAAAAATTGCCTTGATTGCGAACTTGATAGACGTCCCTATTGCAAGAGGTTCCTGCATGAGATCGCTTGATTTTATATCCCTTGTATATCGATCCTTTAAGATATTTTCAATCTTCATATCCATATTTGACATACGATCCAGCATAATATTAGTATCAACGTGTGCCTGCGCAATATTTTCTACCAGTGATTGAAGTCTTTTATAAACGCCTTCCTGGAATGCGGTATCAATTAAGATCTCGGTCATTACTTTCTTCCTGAAAACATTGAATATAAAATACACGGCGCCTGAACACATTACTACAATAAGCATATCTATCAGGACATACAGATAATCCGATTTAATAAAAAAATCGATGAATAATGAAATACCAGCGATTATCAGAATAACGATAGAGATGAAGAGAGAACTTGCCAGACCTATTTTTTCAAAAAATGATAAACCATAAATAGGTCTCTCTGAGATATCTTCGTTAATATCCAGTAAAGGGTTTTCAACTTTAAATCTCATTTTATCACGGATATCGTTGCACTCCATTAATATATATTACTACCTGCGGCTCTGTATATAACTTAAAGTGTAATGAATTATTCGGAACAGGATTGCCTGTGTTCTTACATGCTATGCACAGATATGACTGGGTAAAATCAGGTTGTTGGGCTATTGAAGCCTCTATACTGCCCATGCTATTGCTACTGTAATCAGGTGTCCTCATCGCTCCGTTGATATTCACTAATAGATTTCCGGATTTGCCATGGCAGTCCATACAGGATATTTTCATTGCGCCGTGGATAACGGAGTTAAACGGGTACGCAGGATAGGGCGATACTCCGGAACTATCCTGAGTAAGGGGTTTATGACATGATTCGCAATAGGAGTTCATGTCCGTATAATTGTTATAGTTATGTTTTAGCTTCCATTGTTCATTGGAATGTCCGCCTGATAGGACGGCCTGCTCAATATCCATATGGCAGGATACGCAATCAATATCGGATGTCTCTGAGGTATTATGCATTTTTCCATCCGAATGTTTTGTAACCCTTATCTCCTTTGTTGCCCCAATCGCAAGATTTTGTATTGTCCAGGTACCTGAGTTTACAACATCCCATTCAATAAAGCTTGGTCTTATGAAACTTATATTATCGTTAAAACTTGAATGGCATGAAGTGCATGCAACGTTACTTCCTCCTGGTAAATTACTATCATTTGCACTCAAAACAAAAGGCAGGTGCGCATCCGCTCCGCTCTGGTTATCAGCATAAACAGTCGCGACAGGTGCTTTAAATGTATTGCCTTTCTGGTCAGTTACCGTCTCTGGTGCAGTACCATGGCAATCAAGGCACGGGGGAGTGCTCGATGCGTGATATACAGAATACAACCGATGGCACGAGGCACATGAGAAATAAGTATGATGAAAAGAATTGTTAAGCTGATCTCTCACATCCGGATGGCATTTTTCACAGCTCAGTTGAGTTACCGATACGAACATATGTTTACCGGCAGACCCATTGGATTGTATCAATACAGGGCCGGATAATTCTGTTTTTTTCGAATAATCCGATAGCTGCCATGTACTATCAATAAGCCTGTTTGCATTAAATCCGTATGTATCGGTATACAGCATTTTCATCGTCAGCGATTTTGCAGTGTGGCAGGATGTGCACGCTTCATTCTCACCTTTCATTAAAGGAGATGCATTTGCACCTGCAATAAAAGAGTTATGCGATTCCTTGTTTGTGATATTTTCCCCGAATACTTTTGCTACAGTGGAAAGGAAGACGTTATTATTAGAATCTGTTATCATACGCGGAGGCGTAGAATGACAATCAAGACATCTTAGATCCATTACTTCAATTCCATGTGTCGGGTAGCTGGTATTCAGGATATGGCAGTTCGCGCATGTAAAAGTTACATGATATGTTGAAGAATCCAGCTCCTCCTTGATATCGGCATGGCATTTTTCACACGGGATAACATTAACCCCTCCCGCATATATGTTCTGACCGATAGTATCATAGAAATTGTGCTGACCTGCGAACAGTGAATAAACTGTAGGTACCACGAATACCGTTGTGGCAAGCAGAGCAACTATGAGGAAGATATGCCTCAATTCCATGCCCTACACTTGCATTGTAAGCCTTATCTACTTTGCCTTGGCTTTTGCCTTATCGTCAGAGCAATATAAAGAAGTAAAGAAAATACTGCTATGATATATCCGTATATCTTTATAACCTCGAAAAATAAAAAGTAATTTCTGTAATTCTGCCCGAAAGGACCGAAATCCTGATGCTGATCATCTATTATGAAGAATCTACCATATCCCTTAATTACAACAGGTTTTCCCTGTATCAGAACAGCTTTTCCAAGAACATCCCCATTCTTTAGTTCCCACCAATCCATCTGACCTGTGGCATCCCCCGCTGTACGTATGATCCCGCTTGTAATGGATATTATTCTATGGGTGACAGGGTATGAGGTATCGGGCCGTTTAAACATTATAATATCTCCTACATTGTATCTATTATCGATATTTTGTATCAGAATCATATCGTCTTTATTAAAAGTCGGATACATACTCCCTGATACCACAGCCGTGAAAAAAATAGCCTTCGTGGCAAGAAGGAACATTATAGATATCACGGCAATAAGAACCAACCCCTCTTTAAATATCTTCTTCTGGGGATCGACAGGTCGCCTGTTTATTTGTTCAATATAACTGTTTATCCTGAACTTTCTATCAACTGCCGAATACTTTTGTTTAATCGGTTCAAAAAAATCTGTATTGTAGATAATCTTCCTGTATAGCAATACTAAAAATACTAAAAGTAATAGAAAAAATAACAGGTCGTTTATTGCCAGATAAATCATCAAAATAAAGAATAGAAAAAATAGTTTAAATATTTTTCCTATTTATGTTTTTCTATTTACGGGTTGTTGGGATCAAACCCTAATGGCGTAGGTGATATGGAGACTACTGGTTGAGTTGCGCTGTTAATCTCGCCTGATCTGTTACCGTATGTCTGTATCTGGACTGAGCCTTCAGTCGCGAAGTTACTGACTGTCCAGTCATGAACACCTGTAGACGCATTCTCAATGGCACTGAAGCTTATCTTGTATGCCTTTGTCCAGTTGATATCCACCGCAACATGCGTATGGCACGAGATGCATGCCTCATTAGAACTCTTTAATAGCGAAGAGTTACTCGACTGGTTCGCAAATGGCTTATGAACCTCTTCAGGACCGAAAATAATCGAACGTGCATCATTCCCTGGTCCTGTTCCACTGTGGCAGTCAAGACATGCCGGTGATGCAGCCGCATGGAAGCTCTTGCCTAAAGCCCCTCCCTGGGTAAGTCCCTCTTTTTGGGGTGCTGTTGTTACATGACAACCGGCGCAACCCTGAGCCAGATGCACTGCATTTACTGACCCTGGCTGGGTTAACTCTGCGTATACATCAGCGTGGCATTTTTGACATGGTATAGCTGATGCGTTATCGCTAATGGTATCATAGAAATTATGCTGTCCTGCAAATAACGCTAATGTCTGCGGTAGAGCTATCAGACCTACGGCCGCTATGCCTATTCCAAGCAGTAATAGTTTACTTTTCATATCTATCGTCCTCTTCCATAATTTTATCCAATCCTTAGCTATTAAATGTTTTTTATGAAATATATACTTTACGATTTCAACTATACACAAAGTATTACAATGAGAAAGTTGATCCGCATGAGAAAATAGCATGTGATATTAACTTCAAATCAAAAACAAGTGCGAAAGTAATATAATAAAGATAGTAGCGTTAATTTATTATAGTAAGAGAATCCATGGTTACGTTTGGGGATAAAATGCGCGGTATGTCTGGCTGCATGCACAAAACTCTATAAATACAGACTCAATAATCGCTTTATCTAAATGATTGGCAACAAGAACTGAAGGGGGATAGTAAATATATATGGTTCAAATGAACATCCTTATCTACAACTGGTATGATTTCAAAAACCCTGGCGAAGTCGGGATTGAGATTTCATGCACAAGATTGCAGAGGGGGTAGTTTAGCTTTTGCAGGATGATACGCGCGGGGAAGGAATGCAGAGGAGTTTTTGAAGGCGGTGGAGGCATGTGTATGAGCGGTGGGCTGGTGTCGGTAATCGTGCCGACCAAGAATTCGGCGGAGACGATTGAGGTGTGCTTGAGGTCGATTAAGAATCAAACGTACCCGAATATAGAGATTATTGTAGTTGATAACTATTCTGAGGATGGAACGGTGGAAATAGCTAGAAAGTATGGAGCAAAAACTTTCAATAAAGGACCAGAGAGATGTGCTCAGATCAATTTAGGGGTTAAAATGGCTAATGGAGAATATATTTACAGGGTTGATAGTGATTTTATATTGGATTCTTCTATAGTCTTAGAATGTATTGATAAATGCGAAGAGGAAGGATATGACGCAATTGCCGTTCATAACACCTCTGATCCGACGATTAGTTTCTGGTCGAATGTCAGAAACCTTGAAAGAGATTGTTATAAAGACGATGAATCGAATATCGCTGCCAGATTTTTTAGAAAAGACATTTTCAATAGTATAGGTCTGTTTGATGAAAATTTGATTGCTGCCGAAGATTACGATTTACATAATAGATTAATAGAGGGAGGTTTTAAAGTTGGAAAAATTAAATCTCAAGAAGTGCATATTGGAGAGCCAAAGTCTTTATGGGAGGTTGCCAAGAAACATTATTATTACGGGAAAACAATCGGTGAATTTATTAAAAAGAATCCGGAAAGAGCGAGAAGCCAGCTCAGTCCTTTAAGGGCAAGCTATCTAAGACACTGGAAAAATTTTCTAAAGCATCCGATGTTAACTGCTGGATTTGTTATTTATCAATCTGTCAGATATTCCTCATCAGGTTTGGGGTTTTTAAATGCAAAGTTGAAGGAATCAAGATGAACAAAAAAATTCCGGAAATATCGATAAAACCGATGGTTCTAATAAGACATTATTCATCAGGCACCAGCTGCGCCTCCTATACGACCCGGTACAGGCTACAGGATTAATGTTGATGAAGTGCTGTGAGTTCGCAAGGGAAGGACGTGGGTTTTCGGTTGAGATGAAAAAATGATACCCCCTTTTGTCTCAGTGGTTATACCCACATATAACAGAAAAGAAAAACTTGAACGGTTATTAAATAGTATCCTTCAAAGTGATTATCCTAAGGAAAAAATAGAAATAATTGTAGTTGACGATGCATCAAATGATGGAACTGCTGAATTAATCGCCAAGCAGTTTAACACTGTTTTGTATATAAGAAATATAGAGGAAAAGTTGGTCGCAGCCGCTCGGAATAGAGGGTTAAAGGCGTCAAATGGTGAATTTATTCTTATTATTGATGATGACAATATTATATATAAAGATACAATAATACATTTGGTAAGGGTTCTGACCGATGACAAATCCATAGGAATAGCGGCACCAATAATGTATTATGACAATGTCCCGAATAAGATTTGGTGTGCAGGGATTAAGCGTAATATGGTTACAAGTAAAACAACATTTATCGGATTGGATCAAATAGATGAAGGCCAATTTGATACAATTTTAGATTCGGATGATTTTCCAAATTGCTTTATGACCAGAAAAGAAATAATCGATATAGGGATATTTTTTGATGATGTGAATTTCCCGATTCATTTTGAGGAGTCCGATTTTTGTGAACGAATTAAAAGAAGAGGTTATAGAAGCGTTTTAGTACCAAGCGCCAAAGTATTTCATGATACAAAAATAAGAGGTAAAGGCTTTGAGACCGAATTAAGAACATATTACACCGCAAGAAATAGAATAATATTTCACAAAAAATATTCCAAATTGTGGCAATTCTTAATTTTTATTTTAGTTTCAAATAGTATAGTAACATTATACTATTTAAAAGAAATTTTGGTTGGAACTAATGTAACATTTAATGAGAAGATAAAAATTACAAAAGCATATTTAAAGGGAGTTTTTAAAGGAATTTGTGAGGTAAGTCAAAAATCAAAATGTTAGAGAACAGATTAAAATATCTGAAGGTTAAAAATTCAAATAATCTTATTAAGTGTCGGGGGTTTGATTTAACAGATGTTATATGTATTACTTGTATATTATTATTGGCATATTTTGCTATTAATTCTTGGTTCAAGAATGGCAGTATCCTGTACTTCTGGGATGCAACTGTGCCTTTGAACCCTCAGAGAGCTTTTGAAGCATATCGATATGTTTGGCATGATTTCCTGAATTTTGGCCATTATGATATAGCAGGAATCCGCATGTTGCCTTATATTGCAATTTTATATTTCTTGAATTCTATTATCGGATTCTCTTTTTCTATATCACAGAAAATTATCTATTGGATCATTCTTTCCTTCTCAGGCATAGGGATGTATTATTTTTCAAAGCTAATTTTAACTAAAAGTTTTGAAAAAAACTATTATACTAATTTAGCAAGTATAATCTCTTCATTTTTCTATATGTTCAACCTGTATTCAATGCTTTTCTTGTGGAGAATATTCTCAACGAACGCCCTCTTATATGCTAGTTTTCCGTTTATATATCTTCTTTTCATTGAAATAATTGGAGAAAACAAAGCTTTAGATAAAAAGAAGATAATGATATTAGCAATATTCTTTCTATTTTCTTCGCCAGCGCATCCTGCACTTGATTTAGTTCTATGGTTCATATTGGTGGTTACATTATTTTTCTTTTTGTTATTAAATAATAGTAGTAAATCGACTGTATTAAAAAATTTCATTTTTATAGCTATATTATGGATTGGAGTCAATATGTATTGGATATTGCCTATTATTGTATTACCGCAACAAGTATCTACAACAGTTTCGGATGCATTTGGAGGTACTTTGTCCTCATTAATATTTGGTAGCGAATATTCGGATATATTTTCGGTTCTTTCTCTAAAAGGTCAACAGATTTTATATGAAACATATTTAGGAGAGTACGATTATTCATGGATATATTTGTATCATAAACTCAACATAAATATACTGAATATCATCTCATTTTTATTTCCATTGATATTATTTTTACCATTATTTTTTAAAAAAAAATATGTTACATTGTTAGGCATTTTATTAATTATGTTAGCGTTCTTGGTTAAAGGTATACATTCTCCTTTTGGAGATGTGTATCTTATTATTTTCAATAAATACACATTTTTTCAGGCTTTTAGAGATCCTTATTCGAAGTTTGGATTCTTTTATGCATTTTTTTACAGCGCTCTATTCGGAGCAGGAATATTTATATTTTTTATTTATATAAAGGGTAAAAATGCCCACATAAAAAAAATAATAATTCTTTTGACTACACTTTTAATCTTAGGATTATACACATGGCCATTTTTTACAGGAGCCGTTATTCCAACAATGCAAAAAATTCGCCCCTCTGCACAAATAGAGATACCATTGGAATACTATCAGGTTAAAGAATACTTAATGCAAAATAATGTTGATAATCAATACAAGATCATTGAGTTACCATTTCAAAATTCACCTTTGCAGTCCAGTTTATGGGGTGATGGATATAAGGGATATGTCGGTTTCCCGATAATACGGTATATGACTTTTTTACCAATAGTTTCGAACATAGCAGGCAATAATCAATATGATGATATATATAGAAATTTTTTTAATGTTATTGAGAATGAAAATTTATCTCCGTCAGGAATTTCCAATCTACTAAAAGCGTCGAATATAAAATACATAATAGTCCACGAAGATATCAATACTTTGTTTGAACCGTCCACTGAATCTTATATAGAAATAGAAAAGAAACTTGAGACTGATGCAGGAATAAAGTTACTCTTACAATCTGGTTCTTTAAAATTATATGAAGTGAAGGAACCATTACCTCTAATATATGCCACATCACAACTGACCCTGATAAAAGATGATTCAAGTATTGAGCCGTTTCTTGCAGATGTGTTTAACAATACAAGCTATCCAAAAGCTACTACCTCAGATAAAAATTTTCAATTCGAACCCATTAAAAGTGATAAGGAAGGCATTATTGTAGAATATGAGCGCATCAGCCCGGTTCATTATAATGTTACTATAAAAAACACTACAAAGCAATTTTATCTTATATTTAATGATTTTTTTGATCGCGGTTGGGAAACTTATATCATAGAAAATGATAAGAAAATCCAAATCCCAAAAGAGAATCATTTTATAGCTAACGGTTTTGCTAATGGGTGGTATATTAACAGAACAGGAGATTTAGAACTAGATCTATACTATGAGCCACAAAAGTATTATGAAGCCGGAATAGCGGTTTCAATTATGACTTTCATCATTTGCATAGTATTTTTGATGTGGCGGCGGCAAAAAAGATCTAAGAGTGAAAATAAGATCTATAGGATACGTGGCTAACATGAGCTGCATAGTTTATGTTTATTATGGGAACGCTCATTATATATTATGTGGTGATTAATCCATATGGAGACTGGAAGTGAGCTGAAGGACTGGCCTCCTTCTAATTATTCGATTTTCCTTGCGCTCGTACTGCTTGCGGCTACTGCAGTAACGCTCTCTATAGGCGATGAACAGCGCGCTGATAGCCTCGCTATATATGCATACTACTTTCTTGTTATTGGCGTAGCAGTTCGGTTTTTTGAGCTTGCGCTGTCGGATAGTACATTACAGAGGCTTGGCACGGCAAAGATACGCATCTTGGATTGGCTGGAGCAACATACGTTAGAGAGTACGAGTAATCAAAAGATTTACCGTATATTCAAGATACTGCGTTTTCACCAGACTAAATCCGTGGAAATCTCTGTGCCGGTAGCTGAGATATCTAAAAATGTCTCAATTCTTCTGTCTATATTTTTTTTAATATCCCTGATTTATGGCTTAATGGTAGACTGGTGGTTTGTTAAAGGATATATTTCTAATCTGGTTTTGGCTATTTTTGGTTCTCTGGTACTGTATTTTTTCACAAGAACAGGCTCAGTGGATTGAAGATATGAGCACAATCACCGCAGATAGCTTCTTGGTATTGAAAAACTATTAAAGCACCTGATTTATCAAATATTTTCCTTATCGGATCCTATCGTTCCGGTAATTGTATTGGTTAAAGAGAATTTATCTAATTCCATATTTAAAAGCAAAAATACTAAACTATAGGTTATTATATCCCTTCACCTAATATGATATGAGGGTTAGTTATAAGCATTTTAGTTTCAAAGAAAGTAACAGTTAATCTATATTATCTGATAATTTTTTATTTCTTTATATCATTCCTTGTTCTATTCTATTTCAAAGGAAATTATATACTAACATTGGACATGTTTTTTCCTATAAAAACCACACCTATAAAATATTTTTATGGCTTCTCATCAACAGCATATAGCGGAAGTGTAGTAGAATTCTTAACACTGCAGCTATCTAACATGATACCTTTCTGGCTATTACAAAAAATTTACTTAATTTTGATAATACCCCTTTCCGGAATATCAATGTATTTCCTGATCGATACAAAATCCTCCATTCCAAAATACTTTGGAGGCATTCTTTATTCAGTGAATCCCTTTGTTTACGTTCGGTTCTTAGCAGGGCACTGGCTCATCCTGCTTGCCTATTCTATCACGCCCTTTGCAATAAAATCCTTTCTTGATTTCCTTGATAATCAGAATAAGAAAAACCTCATAAGAGCATCACTCTTGACCGCTCTTACCGGTGCCTTGAATTCCCATACCCTTGCCCTGCTGATTCTGGTATACTTGATTTTTTTGATTTTTAAATTATACCAGGTAAAAAATGAGGTGTATGCGATAAAAAACCTGCTAAAATCTCTGGTTATACTTGCAGCATTGTGCCTTCTGCTGAGCTTCTACTGGCTGCTACCTTTATTTACAGCACAGGCAACGCTGATAAACCAGATCTCTCAGGCTGATATTTACGCTTTTGCCACAGAAGTATCGGCATTTAACGCTGTTTTTACGATAGCCAGCATGTACGGCTTCTGGCGCGAGGGCTATATTTACGCAAAGGACTTTATTCCCTACTGGTACCTTCTTTTCTTTTTCATACTTTTCTTAGCCATACATGGATTTATCAGCAACAGCAGGAGCAAGGCTCTCGGCTTGCCCGTGAAAGCCCTTGGGATTACAGCAGTAGTTGCGATAATCCTGGGCTCAGGCATCCATGGTCCCTTCTCTTCTCTATTTGAATTTTTATTCAACAATACATTCTTCTTCCGAGGTTTAAGAGACTCACAAAAGTTCGCAGCACTGATTGCTCTTTCCTACTCTTATCTTGGGGCTTTAGGTGTAGCGGAGTTTGAGAAGATTATCCATAACCCGGCGCGCCGGGCAAATGCGTTTGAAAAATGCAAAAAAACAGCAGCATGGATAATTGTTGCTATAGCTCTGGTCGTACCTTTTATTTATTCTTTTACCCTGTTCAATAACTTCTGGGGGCAGTTAGAACCAACGGATTATCCTAAAGATTGGTATGAGACCAATGAATTGCTAAACAGGGATTCCCAGGATTTTAATGTTTTGTTTTTACCCTGGCATCTGTACATGGATTTCAAATGGATTCCTAATGCCCAGAAAAGAATGGGCAATCCAGCGTCTTCTTTCTTTGATAAACCAATAATCCAGGGTGAAAATACCGAAATTGGCCTTATTTACTCCCAATCCACCAATCCCGCACAGCGCTATATTGAGTCGTTGTTAAGTAATAACGATAAAATAACAAATTTCGGAGAGCTTATAATCCCGTTAAACGTCAAATATGTACTTTTAACTAAAGAGGCGGATTATAAAGAATACTTCTTCCTTTTCAATCAGACCGACTTAGAGTTAATAAAAGAGACAGAGAATTTCTATATCTTCAAAAATACTCATCCGGTCTCCCGCTTCTACCTATCTTCTTCGCCTCCTCCATCAGATCCGCAGAAGCAATCAGAATTTATTAAGTCCCTTAAACCCTCTGATTATACACAACTTTCGCCTGTAAAGTTCAGAGTAAGCGCAGATACAAGAT
>OBLY010000091.1_pt1 | contig 12776 bp, 17 predicted proteins | sample 1539041 | NCBI WGS metagenome assembly OBLY01 (sample SAMEA2690973, study PRJEB22502) | sediment metagenome | biome: Billabong; feature: Tropical; material: Sediment | place: Australia | collected 2013-05-14 | depth 1 m
CTCCAGGTCATACTTGATGCCGTCGATAAGCTTTCAGAGGATGTGTACAGGAAATTGGAAGCGCGGAAACTGAGTTTCAAATCCGTTTCATTTATTGCCATCTCCACCGATCTTAAAACCCGCACCAAAAGCCACACCCTGGGTTCGCCTGCGAAAAACCTTGATACAATCAGGACTGAAGCCCGTGAGCTTGCAAAAGCCTTCCTTTCAGAAAATCCGGTCGCCATCAGGAGGGTAGGGGTAAGAGTGGCGAATTTGATAAAAGAGAAAGGCCAGAGAACGCTTGGTGAATTTTAAGAGCTTTTCGTGGATAACATTTCAGGGCTCTACATGAGTTATTAACTCCACAACCTTAATTAACCAAGTAAATTATATAAGTGTTGCACTACATGGGTGCATAATGGTAGAAACGAAGGAGATACTTGATATTTTAGAGAACTATGATAAAGACAACATAGCCATAGCCACAGTCTGCTCGCATAGCAGCCTGCAAATATTCGACGGTGCACGAAAAGAGGGATTCAGAACCGTCGGCATTTGTATGGGCGCGCCTCCGAAATTCTACGACGCCTTCCCGAAAGCAAAGCCGGATGAATTTTTTATCGTAAAAGATTATAAAGAGATTTTGTCAAAAGCCGATGAGCTTGCAGCAAAAAACGCCATAATCATCCCCCACGGCTCTTTTGTGGAATACTTGGGTGCGGAAAATTTCCAGAACCTGCGCCTCCCCACGTACGGCAACCGCAGGGTGCTTGAATGGGAATCAGACAGGGACATGAGCCGTAAGTGGCTTGAGTCGGCAGGGATCAAGATGCCCAAGCAGATAAAGAACCCTGAGGACATCGATTCGCCCATGATGGTGAAATATTACGGAGCGAAAGGCGGCATGGGTTTCTTCGTAGTTAAGAATTACTCGGATTTCAGGAAAAGGGTCAATCCTGCCGAGAAGTACACGATACAGGAATTTGTCCTTGGGACCCGCTATTACATGCATTATTTCTATTCACCTATAAAATCAGACGGTTATAAACTGAGCAAAGGCACGCTTGAACTTCTGGGCATAGACAGGCGCGTGGAATCAAATGCCGATGAGATATTCAGGATAGGGTCGCCTACGGAGCTTGCTGAGGCCGGGATATATCCTACGTTTGTGGTAACAGGCAATTTGCCCCTTATGATCAGGGAATCTCTCCTGCCCCGGATATTTGAGATGGGAGAGCAGGTGGTTGAGAAGTCACTTGAGTTATTCGGGGGCATGATTGGTCCGTTCTGCCTTGAGACGGTAGTGACCGATTCACTTGAGTTGAAGGTATTCGAGATATCGGCGCGCATCGTGGCCGGGACGAACCTGTTCATCTCAGGCTCACCGTATTCTGATCTTGTGGATGAAAAGCTCTCTATGGGACGGCGCATCGCCCGCGAGATCAGAATGGCGCGGGATATGGATATACTTGCAGAGGTGATATCATGAGACCGCAAAAAAGTGAATATGACGTTATAATCGTGGGTGCTGGACCTGCGGGCATGTTCGCAGCAGATGAACTTGCAGGAAGAAAGAGTGTACTTATCATAGACCAGGGAAGAGATATAGATAAGCGCGAATGCAAGATGAAGCGCCGGGGCATATGTACTCACTGCGATCCATGCGATATCATGTGCGGCGTCGGCGGGGCAGGGACTTACTCCGATGGTACGCTGAACCTTCGCCCCGATATAGGGGGTGATCTTGCAGAGCAGACCGGAGACCCTGAGTATGCCTGGGAGCTGGTGGACCATGTGGATAAGGTATTCGTGAGATACGGTGCGCCTGAACAACTGTACATTCCCAGGGGTGACAAGGTCGAGGAGTTAAAACGCCGCGCTGCAGCTTTCGGAGCAAGGTTCATTGAAATAACCCAGAGACATATGGGGTCTGATAACGCACCAAAAGTTATCAGTAATTTTAAGCAAGACCTCAAAGACAGGGACATCGAATTCCTGCTTGATACAAAGGTGGATGACCTGGTCATCGAGAACGGTATCTGCACAGGGGTAATACTAAAAGATGGCGACCGGATAAATTCGCGTTTTACGATAATCGCACCCGGCAGGGTTGGTGCAACATGGGTAGATGAGGTTGTAAAGAAACATAAAATAGGAGCAAAATATGCCCCGATCGATGTCGGTGTGAGAGTGGAGGTCCCCGCCATTGTCATGGACCCGATAACCAAGATCAACCGCGATCCGAAGTTCCATATCCAGACAAAGACCTATGATGATTTCGTCAGGACATTCTGTACCAACGAGCATGGCTTTGTTGTCAAGGAAGAGTACGAAGGTTTCATAGCCACGAACGGGCATTCCCTGAGGAATTCGCAATCCGAGAATACGAATTTTGCTTTTCTCGTAAGGATAGAACTCACAGAGCCAATGGAGAACACAGTACGTTACGGAAGGTCGATCGCGAAGCTTGCCACCACCATCGGCGGAGGGAAACCTGTACTCCAGAGGATGGGCGACCTGCGAAGAGGAAGGCGCAGTACCGAAGAGCGGCTCAAAAAGAACTCAGTGATCAATACCCTGAAGGACATTACGCCGGGTGATATTTCGATGGCTCTTCCGCATCGCATTGTTACAGATATAAAGGAAGGGCTTGAGGTATTGAACGAGATAATTCCGGGTGTGGCGTCTGATTCTACGCTCCTTTACGCGCCTGAGGTCAAGTTCTATTCCATGCAGGTGCTGGTTGACAGGAACATGGAGACCTCTGTTGGGAATTTGTTCGCTGCGGGCGATGGCGCGGGTCTATCAAGGGATATCGTGAACGCGGCGGCGACAGGGGTGATTGCGGCAAGGGGGATATTGAAAAAGAGTGGTTGAACCCGGACGGTTTTTACCAGGTATAATTACTTACAATATAATTTGCATAATAAAGTTTTAAGTATTTTGTATAGAAAAGAATTGCAACAATATAGGACATAACGCCATCATACTTGATAAACGGGTTCATATGGTCTGAAATTTCTTCTGTACTCATTTGCTTGAATTTCTCAAATATGTACCTTGATAATTTCGAGTTAAACCTCGAATTTGACCATTTTCTTCGGTATAAATCGGGATTGGCATTAATGATCGCTTCAGCCGCCCATTTACCGGCATTCATGCCGGGTCTGATACCGCCCTTTGAAAAGGCATTTGCCTGACCCGCCGCCTCACCAACCAGTAAAATATTTCCTTTCACAATATCCCGAACTCCTCCGAAAGCAATGCTCTTTGATTGTTTTTGCAGGACTTTCCCACCTATCTCTTCTTCATTTAACGACCCGGCAAGTACCCCGATCTTGGTAGTATTTCCATTCGTAAATATCCACTTATAGTCAGCTTTATAGTTTCTATCAAAATAAAATTCCAATACACCATGCACAGGTTCTTTATCGATTATGTACTGTGTGGCAAAGCATATGCTCGGGTCCGGGATGTTAAGCATCTTCCTGACTGTTGAATGTGCACCATCAGCACCGATTAGATATTTTGTACTTAATATGCCTTCGTTTGTCTCAATGACGATTTTATCATCCTTTACATCAAGACCAAGGAATCTTGAGTTTTTATATTCACCGCCTAATCCCCTGAACTGCTCTATAATGGATTTTAACATAACAACGCGGTTAATAAGAAGTCCATCCGCAGGAAACTGGACCTTGTTCCTGCCAAAAATCTCCCGTACAACATGAATCCTTTCTATAATTCCATCAATTACAAGAGGACGTAATTCATCTATAGTTATGGCTCGTATAGCTTCACCGCACATCCTATGATATGTGTTGTAGCGCTCATCATCCAGTTTATCGATTAATAGAATCTTTTTAGATTTATCATAATGTTTTAAGAAAAATGCTGCTGTAGCTCCGGCAGGTCCTGCTCCGACTACAATAGTATCGTATTCTTGCATAGATGTTCACAATCTTTTCTTTTTTACTCTCTCATATGTTTTCTGGTATGGCGCGAATATGAACTGCTGCAGTGAGGGGAAATGTTGAAAAGGATAGATTAAAACTCAACATGGGATGGAACATATAACAGAATTGTTATATAACAATTCTGTTATATAACAAAATCGTTAGATGACTTTATGATTTTATCTTATCCCAAAATAATATCATCTCAAATGATCCCATCCCATATCGCCCGCTGTGCCCAACTTGCCATGCTGCTTGAAGTCTCAGCAACCCCGAAGCCCGGCAACATCGACAGAGACCATAATTATACAGACACCCGCTTCGAGCATTTCCTCGCAAGCGCCGTAGGCGTATATCCTGTGCTGGAAAAGGCGGCGCGCTTAAAATCCGGCGTCGGCGCACTTATACACGAAGCCGTAGCAGAAAGCGCGAAGTGGCAGAAAGGCGGAAACACCCATTTCGGCGCGTTTATATTGCTCATACCTCTTGTAATAGCGGCTGGTAAATGTGAAAATAAAACATGTCTGAGAGTGCAGGTTCAAAAGGTTGTGAAAGAAACGACCGTGGAGGATGCAATCGAGTTTTACAGGGCTTTCTCTGAAGCCAGAGTAAAAGTTAAACCTGTGGACGACCTCGCCCTTGGCGATGCTGCCTCCCTTGATAAAATAAGGGTGCAGGGTTTGACCCTTTTTAACATGATGGAAATTTCCGGCAGTTATGACATGATAGCGAATGAATGGGTAAATGATTTCCAGAAAACTTTTGAATGCGCCGAGTCGATCAGGACTAAAATCAAAAAGAATGGCATTAATGATGCTGTAGTTCTCACGTTTATGGAGCTTTTATCCAATAATAAGGATACCTTTATCCAGACAAAGTTCGACAGCAACAAAGCAGAAGAGGTCTCCATGCGCGCCAGGGAAATCCTGCAAAAAGGTGATACTGATGATATAGATAATATAATGGATGAAATTCACTTTTTTGATGAGGAACTGTTAAAGGAAGGCATCAACCCCGGCTCAACCGCAGATATAATTATAGCCGGATTATTTGTTGTGCTTTTTGAGGGGATGAGATTTTGATCGATATCGAGGAATATGGGATACATGAAGGAATATCTGAAATTATCCTTACAACCATCTCTCCTGATGGGGTGCCCAATGCAGCACCGATAGGTTTACACAGGAAGGGTGGAAGGCTTTTTGCCAGAATTTATAACTCAAAGACATTAGATAATATACTTAGCAAGCCCATCGCTGCAGCGAATATAGTGAACGACCCTGTTTTGTTTGTGCAATCCGCACTCTCCGATATTGAATCTGAAAGACTCCAGTTTGTTGATGGATTTCCTTTGCTAAAGGATGCGCTGGGCTGGATTGTTTTTGGCTGTACCTGTAAAAAAGGCGAGAAGATTTCAGTCGTTGAGCTCTCACCTGTAAGAGGAAAAATAATTGAGCGAAAGCTCCAGCCCATAAACCGCGGTTTCAACGCTGTTATAGAGGCTGCGATCCATGCCACGAGATATGTGGTCTTAAAAGAACGAAAATATCTTGATTGCATCGAATATTACAATTCCATCGTCAAAAAATGCGGTGGAGAGCGGGACAAAGAAGCGATGCAGTTGCTCAACGGGCTTATTGGAAATATAAAATAAAATAATAACAGAACACGGAATGCACGGATACATCTTACAGATGACAAAAATCCGTGCTATTCTTTCCCGAAGAAGCTCCTCATCATCGGGTGCATCTCCATCATCTGCTGGCTGGCAATATCTTCGTACAGCCTGTACATAATGCTTACAGTCAGCAGCAATCCCGTTCCGCCCGCTCCTCCCAGAGTGCCGAGAAGGCTGGCTATGAGCGTGAGAAGCCCTATGAACGCGCCTCCGATAACAGTTACCTTGGGAATGTACCTCTGCATCACGCGCTCAAGTGTTCCGCTGCTTCTTCTATATCCGGGTATCTGCATTCCTGACTTCTGTATCTTTTCTGCCACGCTCTTTGCACCCATGCCCGTGGTCTCTATCCAGAACAGGGCGAATATTATTCCGCCGAATATGAGCATCGCAGCATCAACAAATACGTGAAGTCCTATCTGCCAGATTGGAGGCTCCGGCACCCCAAGGCTGGTGAACTTCGATGATACGAGAGAAGGTATCCAGTCGTTAGGGCTGTTAATCGGAGAGAGATAATACATAAGACCGTTCACAGGCGTAGCCTGTTTATATTCTCCTAATACTGTAATGCCCCTGCTTGAAAGAATTAATCCAAGCAGTTGTATATTCGCCTGCAGTGCCCGCACCAGAATCATAGGAAGTACGCTTGCATATATAAGCTTCACAGGGAACCTGCCCCGTGCGCCTCTTACTGCTGCGTGGGCAAGCGGTATCTCAATGCGTGTGCTTTCCACGTACACTACCATGAGATAAATTATAATAGTACTTATAAGCGCCAGGATGCCGCCTTTTACGAGTAAAAAGAGTATACCCTGGCCTGAAAGGATATAATCAAGCCCGATATTGGATGACGGGCTGGCGATATAAATCCACTTGGGGATGAGCCCTATCGGAAAACCCGTCTCATCGACTTTCCAGTTGAAGATGCCTGTGACTATCTGCTGAGATACACCAGCGATAATAAACAGTCCCACACCTGAGCCTATGCCCCATTTGGAGACGACTTCATCCATATACAGGATAAGAACGCCTCCGATGAATATCTGGATGAACAGTAATATGGTTATAAAACTTACGCTTACACCAAGCTGCGCAGCAAGCCCGGCATCGGGTCTCATATACCCGCCAAGTATCTGCGGTAGCGCTTCAACAGCTACCATTATGAACACGAGCAGCTTTTGCAGCCCCTGGAATAAAGCCTGCTGATGCGGGTCGCTGAGGTCCATTTTAATTACATTCGCTCCCACAAGTAACTGCAGCACTATTGAGGCAGTTACGATCGGTCCTATACCCAGTACCATCAGCGAGCCGGATGCACCAGCAAAGAAGGCACGGTACAATTCAAAAAGGTCAATTGAGCTTTTATCCAGCCCGAACAAAGGTATGTTCGCAAGAGCAAAATACAGGACAAGGATTGCTAACGTCCATGTTAACTTCTTCTTGAAATGGACATGACCTTCAGGGCGTTTTACCGCTGGCAGCCTGTTCAGCAGGGGTGCAAGACTTTCAAATGCCATGTTTTTTACTCGGGTTTAGGCGTCTCTGTAATCTCTGCAGTTTTTTCTGCCGGTTCTACTGCTTTCCCTTTGGCTTCATCGATCTTCTGCTTCGCTACGGATGAGAATTCACTTGCTGTGATAAAGAGCGGTTTTGTCACTTTTCCGCTGCCGAGCACCTTTTCGATGCCGAGGTTTGCAAGATCGATATGGAATGCATCTCCTTTCTTCTCTGCAACACCGTCTGCCACCAGTTGTTCTATGGCTTCATCGATCTCACCCACGTTGACAATTGTGCAGTCATCAGTTACAGCCAGAGGTCTTTTAAAGCCGTGTTTTCCAAAGTAGAAACCACGCTTCATCGACCTGACAAAGTGATGCTTGCATGTCCCTACGTCTCCGCGTCCGCCGCGGCTTCCTCCGCCCCGCCTGTTCTTATGCGTGCCGTTGCCGAATGTTCTCTTTCCCCTGAACTTTTTTATTTTTTGTTTTGCCATGATTATTACCTCATCTTGTTCAGAAGCGAATTTATTTCAGTGCCGTGGTTTCCCAGGTCCCCTCCTTCCAGGAAGGTCCTCTTGGTACCCCGCAGACCTTTTCTTGCAGGATGTAGCCTGAATACCGGTTTCAGTTTCGGAACTTCGGTTATCGAGGCTTTTCCTTCACAGACAGCCCTAGCAAGTTCTTCAAACGATTTGAACTTTGTGTTCTCTTTCAGGTATTCTTCTGTCAGGGCTTTCCTGCCCTCGAGTTTTCCCCTGTTCTTCAGCATCTCTGCAAGGGTTTCAGGATCAACCGTACCCCATGCAATGTAATCCTTTGCTTTATGGATCATGCCCTGGTAATTTGGCGTTTCCGGAATGAGCACACAGTGGTTTATCCTGTCAAGGCGCAGCATACTGAGCGTATCCTTGATATCCTGCCGCGTCTTCACGCCTCCCCTGAGGCGGACTGCTGCGTACATTTATTTCACCTTCATAGTAGTAGTTTTCATAAGCGCATCATATGTGGCTTTTGCAAAGTTAAGGGTTGTTCTCGTTTCTCCCTCTGCTCTTGCCCATACGTCCTTTATGCCTGCCATCTCAAGCACCTTCTTGGCAGTTCCGCCTGATGCCAGTCCAAGCCCGCGCGGAGCAGGTTTAAGTTCTACCTTTACGCTTCCGGCTTTACCCTCTACCCCGAATGGAACAGTATGTCCAAGACCGCAGCCGCATTCCCATGAGCCGCAGCCTCTTTTAATACCTATGATGTTCATCTTTGCATTGTCTATGGCTTTCCTTATCGCGATTCCTACCTGGACATCCTTACCCTCTCCCAGGCCTAAAAAGCCATCTCCATTACCGACTATCACGGTAGCTCTGAATTTCACTCTTCTTCCTGAGTCAGTCATTCTCTGGACCATGTTTATATCTAGGACCTCATCCCGTATATCCGGCAGCAGTGCATCAACGATCTGAGCCTCTCTTATGGGCAGCCCTGACTCAACGGCTTCGCCCATGGTTGTTACCTGACCTTCCTTGACCAGCTTGCCCAGTCTTGTCTGTGGTATCCATTCTACTTTTTCTTCTTCGAATCCTCTGTCTCTCATGTTATCACCTGAACTCACCCTGAATCTTTTGCTTTGCTGCCTGAAACTGCTCTGATATGCTGGTCTTTCTGTATTTGTCTATATGTTTGCCTGTGATCCTGTCTTCTTTTGGCAATATCTCCGGGTCGTGAGGTATCTCAAGCCCGGCATCTACTGCGCCTTTTAATGCAGCGTATATTCGTCCGCCGCCGGTTGAATGGTACAATCCCATGTCAAGGATCGCCTCAGCCTGTCCTGCTTTCTTGGCGCGGTATCCAAGCAACAATCCCGTCAGATAAGCCGATGGGAGATTTCCCGTTCCGCCCGTGTATCCGTATTTCTTCAGGTCAGCGGTGTTCGCCGAGGCTATGGTCACATCTCCTTTTGCTGCAGGCTTTACTAACTGTATAATTGTGTGCTTCAGGCTTTTCCTGACAACGAGCCTGGGTATCCTTGATATGAGCAGTCGCTTTCTCGCCCTGTAATCCGTTCTACCCATTCTTGCCCGCCTGAACTGCACCCTGTATCTTGCACCTGTCGCCATGGTTATGCCTCCTTGCCCAGTTGTTCTATATGGGACTTAAGATGTGCGCGGCTTCTATACTCTCCGCCTTTAGCTTTGATGTATAGTTTCCTGTATGTCGATGCATCAATAGTCTTGTTATCCCGCAGTTCTCTGAGCATGCTTCTTAAGGCACGTATTTTTTTCATCCACATCTCTTTCTTCGGTCTGCGTGCTCCTTTTGCGCCGCTTCTTGAACCGTGACCTTTCCTGTGCCCGTAAGCACGCGCCTCATGGAGTTTGCGTGCTCTCGCACGGCTTACTCCTTTGATAGGGTTTTTACCGACCTTGCCTTCTTCGATCAATTTGCGGATATCCTCCCGCGTCAAAGCTGCCGCTATATCCTTAGAAGCCTCAGGGTCAAGCCATACCCGGTTTACTCCTATATCCATTACTTCCGCAGCCATTCTTCTCTGGTTTGTCAGGTCTGTCATTTTACTCTTCCCCCCTTGTCGGGTTCAGTATCTTCAATCCAAGCTCTGCCGCCTTTGCTTCAATCAGGCTGCGCTTTCTTGAGCCAACGGTATGAGCTATCCTGGCTGCCTGCCTGTCTGTCTTCAGGGATTCAAGGTCTTTTGGATTATTCACAATTACCTCCTCGCATCCTGAGGGATGAAGCCCTCTGACAAGCGCAGGACTGCCATAGCCGGCCTCGACGCGCGGGCATTTTCCTTTGAGCATATATCTTGTCTTGTTGTGGATACCGTCAGGTCTTTTCCAGCGGTCTTCAAGCTTCTTTTTCTTGTGGGAGTCTGTCTGGAGGAAGGTCGGTTTCCTGCTTTTCTGCTTCGTCCTGACAGCCAGAAGCCGCTTTGTTTCATTATCAAGAGCTATGATAACCGGCTGGGCTTCTACTTTCGCTTCCTCTGCAGACTTTTCTTCCTCAATGACCATTTCATCTGCAGATTCCTTGATCTTCTTTGCAAGCTTATCGCCTATTCCTTTGACTTCAGCGATATCATCAACGTTTGCTGTCTTTATCGAATCCACGGTTTTGAACCCTGCGTCGTAAAGTATTTTCGCCTTTGATTTGCTGACGCCGTTCAGTTTTGTCAGTTGATTGATCTCATCATTATCTTCCATGTTTTTCACCGCCCTGACCGTTCGACAAGATAAACCCCGTCCTGGAACACCCTGGGGTCGAATCTTCTTATCTTGGTGGCCTGCTGGATGTTGGCTGCCGTCTGTCCTACATCCTCCTTGTTTATCCCGTTGATGATTACCTGATCTCCTTTTATCGTGACCTTGGTATTTCCCAGGATACTGGCTTTTCTTGATTTCTTTTCGCCAAGGAAATTGCCTATTAACAAACTGTTCCCTTCCGCCTTCAACTGGATAGGGAAATGTGAATAAACCATTTTCATTTTATATTCATATCCCTTGGTTACACCTGTGATCATATTTTTCAGATGGGATTCAAATGTGCCCAGCATAGCAAGCTGTTCTTTCCTCTGGTCCCCGGATTCCACAACGAGTTGCGAATCAGTCTTTTTAATCGTAATCCCCGGATACCACAGCTCTCTCTGGAGCGATCCGAGGGAGCCCGTCACCGTCACTTTTATATGGTCGATAGCGACGTTCACGCCTTCGGGGATTTCTACGGTTCTTCTCGTTTCCATGATATTCACCTAATAAACATATGCGAGTAATTGTCCACCGATGCCATTTTCTCTGGCCTCGGAATGTGTCATAACGCCGTCCGGGGTGGTCAGGATAATCGAACCAAAGCCCCTTGCCGGAAGGAAACGCTTTTCCCATTTCTCAAATTCCGTATTCTTGACAGCATGCCGCGGTCTGATTACTCCGCATTTGTTGATATTTCCTTTAAGCTGTACCTTGAACAAACCGGATTTTCCGTCGTCGATGAATTCGAAATCTCCGATGTATCCTTTATCCTTCATGACTTTAAGCACGCTTCCTATAAGTTTTGAAGCCGGGCTGACCGTACAATCCGGTTTGCCTACATCTTCCGCATTTTTTATTACTGATAATGCATCTGCTAATGGATCTAATAACATTAAAATCACCTAAGTATATTTTTCAAAACCCATATTATATGCGATTTCACGGAAGCACTGCCTGCAGAGGTATATGTCGTACTTTCGAACAAGCCCCTGCTTTCTGCCGCAGCGTTTACAAGCGTTTGCGCCTCTTCCGAATCTTTTTTTACTTCTCTCCATCTAAACTACCTCCACGCTGTACTTACTTTTCACAAAAGAAATTGCATCTTCTTTTGTTAACCTGTGGTTTTGCGGTATCTTATGCTGCTCGATCTTCCGCCTGCTAATCCTGTATCCCGCTCTTTTCAGAGCCACGTTAACATCCATTCCGAAGATCCCTATCGACGGATCGTATTTCATTCCCGGGAAATCGGTGTGTTCTTCGATCCCGAATGAAAAATTGCCACTCTTATCGAACTGGGATGCGTTCAGCTTGTTTTCAAGTATGTTCAATGCGGTCTTGAGGAACTCATTAGCGCGCTTACCCCGCAATGTTACCTTGCAGCCGATAGGCTCTTTTTTCTTTATGGAGAATGCGGGTATGGTCTTCCTGGCATTCGCACGGACTGATTTCTGTTTGACAATCGTCTCAAGCAGCTTCTCTGCAGTCGTAAGCCTCTCGCCGCTTTCTCCTGTGCCGATATGAACCGTAATTTTATCGATAGAAGGTGTTCTCATAGAATTCATCTAAATCACCTTGATCTCCGGTGCGGATTCACCTATGACAAATACATAATTCTCAATCGTCTCGAATTCCCTTTCGTTGGCAAGTGCGACCATGTTTGTCCCCGAGCCTCTGACCTTGCGGACCTGTTTTATTTTCGCAAGTTCTCCTGAATGCTCGCCTCCCACAACCATGGCAAGATTGCCGGGTTTATAGGGTATATGCTTGGCGATCTTCCGGTCAGGCAGCGATAGTAAGACCGTATCAAAAGTCTTATAATCATTGGATGCAAGGATATTCGTCCCATCATGCAGATTAAGCTGCACGGCACCCTTTCTCACAATGGTCTTATTGTTGATCCTGCATAACTTGGATGCGCCTGGGTTCTCTTTATACAGTTTGAACCTGTTATTTGCATCCAGCAAAACGCGGTAATACTCGTTAAGCGCAGGGAACGAGACTATGTCGAAGAGACCTGTTATATATTTATAGTTCTTTCTGGCTATGCCGTCAACGAAAACGTTCCCTTCGTTAATTATCCTCTTGGCTTCCCGCGCATTGTTCGCGAGTTTAAGTAAATCCCTGACCACTACAAGTAATGGTATTCCGGTTTCCATTGAATGATGACCGGCATTGCCTCCGACTACCCATGCATGGGTCTTCCTTTCAACCGGCCATGATGTTGGAGCCGCTACTCTCTTCTGATGTCTTCCCATTTAATCACCTATGCGCTTTTCATCTTTGAGTTCTAATTTGGTAATCATTACTTTTGACGGGTGGACAGGTCTTGGTACTTCGGTGCCATCTGCTTTTGTTACTGTTACACCGTCTATGTTGATCGCGGTTTTTTTAAGATCGACTACAGCTACCT
>OBLY010000092.1_pt1 | contig 12759 bp, 21 predicted proteins | sample 1539041 | NCBI WGS metagenome assembly OBLY01 (sample SAMEA2690973, study PRJEB22502) | sediment metagenome | biome: Billabong; feature: Tropical; material: Sediment | place: Australia | collected 2013-05-14 | depth 1 m
AAATTTGGGTAATATCACAAAGCACTAGTGTGTGTCAGACCCCTTATGATGATTTAACTCCTTTGTATAAGACTTGGTTGTGTTCTGGGGTCTTTCAGTTGAATGATTCTGCTAATGATGGAATAATTAAAATCACTACAAGTAATATTGAGGTTTATGGAAATGCAACACTAATTGGAAATGGGAGTGGAAGAGCTTTTTCTAATGATGCAACGAATAGGAATAATATTACGATTCATGATATGACAATAATGAATTATGACCATGGAATTAGTGATAATGGTGCTGATAACTGGACGATATACAATGTTACTTTCGTTAATAATTCTCAAGCAATAAGGCAGTTGAGCCATGCTTTTGGAATGAACATCTCAAAAAACGTATTCAACAATAGTAAGTTGCAGGGAGTTTATATTACAGATAACTATACAATTATTGATAATAACACTTTTGATTCAAACAATATTTCGATATATGTGAGTAGTGGAACTACTAATCAGAATGTGACGAGGAATACGAATTTGAATTCTTTGTTGTATTTTGTAGAGTTGAGCGGTGGAAGTTCTAGTCTGATAAAAGGAAATACCCTATCTAATACTCCTTTGACTGTTACTGATCTTTCTGATGTCACTGTCGGTATTATTTGTGATGCTGGAGCAACAACAAACAATGTGAACATATCTAATAATGTGGTTGTGGGTTTTGGAAGTGCAATATATAACCAGAATTGTAATCAGACATATATAGGATATAATAATGTAAGCTTCAATAGTTTACGAGGAATTGGAACAGGAGGAAACAACACGATAATTGAGTATAACAATGTTGTGAACAATAGTCGCAACGGAATACCATTTACAGGATACAATCAGCTTATTCAGTTTAATTTTTTGGATGGATGGAAGCATCACGGAATGGACACTCATAATGATAATAATGGGACAGTTGCCTTCAATTCAGTCATTAAGGGAAATAGTTTTACTATAAGTTATCCGACTCTGTATTATGATAGTGATGCAAGCATATTTGTAGATAGTGCAAGTAATATCACTATAAGAGACAACAACCTAAATAATGTTCTTGACAATGATACTCCGATAGATGGGAGTAAGGGAATAGTTGTTGAGGGTGGAGATTATAGTCCGAACAATCAGGTAATAAATAACACAATAATTAATATTAGCGGTGTTTGTCTTTATGACGATAGTAATAATACTTTGTATGAGAATAATTCTTTTACAAATTGTAACTCAACTTATAGTGTGAATGTTTTTGGAAGCTGGAGATATCTCAACAATGTTACGAGGAGCATGTTTAAGAATAACGTAGATAATTCTAAGACTCTATCATTCTTAATTAGCACGAATAATAGGACTAACATTAGCATTTATCAATCTACTCCTTTGAGCATAAAGAACGACATCTACAGTCCGAATTATGTTTCTTTGTTTGGTCTCACAACACCATATAATGACGTGTATAATCAATCTAGTGGTAATTTGTTGGGTGTTAATCAGGCTAATATTAATGTTTCATTGTTAGCTAATCAGATAGTGGTTGTGAGTGATTTGACTAACACGACTGGTATTGTTGGTACTAAGCCTGATGGTGTTAACTACACATTTGGAATATATACTGGTTTGGGATATGTTAATATTAATTTTACTAGTCCGAGTTATTATGACAGCATACTTTATTGTCTGGATCATGATAATACTTGTAATCCATCAACGAAGTATGTTTATCCTTTTACTATTACTGAACAAGCAACGACGTATGTTCGTTGGGCGACAAATTTTACAGGTGGTTATGTTGATGGTAATCAAAGTGTTTCTGTAGTTATGAATACTAGTAATGGTGGAAATAGTGGAGGCGGTGGTGGGGGAAATAATAATCAACAACAGAATACTTCACAGCCACATAATGAAAGTCCAACAATAATCATACTAAATAACACGATAATTCAGATACTTAATAATAGCAATATTACAGCAAATAACGTCACCATAGATATTAATGGGACTAATGTTTCTTGTGTTGATACAAAGCCTGACGACTTAAATGACTATATTCCTTTAAGTAAGATCGATCTTGGAAGTAAAACAAGCACTGCTATTGATGTTTGGAGTGTTGGTTTGAAGATTGGTCAGCAAAAATGTGGAAGCTTGGTGACTTATTATGTTTATGGTATTAGACTTGTGCCGAGTATTGTTACAGCGATACTTGTGGTCTTATTGATTATACTGATTCGTAGGAGAAAATGAAAAAATACTATCTTTACCTAACAGCCTTCATTAATAGGGCTATATTTGTAATAAAAAGGCCGCAGTATTTGTTGAAATATGGCATTCTAGGCCTACTTTTTATGGGTTATGAGTATGATTATTGGTATAACAAAAAAAAAGATTTGTGAAATTTGTAGAAACTCTATGAAACGGAAGAGGAGTTTTTGGTATTGCAAGGCTTGTGGCAATATAGAATGATGGTGGTATGATTATGGAAGATGGCAACATTGGTGGTAAATCGCATAAAGAAGTAGTCAGAGAACGAGTCATAAAACTAGTAAAGTATGGAGCTGGTTTGCTTGTAATTTTCCTGATTGTAATATTGTTTCCTAGAGAATCACAATATTTTAAGGTAGATAGTGGGGTTAGTGCTGAGACAACCTCTAATATTTGTGTTGACACAATCTGGAATATATCTGGAAGTAAGTATTTATATAATAATAGTGGAGTATTAGATGCTAATGAAACAGCTCTAAATGATACATCTTTGGCTGTTTGCAGCGTGTATAACGAAACCTCAAAGATACCAACTTATACATCTAATCTTACTAATGATAATGACTACATAAACAGCTCATACCTAAATAATAGTTTATCCACAAAGGTAAACCTGACAGGCTACAACAAGGCTAACTGGGACACAGCCTATAGCTGGGGAAACCACGCCAACGCAGGATACCTAACACAAGAAACAGATCCAATATTCGTAGCTAACAGAACAGACATCTGGAACAAAATAAACGACAAACTAAGCCAATCAGGAGGAATAATAACAGGAAACCTCACCATAAACGGAATAGTAACAATAATAGGAAACGTCCTAAACCTAACAGTAACAAACATAGACGTTAACGGCAGTTATATGCCAACATTTGACAACCTATTCGACCTAGGAAACATCACAAACAAATTCAGAACAATATACACCACAAACCTATATGCAGACAACATATACAACAAAACACAAATAGATACACTAATAAACAACATCAGCCTAACACCAGGACCACAAGGCATTCAGGGAATACAAGGAATTCCTGGAACTAATGGGACAAATGGGGTAAACGGCACTAATGGACTAAATGGCAGCAATGCTACAATAAACGCATACATCAACTGCAGCACAGGATACTATCCAAACCTAATAAACTTCAGTAATGGAACAGCAACTTTTAACTGTAGTCTAGACCAGACAGGAGGAGGAAGTCCTGGAGGAATAAAAAAAAGCGTACAATTTAATAACGGAACAGGAAGCGACGGAGACCAATATTTCCTATACGACCTAGAAAATAAATTACTATCACTAAATAACAGTTTAAGCTACTATTATGAAATAGGTAACCCAACTAGCATAACAAATGCAATAACATATGACGTACCAGCCACCTATACATTCACAACTTACAGTGATGAATGGGGAGGACAAGTACAAATAAACGCACTAGAATATGCCTGTAAAGCAACACCAAAAGGAGAAGTATGCAGTGCAACACCAGCAACAGCAATAATAATTACAGTACAAACAACAAATGTATCAGAAAATGAACAAACATTCTACCTAACAATCAATGGAACAACAGTAGCAGGAGCAGACTACTATAAATTTCAAGTATGGGACGAATTCGGATACTGGATAGGCAGCACCTACAACACAACAAGAACGGACTTCACACTAGGAAGTGGATTTGCAGATGACTTAATAGCTACTGGAACTGCAATAGGAACACCAACGCCAAGTCCGCTAAGTGGAACAGACTATTGGCAAGCATTACAAATAATAGGTGACGTATTAATGGCGCACAACGTAAGCGTAGGAAATAACCTAAACGTAGGAGGAAATGTAACAACTCAAGGAGGATTTAACTATAATTGGACAACAGGACTAAGCTACATGTATAACAGACAAATAGAATTCGGAGCTTGTAGTCAGAGCCAACAGAACAGAAACAGAATATGTATAGGATTTGAAGATGGAAGTCCAAGAATAGCACTAGAACAACTATATAGCGGACAGGGAAGAGTTCTATTAATGGATAATGACGCAAATTGTTTAAGATACTTCCTAGCAGGATTAGTAATATACAAAGTATGTGGAGACGCAGCTAGAACAGTATCATTCTACCAAGGAGGAAATATAGCATTAAGCTTTGCTAATGGCAAAATAACATACTACAACGGAATAACCACGAGCGGAACAGGAGTTCCATATATTGTAAATAGAACATTTATCTCAACTAATGTATCTATAGCCAGTACTAATCTTGCACAGACAAGTACGGTTGGGGATTATAGTGTTAAGTATTATATGTTTGTAAGCAAGGCGAATACTACTTTTAATACGACTTATGACTTAAATTTGACGTGGAATGACGGCGTTGCAAGAAATATCAAGATGGGAAGCATAAATTGTAGTAGCACAACAGCAAGTACTAGCTTACTAACAGGAACTCAAGCAGTACAAATTAAGACTGGAAGCATAGCATACATCACAACAAACAACACAGCACCAAACAGTTGTATTTATAATTTGACTCTGACAGCGTTCAGAGATAACTAGAAATAAACGGACGTCTTTTTACTCAACTCTTTTTGTTCACATTTTGAAAGCGTAAATAATACCCCCCTTTTTTTCTAGGATTCTTATCCTTCCCACGCTTACCAACATTCTTAGCATTTCGCATACCTTCTTTAGTCCTTTCACTAATCAGATTTCTTTCAAATTCGGCAAAAGCCCCCATGATCTGCAACTGTAACTTACCTGCAGCAGTTGTTGTGTCAATATTTTGGGTAGTTGCGATAAACTCTACCTTCTTCTGCTTAAACTCATCAAAAAGGCTGAGTAGATGGCTAAGACTTCTACCTATACGGTCAAGTTTTGTAACAACAATGGCTTCAAAGCAATAATTTCGCATATCAGACAACATTATATTAAACTCTGGTCTACTAGTGGATTTTCCACTTATAACGTCTTTGTAAACTTTGAATACCTCAAAACCAGCTCTAGTACAATACTCTTTACATAAGAACTCTTGCTTATCAGCGTCTTGTTCCTCTGTGCTTACTCTACAATATATGGCGACTTTCATTTTATCCCTTTGGTTGTCTTTTTAGTCATTTTGTCTAGCATAATGATTTCAAATATGTGCTATATATTTGTCTTAGGCTATGAACATCATAACCATGTAATTCCCAGTTATCAATTAGGTGTATTGCTTCTTCAAATTTGAAACGACTTGCCAAGTAAACTATGTCGTCAACTATACAACTGGGTAGTCGTGGTGGATTTGTTAATCCTCTTCCACATTTCTTTTCTAGATCTTCTACCATAATAATTACACCTGTTTTCTTTGTAATAATATTATCGTACTGCTTATTCCAAAAAACATGAAACCAACGTTCAAAATATATACTCCTATATTTTGTTGATTACTTCCAGTAATATACATTGTTGTTGAATTCCATGATTTAAATTGACTATTGATGTCGAAGTAATTGTTTCCAGTTTCAGCATTTATATAACGAATATTTTGACCAAGATCCAGATTATGAAAACCAACCCAATAGATCTGGCTTCCAAAAAATATTAACATGATGCTAGTGTATAAAAATAGTTGTGGAAGAATAAACACAAAAGTGTCTATGACTCTGCTAATCTTGTTCTTCTTTGTTTCTCCCACAACTACAAGGTCATTCAACTTTTTAGGCCTCCCTCTTTGTTAGTACCACAACAACCCCGCCACAAGTCTTACAAGTTCCTTTTTTGAACCTCTTTAATCCCCTACTCGTGTTCTTTTCTTCAAATGTCACGTTTAACATTTCTCTTTGGGCTTTACACTTAAAACACCGTCCAATATCCGTCATACTTTCACCACTATGTTTACTCTTTTTGTTTTTGTGTCACAATTCGGACAATAATACCTATTACCATTATTCGCATCAAACTTACAGTGACAATACAAACAATACTTCACAATCTTATACTTCTTCATTTTGTGAGTCCAGTTTTTTGAGTGTTTTTTCTATATCTGTAACTCGTTTTGGTATGCTGTCATTTATAGCCTTAATCCTAATTATTGTGCTGATGCTTTCTTCTACCATACGTTTCAGTTTGAAATATGTATCGACGCTGGATTTACTGTGACTTGTCATGTTAAACTCTCGCAGATCTTTATCCAAATCTTTAAGACTTCTTTCACAGATATTTTCTATTTCATTACTGTGACTCATTATGTCACTTCCTTCTTTGCTTATGTTCTCACAATTCTCGTCTTTATATTCCATCTTTTTTAGCACCTGCAACAACATTCATTTGGCATGAACTTTACCCATTCACCATTCTTATTATACAGTAAACATTCTCTGATTCCGAGTCCGCCTTTGGCGTTTGGATTCCACATTAGTGTTCTTGCTATATCATACATCTCGCTGGAGTTGGATTTGCTGTAAATGTATCTACCAACAAAAATCTTGGTATAGATATGTTCGAATGCTGGTTGGTAAACCTGATCCTCATGCTGACATATACCAATAAACATGATTCCTTGTTTACTACCAGTTGTTAATAAGTCGTATATTTCGTAAACGCTGCTTGGTAACATGAAATCTGGAGTGTCCTTAGGAACAGCAGGCAATAATGTCCAGAGTTCCTCGAAGACAAAGCATGGTTTGTAATTGTGTGGTAGCCACCTAAGTTTTCTTAAAATAATACCGCATAGGCATCTTGCTTTATTCTTATTACTACTAATATTGATGATTAGGTTGCTGTTTTGCATGAACTCTTTAGCAAAATCAACATACTGCTCGTTTTTATCAGGAGTCCAAATCCAATCCTCAATATATTGGAAGTTGTTACGCAAACTTCTTGCTGTTTCGCTATGAGCAGAATCCATCAACTCAATACCATAAATATCCTTATACCAAGCCACCACGTCAATCTCTGTCTTGTCCTTACCTCTGCCCTCGAACTCCACTCTCTTTGTCGGAAAATCTTTAAGCATTTGTTTAAACTTGTTTATGTCATCCTGATGATACGCCTGACCTTGCTTAATCAATATATCCATAATCTCACAAGCATCAGGACTAAAACCAAGACTAGCAAAATCAGTACCACCACTGAAGTCACTTAGTTTTATCACAAAATCTTTTATTATTTTTACGTCATCCATCTTAGCCTTTTGAGCATACTTTGAATTACTATATTGTGTAATATGATTCTCCCACTCACCCCTCAAACTAAAAATTACACACTTGCGACCAGTCTTACTAATCCTCACAACTAGGTCTTTAGTCCAAGCACTCTTACCAGTCCTGGACTCACCAATCACAAGTATTCTTCCCCATCCACTAGGGTGAACCTGCAGGAAAGCTTCCTCTCCCAACATCGTCTGCCCTATCTTTATTCGATTCCTGTCTTGCAACTTTATCCTCCTTATACTTATTTTCGATATACATATCTGTGTTTTCCATAACCGTTTCTGAGTATTTTTCAATAGACATATTACATTCTTTTATTCCCGCTCTAAAAACCCTAATTGCTAAATCAAATTCATCTGGAAACATATTTCTAGTGGGAGTCCAAATCTTTTTTGCGTTTAAGTATGACTTATTATAGTTACAACGAAAACCAGTCTTTGGATAATATATAATGTTAAAAAACCAATTACCCCTTTTACCATTACCTTGAACAGTTGTAACAAGCAATCCACCATCATCATTCTGCTTCATTGGATGACTAATTTTTAATGCCGATTTCATTTTCAATAATTATATATTAGTTAATATTCATATTATAATAATATTAATTATATATCTTCAATATATAACTCACGATTGAACCTCTGTTTTGTCAAAATACAAATATACATATCTGTTTAGATATAATTCTCCTCTGCTTAATATTTCCATAATTCTTACCTCACATGGACTTTTTCATTAAAGGCTTGCTGGCTTTACTTAATCTCTCTGTATCACTCACTCTATCACTCATATATACATCAATGTTAGCCTTCACTATTTCATTCTCGGCTTTCAAATCATCAAGTTCCTTTTGCTGTTTCTTTATTAGTTCTTCTTGTTCTCTAAATGTATCATGTATGTTGTCTCCATCATTTACAGGAGTTATCATGTTCACCTTGTCAGATTTGTAAATCCATACTGGCTGACCTCCACCTAACAAGTGTGTGGACTTGTTAAAAACAACTAGGTCATCTAGTAAGTAATCTTGTGATACGTCACCATCAGCAGTGCGAAGATTAATTTTTATTATATCCTTCCTCAACAACTTGCCTCCTGTTATTTCTCCTCCTCCTGCAGTAAAATGTATAGTGTCAAGTAGGTAAGGATAACCACTTCTGTTTGATGGGCTTACGACTTCTTTGTTTGGGCTACTCTTTCCCAACAATTGATACCTGATATATATGACTACCATAATCACGATCAGTATCACACTTATTACTGCAACAGTAAAAATATCAACCATGTTATTTACCCATTCATCTTAGGTCTAGATAAGCCGAGTTTTTCAAGCATACCAGTAAAGATAAACACCACAACCGCTAGGCATCCAAGACAGATAAAAAACATAATCCACGCCTTATTCTTATCATCTCGTAACTGGTCATTCTGAAACACCAAATTATTATTATTAATCTCACTCACATTTAATTTCATAGTAAGATCCTTAACAGAATCATTCAACTTCAAATTATCATCCTTGAGCTGGTCAAGTTCATCCTTAGAAGGCAATAACTCAGAGTTCATATACTCACTAATAAAATCCTTAATCTTACCAACCTCTATGCTTACAATTCCACTCATATTATCGACGCTGACATTTTGAGGACAACTAAGATTCAACACCAACCTATCAGATAAATTAATAACACTCATATTCTGAACCAAGGCATAAGTAACATTCGTCGTATTATAAACTTGGGTGATGGGAATAGTTGTACTGGTGTTAGAATTGCAATCAAAATTATTCAGATAACTCGGGGTGGAAATACTACAAAAACCAACACCAGTAACCACATTAACATTAGTCGTGACACTCTCGCCACTAACATTTTTTGCCTCTAGGATAACCCATATGGCGAGTAATAAAAATAGTAATATTATTATTCCGCCAATCCAAAACAACTTTCGCAAATCTTTATCTGATTCTTTATCGTCCATATTTATTCACCCATCATCCTCTTCTGAATCATCAGGAACTAATCCAGACTCCTGATCAATACGTTCAGCTTTCATTTTCTCCTGCTCCCTATTAAACAGAATATCCAACCTCTTATTCTCATTACTCAACTTATTAGCAAGAATAGGACTAATAATTCTCCTCTCACTTATACACTCATCAAGCATATTCCAAGTAATAAGAAATGGTGGTTCACTTTTTTTGAAGTAAAAATATTTCTCATTAGGATTACGATCACTATTATGTAACTCCCAAGCATCCCAACCAGTGTTAAGATTATTATAAGGACTCATACCAACGATGTCCTCTGCGACTTTGTAAGGATTCCAAACCTTCTTCTTCTTCTGCAACAAGTACATTACAATTATTGTTCCAGCCACGACAAATAAGAAAATCCAAGCATACTCCTTATCCTTCGAGTCAACATCTTTAATCCAAGTAAAATAAACAATAATGAAACCAACACAAACTATCAGGGCGATATCCTTAATCTTGGACGCAAAACTAACCTTATTTCTCGGCTTACTTATTTCAGCAACTTCAACCATCTTTTTTTATTCCTCTTTTAAGTTAATATTTTCTCTACGAGCTATGTTTAACCAGTAATAAAAATTAATACATTGATTTATCATCACCATTAAAAAAATAGTACTGAACAATATTAAATATGAAACCATATCAAAACTAACCGCAGCCAACACACAATATACTATAATTGTTATTATAGTGCTAATGCTTGACAACTTAAGCTCCTTCCTCACACGCCTATCATCAGCACGACGAAAATTAACAAACCAGTTCATTTTTTTTCACCATCCAATTTTTTAAGATGAACAATATACTTTCCATCCTTAGTCGGAGTAATCGTTATCACACGATCAAGATTAATAATACAACTCACCTTACAATCAGCAACACAAACATCCTTCTTAGCCCGCTTCAACTTGTAATACGCCTGACCAGTCTCACGATTAAAACAATACAAACAACCCTCAAGAGGCCTAACATAATCAAAAGTCCACTTCAACAAATCACTCACGTTTCTCCAACCTCTTTATCATCTTCATCTTTCTTATAATAATTAGGATCATAAAACTGCAACTTTCTCACTCCACGACTCGCCTTCCAAACACCAGCTTTTACCATAAAGAAAAAAAAATAATAATATATTTTATTGTTCTATTATCGGACTAACTATTAACCTGTCCCTTCCTTTATCGCTGCTAATAACAAACAACACTTTCTTCCCAATCCACTTTCTACTATCCGTATCTATCTGATGCATATTCTTAATACTAGCACGATTAGGCTTCCAAAACTTAACCTTACCCGCAATCTCAACCTGGCAACAAAAAACCTTGCCAAAATCCGTATCCCTATCAATCGCCTCGTCAATAACAACACCAATCTTCGTAGGCATAGCCTTGACCACTTCAGCAGTCCAATAATTGCCTTCCGCTCTTTCCGTTGTATCCATACTTTTACGCCTCCAAATTTTTTTTATACTTAAGATAAACTTGTTCTGTCACCCTGACATCTTGCATACAATAACTCTTAAGTCCAACCCAGTTCTTCTCTTCAAACATTTTTATTGCATTAAGACCATTACTAGACTTCAACTGACAACCAAACAAGCGAGCCATATCATCAAAGACCAATCCACTTATTAGTAATCTCCTGCAAATCAAAATGACTAAAATTAATAAGCATGATATGACTAAAAGTATCAACATTATCAAATCCTATAGTTAACCTAGTCAATAAGAATGGAATGTCAAAACTTCTCCCAGCTTTACTAATTAACTGATAACCACGACGTTCACCAAGCCAACTTAAAAAAGAACTAATAATATCAACTTCCAACTCCCCAGCAATCTCAAATATGTCCCCATTACTATCCTTTGCACAAATACAAGTAACACGGTCACCATACCAAGGATTCAAACCAGTAGTCTCAATATCAAAAACAACATAAGCCATTTTTAATTCATGCCTCTTCTTTTTCTCTCATCATAAACACTACGCCCCATAAGACCAAGCTGACTCTCATTAGCCTTAATCAACAACTGCTCAAACTCTTTAAACTCATTACTCGACAAACCTTTTTTAGTCATAGTCATATTTCCTCACCTTTTGTATCTATATATTCCTCTTGTGACAACATCCAATCTTCCATTAGTCGCAAGTTCCCTGATGATTCTGGCTATTGTTTCTCCCTTCTGCCTTGGATACAGTATTTGTAATTCTACCTCGACATCACCAACCAACAAATTCTTACCACTATGAAGTCGAAAATAGTCAAGGACAATATCCCTAATACACCAAAAATCCAAATCACTACTCGACAACGTGACCATCACCAAAATCATGCCCCTCCTGAATACTTCTAATCTCATGAATATCCGACTCAATCTGCTTAATATGAGACCTAATCTGCCTAACATCAACACCTAAAGCAATAACAGAATCCTGCAATGCTTGCAACTGCTCATTAACACTAGACCAATCCTGAATCATAATCATTCACCTCTCATGTTTCCCATACTGGATTGTAATCTTTTTCTAGTAATCCAAACGTCCACGCTATAGCCCCAAGACAAGACTCAGTCTGCTTCTCAACAGGAACACCAAGAGTAGTACGCTTATGCTCAGTATGACACTCCACCAACACAAAACGGACTGGCAAATTATTAATGTTGAATTGTATAACTTCATAATGAACAGGTTTACCATCATACTTACTCAATCCATCATACACATCAAGAGTCTTATAATAATCCAAATCTCTCAAAATGTAATCATAACCAAACAACTTAATCAGTGCGGCTTTCTGTTCAGCATTAGACAAACCAAGTATCTCTCTTCCAGTAATAATCTTATTCTTAATTTTGTCAAACAACTCAGAATTGAAATATACACCATGAATATAATGCAAACCAAAACCATCAGCAAAATAAACTGCATAGTCATTTGTACAGTGCATTCTACCAAATTCATCACGCTTCAAAAAAACAGGAGGCTTACTCATTATGGCAAACTTATCCAAAGATATAAAGCAAAACAAACCACCCTTCAAATACTCCTTATACTGCTTAAACAAAGCATTATCAACAATCCCTAGACGTTCAAAATAATCATAAAAACTAACCCATCCAGAATCAGAAGCATCACCATATCCACAAAGATAAGCAGATTCTAACTCTTGATTCCTGACTTGATTCTCGACTTGATTCTCGACTTGATTCCAGACTTGATTCCTGACTTGATTCCAGACTTGATTCC
>OBLY010000093.1_pt1 | contig 12742 bp, 12 predicted proteins | sample 1539041 | NCBI WGS metagenome assembly OBLY01 (sample SAMEA2690973, study PRJEB22502) | sediment metagenome | biome: Billabong; feature: Tropical; material: Sediment | place: Australia | collected 2013-05-14 | depth 1 m
CAGAAAGGACAAACCACATCGGTGACGACCTTCAGGTTGCCCGACTTCATGGCCGCCTGGGGTTGAGTTTCGGAATGCATCGTTAGCCCTCCTGTTTGATTGGTAGTACGGCCTTCTGAAGCAGCTTGATGCCGTTCATGACCGTCTCGTTAGGTGCTGGTTCGATTGTCACTTTTACTCCCTTGAAGTGGGGCATGCCCGTGGAATACGTCACGGGCGCCGTGACCTGGTTGGCCCAGGGCCCCATGGGAATAAAGACCAGCCCAGGGTGGGGACCCTGGGTTGCCTTGACCGCCCTAACGACTACCTCACCGTAAGCCGACTTGACCTTCACGGTCTGGCCCGGGAACACGTGGAGCTTCTTCATGTCCGAGACATCCATCTCCACGATACCGCAGGCCTTGACATAACCGTCGTCGTGCTTGTGGCCCTCGATGGCCACGCCCTGCCAGACGGTCCTGCCTGATATCAGGTTCGCTTCTATTGAGTTAGTCATTCTCGGGTCTCCTTGCAAAGCCCGCGCTTCAGCTCTTCTGAACCGGGGCGGCTTCGACTTTCTTACCAGCGCCTATCTTCTGTAGCTCTGCGAGGTCCGCGTCCGCCGCGCCGGCGGCCGCGTGGGCCGCGCCGGCCTTCACCCGCTTCTGGACCGGGGTCGGGCCCAGCTTCTTGATGTCGTTGACCATGTTCTTGACGACCTCCGCCCACAGGGCACCTTCCGATGCCGAGACGAAGGTCATCTTGAGCCGCTTGCCGTCGATGCCGAACTCTTCCAGCACCTTCCGGGTGAGCGCGATGCGGCGCCTCGCCTTGAAGTTCCCGGCGATGTAGTGGCAGTCGCCGATGTGGCAGCCGGACACGAGGACCGCGTCCGCGCCGAGGCTGAACGCCTCCAGGATGAAAGCCGGGTCGATACGCCCGGTGCACATCACACGGACGACACGGACGTTGGGGGGATACTGGATACGGGAGGTCCCCGCGAGGTCGGCCCCCGCGTAGGTACACCAGTTGCACAGTATGCCCAGGATCTTCGGTTCGAATTCGTCAGCCATTTTAAGCACCACCCGCCGGAGTGAACAGGGCAGCTATCTGCGCCCTGATCTGATCGTTCTTGAAGTGTTGCATCGTGATCGCCTTGGCCGGGCACGCGGCGCCGCAGGTGCCGCAGCCCTTACACATGGCATCGTTGACGCTGGCCTTCCTGTGGCCCTCGCCCAGGTCCTCCATGGTGATGGCCTTGTACGGGCACAGGCTGCCGCACACGCCGCAGCCGGAGCAGAGCACGTCGTTGACCTTGGCCGCGATCGGCTCCAGCGACACCTTGCCCTGGTTGATCGGGATCTGGGCGGCCGCGGCCGCGCCCGCCGCCTGGGCGACGGTGTCGGGGATGTCCTTCGGGCCCTGGCAGCACCCTGCGAGGAAGATGCCGTCCGTCGAGGTCGAGAACGGGTTCAGCTTCGGGTGGGCCTCGAGCAGGAACTTGTCCGGGCTGCGCGAGATCGTCAGCTTGTTCCGCAGCGTCTCGGTCTCCGCCTTCGGCACGATGGCCGAGGCGAGCACGACGAGGTCGGCCTCGAGCGATATCGGGGTGCCCAGCATCGTGTCCTCCGCCTGGATGAACAGGTTCTTGTTGGGCAGCTCCTGGATCTTCGCGACCCGGCCCCGGATGAACTTCGCGCCCTCTTCCTGGATGCGGTAGTAGAACTCCTCGTAGGCCTTGCCGAACGCCCGGATGTCCATGTAGAATATATACGGGACGACGCCCGGGAACTTCTCCATGAGCTGGTGGGCGTGCTTCAGCGAGTACATGCAGCAGACGCGCGAGCAGTACGGGTTGGCCTCCTGGTCTCTCGACCCGGCGCACAACACGAATGCCACTTTCTGGGGCAGGTGACCGTCCGAGGGCCGGATGACCTTGCCGCCCGTCGGGCCGGAGGCGCCGATGAGCCGCTCGAACTGGAGGCCCGTGATCACGTTGTCGAACTTCTTGTAGCCCCACTCGTCCTTCTTCTCGACCTCGTAGAGGTCGAACCCGGTGGCCACGATGATCGTGCCGACCTTGACCTGGACGTCCTTGCCCGGGTCGTCGAGGTTGATCGACTTCTTGTCGCCGCACTTCTTGACGCACAGCTCGCACTTGACGCACGAGTCGAAGTCGATCGTGTACTTCAGGGGCACCGCCTGCGGGAAGGGCACGTAGATGGCCTTCCGCGGCGCCAGGCCCATGTCGAACTCGTTGGGCCGGCTGACCGGGCACACGTCGGCGCAGTCGCCGCAGCCGTTGCAGGCGAAGTCGCCGTCCACGGCGACGCCCCGCGGCTTCTGGTGCACGGTGACCGTGAAGTTGCCGATGTAGCCGTCCACCTGCTTGACCTCGGAATAGGTCATCAGCTTGATGTTCGGGTGCCGCTCCACGTCCACCATCTTCGGGGTCAGGATGCACTGGGAGCAGTCGAGGGTCGGGAACGTCTTGTCCAGCCGCGACATGTTGCCGCCGATGCTCGGGGTCGCCTCCACCAGGTAGGTGGTGATGCCCGAGTCCGCCGTCTCCAGGGCGGCCTGGATGCCGGCCACGCCGGCGCCGATGATCATCACGGCCTTCTCGACCGGGATGGACTTGGTCTCGAGCGGCTCCAGCAGGCTGGCCCGGGCCACGGACATCCGGATGATGTCCTTCGCCTTCTCGGTCGCCCGCTCGGGCTCCTTCATGTGGATCCACGTGGACTGCTCGCGGATGTTCGCCATCTCGAAGATGAACGGGTTCAGCCCGCCGGCCGCCGACGTCTTTCGGAAGGTCGGCTCGTGCAGCCGGGGCGAGCACGCCGCCACGACGACCGCCTCGAGCTTGTGCTCCTTGATGGCGTCGCGGATCTTCGCCTGGCCGGGGGTCGAGCACATGTAAGTGTAGTTCTCGGCGTGCGCCACGTTGGGGAGGGTCTTCGCGTACTTGACCATCTCCTCGACGGGGATGACGCCGGCGATGTTGGTACCGCAGTGACAGATGAACACTCCGACTCTATTGGGTTTACCACTTGCCATGTCTTTTCACCTCACACAATCTTGTCCAGTACCTTGTCCACGGGCACCACGTGCACGCTCAGGCCCAGCTCCTCCGGGCTCATGCCCTGGGCGAGGCCGATCAGTTGAGCGATGTGCAGCACGGGGATGTTGTAGACGTCGCCGAACTTCTCCTTGATCTCCTGCTGACCCTTGTCGAACTGCAGGTGGCAGAACGGACACGTGTCCACGACACAGTCGACGCCCGCTTCCTGCATGTTCCTGAGCTTCTCGCTCGTCATGTCCAGCGCGTACTCGATCTTGTAGCCGCGGACGCCTCCGCCCGCGCCACAGCACATCATCTTCTCCTTGTAGTCCACGCTCGTGGCGCCCAGCGCCTCGACCATCTCGTCGACGAACCGCGGGTACTCGGTGCCGAACGCGGGGTCGTTGAACTTGCGGTCCCGGCCGGGCTTCAGCAGGTGGCAGCCGTAGTGGACGGCCACGCGGAGGCCGTTCAGGGGCTGGGTCACGCTGTCCCGGATCGCCTTCAGGCCGACGTCCTTGTACAGCATCTCGGCCGTGTGGCGGACGTTGATCGTGCCCTTGAACTCCATGCCCGCGAGCTTCAGCAGCTCGTTGACCTTGGCCTTCTCGGCCGCGTTCTCCTTGAGCTTCTCGTTGACGTCGTAGAGCGACTTGTAGCAGCCGTTGCAGACGACGGCGCAGTCCAGGCCCATCTTCTCGGACAGGCAGACGTTCCGGGCCGCCAGGGCTTCCCAGGTGAGGATGTCCATGGAGCCGAACGCGCCCGGGGCGGGGCAGCACGAGGCGCCGACGAGGTCGGCGAACTCCATGCCCAGCGCCTTGCCGGTCTTGATGGTCGCGGCCTCGATGCCCGGGTACCGGTTCGGCGCGATGCAGCCTAAGTATAGCGATGTCTTGGTCATGTTTACTTACCCCCCTCGACCTTGGCCTTGATGGCCATGAGGCCGGTGGCCTCCATGATCTTCTGGATGCCGGGGATGAACTCGGGGTGCGAGTGGGTCGTCGGCGGGTCCTTCTTCAGGCCGAGCTTGACCCGGACCGCGCGGTTGGCGTCGTTGTTCGGCACGCCGTGGCCGCTGTTGTAGATGAAGCCCGCGGTCGCCAGGAAGTTCTTCGGCACGATGTACTGCCGCGTGGCCATGTTCCGCAGCGCCATGATGACGTCCGTCGGCTTCACGTGCCGCGGGCACCGGTCGGTGCAGGTGTAGCAGGTCGAGCAGTACCAGATCGAGTCGTCGTGCAGGAGCTGGTCCTTCAGGCCGAGCGACGCCATCCTCATGACCCTCCGCGTCCTGAGCGCGTTGCGCCGGCCCTGGGGGCAGCTGCCGGTGCAGGTGCCGCACTGGTAGCAGACGCCGATGTTCTCGCCGCCGCCCTTCTCCACCTCGTGGGTGAAGTTGGTTAATCCCTTGTTGATGTTCAATACCTGTGATTCAATTGCCGCCATGTTCAGGCCTCCTTGATCGTCGGGACCTTTTCAGCCAGCATCTTGGCCTCGATCTTGTTGAACAGGCTGGTCTTCTCGCCCTTCACGTTGAGCTTGGACCGCTTCAGCTTGAGCGGGCCGTCCGCGGGGCACGCGTTGATGCAGGCGCCGCAGAACATGCAGAAGTCCTTGTTGTAGGCCAGCCGGCCGGGCTTGTGGCCCGCTTCCTCGATCAGGGGCAGATATAACGCGTTGCAGGGGCACACGTCCACGCAGGTGCTGCAGCCGGACGGGCACTTGGTCGCGTCCACCGTCAGCTCGCCCTCGAAGACCTTCTCGACCTTCGCCGCGTCGCGCGGGCAGATGGTCTGGCACCAGGTGCACGTGGTGCACTCGTTGAGGTCGATCTTGGTCTCGCCGGTCAGCTTGGGCTCCTCGACGATCTTGCGCTCGATCTGTAAGGCGTCCTCGGGGCAGATCTCGACGCAGACCTTGCACGCGTCGCACTTCTTCTCGTCGAAGTTGAGCTTGCCGATCCGCTCGACCGTCAGCGGGGTGGGCTCCTTGAACTCGACCTTGAAGGCGTCGCAGGCCGCGGCGCAGATGCCGCAGAACGTGCACTTCTTGTCGTCCAGCTTGTAGTCGATCGCGTACTTCATGGTCGACGAGGCCTTGTGGCCCTGGTCGACCTTCTCGACCTTCCGCTTGATCGCGTCGCTCGGGCAGACCGTCTCGCACAGCACGCAGTTGGTGCACTTGGTCGTGTCGATCTTCGCGTTCTTGTCCAGGGTCGGGAAGCCTTCCTTCTCGAGGATGGGCAGCTTCTCCACGCCGTTGACGGACAGCTTGACCGCGTTGAACGGGCACATGATGTTGCAAACGCCACAGAAAGAGCACTTTTTCTCGTCCACGTCCACCTTGGCGACCTTCGCCTTGCCGCGCTTCACGGCGCCAATGGCTCCGCGGGAGATGGCCTCCTCCGGACACGCGTCGATACAGACTCCACAGCCGGTACATCGATCGAGGTCTACTGTCAGGTTCTGCTTCTGGGTCAGCAGCTTCTGCTCGACGACCTGCTTATTGTTCTCTATTTTCTTCGAATAACTGGGAAACAAGCTCGTTCCTCCTCCTATACACTCACTCCGTTGTAAGCGTGATCGCGCGCTGAGGGCAGACTTCTAAGCAAATGCCGCAACCATTGCATACTTCCTCATCGACAACCACAGCCTTACCGTTCAAAACATTGTAAGTCTTCTTTTTGGTCACCGGGTTGGCGACCGTCAACTCCAACGCATTGACCGGGCAGGCGACAACGCAATTATTACAACCAGTACAGGTCCTGTTCTGGACATCTAGGGATATCGTCGTCACGTTAGCACCAGCCATTTTGTTTTAACAAGTTGGTAGTTTTTGTATGACTTCACAATCTATTTATAGGTTACGAAGTCGAAATTCCTACCTCCTAAGCCATTTTTTCAAATATGAAATACTGGTCAATGGCCCCGTTTTTTTAAATACTTTATTCATTGCGTTCTACCACCAATACCGTCCCTTTTTTGCGTCCGGGCACACGCCCCTTCCTTTATCTTCCTCCTTTACTTTCGGTCCGCTCAGGTATCGCCTGATTTAAAAAATAACTCATTGCTTCCGTGGCAAGCCAGGCCTTGGGCTTGTCACCCTGATTTAAGTACTTTGTTTAGCACTATTAAGATATAAACTTTATCCATAAATACTTATAAGTATTGATATATTTGGTTATAATTTATTTGTTTAATATGAGTAATAGTTATAAAATATAGAAAAACACAAATAATTTATAAATCCGCCAGTAGCCCTCCCGGCAGGCCTGGAGAGCTCCTTCCGATGGCGGGCACAGGATATATAATATATTACATTGCGGAATGGGTGATTAAACTTTCGCCGCCCCCCGGGGGCCAGGGCAGGGCACGGGCAGACCGGCAACGGCCTGCCCTGGAGTGAAAAATATTCGAATTATAAGTAAAGCCTTATATACCCCCATCATGCAACGTCACTGTAGCTAAATATGGATATCTACGCCTTACAGAGAGGCGTCATGTCCGGACATTTGGAGTGATACAATGGCCAAGGTAAAAGTGATGGAGACCTGGATTGGGGCCTGCGCCGGCTGCGAGATCTCGGTGCTGGACACCCACGAGGCTATCTTACCCATCCTCGAAAAGGTCGAGTTCGTCTACATACCGGTCCTGATGGACGTCAAGCACGTCCCGAAGGCGACCGTCGGCATCGTTTCCGGCTGCGTCCGGAACAGCGACAACCTCCACGAGCTGCTCGAGATGAGGAAGAACAGCGACATCCTCGTCGCGCTCGGCTCCTGCGCCTGCTTCGGCGGCACGCCGGGCCTGGGCAACCTGTACACGACCGACCAGCTGCTCGAGGAGGTCTACGTGACCACGAAGAGCACGAAGAACGAGATCCAGCGGCACCCGTACATGGACGGCCTGCCGACCCTCCTGCCCGAGGCGCGGCCCATCAGCGACTACGTGAAGGTCGACGCCATGATCCCGGGCTGCGGCCCGAACCCCGCCATGATCGCCCAGGCGATCTACGCGCTGCTGGGCGTCGGCGAGTACAAGCTCAGCACCAAGTCGGTCTGCGACGAGTGCACCCGCGAGAAGAAGGAGCGGAACCTGAAGAAGATCCTCCGGCCCTGGGAGGGCGTCGTGGACGAGAAGAAGTGCCTGTTCGAGCAGGGCTACCTGTGCAGCGGCTCCGCGACGAGGGCGGGCTGCGGCGCCAAGTGCCCGACGGCGGGGGCCGCCTGCCGCGGCTGCTTCGGCCCGTGCGAGAACGCGCCCGAGCAGGGCTCGGCGATGATCAGCGCCGTGGCTTCGGTCTACGGCCTGGACGAGGACCCGACGGTCGACCTCGACAAGTTCGTGGCCGACGTCTACGACCCGATCGGTAACTTCTACAAGCACACCTTCGGGAACTCGTTCCTCGGAAAGAAGGTCGTCGAAAAGACGGCCGCGAAGAGATGAGGTGATACATCATGGTCAAGCAAATCAAAATCTCACCCGTAACGAGGATTGAAGGACACGCCCAGGTCACCGTCGACCTGGACGACAGCAACAAGGTGACGGACGCCCGCCTGAACATCATGGAGGTCAGGGGCTTCGAGAAGTTCCTGCAGGGCCGGCCCGTCGAGGAGGCGCCGCGGATCACGACCCAGATCTGCGGCATCTGCCCCGTATCGCACCACCTCGCGTCGGTCAAGGCCGTCGACGGCTGCTTCAACGTGAAGCCCACCCCGACGGCGTTCAAGCTCCGCGAGCTCATGCAGATGGGCCAGTACATCCACTCGCACTCGCTGCACTTCTACTTCCTGGCCGCCCCGGACTTCGTGTTCACCCCGGACGGCGACCCGAAGCAGAGGAACGTCTTCGGCGTCATCGCCGCCAACCCGGCGCTGGCCACCGAGGCCGTGCTGTTCCGGAAGATCGGGCAGCAGATCGTCGAGGCGACCGCCGGCCGGTCCATCAACCCGGTCACGGGCATGCCGGGCGGCCAGTCCAAGGGCCTGACCCAGGCGGACGTCGACAGGCTGCTCCCCATGGCGAAGAAGGCCGTGGAGTACTCGCAGAACGCGCTGAAGCTGGCCAAGCCCATCTTCAACCAGTACATCGACGCGATCAAGATCCTGGGCGAGGCCCCGTCGATGCACATGGGCCTGGTCAAGAACGGCAACCTCGAGCTGTACGACGGCATCCTCCGGATGCAGGGCAAAGACGGCAGCATCGTGAAGGAGTTCGAGTGCGACGACTACCTGCAGTACATCGCCGAGTACGTCTACCCGCACTCCTACATGAAGGCGCCCTACTACAAGCCCATGGGCTGGGAGAACGGCATGTACCGGGTCTCGCCGCTGTCGCGGATCAACGTCTGCGACAAGATCGACACCCCGCTGGCCAACGCCGAGCTGCAGGAGTTCCGCAAGGCCTTCGGCCGGCCGGCCCAGCTGACGCTGCTCTACCACTACGCCCGGCTCATCGAGCTGCTGTACGCTTCCGAGAAGGCGGTCCAGCTGCTCAGCGACAAGGGCATCACGGGCAAGGACATCCGCCAGCCGGTGAAGGCGCAGGCGCGGACGGGCGTCGGCATCATCGAGGCCCCGCGCGGCACGCTCATCCACGACTACGACACGGACGAGAAGGGCATGATCAAGCGGGCCAACATCATCGTGGCCACCGCGCACAACAACAAGGCCATCAACCTCGGCCTGAAGAACACCGCCCAGAAGATCATCAACACTCCCACTCCGCCCGAGGGCATCCTCAACCGGATGGAGATGGTGATCCGCGCGTACGACCCGTGCTTCTCCTGCGCGACCCACACGGTCGCCGGCAAGATGCCGCTCGAGGTCGTCATCAACGGGCCCGAGGGGAAGAAGGTCATCCACCGGTAAACAAGCTACCGTTCCGAAAAAGCCGGGGGGAGGGCTCCCAACAGCTCCTCTTTCCGACTTTTTCCTCCTCTATTTTTTTAACGCTGACATCGTACCATACCACGGGAGGTGAACGTAACGAAAGCCAGGTGCTACATCCACGACGGGGCCGAGGCGGTGGCCCGGTGCAGCAAGTGCGGCAAGGACATCTGCGCGAAGTGCGCGGTCGACTACCACGGCCAGACCATCTGTACCGCGTGCGGCATGCCGCTGATCGGGTTCTTCAACAACATGCACGGCGACCCGAAGACGATCTTCGAAAAGAACAAGTAGGCCGACGTTTTATCGCTGAAATTCCCGCTTTCAGCGCTTATTCCACAGCGATCCCGTTACAGGCTATCGCCTGGAATACGACGAAAAGCTTGATTTAGTTAAAAGTATAATTATTATTATGTCCTCCTTCGAGAGCGGCAGTGCCCACGTCCGGCTCCAGCGCCGCGGATGCGCTTACCGTGCCCGGATCAAGCCCCGGCAGGCGTGCAGTTGCCGGGCCACCGGCCGGCAGTACCACCGGAATGGCACCGGGGGCATCTACGATATACGGCCTGTGCCTGGGAATTGATCTCGCGGCACCATCGTGGCACTAGCGCATCGCCGGTATCGTCACGATGAACTTCGCCCCCCGCGAACTATCTCCGGGCACCCGGTCCTCGACCTCGATTTTACCGTGGTAGCTCTCGACCAGCTCCCGTGTTATGTATAGCCCGAGGCCCTTGCCGACGGCGTGGGATTGCCCGCGCTGGTACCGGGTGAACAGCTTACTCTTGAGCTCGTCCGGTATGCCCGGGCCATTGTCCTCGATCAACACGCGATAGCAGGCCATGCCATCCCGGGTCATACGGCTGACCTTGACCGTGATCGTCAGCGGCCCTTCCGAGTGCTTGATCGCGTTGCCGATGATGTTGGTGAACACGTCCTGCAGCAGATCGTTCGCCAGCACCATACAGTTCTTGCACGGGTCGTAGTGGACCGCGACGTTTCGCCCGGGCAGGTCCCGGCAGTGCGATATGGCCCCGGACAGCGCCCGCCCGAGGTCCACGGGCACCAGCGCGGCCAGGCCCATGCGGGCTTTCTGGATGTTTTCCACGGTGGCGATCAGCCGCGAGCTTTCCCTCATCATTTCCAGCGGTTTCGCGATCAGCTCCCGGTCCGCCTCCGACAGCTTCAGCAGGTCGAGCGCCATCTCGAGGTATCCGATCCCGATCTGGTCGAAGTTATTGATGTCGTGGCCCATCAGGTCGAGGTACAGCTCGGCCTGCGCCTTGGCGTCCAGCAGCGCTTCCTCCGCGCGCTTCCGCCCGGTGATATCCTGCCCGGTGCCGATCATCCGCCGAGGCCGCCCCGCGTTGTCGCGCTTGACCGTGCCCCGGACGTGCATCACCCTTACCTCCCCCGAGCCGTCCTGCCGGATGATGCGGAACTCGCAGTCGATGGCCGAGCTCTCGTCCAGCGCCTTCTGCAGGTTCTTCCGAAAGGTCTCCCGGTCCTCCTGGTATACGACGTCCGCCTCGATCTCGGCGAGCGACAGCGGACAACCGTGTTTCAAGCCGAGGATACGCTCCAGCCCTTCGGAACAGTAGAGCCGGTCGCTTCCGATGTCCCAGTCCCAGCTGCCCCACGCGGCAATGCGTTCGCCCTCGGCGAGGAGGTGCTCGCTCCTGCGCAGCGATTCTTCCGCGCGCTTCCGATCGGTCACGTCTTCCAGCGTCTCCATGGCACCGATGATGTCCCCTGCCGGGTCCCTGATCGGCGCGGCGGTAAAGTACAGCCAGGTCCCTCCTTTACCGATGTGGGGAAAGAAATCGGTGGCTTCGTAAGCTCCGTCGATCAGCCTGGATTTTTGATATTTCCCCGGGTACCACCCGGGGATGTCCTTGATGTCCTCGTCGACCAGCAGGTCGGCCAGGATCGGCCGTGGGCCGTCGTAGAACGCGCGCCACTGGTCCCGGGTCCCGGCCATGCTCTCCGCACTGATGCCGGTGTACACCTCCAGTGCCCGGTTCCAGAAGACCACCCGGTGGGACCGGTCGATGACGAGCTGCGGTATCGGGCATTCCTGCCGGATGCCGTTCAGCAGCGCCTCGCTGCATTCCAGCCGGTCCGGGCGTTCCTCGCGCTCTGCCGCCTTTCCTCCCGTCTGCCCCATCCTCATCGTCCCGCTGGCCGGAGGTCCGCTCCGGCCGATCTTGTGCCGCAATGTAATTTTATGGCGTGAATAATATAAAGTATCATGCCCATTGATCGTACTCTCAGGTGTAACCACTAATTTTTAATAATATGAAAATAAGTACTCCTTATGCTTGCGCTATCGGTGGAAATGCTGGTCCTGTCGCTGTCCGGCGGCATCGTCATCGGCGCGATCGCGGGGCTGCTGCCCGGCGTCCACGTCAACAACACCTCCGCCGTCCTGCTCGGGCTCGCGCCGGCGCTCGCGGCGTCCGGCATACAGCCGCTCTACATCGCAGTGGCCATCGTGGCCAGCACCATCGCCCAGAGCTTCCTGGACATCGTGCCGTCCATCTTCCTGGGCGCCCCGGACGATGCGACAGCTCTGGCGGTCATGCCCGGCCACCGGATGCTGCTGGACGGCCGGGGCATCGAGGCGGTGCGCCTGTCGGCGGCCGGGAGCGGGCTGGCGATCGCCGCGTCGATGCTGCTGATCGTGCCGCTGTCGCTGGCCTTCAGGCTCGCCTACCCGTGGATGCTGGACCGGATGGCGCTCATCCTGATCGCGATCTCGGCGTTCATCGTGCTCTCGAACCGGGGCCGCTCGCCTTTTCTGGATCCAGCGGACAGGGCAGGGAAGATCGGCCAGGGCGCGCTCATCTTCGGGGCCGCCGGCCTGCTCGGCCTCGCCGCGTTCGCCGCCGAGCCCGCGCTGGTGCCCGTCGTGAGCCTCGCCGCCCCCACGGCGCTGCTGCCGCTGCTGTCCGGCCTGTTCGGCGCCCCGGTGCTCTTCCTGAGCACGCTGGCGGAGCCGGAGGTGCCCCGGCAGGCCCGCCACGACTTCGGCATGCCCGGGATTGAAGTGGGGAAAGCCGCGCTGCTCGGCACGGCCGCGGGCGCCCTGGTCTCGTGGTTCCCGGCGGTCAGCGCCGGCGTGGCCACCTCGATCACCGGCGTGTTTGCGAAAAGGGACGGGGACACGGGCCGGCGGTACCTGATCGCCGTCTCCGGCGTCAACACGGCGAACGCGGTCTTCTCGCTGGTGGCGCTGTACGTCATCGGCCGCCCGCGGAGCGGCGCGGTCGCCGCGGCGCAGGAGGTGCTCAGCGGGTCGATCGGGCCCGAGGTGTTCGTGCTCTTCCTCGCCGTGGCCTGCGTGGCCGGGGCGGCCTCGTACCTGCTGACCCTGATCGTCGGGGGCTATGCTGCCAGGGCTTTTTCGCGGGTGGACTACCGGCTGATGAACCGGGGCGTCTTACTTTTTCTGGGCGTCGTGTGCCTGCTGATGACGGGTGCGGCCGGCCTGGCGATCTTTCTGGCGGCCGCGGCCGTCGGCGTGGCCGCTGGCCTGCTCGGCGTGAGGAAGACCTGCTTGATGGGCGTGCTACTGCTACCCTGCATCTTGTACTTCCTATAATTAAAACGGCTAACGCGTCGTTAAACACCATGGACACCATGGCCGATTATTAAAAAGATGATAATGGTTTAGCCTTTTACAAAAAAGTGCCATGGTGTCCATGGTATCCATGGTGGTTAGACACGTGATGCATAAAAACTACAGGTCGACGAGGACGTCGTCGCCCTCGACCCTGACCGCGAAGGTGCACACCGGCGCCGTGGCC
>OBLY010000094.1_pt1 | contig 12537 bp, 9 predicted proteins | sample 1539041 | NCBI WGS metagenome assembly OBLY01 (sample SAMEA2690973, study PRJEB22502) | sediment metagenome | biome: Billabong; feature: Tropical; material: Sediment | place: Australia | collected 2013-05-14 | depth 1 m
CTGCAAGCAATGCAGAAGCACCGATAGCAGCATGGAATACCGTGATCAAAATCGGTGGAGCTGTTAAACGAAAAATGATTATAGGAAGACTTCCAATAAAGCGAGGCCCCATCCATATAAAAGCCATAACCAATAAGAAGACGGCGAGTCTTGCCATTTTAAAATGTCTAACAAAAACCCCTCTTTTTGCATACACAACGCCCAGACAGAGTATTATAAAACCCGCTATCGAGATAATTAAGGCTAAATCTGCAAGCGGACCAGCCCTGGTGCCAAGAAAACTCATGGATTTCAATCCCCCTATTAAACAAATAAAGGTGTGGTGGGATAAATATCTTGTGCAGAGTCATGAGATCCTGGTATTTTCTTGCTTATTTTCAAGGGAATATTGAGAGATATATGTAAATAAAATCATGACATGCAAAAGATTTATTTATTTTAAAATGTGTCTAACAACGATTACTCAAAAAAAATCTAAGGGAAACTATTTCTGAGTATATCAAGGAGGAAAAATGGAAAAAGGTGGAAAAAAAATAAAAAACCTGCAATCCAGAATAGGATTATGGCGAAGCCTCATGGCTATCATGGCCGTTTGGTTGATGTTTTTGACAGCGACCCAGGTAGTTCAAGCCGGGACCACAACGCCTGGAGGCGTTTCCGGCATAGATGACAAATCGATTTTTCAAACAAGCATTTCGCATCTTAAAAATCATGCGCAGGATTTGGGAATCCATAATGCTGATACAGAGTTCCGTCTTAATAGGATCAGCCGGGATAATCTTGGTCAGGTACACGTACGCCTTGATCAGATATATAACGGGGTTCCGGTATTTGGATATCAGTTGATTGTCCATACTAATAATGACGGAAAGCTTCTGTCGATAACAGGTAATTACAAGCAAAGGATTAATATCCAAACCAAACCAGTCCTTACTGGTGAAAATGCTAAAGGAAATGCCTTGAAGCACTTTTCCAGCCCTGCCACCAGTACATCCGAATCTGAATTGATGCTCTATCCAAACGGCGAGAATGTTGTACTCGTGTATCGTGTTGTCATTGAAGATATGAGTATACCACAGCGTATTGTTGCTTTTGTTGATGCCAATACAGGTGTAATAGTAGATAGTTACAGCGACTTGCAAACTTTACTGCCTTCAGGTTGGAAGCAGGTTCATGTACAGGTTGATAACTCAAAAGCACCACTCCAAGAATTGAATTCAGTTGCAATAGCACCTGCAATAGGGACCGGCAAAAGTCTATACAGCGGAACAGTTAACATCAGCACGATCCTGTATCAGGGTAGATACATTATGCTCGATACGGCGAAGGGGTCGGGTTCAACTGTCAGTGGCTATACGAGAACAAATGACATGAATAATAAACTACTTGGCTCAGGTACAACTTTTTCTGATCTGGATAACGTCTGGGGAAATTTCCTGAATACAGACCGTGCTACCGCAGGGGTGGATGCGCAATTTGGCGCCGAGATGACCTGGGACTATTATTTGACCACATATGAGCGCAAGGGTGTCTATAACAATAGTAAAGGGACATTATCAAAAGTACATTATGGGAATAGATACGATAATGCATTCTGGAGCGACTCCTGCAAATGCATGACCTATGGGGATGGAGATGGAGTGTTATTTAGTCCCCTTGTTTCTCTGGATGTTGCAGGGCATGAGATGACGCACGGAGTCACCAGCGCGGTGGCAGGTCTCGTTTATACCAAACAATCCGGAGGTCTCAATGAAGCTATGTCGGATATCTTCGGAACGATGGTGGAATTTTATGCCTCCGCTCATGGCGCAGCCAAAACGCCAAATTACTGGATTGGTGAGGAGGTCTTCACTCCTGCAACTCCGGGCGACGCACTTCGCTATATGGATAACCCTACAAGAGATGGCTATAGCATCGATACCTTCCTGAATTATAACGATGGGATAGATGTACATTATTCAAGTGGTATAGCCAATAATGCTTTCTACCTTCTCGCTGAGGGAGGAACACATAGGCTGGGAGGTGTAGTCATAGCAATAGGCAGAGCTAAAGCAGAACGGATTTTCTTCCGTGCACTCGATGTGTATATGGTTCCGAATGAGACATTCTCTCAGGCGCGCAACGATACAATCAAAGCTGCAACAGATTTGTATGGACATTCTAGCCAAGAGGTTATATCGGTAGGCCAGGCATGGTCTGCAGTTGGCGTGTGAACAAGAGGTTATCAGGTGCATGCTTAGTGCATGCGCCCCTTATCAAACCATACGAACCAATTGCCGGTGTACGGCTTTCTTACGGCATATTCCATTGTAAGGATAAATGTCTCCATCTACGCTTCTATCAAGTCTGCATTGTTATAGTTGCGTTCGTATATACACTATATTTGCAAGAGCAATATATTGCTCTTGCGCGCCCTACAATAAAAGTGGGTCGGGAGGGTAATAAACACTGCGTTTGGGATTCGTTCCCGTCGATAAATCTGTTACCCTCGCATCCTTTTCTACACAAATGAGTAGATGGGGAAACTAACTCATGCCCGAAACTAACTCATGCCCGTGAGAGTTTCTCTTCTCAAGATTATACTTCTTTCTTCTGACGCCAAGCGATATTGAGACGCCAAGCGATATCGAGAAAATACGTTTAATCAATGGCTTGTTACATCTTTTTAAGCCTGTTAAAAAAATCCGATAAAAAGGAGATGGTCGGTAGACCATCGACCATCTATTTACTTCACTAATCGATAGGTTCGGATGTGCTACCAATCCGGCAATACGAAGACTGATGAGTTGGGCTCGAACTCCAATACAGTCTGAGAGGCGACAGGTACTTTAAATGAAGTGTATTGCGTCACGGGAAGACCATTGACCTTAGTTAGGGCAACTTGAATAATGCCACCGTGAGTCACTGACACGATGTTCTCACCACAGTTATCTTTCACGATATCGGTGTAATAGTGCCAAAAAGACCATGTTGCTCGTCATTTATGCCCGCTGCAAAGAACAGGGTGTTAACCGGTCCTGCAGTGGCGCCATTGCCAAAGCCTAATCCCCAGAGTCCTGATATATTAATCGGCTTGCCATCGGTACCTTGAAGAATGCCGCGGAAGTTTCCCTCTTCAGGATCAAAGGCGGCAATCTGTCCACTTCCGAAATTTCCCACAAGCAAATTCTCACTGAACCTGCCGAAGTCTGAAGGCGCAAGTGCGATCCCCCAGGGTGCGTTCATCCAGTCCCCGTGTTCCAGGCTCATTAGCAGGTTTCCATCAGGATCAAAGATATCTACGAAGCCAAGCCCGGCACCGTTCAGGTTATCATGCTTCTGGGCATCCTGCTGGGCAAATGTCACAAATATCTTACCATTGATATTTTGCACATTAAAGGGGGCAAAGCCGGAAGGAATATTTTTATCGACAAAGGCATCTTTGGCAAGCGTGACAGGGCTGAAGTCGGTGTCAAATACATCCACGCTGCCGCCACGGAAGTTTGCCACGTAGAGGAAACTGGCATCCCCTTTTTTAGCTATGGTAACGCCCTTGTAAACAGCCCCTGGCGAGTTATCTACTTTAAGTGTGGCGTTGTTTGGATCGACTGTACGGTTCCAGGCAGAGATTGTCCCATCTTCTGTTACGAAAATGAACGCTGCAGGCTTACCGGGTACAACAGCGAAATCCGAGCCTTCGTTAAAAACAATTCCTGTTGGGGCAGATGGACCGGTTCCACCAGCGGGCGGAGGGATGTTAACTATTAATGGATTGCCGATCGGGAATGGCTGACCCGTTCCATTGTAAAGAGTTGAAACTCCCATACCATTATCCGCAGCCCACCATGGACCCGTTGGGGGATGCGCAATGCCCCAGGAGTTCACAAGGTTGGGATCGGTAACTTTCGCAAGACCTGGAACGTCAGAGACAAGATTGGTCTGCTGATAATTTCCTGCAACCACAGATAGTTTTGGTATTAGGCTCTCCACCGGTCTGTTGAAGAAATTATTGTTTTCCGAGTTTTCATTTTCTGCCAGCATTATATTCTTAACCGGAGAACCGACAGGCACAAAGCCCCCCTGGAGCTCTTCCATTACAATATAATTGCCTGCCGGGAGGTTATCGAACATGTAGAAGCCATCGGCGTTGGTGGTTGTTTCCAGATTGAGAACCTTAGTCTCTACTCCCGTACCGACTATACCTGTCAGCTTTATATGCCAGCCTGCCAGACCCATCTCACCCGGGTCTTTTATTCCATTACTGTTGATATCATTGAATTTTGATCCCGAAATGGCTCCACCAGGTGTTGGTGTTTCTGTAGGGGCCGGTGTTCCTGTAGGAGTTGGTCCAGGTGTTCCTTCAGGCGGCAGCACAGTTATATTCCCAGTCATGCCCATATCGTCGTGTATAAGGCATACATACTCATACGTGCCCGGGTTAGTGAACATAAGGCTGTATTTTTGCCCGAACTCAAGAACGCCGGAATTGAAAAACCCGGTCCCATTATAGATGCTCCCGCCTGCTGGTGCGGCAGCAACAGGGTTTATGGAAATATTCGGACTCAGCAGTATGAATTCCGGTACTGGCTGTCCCGCCTCGGGGAATGTTACTGTATGTATCATCAATGGGTTGAGCTGAGTCCAGACAACCGTATCATTTGTATGTATAGTCAGATTATCAGGTGTAAATCGCATGTAACCGACATCATGCTTCACTATGTCGCCGCAGGAAATCGAGGTAGCTCCGCTGCCTTCCATAGTGGGGCCCTGGTGCACGTTGATGAACCATCCGCGGCTCAGGATAGCAAGCCATGGAGGACCATTGATGGTTGTCATGCTTGTAGCTGTGCCATCAGCGCCTGCTGTCAGATTGTCCAATGGGAAAACAATTCCACCGTCGGCTTCGCATGTTCCCGCATGGATATGCTCAGGATGGGTGCTATTCGGAGCAAGCCCTGAAACCATCACCCGCACCTGTAAAACACCCGGACCGATAAAGTTAAGCGTTGCATTTCCAGTAACAGATGAATTATGCTGCGGGGTCAGAAGCGTATCAGCATCCGTTGGCAGGGGGATGTCAGCTGGTGCCTGCCATATAGTAGTGCCGTTCGGCCCCGGAATAGTAGCCAGGCTCAGATTATTCACAAGCTGCTGTCCTGTATTTATATCCATCTGTAACTCCTGCTGACCCTGTGCCGTGTACTGTTCCTGCGTGAACGGATATGGGCTGCCAGCAGGCTGCACTACGACAACGCCTGCCATTCCCGGATGGAGGAGGCACAGGTAGGTGTAAACACCAGCTTTTGTGAAATTAAGCGAGTAACTCATACCCGGTAGTATTACGCCAGAACTGACGAAACCGCTGCCGTTATAACTTGAACCGCCGGCAGGATTTAAGGATTCCGGGCTGCCGGGAGGAGGCACCGGGGTACCGCTCATGAAACTTACCGTATGCGGTTCAGCTCCTCCGAGCGTCCAGTTTATCATGTCACCTTCGTTGATCGTAATGACTCCGGGATAGAATCTCAGGCCTTGCAGAGCCATATCGGGCGTCTGTCCGCCAGCAAGCACCTGCCAGGTCTTCCCCTCTGCAACCGCGCTGCCGGACAACAGCATCAGTGCCATTACCGCTATTCCAACCACTACTCTGAGGGTATAGCCGTACCCTCCGTTAATCATATTCTTTAACATATTACCACTCCATTGAGCAGGGCTTACGCCCTTTATGTTTTTTAGCGAACCCCACCATAGTATAGTTATATAAAAAAATATAAAAGCTTTTCGTAGATGTTAAAGTTGCAGATCAATTATCCGGATATCCGTTAGCTGCCGATTAATATAAGATTTTATTTTGTTTATAATGTAATGTATTATCGTTATATTTATGTACTGCTTCATCTATTTTGAATAGCCGCGATTTAGTTAAATTTATAACTTACCTGCGTCTTTAACCGCTAAAAATTAACGGTTGTGACGTCAAATACAAAAATTTATGATAACGCAGATTAATAAATCGCATAAGTACCCATGGAGAACAAAATATGACTCTGTTTATCGAAATTAAAGACCTTCGTGTTGGCTTCGATGGAGTTGATGTTCTAAAGAATATAAACCTCGAAGTTAAAGAAGGGGAGATCCTCGGAATTCTGGGAAAAAGCAGCGCAGGAAAATCTATTCTTATGCATGTGTTAAGAGGAGTGGAAGCTTTTGATGATGTTTCCGGCAGCGTGATCTACCATCTCTCGCGATGCAGCAGCTGCGGATTTATCGACCGCCCGAGCAAAGTCGGGATGGCATGTCCGAAATGTAATTCCCATCTTGAGAAGCTCGAGGCGGATTTCGCAAAATTACCCATTCATGACCCGCTCAGGAAAGATATAACAAGAAGGATCGCTATCATGCTCCAGAGGACTTTTGCCCTGTACGGTGACGAAAGGGTTATAGTAAATGTCATGAATGCCCTCCAGGAGATAGATGAGCTCGGTCCGAACGCAATAAACATAGCAGCAGATCTTCTTGATCAGGTCAGCCTTTCCAACAGGATGATGCATATTGCAAGAGAGCTTTCAGGCGGCGAAAAACAGCGCGTCGTTCTTGCAAGGCAACTGGTGAAAAATCCCATACTTCTGCTGGCTGATGAGCCTACTGGTACTCTTGACCCCAAGACTGCGGATATCGTCCATGAGACTATTTTGAACGCAACAAAGAACTTCAAGATGTCCCTTATCATTACCTCGCACTGGCCCAAGGTCGTCGAGGAGCTCTCGCACCGTGCACTATGGCTGGATGAAGGAAAGATTATAAAAATCGGTGACCCACATGATGTTGCTGCCGAGTTCATGAAAGAAGTAAGTGAGATAGGAGACCAGGAGAAAGCGGATATCGGGAAGCCCATTATCCGGGCGCGCGACCTGAAGATGACGTACTTCTCACTTGACAGGGGTATAGTCAGGGCTGTCAATGATATCAGTTTCGATGTGAATGAAAGCGAGATATTCGGCCTGATAGGTGTTAGCGGAGCCGGTAAAACAACAACATCCAAGATCATCTCAGGGTTATTGCGGCCCACATCCGGCTCTATAGAAATCAGGATAGGGGACGAGTGGGTCGATATGACGCAGCCCGGCCCTGATAAAAAAGGCAGAGCCACAAAATATATCGGCATACTCCATCAGGAGTACAGCCTTTATCCCCACAGGACGGTTATCGATAACCTGACAGAGTCAATAGGTCTTGACCTGCCTTACGAACTCGGCGAGAGGAAAGCGATCCAGACCCTGATGACAGCCGGCTTCACAGAGAAAAAGGCAAAAGAGATCCTTACCAAGATGCCTGACGAGTTGAGCGAGGGAGAGCGGCACAGGGTCGCGATGGCGCAGGTACTCATGAAAGAGCCGAGGATACTTGTTTTCGATGAACCGACAGGGACAATGGACCCGGTAACGAAGATAGAGGTATCAAAATCCATTCTCCATGCGCGAAAAGAACTGGGCGAGACATTCGTCATTGTATCGCATGATATGGATTTTGTCGCGCAGGTATGCGATAGGGCTGCATTGATGCGCCTTGGCAAGGTTGTGGATATCGGTGAAACCGATGCTGTTTTATCAAAACTTTCAGAGAAAGAGCGTGAGGAAGCCCTGGAAGGGATCGTTAAAGAATTAAAATGAAAATAGAAGTTAACGGGCAAAAATTAGATGTGAACGATGGCTCACGCCTGAAAGATGCCATAGAACTTGCAAAAGCATTTTATATTCCCGGCACAACCGCAGGAATTTTAAAGGCCAGTACGAAAAAGGAGGAAGCTACCTCGGAGTACAAGATCCTCACCACGAAAGGCGAGTTCAGGATAGAGCTTTCTGGCGAATCGGCAATATGGAACAGGTTCAATTCCGCTCTCTCGAACATAAAAGCACACTGGGAGACTGGCAATTCTGTTGCATTCGGGCCTTTTAAGACTGATATCGTTCCTGAACGGGCAGAAAAAAAGTACAACCGTTATGTTCAGATGTTCCTCATGTTTGAAGTTTTCGGAAGAACTGAAAAGAAATACGACCGTTATGATGTCTTTTTCGGAACAGGCGGGTATGATGCGAAGAACTCGTACCTGATGCTAGCAAAAGATAAACATGTTTCAGATTACGGGAGCCCGAAATATGCTGTTGTTGCAAAGGTGATAAGCGGTAAGAACGTTATAGCTCAGTTGCGGCAGGGCGATACATTGCTTAAGATCGAACCCGTCATAAAGTGGGAGATGCTGCTTGATAAAGTTTCCACCACCGATCTTGATACGAAACTGGAAGATGGGATGAGGATTTTTACCTTTTTCAGGGTCGATCTGGTAAACGAAGCACCTGAAGGCGCAGAGCATTTCCTGGCGCTTATCAGGAAAAAACTGTTCAATGTCGACACGTTCTCGAACTCTTTCATATCAGACGATACGCTTAAAGGTGAAGGATGCCCGTATGAGCACTGGGATGCCAGGTCAGAAGGCTCTGTGGTGGTCAGGACAGAGGGGCTTGGCAACGGGCGGGTATATATTTACAAAGAAGATAGGACATCAAGCGCCATACACAGCGTTGTAGGGCATGTTTCAAGCGGGCTTGAGCTGGTCAAGATAGTGACCGGCGGAAGTAAACTTGCGGTGCTATCAAATCCCGAGCGGGTCATGAGACTGGGAATGAATTTTGCTGATGCCGAGAAAATGTTGAATGCCCGCGGATTGAAGCTTGAAAAAAGAGGGTACACGGGTGACGATGCAATCATAGTTGAGCAGGACCCCGATACCACTATCGGCATCATAAAAGAAGGGATGGTCACGGCACTTGGCGTAAAATCCGATAAAATAATAGACGTCAGGTTATATTACGAGCTTGCGCCCAAAACGCTTGATTTCTTCACGCATTCCCTGCGCCTGAAAGACAGACCGCTTGGACCTCTGCCTGTTTTCTACACTTATGAGAACACGTTCCTGTTCAGGTCTGAAAAAGAAGCGGAGGCATACAAGGAGATAACTCCCGAAAATGTCCCTAAGGCGAAAATCAAAGCCGGGGAGATCGGTGTGACAAACCAGGCTGCGAAGCGCTACGGCATGATAGGCGTTAAGCTGGCGGACGATGAAAGGTACGGTCCGACGGGTGAGAAATTCGAATGTACGAATATAATAGGTACTGTGATCGACCCTCAGCGGCTTAAAGGAATAAAAGCAGGGGAAATAGTTTACATAAGAGAGGTTTCATAATGGATACCATAACGAAAATGGTAGTTATAAATTCCCAGAAAGTGCTTCCGAGCGATGTCGTTATAAAACTTTACGAATCAAATGCGGATGTGATGATCAAAGAGACCTGTTTTGGCATTATAGTATCCGGGGAACGCTCTGTGGTAGAGCAGCTCCTTGGCAGTATCCGCAAGATGGACCCATACGGCATATTCATAAAAGAGCGCGGACTTGCACCTGGTGAGCCTTATCGTTGCAGGGCGACACGCCGGGGAGGGGCAAGACCGGGGTTCCATACCCTTGAGACAGAAGATAAGATACTGCCGTATATCGCTTCTGCATTGAAATCACTGGATAAAGGTGAAGTTCCTGAACAAAAGCAGAAAAAGAAAAAACTTGATGTTGAAAAACTTAAAGAAATAATAAAAGAAGCAGAGGTATCACAATGAAGATTTTTATTTATCCGACTAACAGTCTTATCCTTTCGGACCTGGTTGAGCGCTTTGGTCATGAACCCCTGGCGATAATGTCGGAGATCGGAAAAAAGGTCAGGTCTCAGGGGCTTGATTCGCCGCCCCTTAATATCACACCCGAAGAGCCGAAGCTTGGTCTTAAATACGCAGCAGTCGAAGTGCCGTCGGGAGTCAGGGGCAGGATGGCTTTGTTTGACCCGCTGGTATCAAAGGCTGATGCCGCCATCATAGTGCGCGATCCGGTGACATCGTTCGGATGCATGGGATGTGCAAGGACGAACGAACTTGTGAATTTCCTGATACGGGCGAAGAAAATACCGCTGCTTGAATTGGATTATCCTTCATCCGAGGAAGATGCGAAGGAATTCGTGTTCAAGATATCGGAATTCCTGAAATCCCTTAAAGAGGAGGAAAAATGACCGCCACTGAAAACCTTGTGAGGATCGCCCAGCTCTCATGCGGCGCCGAGTACAGCGGCATACAGAAAGAGATTGATTCCGCTGTGAAGCAGGTAAATGCAGTGATGATCTTCCCTGAAGTTGATATATCGGATATTGATGCCATCGAGGAAGAGTTCGGGCTTAAAGTAGCAAGCCCTGACCTGAAACTCATGATGGCGCGCGCCAAGTCCATAGTCACAGGAAAAGTGCATGTGGATGCCGTATTCGTTGCAACGTGCTTCCGGTGCGCCGAGGCCGCAATCGTCAGGAGCGAAGTACGCAGATATATCCATGAGAAAACAGGCATCCCCGTCATAAGTTATTCTTTCACGGAAAGAACGACCGCAGGAACCCTTCTTACAAGGATGGAGGCTCTCACCACCACAGCGCGGCGAAAGAGCTTACTTGCAAGGGAGACGCAGAGCGGTCTCACTGCAGGAATTGATTCGGGCTCGACGACCACGAAAGCAGTGGTAATGAGGGACAATAAGATAATCGGCAAAGGCTGGGTCCCCACGATAAAGGTGCTTGAGAGCGCAGAGGAAGCTTATAACAATGCATTAAAAGAGGCGGGTGTAAGTCGCGAGGAGATACAGGCTCTCGGCACGACGGGTTACGGCAGGTTCCTGGTAGGTGAGCATTTCAAGGCTGACCTTGTGCAGGAAGAGATAACCGTAAACTCAAAAGGCGCGGTATATCTTGCGGATAAACAAAAAGGGACAGCCACAGTTCTTGATATCGGCGGTATGGATAACAAGGCTATATCGGTCATCGATGGAATCCCGGGTATGTTCACAATGGGGGGCATATGCGCAGGTGCATCAGGCAGGTTCCTTGAAATGACGGCGAAGAGGCTGGGAGTAGACATCACGAAGCTTGGCGCTCTTGCATTGAATGGAGATTATAAGAATGTAGTTATGAACAGCTATTGCATCGTTTTCGGCATCCAGTCGCTTGTAAACTCGCTGGCTGCGGGAAGTAAACCTGAGGACGTGGCTGCGGCAGCCTGTCACAGTGTTGCAGAGCAGCTATTCGAGCAGCAGCTTCAGGAAATCGATGTAAAGGAGCCTGTGATAATGTGCGGTGGAACGTCTCTTATTGAGGGACTGCCAAAGGCGGTTGAAGGCCTGCTTAAAGTAAAAGTCGTTGTTCCAAATGACGCACAGTATATAGGAGCAGTAGGTGCGGCTTTGCTGGTATCGGGATTTATTTCAAGGTGAGGAGCAAGAGGAACAGATGGAACAGCTTGAGACTTTCACCGTTGAATCGCCCGACGCGGTTGGGGCAAAGACCACCAAAATCCTGATACAGGACGTGCTGGCAGACCTCTCCCTGAACCGCGTGATAGGAAGGCTGAAGGTTTTTGTTGACCCGGTTGAGCCGGTTTTCATATTCACAGCGCTTCTTCGCCTGGGGACCCCAGCTATACGGCTCAAGGATTTCGCCAATGTAGAGATGGGTTCCCTCGGCAAGGATGAGGTGAAAATAGAGCTTCAGCGGGAAGCGTTCACTGTAAAACTTCTCAATAAGCTCTGGGAAAAATACGGGAAAGAGAGTGTAGAGCAGCCCGATAAGAAGGTAATCCTTGTAAAAGTCGATCCTGTTAAGGAAATAGATGGACTCAAAGAGCTCGTGATTGAAGAGCCGCAACAGGAAGTGCTTGACAGGCTGATAGATGCGATAGCGCTGCGGATAATACCAGAGGGTTTCAGGGTAAGGAAACATGAGTTATCGACGTCACATGTTCTCTTCGTGGCTTCGGAGGACACGCTTAAACCCGAGTGGATAGCGAGAGCAAAGGAGATGCTGGAATCAATGAGGAGGGAAAAAGATGCTTGAGCCTGTGATGTACGAGGGCGGCGTGTATAAACACAACCAGATAGTTGAGCTTGTGGAAGACCTCGGCGGGTATATTCTCCAGAAGAATGTGATGCAGACAGGCGTTGTGCTGCTGATGCTCGTCCCGATAAACGACATGGCTATCGTGGAGGCTAAAGCAAGAGACCTCCTCGGCACCATTATGCGTGCGCCCCTTACCGGAACTGAGATAGCGACGGTCGCGCCCACGCTTGCGTATCACCACCTGCCCCACCTTGACTGCGATGTGGCAGAGTTCCTGCGAAAGAAGGGCGCGAAGACCAACATGGTAGGACTGGCGCGGGGCGTGGGAAAGAGGATTTGTCAACTGACTGCTTACGAGCGCGACCTCATCAACGAGCATGATCTGGCTGTGTTCATCTTGGGTAATTACGAGCACTGCATTATCGAAAAATCAAAGCGGCTTTATGAAGGCATAGAAGTCCCGATAATCGTGACCGGCGCGCCTGAACTGAAGGTCGAGGAAGTTCCCAATGCCACTGCCTATGTAGGGAACTTCGGAAGGATACTGCACCATATGCGCCATTCGGAAGAGCTTCGGACGCTT
>OBLY010000095.1_pt1 | contig 12532 bp, 10 predicted proteins | sample 1539041 | NCBI WGS metagenome assembly OBLY01 (sample SAMEA2690973, study PRJEB22502) | sediment metagenome | biome: Billabong; feature: Tropical; material: Sediment | place: Australia | collected 2013-05-14 | depth 1 m
CTGACCTTCTTCATCGTCACGTTCTGGGTCTTCGACATGAAGGCGCTGAAAAGCAAGCTGTTGACCGTGGGCACGATCTGGGGAGTAGACCTGCTGGCGCTGATCCTGTTCATCCCCGTGCTGCATTGGATATAGCCGTTAGTAGCGATTGGCAATTAGCGTTAAACAAAAACGACTCCCGGCAGTTTACCGGGAGTCGTTTTTCGCTAAAGGCTTACAGCTAATGGCTGTATTCTCCGATCGGCCCATTCGGGTCGATGATGGATTTCAGGGCGGAGTACGGAACGGTGACCACTTGCGGACCGGCGGCATAGGCGGCCACCTGGTACGGATCGAAGGTGATCATTAACCCATCCGGGGTGATATTCCAGTTGCTGTAGTTCTGCGGAGTGGGATCGGCACCTTTGGCATTGACCTGGAAATCGATCGGGCGGGTCTTGAGTTGGGCGATGCAATAATTGGCGATCGTCTTCAAATAGTCGCTGCCGGATTGGAAAAGCTGGTCCAGGCTCAGGTCCTGGCCCGCCTCCAGGTCATAGTTGACCACGCGGGTGTGGGAATTGGGATGGGCCGTCTGGGCGATATAAGTGGAAATCTGAATCTTCAGGCTGAGGATATTCCCCGGCGCAGAAAGCTGGGTGTAGGTCTGATCGTACGAACTGCCGGTGGAACCCTGCGCGACCATCACCTGGCTGGCGTTGTCCTTGAAGCGGCCGATCTCCTCCTGCATCAGCCCGGTCATCTCGTTATTGAAATTCGTCACTCGTGCATCCTCGCTCCCCTGCAGGTTCGGCACCTGCGCCTTGGCCGTATAGACGGGATTGTTACCGGTCTCCTCATGAGGAACCGATATCAGTTTGACGGAGAGGTACAAAGGCGGCGGAGTCTGGGTGGGCGGGAGGGTGTTCGTGGGCAGTTCCACCGTGGCGCTGGGTGGGACCGGGGTAGCCCCCGCGCCACACGCCAGGGTGACGAACAGGATCACCGCGAGGGCGGCCCCCAGGGAAATTATTCTAGAATTACCTTCGATCATATTCTCCTATTGAGATTATAGTAGTAACGAATTCATTCGTTACTACGCATTTCGCATCGATTTTCCCAACAGCCTATCCCGCCGGCGGGTCAGCTCTTCCATCCAATGCTTGTAGGCATACCGGGGAATGTCGAGCGTGCCCACCAGTTCGGCCGCGCTGGCCGTCCAGCGGAGGGCTTCGGCATAATCGCGGCGCTGGTGCTCGTAATATTTGGCCAGCTCCACATGGGCATAGACATGGCCCTGACCGGCGGCCTGTTCCCATAAATGGACAGCCGTCTCCAGGTCGCCCCGGCGCTTCTGCAGGGTGGACAGGCGCTGGATGGTCAGCCAGAAATCCGCCTCGGGCAGCTCCATTTCCAGGCCGTGCTCGAAGAGACGCGCCGCCCGCTCCCACTGGCCCAGATCCTCGAAGAGTTTCGCCAGCGCCACCACATCCAGCCCATGCTCCACCACCTCGCTGAAGGGATCCTCCAGCATGGACGAAACGTGCGAGAGCAGAGCCGCCATCGCGACCACATCCATGGCATTGTGATAGAACACGCCTTTCAACGGGCGGGCATCCCGGGTGCGCAGATAGTCGAAATAAAGATAGGGGATTTCGTAGCCGGGCACTTCCTCTACCGTCCGCGGCGCTTCGAGCACATTCTCCTCCAGGTATTTGAGCGCCCGGCTGGGCAGCCGGTCCCGCCACAAACGCCGGGCCAGCGGCAGCAGGTCCAGATGGGCGTAATCCTCGAATGGAAGAGGAATCTGATTGAGAGCGTAGCGGGTCGAGAGCAGGGGTGCATCGAACGCCTTGCCGTTGAAGGTCACCAACGCCTGGCAGGGCGCCAGGAACTCCGCCAGAGCTTCGAGCAAGGCGGCTTCTTCCGCCGGGTCGCGCATGAAGAACTGTTGCAGGCGAAACTCGACCATCGGAGGGTCATTGGCCTCAGCCGATTCACCTTGCGGTTGGAAAAAGAAACGCCCGACTCCCACCAGGAAAGCGTACGTGCCCGTCCCTCCCGCCAACCCGCTGGTCTCGGCATCCAGGAACGCATACGCGTCCAGGGGCAGTTCGAGAAAGCGGGGCTCGTGCGCCCATGCCGCCAGCGTTTCGAAAGGCGCCGCCGGCAGGAGTGCGGCCGAGCCGTGACGATAATCGGCCGCGAATACCTGCCCCGTCACGAAGCACTCGCCCGCGTGGGTGGATTGGTACTCTCCTTCGACGATCGAATCGATCGTAAAGTGTGCTTCCGGCGCGGCTTTCGGCAGGTCGGAGGTCCCAACCTTAACGCCCAGGGACTTTAGCTTGTCAGAAAGGGTGGGCATGTCCGCAATTGTATCGCAGGATAAGCCGCGAAAACGCATCCACCGTTGACAAATAGGAAAAGTTCCCCTATACTATGAAAGCGTTTTCATAAAATCGAGACAGGGACAGATAAAAATGACTTCCCAACCGCCAACTATCTCCGATGTCGCCAAGGCAGCCGGGGTATCCATTTCCACGGTCAGCCGGGTGTTGAACGGAAATGTGCCGGTGGACCCCGAAACCGCCGAGCGGGTCACCACGTCGGTCAAGAAATTGAATTATATTCCCCGCGCGGCTGCCCGCACGCTGGCCAGTAAGAGAACAAATACACTTGGCCTGCTGCTCTATAACATCGGCGGGGAATTCTATACACCCTTGCTCCGCGGCATCGAGGCGGAATGCACTCAGGGCGGGTTTGATCTGCTCATCCATTCCACCCATGCGATCCATCCGGGCGCCGTCTCCCGCAGTCCTTTGGGAGAGCACAATACCGATGGCTTGCTCGTGTTTACAGGCGCGCTTCCAGTGGAAGAGCTGGCTCGCCTCCATGAGATTCGCTTTCCGGTGGTATTAATGCACCAATCGCCCCCCAAAGGTCTCGATATTCCTTTCATCACCATAGAGAATCGGCTTGGCGCTCAACATATTGTCGAGCATTTGCTCGAGACCCACAGGCGGCGCAGGATCGTTTTCTTGCGCGGACCTGCAGCCAATGAGGATTCACAGGAACGTGAAAAAGGCTACCGCCAGGCCTTGAAAAACCATCAACTCCCCGTGGATCCGGCGTTGCTGCTTGCCGGCGAATTCGAGCCCGAGGCGGCGTATGCTGCCACGAAACGATTGAGCCAATCTGGAATCGAATTCGATGCCATCTTCACCGGGGATGATGACAATGCCGTCGGCGTGATCCAGGCACTGCGGGAAGCCGGAAAGAAAATTCCCCAGGAAATCTCGGTGGCCGGGTTCGATGATTCGCTCTTTGCCCGCATCCTCGTCCCGCCTCTGACGACCGTCCACGCCCCCATCGAACAGGTGGGGCGGATGGGCGCGCGCCAGCTGATCCGCCGGATCCGCGGCGAACCGGTGGAAAAGCATTTAACTTTGCCGGTCGAAGTGGTCATTCGCCGGTCTTGCGGCTGCGAAGTTTAAGCTCTCGTGACCGGAAAGATGTAACTGATCCACCTTTTTCGACCCGTTTGAAGGAATCGGTGATATTCTTAAGTGGTAATAAAATTCTCCGAATCTTCTTCAAGTGGGAGGCTATATGGACATCCTGGAAGTTTCCATCAATAACACGATCGACAATCCCGGTCAATTGCGCCGCCTGCTTGCCGAGTTCGAAAGAAAGAACAACGTCAAGGTGGATCTGCAAGTGTTTGACTGGGCGGAAGCCTGGATGGAGTTCATCCGGATTAGTTTGTACCGCTATGGCCCCTCCATATCCGAAACCGGCGATACCTGGATGGGCAGTCTGACCTCGCGCAACTGCCTCAGGCCGTTCCACAAGGAGGAGATTGCCTCCATGGGCGGCAGCGATGCCTTCCTTGGCGAAATGTGGAAAAGCTGTCTTGATTTCGACAGCGGTGATGCCGTGGCTATCCCCTGGTCATTGGACACGTACCTGGTCTTTTACCGCCGGGATCTCTTGGTGAAAGCTGGCGTGAACGAAAGAACGGCTTTTTCCAGCCTGGACGCTTTCCAGCACACGCTGGAAAGCTTGCAGGAGGCGGGGGTGGAGGTGCCTCTGGCGATTTCCTCAGGCGGCAACTCCTCCACGTTCGTTCATAACGCCTCCAGTTGGGTCTGGGCAGCCGGCGGCGACTTCATCGCCCCCGACGGAAAGAAATTATTGCTCACCCGGCCCGAGACCCTTGCCGGGTTGCAAAGGTATTTTGAGCTGTACCGGTTCATGCCCAAAGTGGCCCAGTCATTGAATGATGATGACATGGTCCATATGTTCGTAAATGAAGGCGCGGCCATTACACTGGCCAATCCCCCTCTCTTATATGAGGTCCACCATCGGACGGTGCCGCTGGCGTTGATCCAAAATATCGCCATTGCCGTCCAGCCGGGCATTCCATTCGTGGGTGGATCGAACTTGATCATCTGGGGTCATATACCCGTCCGGCAGGAAGCCGCCGCGGTCCAGTTCGTCCGCTACCTCACCTCTTCGGAGGTCATGTTGGAATTATTTCAGCAGAGCGGTCTCATCCCTGCCCGCCTGGATGTTTTGAATCGAGTCGAAATGGAACCGCTGTACGCGCCTTTGGCCGAATCCTTCCGGACCGGGCGGGCGTTCAGGCATCTGCGTCTGTGGGGTCTGGTGGAGGAAAAGCTCACCAAGGCTCTCGGCAAGATCTGGCAGTCCATCTTCGCCACCCCAGAGCCCGATGTCCCCCGCATCATCTTTGATACCCTCTACCCCTTGGAAAACCGGCTCAATGCGATTTTATCCGAATAGTTCCATTTATTGGAGAATGGTATGACCTTACCCACCAAGATCGTGGTCATTGGCGCAGGCAGCGCCTCCTTTGGAGAGAACACCCTTTCTGCGTTGATGAGCTCCAGGAAATTGCGCGGGTCCACCTTGGCTCTGGTCGACCGGAATGCCGACTTGCTCGAAGTCGTCCGGCGGTTGGCTGGACGCCTCAACCGGGAATGGGAGGCCGGGATCCAGGTGGAAGCGCACACAAGCCATGAAGCTGCCCTGGAGGGGGCTGAATTTGTCGTCTCGGCCATCGAAGTGGGCGCCCGCGAAGGTCTCTGGAGAAAAGATTTCGAGATTCCATTGAAATACGGGGTCCGTCAGCCTTATGCCGAGAACGGCGGCCCGGGAGGGTTTGCCCACGCGGCCCGCAACATCGGCCCGGTCATGCAGATCGTCCATGACATGGAAAGGATCTGCCCGCAGGCCTGGTTCATTAATTTCACCAACCCCATGATTCGCATCTGCGATGCCGTCAACCGTCACAGCCGGATCAAAGCGGTCGGATTGTGCCATCAGATTTATGCCGGCTACACCATGGTCGGCTTGGCGCTGGCAAAAGACCTCGGCATCACCGTGCCGGAGGGGATCACCGGCATGCAGGCCGAACCCGCCATGGCTCCGCTCCATGAGCAGGTGAAAAAGCAGATCGTCCCACGGGTGGATATTCGTGCCGCCGGACTAAACCACTTCTCCTGGCTGGTGTCGGTGCACGACCGCCAGACCGGCGAAGACCTTTACCCTCTCTTCAAGCAGCGCTTCTTTGAAATGGATGCCGCCTTCGAGCCGCTCACTCGCCGGGTTTTTGAAGCGTTCGGACTTTTCCCCATCCCCGGCGATACCCACCTTTGCGAATACCTGCCCTGGGCCAGCGACCCCCTCACGAAGCCTTGGGAAAAATATAATATCCGCTTGTACGATTGGGACCTGAATGCAGCCATTCGCGAGTTCGGCCATGAGCGCTTGAAAAACATGGCCGAGGGCGGACTGACCATTGAGGGTTTAAAAGGCACTGATTCAGAAGGCGCCTTGGAAATGATCGAAAACATCGCCGGCGCCGGCACCCATTATCACCTGGCGGCCAACCTCCCAAACGTGGGCCAAATTGCCAATTTGCCCCACGGCGCGACCGTTGAAACCCCGGTGCTGGTGGACGGCGCCGGCATTCATCCCGTCCACGTGGGCAGTTTTCCGGAAGGTATCGCCGAGCTGCTCCGCCGTGAGACCACCGTAGCCCAGTGCTGTGTGGATGCCGCCGTCGAGGGCGACGCGCAGAAGGCCCTTCAATGCCTGCTGCTCGACCCGGTGGTGAACGACATTGAGCAGGCCAAAAACATCCTGGAAGATTACCTCTGCACCTACAAGGAATATCTGCCCCAGTTTTGGAAATAACCCGTAGTAACGACTTCGCAAAGCACCCTTTAGGGTCAGTCGTTCCTACAAAATGTTTACGAGAGGATTTGAATTATGAAAATTGCAGTGATTGGCGGCGGCTCGACCTATACCCCCGAGCTGGTCAACGGCTTCCTGGACCGGGTCAGATCCCTGCCGCTGACTGAGCTCTGGTTGATGGACATCGACCCGGAACGGCTGGAGATCGTCGGCGGGTTCGCCCAGCGGATGGTCCAGGCCAAAGGCAACCCCTTCAGCGTGGTCTTGACCACCGACCAGCGCGCCGCCGTCAAAGGCGCTGCCTATGTCACCACCCAGTTCCGGGTGGGCCACATGCCCGCCCGCGTGGCCGATGAATATCTTGGCAAGCGTCATGGCTTGATCGGCCAGGAGACCACCGGCGTCGGCGGGATGGCCAAGGCCCTGCGTACCATCCCGGTCCTGCTGAAACTGGCCAAAGATATGCAGGAGTTGGCTCCCGCCGCCCTGCTGGTGAACTTCACCAACCCCTCCGGCCTGGTGACGGAAGCGCTGCAGCGCTATGCTCCGGATGTGCCTTCCGTAGGTGTTTGTAACGTGCCCATCGGCATGAAAATGCGGATCGTCCAGGAATTGGAAAAATCCAGCGGCCGGAAGATCCCCCTGGAGCAAGTGGAATTGAACACCCTCGGCCTGAACCACTTATCCTGGCACCGCGGCTTCACCGTGGACGGTGAGGACGTGTGGCCGCAGGTGCTGCAATCAACCATTGCTCAACTAAAAGCCGAAAAGGAACCCGAATGGGATCCGCGAGTGATCGAATCCCTGAAGATGATTCCAAATTACTACCTGCAATACTATTATGAGACGCCTCACAAGGCTGCCCTGCAGGAGCAGTGGCCGCCCTCCCGCGGCGAGGAGGTCATCGAGATCGAGAAGGGCTTGCTCAAACAGTACGCCGACCCCAACCTGAACGAGCCTCCAGCCGACCTGATGAAGCGCGGCGGCGCATACTATTCCACCGTCGCCACCCAGTTGTTGAACGCCCACTACAACGACATGGGTGAGACTCATGTGGTCAATGTCCGTCAGAATGGCGCCGTGCCTGGCTGGCCGGCCGATTGGGTGCTGGAAATGCCCGCCAAAGTGGACCGGCAGGGCATCCATCCTCTGCCCGCCGAACCGCTGCCGCCGGTCTGCTTCGGCTTGCTGGCGCATGTCAAGGCCTATGAGCTGCTGACCGTCGAGGCGGCCGTCCATGGAGACCGGCAGGCTGCCTACCAGGCTCTGCTGGTCCATCCGCTCGGGCCTAAGGCCGACCAGGTTCAATCCGTGTTGGATGACCTGCTCGAAACCAACAAGGCTTTCCTGCCGCAGTTTGCCTAGCTCTTAATATTCTCCCGGAGTTGTAATAACTCTGGGAGAATGGAGATCTTTATGCGCATCGCCGTTCTGGCTGATATCCACGGTAATATGCCTGCCCTCGAAGCTGTCCTGGCAGAGATCGAACCCGTCCATCCGGATGGAATCATCGTCGCCGGGGATATGGTCGCCGGGCCGAAATCGTCTGAGGTCATTCACCGGCTGCAGGACCTCGGCGCCTGGATGATCCGCGGGAATAACGAAGAGTATCTGCTCCGCTTCGATTCAGGCCAGGCTCCGGCCTACTGGCGAACAAGCCGTCAATGGGCTTTTATGCGCTGGGTCTACCAGCACATGGACAAGGAAAGTATGTCCATCCTCCGTTCGCTGCCAACCCAACGCGTGGTCACCCGTCCTGGGAAGGATGCCATCCGGGTGGTGCATGGGTCACCCCGCGATCCCAATGAACATCTCTATCCGGGCTACGAGGGATATGCCCTCGATCAAGCCCTCCAGGAAATCGATGAACCGGTGCTCGTGTGCGGGCATACCCATATCCCCTGGCAGGAAATGAGGGATGGCTGTCTGGCCTTCAACCCTGGCGCTGTTTGCACACCCCTGAACGGCTTTGTTGGGGCGCAATACGCCCTGTTGGATTGGAAGGGTGACGCATGGGCGCTGGAGTTCCGCCAATTGAAATACGATATTGATCAGGCGATAAGAGATTTTAAAGAAACCGGCCTGTTGGAAAATGGCGGCGCTTATGCTCGTGCCCTGGTGCATGACCTTGACGCCGGCAACAATCAACTGCTGATGAAATTCGTGTTGTCTGCTTTCGAACAAGCCAGGAAAGCCGGATTCGGAGACTGTGAATATGTCCCGGATGAGATCTGGGACCATGCCGCCGAGACGTTCGATTGGGAAAGGAATACCCTGTAGTAACGATTTCAATTGTTACTACTGCAAAGGAACACTCATGCAACCAAATCCAGTCTTGAAAAAATTAGGCTACTCCAACACCGACCGGCTGGTCATCCTGCACACGGATGATATCGGCATGTGCCAGGCCTCTGTCCAGGCCTTCATCGACCTGTGGCAGACCGGAAGTATCTCCTCCGCCGCCATCATGATGCCCTGTCCCTGGGCCAAAGAAGCCGCCAACTACTGCAAGACCCACCCCGGCGTAGACATGGGCGTCCATGCCACCATTACCGCCGAATGGCCTAGCTATCGCTGGTCGCCTCTCTCCACTCGCGATCTTGCCACTGGCCTCATGGATTCAGATGGGTTCATGTGGCGTTCCTCCAAAGAGACGCAGGAAAATGCAGAACCGGAAGCTGTGAACGCCGAAGTCGGCCTGCAGGTCCGCAAGGCCCTGGAATGGGGTGTGGATGTCACCCACGTGGATAGCCATATGGGCACGATCATCCACCCCAAGTTCCTATCCGCCTACCTCCAGACCGCCGTGCAAGCCAATGTGCCGGTCATGCTGCCGCGGACCGAGGAAGGCGCGCTGCTTCACATGGGGTTGGATTCGGATACCGCGGCTCAATTCGGCGCCTTCATCCTTCAGTTGGAAGAACAGGGCCTGCCTCTGGTCGATGGGCTGGCCATGCTCCCGCTCGATCAACCCGAGGGCCAGCTGGAAATCGCCAAGAACATGCTGAGCCAGATTCCCGCCGGGGTGACCCACTTCCTTTTTCACCCCTCCATCGACACTCCCGAGCTGCGGGCTGTCTGCCCCGATTGGCCTAGCCGGGTGGCGAATTATCTGACCTTCATGAACCCGGAAATCCGGAAATTCATTCATGATCAGGGCATCCAGGTGATCGGCTATGCCCGTCTGCGGGAACTGGTCCGGGCCGTAGCCTGAAACAACTCAGTTTTGGAGATATCCATCGATGAACTATTTCCTCGGTGTTGACGTGGGCGGCACAAAAACCCATGCCCTGATCGCAGACGAGACCGGCCGGTCGCTTGGCTTTGCCACCGGCGGCCCGGGCAATTGGGAAGGCGTGGGGTACGACGGCTTGACCTGTGTCTTGAAGGAAGTGACTTCCTGCGCGGCCCTCCAGGCAAATATCCAGATATCCCAGATCGCTGGAGCCGGCATGGGCATTGGTGGATATGATTGGCCCAGCGAGCGCCAGGACCATCTGGAGGCCATCGCGCCGGTCGGGCTGCACTGCCCCCTGGAGATCGTCAACGATGCCACCCTGGGAATCCTGGCTGGAACGAAGGAAGGCTGGGGAGTCTCCATCGTGGCTGGCACCGGCTGCAACGGTCGTGGCTGGACCAAAGACCATCAACATGAGGGTCGGGCCGTCGGCGGCGGCAGCTACTGGTCCGGCGAATATGCCGGCGGATTCGATATCGTCGCCCGGGCGCTGCAGGCCGTTACCTTCGAATGGCTGAAAAGAGGCCCGGCGACGGCCCTCACGCCGGCATTCATTGATTATTTCCACGCCAGGGATTTGGAAGATCTCATCGAGGGGATCTATCTGCAGCGCTATCGGGCGGATTCCTCCCTCGTCCTGATGGTCTTCGAAATCGCCAGTCAAGGCGATCCGCAGGCCCTGGAAGTGATGCGCTGGGCCGGAAATGAGCTCGGCCAGATTGGCGTGGGTGTCATCAATCAGCTTGGCTTTCAAAACGAAACCTTTGACGTTGTCCTCATTGGCAGCCTGCACGATGAGCATCCCCTTCTCGGCCAATCCTTGCGGGAGACGATCTGGAAGGTCGCGCCCCATGCCAATTTCATCCGCCTGTCGGTTCCCCCGGTGGTGGGAGGTGTGCTGCTGGGGATGGAAAAAGCCGGCTTGAATGGTTACGCCTTGCGTGATACACTCGTTACAACCACCAAGGCTTTATTGAAGAAAGAGGTCTAGAAGTATGTAGGGCGGGATACGATCTCGCTCTGCTGTTGTGAATTAATGGATAATCCTTCCTCCCGGCGCAACCTCCGCCTCATCCGCATATATTATTTCCTCTGGATCGGCGCAGGTGGTTTCCTTTCCCCTTTCGTCACCCTGTTCTATAAATCCCGCGGCCTCACCGGAACCGAGATTGGCTTGTTAAGCACCTTCGGCGCCGTGACCGGAATGCTGGCCGCGCCTGTTTGGGCCCGCCGGGGTGATTCCTCCCGGCACCCACGCCGGTTGATCATGCTGGCCTTGCTGGCCTCTGCCGGCTTTGCCCTGCTCCGCGGCATCCAAAGCCTGTTCTGGTCCATCTCCATTTTCATCGTTGCTGATTCACTGATCGGCAGCGGAGCCGGCAGCCTCTCCAACGCCCAGGCGGTCAGCGCCGCCAACGGGGAAAAATCCGGCTTCGGGTCCATTCGCCTGTGGGGATCCCTCGGTTGGGCTGTAGTCACCCCGCTCGCCGGTTGGCTGATCGAGCGGTTGGGCTTGTATGTGCCCTTTGCCGGCTATGCTGCCATGATGGCCCTGGCTGCGTTCGCCCTCTTTTTTGTTCGAGGGGAAGCTCGGCCTAAAGAAACTACAGACCCATCCAAAAAAGTGGACATGCGGGTGCTGCTCAAATCCCTCTCTCACAGCCGGACCATGATAGGGGTGGCCCTGGCATTCACGGTCATCTGGGTTGCCACCAACGGTCGTTCGCAGTTTGAAACCTTGTACATGACCCAACTTGGCGCCAAAGCTGGCCTGATCGGCATTGCCAATACTGTCAGTGCATTGTTCGAAGTCCCCTTCATGCTTCTGGCCGACCGGTTGATCCGCCGCCATGGGGCGGGTCGCATCCTGAGGCTGTCTTTACTGTTGCAGGCTGCCTCGTTCCTGCCGGTGGTGCTGGTCCCCTCCATTCCAAGCTTCTTTATTTTGCGGATCCTCGCCAGCATCGCCCTCAGCTTTAATGTGCCAGCATACTATCATTATTTGATCGACAGCGCTCCCGAAAATCAGGGAGGCACGGTCATCTCGCTATTCGACGTGACCCTGCGCAGCGGCGTTGCCTTAATTGCCGCGCCGCTGGCGGGAGTCCTGTTCGATGTGTGGGGTCCCTATTGGCTGTATTGGATCGGTTTGACCGGGTGTGTCATCGGCTGGCTCCTGGTACAAGGGATCGCCCGGCCTCAGAAGGGGCTGGAATTAAAGCCAGACAGGGCTGCCGGTGAATGAAAATGGAAACCGGCAACCCTGTTTTCTCAAAGGTGGACTGTATGGGGAAAAAGCCCCTACTTATTGTTGAAATGATTGGTCAGGGTGTAATAAATATAGTTCTGCCACAAGGCGACCATGGCGTCGGTGGGATAATCATGAGTGCTGAAGGTCTGCAGGATCATCCGCCCCTTCATGCAGGAGGTGATCAACCCATAGCCGGTTTGACCCTGACCGGATAAATGACTGGCCAGGATGGTCGCATTCGAATTGCCGGTCAGTTCCATCAAATCTCCAACGTCTCCGACCCAGGCGGGAGAATTGAGGGAAGAAGCGAATTGGCCCACCTGATTGGGCGTGTTGAACACAGGGCTGTCAGGCTGAGACCAGTAAATATCAAAATGGAACGGGTCGTCTCCGTAGCTTCTGGTCCAGTCTTTTTGCACCTGCACTCCGCATTCATCCAGCAGGGGGGCGATTTTCCCCGCATCGATCAGGTTCAAGTACCAGAGTTCTGCAATCAAACCGGAGCCGCCATCCACGCGATCCTTGAGGACATCCCAATAATCGCCGCTGACCGCGCCTCGGCCTTCGGCCGCGATAATGATCAAATCCCATTTGGTGCCTGAATTGAGCTTGTTCATCAGTGTTCCGATGGCATCTCCGACATATTCATGATGTCCTGGAATTTTCTTAAGAGCCTTGGCGACCACTGTAATGAATTGTGGATAATCGATCATATCCTCGTACACCAGGATATTGGAGTTCTCGATCAACGACTTGATGTCTTTGGTGGTCGGCGTCGCCTGAGGCTCATGGGTGGGCAGCGGAAGGATATCGGTTGGCAGGACCGGCGGATTGGCCAT
>OBLY010000096.1_pt1 | contig 12491 bp, 14 predicted proteins | sample 1539041 | NCBI WGS metagenome assembly OBLY01 (sample SAMEA2690973, study PRJEB22502) | sediment metagenome | biome: Billabong; feature: Tropical; material: Sediment | place: Australia | collected 2013-05-14 | depth 1 m
GAGGCGACGAGCACCTTCGTCGCGAACCGGTAGTTCCGGTAGATCTGGACGATGTCGGCGATGAGCGCCATCCCGTCCTGCGAGATGTCGTCGAGCCGGCCGACGAAGGGCGACACGTAGGTGGCGCCGGCCTTCGCGGCGAGGAGCGCCTGCACCGCCGAGAAGCAGAGGGTGACGTTCGTCTTCACGCCTTCCTGGGCGAGCGCCTTCACCGCCCGGAGCCCCTCGACGATGAGCGGGATCTTGACCACCACCTGCGGCCCGTACTTCGCGAGGGCCCGGGCCTCGCGGAGCATCCCCTCCGCGTCGGTGGCGGTCACCTCCGCGGAGATGGGGCCGGGGACGAGCGCGACGATCTCCTTCAGGATCTCGGCGAACGGCCGGCCGGTCTTGGCCACGAGCGAGGGATTGGTCGTCACGCCGTCGCACATGCCGAGGGCGAGGGCCTTCTTGATCTCGCCGACGTCGGCGGTGTCGATGAAGAACTGCATGCGTCCTCCGGGAGGGGAGAGCGGTCCATAGCGCACCCGCGCTCGCTGCCGCAAGGGCAGGGAAAGTGCTATACCCGCGCGCACTGACATGGGCAGCCGGCCGAAAGCACGTCCGCGGGGTGACGCTCCCGGCGGCGGTTCCGCGGCGGTGGTGCGCCTCGCGCGCCGCTCCCCCCGGGGCGCCCGCCGCGCGAAGGACCTCGTCGAGTACGGGCGCACCGTGATCGCCGCCGAGGCGCGCGCCATCGGCGCGGTGGTGCTCGGCGACGCCTTCGCGGAGGCGGTCCGCTGGCTGCTCGACTGCAAGGGGCGCGTGGTCGTGACCGGGATGGGGAAGCCCGGCTTCGTCGCCCAGAAGATCTCCGCGACCCTCGCCTCGACGGGGACCCCCTCGCTCTACGTCCACCCGGGCGAGGCGGCCCACGGCGATCTCGGGCGGATCGCGAAGGACGACGTCGTCGTCGCGCTCTCCAACTCCGGCGAGACCGAGGAGATCCTGCGGCTCCTCCCCGCCCTCAAGAAGATCGGCGTCCGGATCGTCGCCCTCACGAAGGACCGGTCGAACCCCCTCGCGCGCGGCGCCGACCTCGTCGTCCCCATCGGCAACGTCGAGGAGGCCTGCCCCATGGGGCTCGCCCCCACCGCCTCCACCGCGGTGCTCCTCGCGGTGGGCGACGCCCTCGCGATGACCGTCCTCGCGAACCGCCCGTTCGACCGGGAGGAGTACGCGCTCTTCCACCCGGGCGGGAAGCTCGGGCGCGGCCTCATGAAGGTCCGCGAGATCATGCGGCAGGGCGAGGCGAACCCGGTCGTGCGCGAGGATCAGCCGCTCTCCGCCGCGGTCGCCGTGATGACCGAGACGCCCGGCCGCCCGGGGGCGGCGAGCGTGGTGGACGCCGCCGGACGGCTCGCCGGCATCTTCACCGACGGCGACCTGCGGCGGCTCGTCGAGCACGGCGAGACCGACTTCGCCCGGCCGGTGTCGACCGCCATGGGCCGCAACCCGCGCACGGTCCGGCCCGACGCCCTCGTGGGCGACGCGGCGCGGGTGCTCCGCTCGGCCGCCATCGACCAGGTGCCGGTGGTGGACGAGGACGGCCGGCCCGTCGGCCTGCTCGACGTGCAGGACCTCCTCGCCGCGAAGATCATCTGACGGCGATGGCGACCTCCCGCCCGCGCGCCGCCCGCCCGGTCCCGCGCCCGCCCGCGGTCGAGCGCGCGCTGCGCGCCGCGCTCGTCGAGGTCGGCCGGCGGCTCCACGCGCGCGACCTCGTCGGCGCCGCCGAGGGGAACCTCTCGGTCCGGCTCGGGCCGGACCGGTTCCTCGTCACGGCGAGCGGGGTCTCGAAGGGCCACCTGCGCCCCGCCGACCTCGTCGTGGTGGACGGCCGGGGCGCGCCCGTCCGCGGCGCGCGCCGCGCCTCGACCGAGCTCCGCATGCACCTCGCCGCGTACGCCGCCCGACCCGACGTCGCGGCGGTGGTCCACGCCCACCCGGTCACCGCGATCGCGCTCACCGTCGCCGGGCTGCCCCCGCCGTCGGATCTCGTGCCGGAGGCGGCGGTGACGCTCGGCCCCGTCGCCGTCGCGCCGTTCGCGACGCCCGGCACGGACGAGCTCCCCGCTGCGCTCGCCCCCCTCCTCGCCGACCACGACGCGATCCTGCTCGCGCGGCACGGGGCCGTCACGCTCGGGCGGACCCTCGCCGAGGCCTTCGAGCGGATGGAGACCCTCGAGCGCGTCGCGCGGATCGCCCTCGCGGCGCGCCTCCTCGGCGCGTGCGAGCCCCTCCCCGCGGAGGCGGTGGACCGCGTGCTCGCCGCCGCCGGGCGGCCGCCGCGGCGCCGCTGAGCGCGGCCGCCCCCCCTCCCCAGCCCCGCTCCGCGGGGCGGCGGAGGTCCGGGGACGAGCCCCCTCCCCAGCCCCGCTCCGCGGGGCGGCGGAGGTCCGGGGACAAGCGCTCCCTCACTGCGGATACAGGCCGGCGGGGCGGACGTCCTCGGGGGCGACGAGCGCGAGGAGCTGCGCGACGGTGCGGCCCGTCCCGGGCACGACGCGATCCGGGCAGAGCTCCGCGAGCGGCGCGAGGACGAAGCGGCGGACCGCGAGGTCCGGGTGGGGCACGACGAGGCGCGGGTGGCGCACCACCTCGTCGCCGTAGAGCAGCAGGTCGAGATCGAGGGTGCGCGCGGACCAGCGGACCGCGGTCCGGACGCGCCCGCCGCGCTGCTCGACCTCCTGCAGGACGTCGAGCAGCGCGAGCGGCGCGAGCTCGGTCTCGAGCTCCAGCGCCGCGTTCAGGTAGCGCGGCTGGGGGGGGCCGAGCGGCGCCGCGTCCCACACCCGCGAGGCCCCGACGAGCGCGACGCGCGGGGCGGTGCGCAGCGCCCGGGCCGCGAGGGCGAGGTTCGCCCAGCGGTCGCCCAGGTTCGAGCCGACGCCGACGTACGCGCGCACGACGGGAGGGTACGCGCGCCGCCCCGCGGATCGCCAGCGGCGGGGTGACGCACGGACGGACGGCAGGCCCCGCACCGCCCGCGCGGGACGCGCGGGGGGCGGATCGCTCCCCGGCCCGATCCCTCAGACCACCGGGTTCCGGAGGACGCCGATCCCGGGGATCTCCACCTCGACCCAGTCGCCGCGCCGGATGGCGCCGACCCCCTCGGGCGTGCCGGTGGCGACGACGTCGCCGGGCCAGAGGGTCATCACCCCCGAGATGAAGGCGAGGAGCGCGAACGGGTCGAAGACCATGTCGCGGGTGTGGCCGCGCTGCCGCTCGGCGCCGTTCACGCGGCAGACGACGGAGACGTCCATGGGGTCGAGGGCGGTCTCGACGACCGGCCCGACCGGGCAGAAGGTGTCGAACCCCTTCGCGCGGGTGAACTGCTTCTCCTCGCGCTGGATGTCACGCGCGGTGACGTCGTTCAGGCAGGTGTAGCCGAAGACCGCGAGCTTCGCGTCCACCGCGCTCGCCCGCGAGAGCGTCCGCCCGACCACGACGCCGAGCTCGGCCTCGTGGTGGACCTCCTTCGACTGCTCGGGGCAGCGGATCGCCTCCTGCGCGCCGACCACCGAGGAGGGCGGCTTCAGGAACAGGAGCGGCGTCGTCGGGACCTCGTTGCCGAGCTCCTTCGCGTGGGCCCGGTAGTTGCGGCCGACGCAGACGACCTTCGACGGCTGGACCGGGGCGAGGAGCTGGACGTCGGCGAGCGGGAGCGGCTTGCCCTCGGGGAGGCCGCCCGCCCACGGCGCGGCGGAGAGAGGGCGGACGAGCGATCCCTCGATCGTGCCGTAGCCCTCGTGGCCGGCGTGGCGGAACCGGCAGATCCTCACGGCCGGCCGCCCAGGCCCAGCACGGCCGCCATGTCGTGGAGGCCGGCGGGCCGGCCGACGATCCAGCGCGCCGCCCGGACGGCGCCGCGCGCGAACTGATCGCGCGAGGTGGCGCGGTGGGTGAGCTCCAGGCGCTCGCCGTCCCCGAAGAAGTAGACGGTGTGCTCGCCGACGACGTCGCCGCCGCGGACGGTCTGGAGCCCGATCTGCCAGGGCGGCCGCTCGCCGATGATGCCGTGGCGCGCGAAGGCGAAGGTGTCCTTCGGATCTCGGCCGAGCGCCTCCGCCGCGACCTCGCCGAGCCGCAGGGCGGTCCCCGAGGGTGCGTCGCGCTTCTTCTTGTGGTGCAGCTCGACGATCTCGACGTCGTAGGCGTCGCCGAGCACCTTCCCCGCCTGCCGGACGAGCTCGAACAGGACGTTCACGCCGACGCTCATGTTGGGCGAGAGGACGATCGGGATCTTCCGCGCCGCGGCGGCGACCCGCGCCTTCGTCTCGGGGGCGAAGCCCGTCGAGCCGACGACGAGCGGGACGCCGCGCTCGGCGCAGACCTCGGCGTGGCGCGCCGACGCCTCGTGGCTCGTGAAGTCGACGACGACGTCGGCGCCGGGGAGCGCCTTCGCGAGGTCGTCCACGACGACCACGCCGATCGGGCCGAGCCCCGCGAGCACCCCGACGTCCTGGCCCACCGCGACGCCGGGGCGCTCCACCGCGCCCGAGATCGCCATCCCCTCCGTCGCGCGGACGAGCCGCGCGATCTGCGTGCCCATGCGGCCGGCGGCGCCGGTCACCACGACCTTGACCATGGCTCTCCTCGACGAGCGCTAGACGAGCTTCAGGAGCCCGAACCGGACCATCGCCTCGCGGACCTTCGCGAGGTTCGCGTCGGACACCGGCGCGAGGGGCAGCCGGATCTCGCCGGACGCCTTGCCGAGCAGCGCCACCGCGCCCTTCACCGGCCCGGGGTTGGTCTCGACGAACATCATCCGGTTGAGCTCGGCCATCGCGACCTGCTTGTCGAGGGCCCGCCCGAGGTCGCCCTTGCGCGCCGCGACGACGAGCTCCTTCATGGCGCGCGGCGCGATGTTGCCGACGACGGAGATGACGCCGTGGCCGCCGCAGGCGATGTACGGGAGCACCGTGAAGTCGTCCCCCGACAGGTAGGCGATGGCGTCCTTCCCCACCTTCTCGATGAGCTGGACCTGCCGGTCCATGTTGGCCGTCGCCTCCTTGATGCCGACGATGGCGCCCGCCTTCGCGAGCCGGGCCACGGTCTCCGGCCCCATGTCGACGGCGGTGCGGCTCGGCACGTTGTAGGCGACGACCGGGAAGCGGGTCGCCTCCCAGATCGCGGTGTAGTGGCGATACAGCCCCTCGGGCGTCGGCTTGTTGTAGTACGGCGTGACGACGAGGGCGGCGTCGGCCCGCAGCTCCTTCGCCATCTTGACCGACTCGATGGCGTCGTGGGTCGCGTTGGAGCCGGCGCCGGCGATGACCTGGACGCGGCCGCGGCCGGCCTCGATGACGGCGCGGATCACCTCCGCCCGCTCCGGCGCGGTGAGGGTCGCGCCCTCGCCGGTGGTGCCGCAGGGGACGATCCCGTCGGTCCCCTCGGCGACGTGCCACTCGACGAGCTCGCGCAGCGAGCGCAGGTCGACCGCCCCGTCCTTCATCGGGGTGACGATCGCCACCATCGAACCTTCGAGACGCGCCATGGACGGCTCTCCTGGGTGGAAAGGTGGCCGATGGTACCCGATCCCGCAGGTCCGCGGGAGCCGCTACCCGCTCCGGCGCCGGGGGGCCGCCGGGGCGGCGCGCGGCGCCCGGGCGCGCGCTGGCGGGAGCGCCCGCTCGCCCCGCACGAGATCGGGCCAGGTCTCGCGCCGCCGCGCGACGTGGACCCGGTCTCCGTCGACGAGGAGCTCCGCCGCCCGGGGCCGGGCGTTGTAGTTGGACGACATGGCGAAGCCGTACGCGCCCGCCGAGCGGACGACGAGGAGGTCCCCCGGGCGCGGCTCCGGCATCCGCCGGCGCTTCGCGAGGAAGTCGGACGACTCGCAGATCGGGCCCACCACGTCGCAGACGATCTCCCTCGCGCCGGGGCGGGGAGGGCCGGCCGGCTCGATCTCGTGGTGCGCCCCGTAGTAGCTCGGCCGCACGAGGTCGTTCATCGCCGCGTCGACGACGACGAAGGTCTTCCGGCCGCTCCGCTTCACGTGGAGCACCCGGGTGACGAGCACCCCCGCGTTCCCGACGAGGACCCGGCCGGGCTCGAGGAGGACCTCCCCTTTCCAGCGCCCGAGCGCCTTGCGGATCGCGCGGCCGTACTCGTCGGGGTGGGGCGGCTCCTCGTCCTTGTAGGTGATCCCGAGGCCGCCCCCGACGTCGAGGTGCGCGAAGCGGATCCCCTCGCGGCCGAGCTCTCGCACGAGGGCGAGGACGCGGTCGATGGCGTCGAGGAACGGCCGGACCGTCGTGATCTGCGAGCCGATGTGGCAGCCGATGCCCTTCACCTCGAGCGCGGGGTCCCTCGCCGCGATGGGGTAGAGCCGCCGCGCGTCCTCGACCGACACGCCGAACTTGTTCTCGCGGAGGCCGGTCGAGATGTAGGGATGGGTCTTCGGATCGACGTCCGGGTTCACCCGGAGCGCGATGGGCGCCCGGCGGCCCATCCGCCGCGCGACGACCGAGACGCGGGCGAGCTCCGGGGCGCTCTCGACGTTCAGGACCCGCACTCCCGCCTCGAGCGCGAAGGCGATCTCCTCGTCGGTCTTGCCGACCCCGGAGAAGACCACCTTCCGCGGGTCGCCGCCGGCCTTGAGGACGCGGTACAGCTCGCCTCCCGACACGATGTCGAACCCCGAGCCGAGCCGGGCGAAGAGCGAGAGGACGGCGAGGTTCGAGTTGGCCTTCACCGCGTAGCAGACGACGTGGCGCAGCCCCGCGAGCGAGCGGTGGAGGACGCGCCAGTGCCGGGTCAGGGTGGCGGTGGAGTAGACGTAGAGCGGCGTGCCGTGGCGCTCCGCGAGCGCCTCGACCGGCACGTCCTCTGCGCAGAGCACGCCGTTCTTTCGCTGGAAGTGATTCAACGTACGCCCTTCGCGGTCGGGGACGGGGTCGACGGGACCGTGCACGTCCCGCACGCCTGCGCGGTCGTGGGGATCACCGCCGGCTCCGGGTGCGCGCCCGGGGCGTGCCGCTCCGGCGGGCGCGGCGCCGCCTTCACGCCGCACGCGGCGAGGGCGGCGGCGAGCAGGGCGGCCGGGACGGCGGGGCGCGCGCTCACCGCTTCCTCTCGCGGAGCGCCTTCTCCCACCGGGAGAGCTGGCGCGCCACCTGCCTGGGCCCGGGCGCGCCCACGAGCTCGCGGCGCCGGAGCGAGCGGCGGGCGTCGAAGCAGCGGAGCACGTCGCGCTCGAAGCGCGGGTGGAAGCCCTTCCACTCCGCCGCGGTGAGCCGCGCGAGGGGCCGGCCGTGGGCGGTCGCGAACGCCGCCGCCCGCCCCACCGCCTCGTGGGCCTCGCGGAAGGGCACGCCCCGCTCCACGAGGTACTCCGCCGCGTCGGTGGCGAGCGCCTCGCCCGTGCCGAGCGCCTCCTCCATCCGGTCGGCGTGGAACGTGGCGGTGTCGATCGCGCCGGCCACCGCGTCCGCGGTGAGCACCACCGCGTCGGCGGCGCCGAGGAGCGGCCGCTTGTCCTCCTGGAGGTCGCGGTTGTACGAGAGCGGCAGGCTCTTCACGGTGGCGAGGAGGGCGACGAGGTCACCGATGGCGCGCCCGGCGCGACCCCGCGCGAGCTCCCCCACGTCCGGGTTCTTCTTCTGCGGCATGAGCGAGCTGCCGGTCGCGAAGGCGTCGGCGAGCGTCATGAACCCGAACTCCTTCGTGGTCCAGAGGACGATCTCCTCGCCGAGGCGCGACAGGTGGACCGCCGCGAGCGCGCACGCGAAGAGCAGCTCGACGGCGCTGTCGCGGTCGGAGACGGCGTCGAGCGAGTTCTGGGTGACCCCGGCGAGGCCGAGGGCCGCCGCGGTCGCCTCGCGATCGAGCGGCAGGGTCGTGCCGGCGAGGGCGCCGGAGCCGAGCGGCGAGAGGGCGGCGCGGCGCCGGACCTCGGCCAGCCGCTCCCGGTCCCGCCCGAGCGCCTCCACGTGGGCGAGGAGGTGGTGGGCGAGGGAGACCGGCTGCGCCCGCTGCAGGTGGGTGTAGCCGGGGAGGATGGTCCGCTCGTGCTCGCGGCCGCGGCGGACCAGGGCCCGCTGGAGCCGGGCGAGGGCCGCGTCGGCCCGCTCGCAGGCGGCCACGACGAAGAGGCGCTCGTCGAGGGCGACCTGGTCGTTCCGGCTCCGGCCGGCGTGGAGGTACCCCGCGTCCTTGCCCACGAGCTCGCCGAGCCGCCGCTCGACGTGGGTGTGGACGTCCTCCAGCGCCGGATCGAAGCGGATCTTGCCGGCCGCGAACTCGGCCCGGACCCGATCGAGCGCGGCCACCACCCGGCGCGCCACCGCCTTCGGCACGATGCCCCGGGCGGCGAGCATCGTGACGTGGGCCTGGCTGCCGCGGATGTCCTCGGCGTAGAGGGCGGCGTCGTCCTGGATCGAGACCGACAGCGCGACGAGCCGGGGATCGGCCTCCCCGGCGAGCGCCGCGCGGGAGACGGGCTTCGCCTTGTCCCCGGAATTCCTCCGCCCCGCGAAGCGGGGCTGGGGAGGGGCCTTTTCTTTCGCTCGCATGCGGAGCCGGGAAGCTAGCATGTGCCCGCGCGGGCCGGAATCCCGAATCCTCCGGCCGACTTTCGGCTCACACCGGCCGAGGAGAGGACCAGCATGTCGAGCGAGACGATCGTCACCTTGCCGGGCGGGAAGCGGGTCGACACCCGGATCGGGAACCACGTGATCCGGACGGACCAGCCCCTCTCCGCGGGCGGCGAGGACTCCGCCCCGACGCCGTTCGACCTCTTCCTCGCCTCGCTCGGCACCTGCGCCGGGATCTTCGTCGCCGGCTTCTGCCAGAAGCGCGGACTGCCGACGGAGGGGATCCGGATCGTCCAGCGGAACGAGGTCGACCCGGAGACCGGGGTCCTCTCCCGCGTCGAGCTCGACGTCGTCGTCCCGGCCGGCTTCCCGGAGAGGTACCTCGACGCCCTCGTCCGCGTCGCCGATCAGTGCAAGGTGAAGAGGGCGATCCAGGCGCAGCCCGCGTTCGCGGTGAAGGCGGTGATCTCCGGCTGATGGAGCTGTTCCACCGGCTCGCCGAGCCCGAGTCGGCGGCGGCCCGCACCCTCGTCCGCGAGCTCGGCCTGCTCGACGCGGTCGCGTTCCGGAACGTCGCGTTCGCATCTCACGCCGCCGCCCTGGGCGCGCGCGGCGGCGCGCGCACCCCCGCGCTGTGGGACGGGGCGCGCCTCCACGAGGGGCTCGACGCCATCCGGGCCGCCCTCGCCGCGGCGCGCGGGGGGTAGAGTCGGCGGGTGGGCTCCCCGCCCCTGCCGCCCGCGCCCGCCGCGCTCCTCGACGCGTCCGGCGCCCCGTCGCTCGGCGCGTTCTGCGGCGCGCACCGCTCCCTCGCCGTCGCGGACCTCGGCGCGCCCGGGCTCGCCGGCCGGCTCCGGCGCCTCGCGCGCGCCAAGGCGTGGGTCTGGGCGATGGCGGCCTCCGACGAGGCGCTCGCGGCGCTCGCCATCGTCGAGGCCGGCTTCTTCGCCGGCGGGGCCACGCGCGCGTGGAGGCGGGCGGCGGCGCCGCGCCGCGCGCCCGGCTCACGACCCGCGGCCTCTCGGCCGCGGTCCTGCCGGAGGGCGCCGCGCTGCGGCTCGTCGCCGAGGCGGGGAGCGCGTTCCGGCTCGACGCCACCCTCGATCCGGCCCCCGCGCCGGCGCCGTTCACGCTCGTCGCGCGGGTGCCGCGCGGCGGCGTCCGCGCGACCACCAAGGCCGCGGGGCTCCCCGCGCGCGGCGCGGTGCGCGTCGGCGATCGGACGCTGTCCCTCGACGGCGGGGCGGGCGGGCTCGACGTCACGGCGGGCCTCCTCGCCCGCGAGACGGCGTGGCGCTGGGCCTTCGCGACCGGGCGCGTCGCGGGGCGGCCCTTCGGGCTCAACCTCTGCGAGGGGTTCGGCGTGGCGGGCGCGGACCCGGGCGAGAACGCCGGGTTCCTGGGCGCGCCCTGGCGGCTGCCGCCGGTCGCGTTCACCGTCGGTGGTGTCGCCGGGCCGGGCGCGCCCTGGCGGATCGCCGGCCCGGGGCTGGAGCTCGCGTTCCGGCCGGCCGGAGCGCACCGCGAGGCGCGGAACCTCGTCCTCGTCCGGACGCGCTTCGCCCAGGTGGCGGGGACGTTCGAGGGGCACGTGCCGGGGCCCGACGGCGCGCCGCTCCGGGTCGATGGGCTCGCCGGCGTCGTCGAGGATCACTGGGCCCGCTGGTGAGCGCGCCCGGTCGCCGCCCTACTCGCCGCGCATCGGGCACCCCTGCGAGACGACCCGCACGGTCGCGCCCGGGTGGCGGGCGCGCAGGCGCGCCGCGTACTCCTCGGCGCGCGCGGCGGAGCGGGTCCCGCACACGGGCGGCTCGAGCCGCTCGTCTGCGCAGACGAGCGGCGAGGTGCAGGCGGGCTCGCCGTCGACGGTGACGTGCCAGACCGTCGTCACGCGGGCCTAGAACTTGGCGGCCATCCCGAGGGCGAGGGCGTGGGCGCGGCCGGGCGACGGGTTCCCCTGGATGTGGAACCCGCCGAGCGGCTGGAGGAAGCCCCACTGCGCCCAGACGTTGAAGCCGTCCGCGGACGCGTAGGTGAGCTGGTTGTCGAGCTCGATGCCGAGGTTCGCGTCGCCGCCCGCGCCGTAGGCGTTCACGCTCGGCGTCGAGGCCTTCGACATCGCGCGCGCGTAGATGATGGCGGTGTCGAGGGAGAGGCCGGGCAGGATGTTCCAGCGGAGCTTCGGCTTCACGTAGATGGCGTCGGTGACCTGGCCGAGGATCTGGTGGAAGAGCACGAGGTCCACCCGGTAGGCCGGGTTGAAGCGGAAGTTCCGGACCGAGCGGTCGAGGGTGCCGCCGTCCGGGCAGGCGGCGGTGGGCGCGGCGCCGGGGGTCGGGATGCAGCCCCACTGCGACCCCTCCGCCGAGCCGTAGGGGGACGCGCCGTAGCCCGGGACGTTCCCGAAGCCCGGCGCGTCGTCGCCGCTCGCCGCCCCGATCTCGCCGCCGATCATGAGCTTGTTCGGGAGCGCCTGGTACTCCGCCACCGCCGCCCCGCCCCACTGCCGGATGAGCGTCTTCGGGGGGGCGACGGGGGTGGCGTTCGGATCCGTGCGCGCGTCGCCGACCGAGCCGTACACGCCGGCGACCTCCGCCTCGACGCGCCAGCGCGGCGAGAGCCACCGGAACCACAGGTCGAGGATGTGGGCGTAGGCGGAGCGGTGGACGGACGTCGGGGTCTGGTCGGTCGAGGCGAAGCTCGCGTCGAACCCCTGGCCGTTCCAGTCCGGGTAGGTGAAGCTCTGCTCCCGGTAGGTGTAGTAGGCGCCGAAGTTCAGGGAGGACTCGTTCCGCTCGTGCTTGCGGCGGATCTCCTCCTTCGTGTCGATGCGCGCGACCTTGAGGCCGTAGCTGCGGCCCGCGCCGGAGGGATCGCCCTCGAAGGGCTGGCCGGTGCCGGAGGCGGCGTACGGCTGCCGGACGATGCCGCCGACGTGGTCGAAGTCGATCATCGGGACGAACACGAGGCGGCCGATGGGGGTCGAGACCGGCGGCAGGGCGAACTGGATCCGGTCCACCGTGTCGCCGAAGTCCTCGTCGAGCCCGGAGCCGGCGTTCGCCATGATCCCCATGCCCCACTCCGACGGCATGCGGCCGAAGGAGAGCAGGCCGACCGGCGTCTGGACCTCGCCCCACACCCGCTTCGGCGAGACCGCCGGCCGATCCTGGTGCGGGTCGGCGCCGCTGCCGACCACCCGGGACGAGCCGAAGAACGAGGACGGGAAGCCGCTCGGGTCGTCGTAGATCGACGAGGAGGAGGAGCCGAGGACGTAGTTGTCGAGGACGTCGATCTGGGCCCGGACCCGGACGTGCTCGGAGACGTTCATGGTCGGCTCGAGCCGGAGCCGCATGTTCGCCATCTCGAGGGTGTGCCGGTTCCCGCTGCCGTTCGGCTGGCCGAAGGGGACGGGGAACAGGTAGCGGCCGCTCGCGTCGCGCCCCGCCGACAGGTCGAGGTCGTCGAAGAGCTGCCCGCGGACGCGGAAGTAGCCCTCCATCTGCAGGAACTGGAGCTTCGGCCCCTCGGAGACCGCGCCGATGAACTCCGCCGCCGACTGCGCGCCCTGGATCTCTGCGCGCACCTCGTTGCGCAGGTCCTCCTTCGCCTTCTCGACGGCGCGATCGATGGCCGCCTTCGTCCTCGGGTCGAGCTCGTCCGGCTTCTTCTCGGCCTGGGCCTGGCCCCGCGCAGCGAGCGGGACGAGCAGGAGGGCCGCGACCACGGCGGCGAGGCGGGACATGCAGGGACCCCTTGGATGAGAGCGGCGGCTCGGGAGAGCCGCCGGCTCTTACAGCACGCGCTCAGGAGGCGGTCAAGCGGGGGGTCGCCCGCTCGGCCCGGGCTGCGGCTACTTGGCCTGCTTCAGCTCGACGAGGACGCCGCGGCTGCCCTTCGGGTGGACGAAGGCGA
>OBLY010000097.1_pt1 | contig 12490 bp, 9 predicted proteins | sample 1539041 | NCBI WGS metagenome assembly OBLY01 (sample SAMEA2690973, study PRJEB22502) | sediment metagenome | biome: Billabong; feature: Tropical; material: Sediment | place: Australia | collected 2013-05-14 | depth 1 m
CCCTTCTCGTAGGTGATGAGGTCGAACGCCTCGCCCGCCTCGGCGACGTTCCGGATCTCCGCGCGGACCGGGTGGGTGGAGCGGAGCGCGTCGAGCTGCATCGCCGCGGCGCGGCCCTGGTCGAACTCGAGCCACACGCGCCAGCCCGGGTTCCACCCGTCCACGATCTTGAACGACATCCAGGTGGCGAACGCCTCGTTGAGCCACAGGTCGTCCCACCAGCTCATCGTCACCCAGTTGCCGAACCACATGTGGGCGAGCTCGTGGGTCACCACCTCCGCCACCCGCTTCTTCTGGGCGAGCGAGGCGGTGCGCGGGTCGAGCAGGAGCGCGACCTCCCGGTAGGTGATGAGGCCGGCGTTCTCCATGGCGCCCGCCTCGAACTCCGGCAGACCGACCTGGTCGAGCTTGCCGAAGGCGTAGGGCACGCCGAAGTAGTCCTCGAGCCGCGGCAGCACCTCGACGGCGACCTCCTGGCCGAAGCCGGTGAGGGCGAGCTTCGCCGGCTGGGCGAAGGTCCGCACCGGCACGCCGCGGACGGACACGGGCGGGTGCGCCTCGAGCTTCCCGAGGACGAGCGCGACGAGGTAGGTCGGCAACGGCGGCGTCTCGGCGAACCGGACGCGGCGCCGGCCGCCGAGGTCGTCCTCGCTGGCGGGGGCGCCGTTCGAGAGCACCTCGACGCCGCGCGGCGCCTCGACCGCGAGCCGCCAGGGCGCCTTGAACCCGGGCTCGTCGAAGCACGGGAACACGCGGCGCGCGTCCGCCGCCTCGAACTGCGTCGCGGCGATCCCCTCGCCCGCCGGGTAGAGGCCGCGGAGGCCCTCCGTCATGCGCCCGGTCCAGGCGAGCTCGAGGGCCGCCGCCCCCTTCGGCAGCGGCGCGCCGAACCGCAGCACGACGGTCTCGCTCTCCGGCGCCGCGACGATCGCGTTCGGCTCCCGCTCGTCCTCCCCGGCCCGCAGCCGCGCCCGCGCGACGTCCAGCTCCGCGGCGTGGAGCACGAGCTCGCTCGTGGGCTCGGCGACGTCGAGGTCGATCCGGAGCGTCCCGGCGAACCGGCGCCCGTCGACGTCGACGGAGACCATCGCGTCGTACGACGTCGGACGGACCGTCCTCGGCAGCCTGAAGTTCCGGTCGTCGGTGGGGTGGCCCATGCGGTCCTCGCTCGAACGAAGGAGCATTCCCACGAGGGCGACGCGGCCGCAACGTGAAGTGACGGCGCTCCCTGCCAGGGTGACCGCCGGCGCGCTTGACTCCGAGGCCGGGCGGGGCTCTCGTCCAGGCGTGCGCGCCATGGTGCTCAGCGCCCCGCGGACGCCGCTCGTCGCGGCCGAGCTCCCGCTCCCCTCCCCGGGCCCGGGACAGGTCCGGATCCGCGTCGCCGCGTGCGGGGTGTGCCGGACCGACCTCCACGTCGCCGACGGGGAGCTGCCCCGTCCGAAGCTCCCGCTCGTGCTCGGCCACGAGGTGGTGGGGCGGGTCGACGCGCTCGGCGCCGGCGTGACGCGCTTCGCGCCGGGCGACCGGGTGGGCATCCCGTGGCTCGGCTGGACGTGCGGCATCTGCGACGCCTGCCGCGCGGGCCGCGAGAACCTCTGCGAGCGGGCCCGCTTCACCGGGTACGACCTCGACGGTGGGTACGCGGAGGCGGCGGTCGCCGACGCGCGCTACGTGTTCCCGATCCCGGAGGGCTACGACGACGCGGAGGCGGCGCCGCTCCTGTGCGCGGGCCTCATCGGGTACCGGGCCTGGGCGCCGGTGCGCGGCGCGCGCCGGCTCGGGCTGTACGGGTTCGGCGCGGCGGCCCACGTGGTCGCGCAGCTCGCGCGTCACGCGGGGCAGGAGGTGTTCGCCTTCACGCGGCCCGGCGACGCGGAGGCGCAGGGCTTCGCGCGCTCCCTCGGCGCCGCCTGGGCGGGTGCGTCGGGCGACGCCCCTCCGGAGCGGCTGGACGCCGCGATCCTGTTCGCGCCCGTCGGCGCCCTCGTCCCGACCGCGCTCGCGGCGACGGCGCCGGGCGGGACGGTCGTCTGCGCGGGCATCCACATGAGCGACATCCCGTCCTTCCCGTACGCGCTGCTCTGGGGCGAGCGGACGGTCCGCTCCGTGGCGAACCTCACCCGGCGCGACGGGGACGAGCTGCTCGCCCTCGCGCCAGCGGCGGGCGTCCGTACCGAGGTGACGAGATACCCGCTCGCGGACGCCGACCGTGCGCTCGCCGATCTGCGCGGGGGGCGCATGCGCGGCGCGGCGGTCGTCATCCCGTGAGGGGGCCCACCGGGTCCGCGGTGCGCACCGAAGCATCGGTGCGCGGCGCACCGCGCCCCGGGTGGCGGCGCGCGGCCGCTCCGCGTGATCCTGGCGATTCCCAGGGGGTTCTCGCGCTGGCAAGCCCTTCGCAACGTCGGAGTGGCATGGAACCACGTCGAACCGAGACCCCCTCCCCCGCGCCACGCCTCCACGTCCTCAAGGCCGAGCTGCCGCCCGGGACCCCGGTGAGGCTCGCGGACCAGATCGCCTACTCGCCCGGCTCGGTGGTGAGCAGGACCATCGCCAGGGGCCGCGCCGGGTCGCTCACCCTGTTCGCCTTCGACGCAGGGGAGGAGCTGTCCGAGCACACCGCGCCCTTCGACGCCTTCGTCGAGGTGCTCGACGGCGAGGTCGAGCTCACCATCGGCGGGGCGAAGGTGCTCGCGCGGACCGGCGAGACCGTGCGCATGCCGGCCGGCGTCCCGCACGCGGTGCGGGCGGTGGGGCCCTTCAAGATGCTGCTCTCGATGGTGAGGGAGTAGCGCGTGCTCACCCGGCTCGGCGCGCCGACCACCCCCGAGGACGCCGTCGGGCTGCTGCTCGAGTGCCACGACCGGATCCGCACGTTCCTGGCGATCGCGCGGCGCATCGGGGCCGCGCCCCCGGACGAGCAGGGGCTCGCCGACGCGGCCGCGCGCGTCGCGCGCTACTTCGCCGAGGCGCTCCCCCTCCACGCGCGGGACGAGGAGGAGTCGATCCTGCCGCGGCTGCGGGGACGGGACGCGCGGGTGGACGAGGCCCTCGCGGCGATGGAGGACGAGCACCGCGCCCACGGCCCCCCGCTGGCCGCGCTCGTCGCCGCCTGCCGCACCGTCGCGGAGGCCCCCGCGCGGCTCGACGAGGTCCGGGCCGCCCTCGCCGCCGCGACCGAAGCGCTCGAGCGGGAATTCGCGGAGCATCTCCGGCGCGAGGAGGGGGTCGTCTTCCCGGCGATGCGCCGGCTGCTCTCCCCCGCCGACGACGCAGCCATCGTGCGCGAGCTCCGGGCCCGGCGCGCGTCCTGAAGGGGCGCCGCCGCATCGCCCCCTCCACGGGCGGCTCGCCGGCGGGACCCTCGTCGGGCGACTCCGCTTCGTTGGCCGCAGCGCGTTACCTTGATTATCGAATCGACGGCGCGCCGACGCGCGCGGACGCGATCCGAGGGTACGCCCATGGCCCAGGCTCTGAACGACGCGGAGATCCTTCACTCGCGGCAGGTCGCCGAGGCGGCGCGCGAGGCCGAGTGGAAGGGCGCGGGGTTCCTGCGGGAGCTGTTCCTCGGCAGGCTCCGCCTCGACCTCATCCACCCCTACCCGCTCCAGGCGGCGGAGCGCCCCGAGTTCCAGCGCTTCTACGCTGCGCTCGAGCGCTTCCTGCGCGAGCAGGTCGACCCGGTCCGGATCGACGAGACCGGCGAGTACCCGCCGGAGGTGATCGAGGGGCTCCGCCGGCTCGGCGCCTTCGGGATGAAGATCCCGACGGAGTACGGCGGGCTCGGGCTCGACCAGGTCGAGTACGCGAAGGTGATGCAGCTCCTCGGGAGCTGGGACGCGAACGTCACCGCGCTGCTGTCGGCGCACCAGTCGATCGGCGTGCCCCAGCCGCTCAAGCTCTTCGGCTCGCCGGAGCTGAAGCAGAAGTACCTGCCGCGCATCGCGCGGGGCGCCATCAGCGCCTTCGCGCTCACCGAGGCGAACGTCGGCTCCGATCCCGCCCGGCTCGCGACCACGGCCGAGAAGACCCCCGACGGGAGGTTCTACGTCCTGAACGGCGACAAGCTCTGGTGCACGAACGGCACCATCGCGGAGCTGCTCGTCGTCATGGCCCGCGACCCGCGCACGCACGCCATCAGCGCCTTCGTCGTGGAGACCGCCTGGCCCGGCGTCGAGATCGTCCACCGCTGCCGGTTCATGGGGCTCCACGCCCTCGCCAACGCCGCGATCCGGTTCACGGACGTGAAGGTCCCGGCGGAGAACCTCATCGGCAAGGAGGGGCGCGGCCTCAAGATCGCGCTCACGACGCTCAACACCGGCCGGCTCTCGCTCCCCGCCGCGGTGGTGGGCGGCGCGAAGGTCTTCCTCGAGGTCTGCCGCAAGTGGTCGCAGGCCCGCTCTCAGTGGGGGCAGGAGATCGGGAAGCACGAGGCGATCGCGCACAAGCTCGCCGACATGGCCTCGCGGACCTTCGCGATGGAGGCGGTGTCCGATCTCTGCCAGGCGCTGGCGGAGCGGGAGGGCTACGACATCCGGCTCGAGGCCGCCGCCGCGAAGGAGTGGAACACCGTCCAGGCGTGGCGGATGATCGACGACACCATGCAGATCCGCGGCGGGCGGGGGTACGAGAAGGAGACCTCGCTCGCGGCGCGCGGCGAGGCGCCCGTCGGCGTCGAGCGCGCGATGCGCGACATGCGGATCAACCTGATCTTCGAGGGCTCGTCGGAGATCATGCACCTCTTCATGGCCCGGGAGATGCTCGACAAGCACCTGCAGGTCTCCGGCGCGCTCATCGACCCGAAGGTCCCGGCGGGCAGGAAGCTCGCGCTGCTGCCGAAGGTCGCCTGGTTCTATGCCACCTGGTACCTCGGCCTGTGGCTCCGCGGCCTCGCCGCCCCGCGCTTCGGCCCCTTCGGCCGCCTCGCGGCGCACCTCCGCTTCGTCGAGCGCTCCTCGCGCCGGCTCGCCCGGCAGATGTTCCACTTCATGGTGGTCTACCGGGCCGCCGGAGAGCGGAAGCAGCTGTTCCTGTTCAGGCTCGTCGACATCACGAACGAGCTCTTCGCGATGGCGGCGTCGGTCGCCCGCGCCCGGGCGCTGCGCGCCGCGGACAGCCTGGACGCGGCGCAGGCGGCGCTGCTCGCCGACGCGTTCTGTCGACCCACGCGCCGGCGCGTCCGCGGCCTGTTCCGCGACCTGTGGCGGAACGACGACGAGGCGGCGTACCGGCTCGGGCGCGCGGTGCTCGCCGGCGAGCACGTCTGGCTCGAGCGCGGCGGCATGCCCACGGGCCTCTCCGTCGAGGACCTCCGGCCGCGGCCGCCCCCGCGCGCCGCCCCCGCGGCGGACCGGCCCGCGGCCGCCCACGGCGCCGAGCTGGGCGCGCCGGTGGCCTGATCACCGGGCGCGGTAGAGGCGGAGCGCGAACCAGGCGCGATCGTCGGTCCAGACCGCCTCCGGCGTCCAGCCGGCGATGGCGGCGAGCGCGTCGAAGGCGCGCGGCTCCCACTTGTACGCGCTCTCGGTGTGGATCGTCTCGCCCCGCTCGAACCCGAAGGCGCGGTCCGCCACCCGGACCACCTGCGGCTCGCGGGACTCGAGGTGCATCTCGATCCGCGAGAGCCGCGCGTTCCAGAACGCCCGGTGCCGGAACGCCGAGAGCCGGAAGTCCGCGGCGAGCTCCCGGTTCATCCGCCCGAGCAGGTTGAGATCGAAGGCGGCGGTGGCGCCGCGCGCGTCGTCGTACGCAGCCACGAGCACCGCCTCCTCCTTGGGGAGGTCCACCCCGATCGCCAGGAGCCCGCCCGGTCCCGCGTCGCGCGCCATCCGGCGGAGCAGCGCCACCGCGTCCGGCGGATCGAAGTTGCCGATGGTCGATCCCGGGAAGAACGCGACCCGGCGGCGGCAGGCGACGTCGCCGATTGGCAGCGCGAACGGCGCGGTGAAGTCCGCGAGCACCGGTCGGACCGGCAGCCGCGGGAAGCGAGCCCTCAGCGCCTCGGTGGCGGCGAGGAGCGGCTCGCGCGAGATCTCCACCGGGACGTACGCCGCCGGGCGCCGCAGCGCCCCGAGGAGGAGCGCGGTCTTCCGGGCGCTCCCCGCGCCGTACTCGAACACCAGCGCGTCGGGGCCGATCGCGTCCGAGAGCTCGTCGCCGTGCCGCGTGAGGAGCGCCGTCTCGAGCCGCGGCGGGTAGTACTCCGGCTGCTCGCAGATGAGCTCGTAGAGCGCCGAGCCGCGCGCGTCGTAGAGCCACTTCGGCGGGATCGCCTTCCGCGGCCGGGAGAGGCCCCGCAGCGCCTCGTCCGCGAACGCCTCCTCCGCGCCGGAGCGCTCCCGGCCGATCTCCATCCCCTCGCCGAAGATCACGCGCCCCTCCCGAGCCCGAGTGCGCAGCGACGCCCCCGGCGGACGGGCCGCCGCGCGGCGTCGCGGGGAAAGGTCGCCACGCGGCGGGGGACGGGCAACGCGGCGCGGCCGCGGCCCGCGGGGGGAAATTTTCCACCCCGCCGGGCGACGGGCCCGCGCTACCCTCCCCGCGTGCACGATCCCCGCGCCGAGCTCGCCGCCCGCCTCGCCGCCCGCCGCGAGGCGATCGCCCGCCTCGACGCCCGGGACGCGGCGATCGCGCGCGGGCGCCTCGCCGTGTTCGCCGCGGCGCTCGCCCTCGCCTGGCTCTCCCTCGCCTCGCACCGGCTCTCCCCCGCCTGGATCGCCGCGCCGCTCGCCGGGTTCGTCCTCCTCGCCGCCCTGCACGACCGCCTCTTCCGCGCCCGCGACCGGCTGCGGCGCGCGGTCGCGTTCCACGAGCGGGCCCTCGCCCGCCTGGACGGGCGCTTCGCGGGGACCGGGACCGCCGGCGACGCCTTCGCCGACCCGGCCCACCCGTACGCGCAGGACCTCGACCTCTTCGGGCGCGGCTCGCTCTTCGAGCTCCTCTGCGCCGCCCGCACCCGCGCCGGCGAGGAGCGGCTCGCGCGCTGGCTCCTCGCGCCCGCGGCGCCGGACGAGGTGCGCGCGCGGCAGCGCGCGGTGGCCGCCCTCGCCCCCCGCCTCGACCTGCGCGAGGACCTCGCCGTCCTCGGCGAGGACGTGCGCGCGGCCGTCGACCCCGCCGCCCTCTCCGGCTGGGGGGAGGCGCCGGCGCTCGTCGAGCGCTGGCTCCTCGGCGCGTCGGCGGCGTTCGCGGCGGCGGCGCTCGCCGCGGCGGCGGCCTGGGGGGCCGGGCTCGGCCCGGTGCCGCTCCTCGCCGTGCTCGTGTCGGAGTGGGGGTTCGGGCGGGCGCTGCGCGATCCCGTCGCGCGCGTGCTCGCCGGGATCGAGCGGCCCGCGGCGGAGCTGCGGGTGGTCGCGGAGCTGCTCGCGCGGCTCGAGGCCGAGGCGGTGGAGGATCCGCGGCTCGCCGCGCTCCAGGCGGTCCTGCGCGGCCCCGGCGAGCGCGCCTCCGCCGCGATCGCGCGGCTCGAGCGGACCGTGGCGCGGGCCGAGTGGGCGAGGAACCAGCTCTTCGCGCCCGTCGCGTTCGCGCTCTGCTGGACCCCGCTCCACGCCGCGCTCGTCGAGCGCTGGCGCCTCGCGCGCGGCCGCCGGATCCGGGGCTGGCTCGACGCCGCCGCCGACCTCGAGGCGCTCTCGTCGCTCGCCGGCCACGCCCACGAGCACCCCGCGGATCCGTACCCCGAGATCGTCGACCCCGGGCCGGAGCGGCGGGCGCTCGTGGACGGCGACGCGCTCCGTCACCCGCTGCTCCAGGCGGCGGTGCCGAACGACGTCCGGCTCGGCGACGGCGGGCCACGCGTGCTGCTCGTCTCCGGCTCGAACATGTCCGGGAAGTCGACGTACCTGAGGACCGTCGGCGTGAACGTCGTGCTCGCGCTGGCGGGCGCGCCGGTGCCCGCCGCGCGCCTCCGGCTCACGCCGGTGCGGCCCGGGGCGACCCTGCGCATCCAGGACTCGCTCCAGGCGGGCCGGTCCCGGTTCTACGCGGAGATCACCCGGCTGAAGGAGCTGTCCGACGCCGCCGCCGGCGACGTTCCGCTGCTCTTCCTGCTCGACGAGATCCTCCACGGGACCAACTCCCACGACCGGCGGATCGGCGCCGAGGCGGTCGTGCGTGGGCTCGTGGCGCGCGGCGCGATCGGGCTCGTCACGACCCACGACCTCGCCCTCACCGAGCTCGCGGGCGCGGACGCCGCCCTCGCGAACGCCCACTTCGAGGACCAGGTGCGGGACGGCGAGATCGCCTTCGACTACCGGCTCCGCCCCGGCGTCGTCGCCCACTCGAACGCCCTCGCGCTCATGCGCGCGGTGGGGCTGCGCCTGTGAGCCCGGGGTCGCTCACCCCTCGACGGTGAGGATCTCGGCGCCGCCGGCCACCACGACGATCGTGTGCTCGAACTGGGCGGAGCGCTTCCCGTCCCGGGTCACCGCCGTCCAGCCGTCGCTCCAGAGGGCGTCCTCCCAGCTCCCCTCCGTGATCATCGGCTCGATCGTGAAGGTCATCCCCGGCCCCATGACCCGCTTCACCGTCGGATCGTAGTGGTGCGGGATCTGGAGCGCGGTGTGGAACGACTCGCCGATGCCGTGGCCGCAGTAGGCGCGGACCACGCCGAAGCCGTGGCGCGACGCGTGCGCCTCGATCGCCTTCCCGATGTCCGAGATCGGCCGCCCGGGCCGGACGGCGGAGATCCCCTTCGCGAGGCACTCGCGCGCGACCTCGACGAGGTGCCGACCCCCGGGGTCCACGTCGCCGACGAGGAACGTCGCCGAGCAGTCGCCGTGCATCCCGTCGAGGTAGACGGTCACGTCGAGGTTCACGATGTCGCCGTCCTCGAGCGGCCGGCTGTCGGGGATGCCGTGGCAGATCACCTCGTTCACCGAGGTGCAGAGCGACTTCGGGTACCCGCGGTAGTTGAGCGGGCTCGGGTAGCCGCCGAGCCGGATGGTCTCCGCGTGGGCGATCTCGTCGAGGGCGTCGGTGGTGATGCCGACGCGCACCGCCTCGCCGGTGACCCGCAGCACGCGCGCCGCCGCCCGGCAGGCGCGCCGCAGCCGCTCGAGCTCGTCCGGCGTCTTGACGTCGCGCCCCTGGGCGCGCGGGCGGCCGTTCAGCGCGTAGTCCGGCCGCGCGATGTCGGCGGGCACCGCGCGGCGCGGCGTGACCATCCCGGGCCGGAGCGGCGCACGGGCGCGCGGCGGCGGCGGACCGCCGCCCTCCCCGCGCGCGTCGGCGTCCAGGTGGCACTTCTTGTACTTCTGCCCGCTGCCGCACCAGCAGGGGTCGTTCCGGCCGGGCCGGCTGCGGGAGGTCACCTCGAGATCGGCCACGGGCCGGTTCTAAGGGAAAGGCGCAGCCCGGGCAATGACGTACGCGCGCGGAGGGGCAGCCGCGTGAGGCTGCCCCGGAGCGAGCGGCCCCCGTTCAGATCGACGCAGGCCGGTCCGTCTGCTCGGGGATGTGCTTCGACGGCTCCCCCTCCTCGTACAGCCGGTCGGCCATCGTCTCCATCTTGTCGCCGAGCTCGACCAGCTCCTCCGGCGTGCAGTCCTCGCGGACCTTGGGGAAGAGCTGCTTCTCCTCCTCGTGGACGTGGTGCTCGACGAGGTCCTTCAGCACCTTCATCCGGGCCTGGAACTGCGGATCCTCGGCGCCGCCCTCCATGATCTCGGCGAGGAGCCGCTTCACCGCCAGGTGCTCCTCGACGGACTCCCGGAGCTGCTCCTCCGTGTCGTCCCGCTTCGCCTCCGGGTAGAAGAGCTTCTCCTCGATCTCGGCGTGGACCGCGAGCTGGTCGGAGATCTCGCGGCACAGCCGCTCGCGAGTCTTCTCCGCCCCGTCGCTCGTGCCCTCGAACTCCTCGAAGAGCTCCTCGACTTGGCGGTGCTGCTTCCTCAGCAGATCGATGGCGTTCACGTGGTCCCTCCCTCCGTCCAAGGACGCTAGGCACCACGGGAGGAAACGGCCCGGAGGACGGGCGGCGGGAGACCGCCCGCCCTCCGGCGGAGGGGGCGGCCGGATCAGGCGGCCCGGCGCAGCGTCGCCTGCCCGTCCTCCCGGGACGCGCGGCGGAGCGCGAGGTCCCGGGCGATCGCCTTCAGCACGAACGCGAGGAGCGCCACCGCCCCCGCGTCGAACACGAGGTCCGGCACGACGCGCGCCCAGGTCGCGGCGTGGATGAAGGCGCTGCCCGTCACCTCCGGGCTGCGCGCCCACCAGAGCCCGCGCCGGACGCCCTCCAGGAGCTGGTAGATCCCGGCGGGGAGCAGCGAGAAGACGATCATCCCCGCCAGGCCGCCGTTGAGCCCCCAGAAGGCGACCTTCAGCAGCCGGTCGTCCCAGGCCTCGCGCCGGACGATGTTCCGCATCGAGAACAGCATCAGGGCGATGGCGAGGAACCCGTACACGCCGAAGAGGGCGCCGTGCGAGTGGATGGGCGTCGTGTTGAGCCCCTGCGCGTAGTACAGGACGATGGGCGGGTTGATGAGGAACCCGAGCACGCCCGCGCCGACCGCGTTCCAGAACGCCACCGCGACGAAGAAGTAGAGCGGCCAGCGCCACGGCGCGACGTTCCCGCCGGAGCGGGCGAGCCTCAGCGTCTCGAACACCTCGAAGCCGAGGAGCGTGAGCGGCACGATCTCGAGGGCGGAGAAGGTCGCGCCGAGCGCGGTGATGAAGAGCGGCGTGCCGGTGAAGTAGAGGTGGTGGAAGGTCCCGATGATCCCGGCGCCGAGGTAGAGGAGGATCGAGAAGTAGGTCGCGCGCTGCGCCGCCCGCTCCCCCACCGCGCCGATGCGCGAGAGGATGAAGGCGAGCGCGACGGTGGCGAACACCTCGAAGAAGTTCTCGACCCACAGGTGCACCACCCACCAGCGCCAGTAGTCGGCCTCGGCGAGGTGGGTGCCGGGGGTGTAGAGCAGGCCCACCGAGTAGAAGACCGGGATCGAGATCGACGCGTACAGGAGCAGGTGGGTGAGGCCGCCCCGGTCCTTCTCGGCCGCGAGGGCGGGCTTCACGGCGCGGTAGACGAGCACGAGCCAGAGCACCATCCCGGCGATGAGCCCGATCTGCCAGACGCGCCCGAGCTCGATGTACTCGTAGCCCTGGTGCCCGACGAGCCAGCCGTTCGGACCGGAGAGCTGCCCGCGCACGCCCAGGTAGGTCCCGGCGAGCGCGCCGACCACGACGACCACCAGCGCGCCGAGGAGGGCGAGGACGAGGGCGCGCTGCCCCCTCGGCTCGTGCCCGCCGGAGATCATCGGGCCGATGAAGAGCCCCGTCGCGAGCCAGCAGGTGGCGATCCAGAAGACGGCGAGCTGCAGGTGCCAGCCGCGCGTCGCGGCGTAGGGCAGGAGCATGCCGACGTCGACGCCGAAGAGCTTGTTCCCCTCCACGGCGTAGTGGCCGGTCACGGATCCGAGGAGCGCCTGGAGGATGAAGAGCAGGATGGCGACCGCGAAGAACGGCAGCGCGGCGCGCTGGCTCGGGGTCGGGCGCGGCTCGGCGAGCGGCGCGATCCGCACCGGCTCCTCCGGATCGGCCGCGCGCATGCGGAGGTAGGCGAAGATCGCGACGGCGGTCCCGAGGATGAGGAGCACGACCGACACGATGGACCAGACCAGGGCGGAGGGCAGCGGCACGTTTCCGACGAGCGGGTCGTGCGGGAAATTCGCCGTGTAGGTGTGGGCCTCGCCGGGCCGCTCGGTCCCGGCCGACCAGGCCGTCCAGAAGAAGAACGCGGTCATCGCGCGGGCGTCCGCCGGATCCGGGACGAAGCCGCGCGGGATCGACATGGCGTCGGAGCCCTCGGCGAAGAGCCGCTGGTAGTGCGCGACGAGGGCGGGGATCGCCGCGGCCTGGCCCGGGGAGAGCGTGAGCGTCCCCGTCGCCGCGTCGTAGCGGTTGCGGCGCAGCTCGGCGCGGACCTCCGCCTCGACGCGGCCGCGCTCGCCCGCGGGCAGCGCCTCGAGCTCCGCCTGCGAGAAGGTCGCGGCGCGCGCCGGGGAGAGGCCGTGCGCGAGCCCCGCGGTCACGAGGCCGACGCGGTGGAGGACGTCGGCGGACCAGTCGGGCGCGAGGTAGGCGCCGTGGCCCCAGATCGACCCGGTCTGCTGGCCGCCGCGGGACAGGTACTGGCGCTGGCCGAGCCGGATGTCCTCGCCGGTGAGGACGAGCGCGCCGGAGGGGCCGACGACCCGCTCCGGGATCGGCGGCTTGTGGCGGGAGATCTGCGCGCCGCCGAAGATGAGGACGCCGAAGCAGAGGACGACGACGAACAGGAGGACGGCACGGCTACGCTGGCTCATGGGGCCTGGGGCTCCTTCTCGGGTGACGGGACGAGGACGGCGAGGGGACGGACTCCCCCGCTCCGCGCCGCGGGCCGACCCGCGGGGGGAAGGTGCCGGCCGGCGCCGGCGCGGAGCGGAGGGAAGGCGGCTAGCCGCAGCAGCCGAAGCCGCGCGGCGCGGAGGCGGGCTCGGGGTGGACG
>OBLY010000098.1_pt1 | contig 12340 bp, 20 predicted proteins | sample 1539041 | NCBI WGS metagenome assembly OBLY01 (sample SAMEA2690973, study PRJEB22502) | sediment metagenome | biome: Billabong; feature: Tropical; material: Sediment | place: Australia | collected 2013-05-14 | depth 1 m
GGATAGTGTCGGGGGCGACTCGGCATATACTAAATTCGTGGGCCACCAGCTCACGCAGGATTACCTGCGCTCGCTCGTAAAGAGACAGACCTCAAGTGTAGAGTCGAATGTCTCGGTAAAGACCAAGGACGACTATACAATAAGAGTAAAGCCATCATGTTTCACTATAAAAAGAGCGCGGGCGAACCAGGTAAAAGAGATACGCCAGATAATGAACAATGTCATAATGTCAAGAGCCAAAGAACTGGATATGGCGCAGTTCGTCCAGGAAGTCGTGACCGGGAAGCTCTCAGCCGGCATTTACCATGATGTTAAGCCGATTTATCCGCTGAGAAGGGTAGAGGTCAGGAAAACCGAAATAGAGGCTGAACCCGGCGCGGTAGCCGCGTAATTTTTTACAGGTTTTTTACCCTTTTTAGCTCGTTTATTTTTTCTTTCATCCGCTCGTTATCTATTCTTATTACGATGAGCGATGCCACGAGCAGGAAGAAAGCTACAAAGTTCACAAACAAAGTGATTATCAGCGGACTATGCGTGGAATAGTTCAGTTCAGCGACTGGGTGCATCGTAGCCCTGTTCCAGAGCCTTATGGACATATAACTGAGCGGAACTCCGACGAATCCCACTACTCCAAATACGGCTGACAATCTGGCTCTTTTTTCAGGTTCCTCTACTGCCTGCCGTATCATCAGATAAGCCAGATATATCAAAAACAGGACAAGCGATGTATTGAGCCTTACATCCCACGTCACCCAGTATGCCCCCCAGGCCGACCTTGCCCATATCGATCCGCTGGCAAGTGTCAGGAAGGCAAAAATAACACCAACCTCGGCAGCGGAGAGCGCCGTTATGTCCCATTTCTGCTGTTTACCCCGCAGGTATAAAACGCTTGAGATGAACACAACTGCAAAAGCAAGATAGGCGGATATTGCAATCGGGAGGTGGAAATAGAATATTTTAAAATTTGCCGGGTCTCCGGGGGCATTTTTTACGCTTACCGGAATTGGAGAATAATCAGAAAACACCGCATATATGGAGATTATCATCAGCACTGCGGTTAATGCATAAAGTATTTTTTTTAACATATCTTCTTCACTTTACGTTAATTGTAATTATCTCATTTATAACAGCAATCTTTATAATGATATTGGTTTCAGTCCTCAATAGTATATTCAAATACCATTTGCGCTACTATAAAAAAAATGACATCATAGACCGCCAGTATCTGAAGCTCACCTGCTATATCGGAAATCTCACCTGATGCGAGCATTGTCCCTGTTGCGGTCACGGCTGAGAGTATAACGGGCAAAAGTACAGGGAACAGGATAACAGGAAGCAGTATCTCACGCGTCCTTGTGTTCACAGCCAGCGCCGAGAGAAGCGTACCCACAAAGATAAATCCGAAAGTCCCCAGCACTACGACCAGTAGCATACCGGTGATGTTTTTAATATCATAGCTGAAAAGCACGGCAAAAACCGGTATGGTTATGAGCTCCATCAGGAACATCAGTACGGCATTTGACAGGACTTTTCCGTTGTATATATCGCTCCTGTCCACAGGGCATAGCTTCAGACCTTCGAGGCAGCCTTCCTCTTTTTCGCCTGCAAACGACCTTGAAAGACCGAGCATCCCGGCGAAAGTAAATGCTATCCATAGTATTCCGGGAGCGAGCAGATCGACGACCTTTTTATTTATGCCCTGAATGAATATAGATGCCTCGTTCCCGAACGCGAAACTGAATATAACTATCACAAGAAGCGCAAAGATCATCATGGAATTAAGCATCTGCTTTGTACGGAACTCTGCCCTCAGATCCTTACCTGCTATTTCAAGGAACTTCATGCGCGCTCCACTACGTGTTTCTCGTATATCGCCCTGCACTGCACCAGGTCATGAATCTCGGTCTCGCTCATTTCATGGGCTATACTGCCGTTAGTCAGGATGATAGCCCTATCGCACATGGCAATGCCGCGTTCTATATCATGGGAGATAAGTACACGGGTCTTATCATGCGCATTCGTGCTGGAAAGTATCCTGTCAAAAGTGGCGCTTGCATGCTGGTCCAGGCCAGTGTACGGCTCATCGAGTAAAAGTATCGGAGGGTCGTGAATCAACGCCCGTGCTATCGAAAGGCGCTGCTTCATTCCCCGGGAGAAGGTTCTCACGCGATCGTTCTTCCTGTAGCTTAATCCCACCTGTTTTATCAGTTCATCTATCCGGGACTCAAGGTTCTTTGTATCGTACATCTTTCCGAAGAACCGAAGGTTCTCGGCAGCGGTCAGTTCATGGTACAGGTATGTCTCGTGGGAAATCACGCCGATTTTCTTCCTGATCTCGATCGGGTTCTCTTTGATATCTATACCATCTATGGTGACCCTGCCTGCAGTGGGGCTTACAAGGGTAGAGATTATTTTAATAAGAGTTGTCTTACCTGCCCCGTTGGGACCGAATATGGTCAGGAACTCTCCCTGCTCGATTTTGAGCTCGATGTTCCGGAGAACTATATTGGTGCCGAATGCTTTTGAGATGTTTTCAATGGAAATTATATGGAGTTCACCTGCTTTTTTATTTAAATAGGGTTACTCAAGCTTTATATTTTTCTCTTTGAAATCATTTCAGGTGAGATATTTTAATTCGATAATCTCAACTAATTCATTGAAATTTTAGAAAGCCGCCGGAGGGGTTTGAAAAATTTGTTTAACGCCCTCACATATCTTAATATATTCAGGCTGGATATTCCATAGCTTTGGGTTTTCTGAGGAATCCTCTGAAGACACTTGCCATGAAGTCCATTTTGAGGCATTTTTCACCATACACATGGTACTTACTGTTAATATCAACAAGATACTTAAATTTTTGTTAAATTTTTCATTGAAAAAAGGGGTTGCACTTTCACTACCACTTACCTCAGGAATATAAGTCAATTGTTTAATTAATAATAATTTGGAGCGCGTGCGTCTGCCCGGAGGATAATCAGTGCGGCTTTCTCAGAGCCGCATAAAGACTATCGGACAGACGCCAGGGAAACGCACTACCGTTCCCGCCGTGCTCTGAAAACACCATAGGTCTGCGGATGCATAAACCTTTGGTTGAACTGACCGCAAAGGAAAAATCGCACACTACAGCGACAATAAAAGGAGGATAATCAGATGGAAACAAAAGTGGAAAGAAAAGTTGTTTGCGTGACGCCAGAAGATCACAGGTACATAGGTGATCTTTATAAAAAGATAACTGATGCATATAAAGCTGCGGCAGAACTGGCAGGAGTAAAACCGACAATTGGGAAAAAGGGAGAAGGGCCTAAGACCAGGGACGTCATAAGTTTCCTGCTAGAGCATGCAGTCTATGGGGATAGAGAAATCCAGAATTTTGCTGCCAGGTTTGTCAAATAAAGGGGGAAATCAACATGCAAAATTCCAGAGAAACATGCCTGCTTAAGGATTTCTATAACAGGCACAGACCGGTCATTGATGTTCTGGCGCAAGATGATGAAATGTTCAGAGCGGTGAAAGAAATTGCTGAAGCTGAAGATGTAAATATTAATGATTCTCAGGTGATGCGAAGTCTGGACAAAAAACCGCATACAATTTTTGAGGTGGGAGAAAATGCCTAACTTAGATAGAAAAAAAACCTTAGCTGCAGAACGTGTTCGAAGGACAGAAGAAACGAAAGTTAAATCAGGCGGCTTCATGAAAGGCCAGTGTCCAGGCATTCGTGGCTCTCTATGTCAATTAGTGATAAAAGAGCTGGATTACCTCATAGAACACGGTATATTTGAAGATGATGTACAGGCTGTCCAGACAGCAATAATGCATATTGCCACAGAGGAGCGTGCAAAGGAGTCACGGGAGCTTAGACCACCCGGTAAGTTGCAGGAAGAAAATGCATGATATCATCAGCATTCTGTGGAATTCTTCAGCCATTTTTCATGTAGCAGTAAGCCACTGCTACACCTCCTGTTCATAAGGGGTGCTAAAATGCGGCTAAATGCCGTTTCAAAGGTGAGTAAATGAATTCAACATCGCTAGATAACGAAATCGAAAACATTTATAGCCGGTTTAAATCGGCCGGCATAGAACTTAATAAGAGAAAAGTCAGGAGAAAGTTGAACTACCTGCTCAGGTACAAGATTCCCCTCAATGAGGCCGCGAGAACGGTGACAATGGCGCTACGCCAGAATCACAACCTTCCGTTTGAGTTCTTCAAGCCGGGTATGCGGGATTGGCCCTGAAATTGAAGCTGCAGAGTGGTTACTGACGGCGAACTCGACGAGAAGGATAAGTTTCTATTCATGGCACCAAAACCTATTAATAATTTGTACGTGCTAAAATGCGTACTAATTAGGAACTGAACATGACAAAAACTAAACTTCAGAAAACAGGTGGAAAGGTTCCTTATGTCCTCCTTTCAGCCTCTTTGATCGAGGAGGGTTTTAAATGGAAAAAAGGGCAGAAGGTTCGGGTTGATTACGACGAAATAAGGAAACAAGTAATAGTTTCAGAACACGATGGAGAATTAGAAGAAGAGGTCAGATCACTACAAACATCTTCTCCTAAATTGACTCCTTATATTTATCTTTCAAAGAAAATAATTGGAAAGACTTTCGGATGGGATAGAGGACAAAAACTAAATGTCGAACATGATGTGGAAAACAAGCGCATCATAATTTCAGAATTAAACGGAGAGATGGTGAATGATTGCAAAAAATAGCGCCGGCCCAGTGGATACCATCACGTTCTTCGCAGAAGCACCATCCCATGTTTATGAACTGACCAGGCAGACAAATCCGCTTCTCCAGCCGCTACTCTTTATCTCTAAGCAGGTCGTGCCGCGCGAATCTTCAGCGCGTCCTCTAAGTGAAATTGCACGACCACAGTACAACGACATAGCCAACCCCGGGAAAGGGAGAGCAATACGTTCTCTCCCTTGCCTCCTTTTTACGAGGTGCTAATATGAAGAGAATATGGTTCCCGCAACAGAAGGATTGGGACTACATTCCATTACGCTGGGGATTAGGGTATTATTCTGAAGATAATGTCAGGGAGATTCTGACAAAAGAAAACCTGGTATTCGGTAACGGGGAACTCCCAATATGTGCCAAGATATACACAACAAGGACCAAGCCACTGAAAGGGGATTATTATGTTGTACAGGGGAACAGGTTCAAAGCTTCTGCTCTTGAGCCGAGGATAGAGTTCAGAGTAAACATGAGTTGCCAGCTTGACCTGAGAAACGGCCTAGTAACAACTGATGGGAATACCTGGGCAACAACTGAAATACTATCCAGAAACGGGCGCAATTTTGCCGAATTAGATTTTGGGGACATGGGAGTTACTTTCGAACAGTTCAGGGATGAACTGTTGAAGCTCTATCCGAAAACGACTATTGACACGCCGTTTTTCGTGAGCAAGCTCGATAGACTGCTGAAAGACGAAATGAGGTGATTTGATGAGTGATGTAGTAATCGATATCGAAACAATACCGGGAAAGTTCAGTCAGGATGTAATGGAAATAGCCAATCAGAGACTGGCAAGAAAGAAAGACAAAGACCTGAATAAGATGTGCAGTGTGGAATGGCCATTCGGCCATATAATCTGCATCGGGGTAGGCATTGACGGTAAGATAGGCACTCTCATAGGCGATGAGAAAGACGTACTCGAAGCGTTTTGGGTACTTGTGGGAAGAAAGACAGACGAGTTCTCGCCAATGAATACGAAATATATCACGTTTAACGGCAAAGACTTTGATATTCCTTTCATTATAAACAGGTCAGCCATAAATGGCATAATTCCTACTGTAAGGATACCGACCCGGCGCTATTACAATGATCGTCATTTTGACGTTTTGGAAGAACTGAGCAATCATTTCCAGTCGAACGAATTTAAATTAAAAGAATACTGCAAAATATTCGGAGTTGAGAATCCCGATGATACTGACGGCAGTGAGATTCACTCACTATGGCTAAAAGGAGATAAGGCAGCTATAGAGAAGCACTGTGCCGCGGATGTCAGAGCGACCTTTGCATTATACGAGAAAATAAAAGATTACTTCTGAGATGGTGCTCCGTGGTACTGGTGGTAATTGATCAGCGCGAACTTCGCTCCGCCGTTGCAAAGGAGCTTGAGAAACTCTGTGATATAGAGATCCAGACTCTTGAGGTCGCTGATTACGTTGTATCGTACAGATGTGCCTTTGAACGTAAAGACATTGACGATTTCTTTAAATCGCTTTTTGAAGATAAAAAGTTCTTCAGTCAATTAGCAGACCTGGCAAACAGCTACGAACGCCCTGTGCTTATCATAGAGGGCGGAGATCCCTTCTATTCAGGTCGAAGAATACATCCCAATGCTTTGCATGCCATTCTCAATACCATAGCAGTATCCTTCAGAGTTCCAACGCTTTATGCTTTAAACCCAGCAGATACGGCCAAAATAATCTACCAGATAGCGAAAAGGGAACAGACAGACGAGAGAAGGCCAGTAAGCGTTCACGGAAAGCGCAGCAAGATGAATCCGCAGGAATTGAAGGAATATGTCGTATCTGCAATTCCGGATCTTGGTCCTGTAATAACAAAGCGTCTTTTGACAGAATTTGGCAGCGTGCGTGGGGTATTCAATGCATCATTAGAGGCCCTTCAGGAAGTAGAGGAAGTTGGACCGAAAACTGCCAAAAAAATAATAGAGATAGTGTCGGGTGATTACAATTGAGTGATCGTCTTGATGCTGCAAGACTTTATACCAGGATGGGCTGGGTCATCCATCCGCTGTCCGATCCTACTGTTAAGAGCATAAGCCAGGGAAAGCGGCCTATACTGCCTCAATGGGAAAAACGAGGAATAGCGACGGACGAAGAGCTCATAGAATGGTTCGAAAAGAAGAATTATAACTTAGGTCTTGTCCTGGGGAGAAAGACCGGTCTTCTTGTCATAGACCTCGATAAACTGGATTGGGTAAATGTGATCTTCCCTCCTGAACAGAAGGCAGCCGAGAATACACTGAAAGCTGGAAGAATATCCGGAAGGGGTCACGTCTATTTTAAATTCACAGATAAATTGAAAAACTGCAAGATTCACGAGTTCGGAATAGAGATATTGAGTGAAGGATCGCAGGTAGTAGTCCCTCCATCAATCCATAAGGAAGGCCAGCAGTACAAATGGCAATTGCCGGAAGGAGCAAGCATAGAAACATTCGAAGTCCCTGAAATCACGGCCACTTCGATTGAAAACCTCAAGCTGCTTCAATCATTAGAAGGCAAAGTAAAGAAATGCAGGACATGCTTCAGGTGGGTTATCAACCAGTCAAAAGACCCCATGCACGGTCATTCCGGCAGAAGGCTGATGCTCGCAACAGCAACAGAGATGAAAGCCGAAGAAGTCACTATCAACGAGTTCAGGCTGTACGCCAGGAAGGTTTACGGCGACAAATACGATGCAGCGCGCACAGCAGAAGAATGGAAGAACATAGATGAAAGCAAGAGATGGAAATGCGAGACAATAAGAGAGAACTTCCCGGAATTAGAGAAGATGTGCGAGACCTGCCCCAAGAAGGTTCTCGATGCGGATTATATTGATCTCGAAATAGTAAAGAACGCAAAAGAAATAATGTCCGCAGGCGACCCGATAACCTACATCCTGGATACATGGAACAAGTTCCATGCCGGGGATAGGCCACTGGGTTATGTCCTGATGTGTTCCGCAGTGTGCAGCAGCATACAGCAGAGTGACGGCCTCCCGGTGAACTTCAATGGAGATTCAGGAGGTGGGAAATCACATGCCTGCAGGTCGATGCTTCACCTGATACCTCAAAAATACTGGGTAAAGAGAAGTATCAGCAACAAGGCAATTTTTTACACGGATTCAGTTAAGCCAGATATGATCTTCTTTTCGGATGATACGGAAATGAGTGATGAGTTCAAGATGATATTCAAGAACTCGGTCTCGGATTTCCAGGAATCCGTTGAGCATGAAACGGTTAACATCCAGAGAAAAAGTGAGCTATTAAAGGCGCCGCCGAGATTAACCTGGTGGCTCACCTCGGTTACTGACATAGGCAACGTGGAGGTAGAAAGACGCTGCGTAAAGATCAATGTAGAAGTAACAGAACAGCGAAAGAAGGATATCTCGGACAGGCTTCAGAAGAGAAGGCAGAGCGGGGAAGCAAAGTATCCAGAAGATATCCCGGAGGTCAGGGTATGCAGAGCCATATTCAAAGAGCTAAAGACAAAAAAAGAGAAGGTCGTATGGACATTTCCTATCCGGTTCAGGGATGATGTTTCTCTTGATACTCAGAATATCGTCTACGAGCTTCTGATCACAACCGCCCTCATTAATAAATACAGGAGGGAGAGAACCGAGGACGGTTCTATCCTCGCAACGCAAGACGATTTCAAGCGCGTGATAGAGAACTTTGCTGCCATAAGTGATACCCAGGTAAGTAAGTTAACCAAAGCAGAACTGGGAGTCGCGAGGTATCTGAAACAGGTGGGAGAGGCATCGGCAAATACCATTCAGGAATACTTCGGAAAGAGCCACACATGGGTCATGAACATAATGAACGGCAGGAATGGGGACGGCGGGCTGCTGAGCAAGATGCCAAATATCCAGCTTGATGATGTCACAACAAAAGACGAAACGGAGAGCGTTCGAAAGAAGGTTTATAGATTCGTTGGTGACTGGGACGAATTCTCCTGTTATGAAAAAGTAGCCACCATCGACGATCCCAAAGAGGAAGCGAAGGGATGATAGCATGACCAGGAAACACGATAAAAATTCTTTTTCAATTTTGAATTACGGTACTGCCAGATTTTCCCCTGCGCTGCAGCGCAGGGTCGGCGCACAGCGCCTAAAATCCGGCTTACACAGTTGCAAAAAATTTATACTGGATTCGGTGTTAGCCGAATTCGATGAGGTGTCAATCAAATGGAGTCAGTAAAAGATGTGATAAACGCCTTCAAACAGGCAAGGATCGTGGGTGAGGAGCTTCTCAGTAAAGGTATGATGACATGGGATAGCTTCGAGGCCACGATGCTGGGATTTGAACAGAAATTGAGAAAAATGGGTCATAAGTTTTAACGGAAGTGAGAACATGCAGAAACAAGAATTGGTTCCTGTCTTCCAGGAATTAAAAAGACAGAGAGAAACGAGAAGAGACTTGATAGTGGATTCGCGCACCCTTACAGCGGTCGCCGAGCCAGAACGGATGGTAATCGACATACCGAAATATGGGGCACATCCGCTGACACCGTGGGCACACGATCAGCTGTCAGAAAAAGTCCAGATACCGCAGAAATACTATAGCAGGATGATAGATGCAAAGAACTTCGATCTCCTTGCAGATAACGTAAATGCCTGGCTGCCGACTGAAGATAGGAGGATGATCAGGATACTGGATGGGAATATCCGGGCTATCCTCAGTGACAGATACAGGGTGCTTGATAACTACGATCTTGTATTCCTCGCACTGGATGAGTTCACAAAGGCAGGGGCAGAGGTGCATAAGCTGAATCTGACAGAATCACACCTGTTCGTAAAAGCGGTCACACCCAGGCTAAAGGGAGAGATTCGCCCGGGTGACATAGTACAGGGCGGGTTAATTATCAAGAACTCAGAAGTAGGGGCCTCCCGCTTCGCAGTTGAGCCATTCGTGTTGAGGCTGAAATGTACAAATGGATTGGTTATCTCGCAAGGATATTCCAGAGTACATCTCGGCAAGCGCAAAGAGGAAGGCGAGTTCAATTGGTCTTCAGAAACCATAAACCTTGAGAATCAGGCGATATGGAGTGCCGTCCGTGATGTTATACAACAGACCTTTGATCCTGCGAACTTCGAAGCAGTAATCGCGAAGCTAAAGAACAACGCAGAGACGCCGGTCAATACACCTGTGCAGGCAGTGAACAACGTGGTGACCGCAATAGGGCTCACCGAAGCAACAAAGGAGATGCTGCTTAAGAATTTCCTGGAAGAGAAAGACTATACGCAGTGGGGAATGACAAATGCCCTCACAGCGACAGCCAGACAGCTTCCAGCGCCAGATGACCAGGTGAATCTTGAGACAAGGGCAAGCGATATAGCATTGATGCATCCGGACGCTTTTCTTGAGATCGTGGATGCAAAGCCCAAGAACGCCTCGATAAAGAAATTAATGGAAAGTGACGGGACATAACCCGTCCATCTTTTCTAAGGTGAATTATGGCTGATACAAATGATATTTTAAAAGCAATATATGACGCATACGGAACGGATACCGGGATTTTGTTGGGGATTCCGTCTGATAGAAAATCATCAGTGAAGGCTATAATAGATTTCACAATATTGCGGATGAGACGCGAGAACTCTTCAACAAAAGACGGTCAGGTATTCGTTGATGCACATTGCAGTCATGGAGGCTGTAAAATAAGACCGTACTGCATAGACGCAGCGAGGGTATGCGCGTCAGTGAGCCAGAACCATCCGGTTCCAAATGATGACCTTAACAGACCTCTCGTTATCATATTTGACGATAACCCGACTCTGGTAAAGGCGCCAGATGTAACGGATGTATGGATAAGGCAGGATAAGCGCTGGCTCAACCTCACCCCGCATAACAGAACACACGATGTAAATCTAAGGATAACTGAAAAAAGCAAGTTCCTTGCCAGGAAACAGGAGGGGACATGAGATACCCCCCGTCAATATTCATACGAGCAGTCACCCTTCCAGATGCCTGGGCTCAGGCTATTGAAGATATAATGAAGAAAGGGATGATAATAGAAACGCAGTACGGCAGCACCTCAAGAGATGTGTGTTCGATGATAGAGATCACGCATCCTTATGAAAGCCCAATGCTGCACCCGGACTTCCCCACAAAAGAATTGCATGCACAGGAGTATATCAAGCAGTGGTTGAGAGACTACGATTGGATAGGGCAGGGATTCGAGTATAATTATATGGACCGGCTCGTTCACTATCCAAAGGGGAGACTGGAATGTGACAGCGATCACATAATGGCCATGTATAAGAAAGGCAAATCGAAAGAAGGACGCTATTACAACAATTCACCTGATAAGGACTCTAACTTCATAGACCAGATAGCAGAGATCCGGGATAAGATTAACAAAGGAGTCTCACGGCGTTTGCAGGCTATCACATGGCATCCTGACCGTGACCTGTTCGTAAAGGAGGACCAGCCTTGTTTACAGAGGTTGTGGTTGAGGAACCTCGGTGATGGTAACGCGGAGCTCCATGCAATGTGGAGGTCCCGTGATGCATATGCGGCATGGAACAGCAACATGCTCGGACTGCTGACCATGGTTGACCGAGAGATCCTTGAGCCAAACAAAATCAGGCTTGTAAAAGTAATAGACTTCTGTAATTCACTACACATATACGAAGCCGATTGGGAAGCAGCGCTGAAGGTAAGAAAGTTGCCTTTAAACCCGATGCTCATTCGGTAGCCGCGGGAAAGGAAGTTTCTAAGATTAATAAAAAAGGGTGAATAATATGGAAGTAGAGACAGAGGCAGACGTGGAATGTCCTTTCTGCAAGAAGAAGTTTACAACGCCAGTAACCGTAGAGGTTGACCCACCAGAGAGGGATGAGTTATGAAGATCGGGCAATCGGCAAGTATGAGCAAAAAGATTGCGCTGATAATTGTTGAAACGGAGAAAGACTCACATGGAGAATATATTCCATGTATCGTGAAAGAAGGTGAAAGTGGGTACTATATAACTACCTGGAAATGGGGCACGGATAAAGACCTGGCTGAGAAGTTAGCAGATGATTACAATAAGAGACTTGGATTATCTAAAGAGGAAGTCGTGCAACTTACACTCGAATCGATGAGGAGAGGAGTTACGAATCTGAGGAGTGAGAGTAATGGCGTTTCTTGATACAAGATGCTGGGGATGCGCTATTATAGACAACAATTCGGGCGATGTAAAGAGCATTCATGAGATGGAATACCAGGGCAATGGAAAGTTCCGATGTCCAAACTGTATGGAGATCTCGCTGGACCTCGGTGAGAACACATATAACACGATTATAGCAATCGATGTTCAGGGCATGGTAAGCGTGATAGCTCACGATAAACGCATGACAGAAAAGGATATCAACGATTTTGTTAGCGACCTGGACGACGTGAGCAAGTTTAAACCGGAGGATGCCGGCGTCTATAAGTGCGAGATTTATTGGTGCTATTACCTATCGGGAGGCGAAGAGCCAGAATGGGACATGAACTTAGAGTTTCTGTCTATGAATAAAATAGAACTGGATACGGGTGATTGAGAATGACAGATGCAATGTCGGACGTTGTCGAATATTGGCAGAGAAAGTGTGAAACCTGTAAAGAGAAACGCCCAGAACTT
>OBLY010000099.1_pt1 | contig 12256 bp, 8 predicted proteins | sample 1539041 | NCBI WGS metagenome assembly OBLY01 (sample SAMEA2690973, study PRJEB22502) | sediment metagenome | biome: Billabong; feature: Tropical; material: Sediment | place: Australia | collected 2013-05-14 | depth 1 m
CCCCGCAGTTAAAAATCGGAGCTAAGGATAATCATATTACAACAGTACAGGTACTATGCAGCCAGCCGTGTGGATGCGCTTATTACGTAGCTCAGAAACTTAAGAATGTTCCCCTGGATGATGAGCTAGATGAAGCTATATCAAAAGCGCACCATGCATATCCCTGCACTGCGAGCATGGAAAGAGATAACGAACTAAAAGATACTATCCTGCATAAAGCGGGATATATCATCAGAGAGTCGGTTCATAACGCCGTAGAAGGCTTATGAGAGCTCTAGAACTCTCTTCGAAACTGCTCCTTTTAAAACCTCTTAAAAGCCTTTTAAAAGAACCTATCCACTATTTCAATTGCTCCGGTTATAAGCTGTATTCCCCTTTCAATATCGCTCATATCCAGTACAGTCACCGGAGTATGGATATACCGCGCCGGTACACTGATAACGCCTGCAGGTATGCTCTCATGCGAGAGATGTATCGCAGAGGCGTCGGTAGTCCCGCCCGCGCCTACCTTCAACTGGTACGGGATATTTTTTGAGTCCGCTGCTTCTTTTAACCATCTTATTACAGCCTCTGAGACGATAATCCCCCTGCCCTCAGAGTCACTAATCGTAATAGCAGGTCCTTTCCCCATCTCAAGTGCTGAATCTTTTTTCTCAATACCGGGATGGTCGCCCGAGAACGTCACCTCAGCTACAAGTGCTACATCAGGATCCAATCCAAAGGCAGAGGTCCGGGCACCTTTTAATCCTACCTCTTCCTGCACTGTAAAGACAGCATGAACTGTACACCTGATATCCTTGACCTGCCTGAGTGCTTCAATTATCATGGCGCACCCGCCTCTGTCATCCAGGGCCTTGCCTGTTACTCTGCCGCTGCTGAGGGGTTTCAATTCAATATCAGGTGTGATTGGCGTACCTGCCCTGATACCGATTTTCTCCGCATCTTCTCTGCTCACTGCTCCCACATCGATAAACATATCCCTGACTTCAATTGGTTTCTTTTTATCCTCCTCTTTCATGGCATGCGGAGGTTTTGAGCCGATTACGCCATATACCTGCCCCTTTTCTGTGTGTCATCAACGTATTTTACCATAAGACCTATTTCATCCATATGAGCAGCGAGCATTATTTCGGGTGAATTACCTTTTCTGGTAGCGATAAGATTTCCCATCTTATCCGTTTTGATTTCATCAACGTAAGGTCTTACTTCCTCCTCTATAATCTGCCTGATATTGCCCTCATACCCGGAAACCCCATGGGCGTTAGATAATTGCTCAAGAAGCTTTTGCAGTGAATTCATAATTAAATCATTTTTCCAATACTACTATATGTCATATGTAATGCTTTACTATTTGTTTTTAACAAGTTAGAAGTTGTACTGTCATTACTGGTTGTAATGATATTATTCTCATTGTGGAGAATTAGGACTTCAGAATGTGAGTATACTCTTAATATGAAGGATCTGAAAGATCTGAAGATTTTTCTGAGACATGTTTCTGCATATTAGTATTACAAGTTAAGAAATTGTAAAATCATATACTTGGGATTCATACCGGAATAACTCCTATACCTATCAAATAAAAAAATTTTCTTCAACCTTGGCACTGGAACAACAGGGAACAACAAAAAGATTTAAATAGTAGCAAGCGCTATCTAGGATTGCCTGGAACAACAGGGAACAACAAGAGGAACTATGAAAGAATATAAAGCAACTATATCACCTAATCAAAGTCGGAAATCTTTATCGATGATTTTTAGACACCCACTAAGAAAGGACTTAAAAGGGAAAGTAGGTCTACGGATCCGCCGAGGTTTAAACACGAGTGACCTCAATGAAGCAGAGAAACTAGTAGCTCAGATGAATGATCTACTTAAAAACGATTCGCTATGGAACTTAAGTGCTAAAGAGCTTGCTGGAAAAAGGTACGATCCCATTATCGTTTCTGCCTTTTATGATTCACTTGAAACGTCACCCAACGATTACATGCGAATTCGCGAAGAATTTTTACCTCTACCATCATCAATTGATGGTTACGTAAGAGTACTTTTTGCAGGTACAACTGGAGCCGGAAAGACAACTCTATTGCGTCAGGTCATTGGGTCCGATCCAGTTAATGATAAATTTCCCTCAACGTCAGCGGCTAGGACCACGGTTTCGGACATTGAAGTAATCACTGCAGATACCCCCTATAGAGCAATCGTTACTTTTTTTAATGAAGCAGAAATCAGACTACTTGTAGGGGAAAGTATAGCACAGGCTGTTATTAATGCTGCTGAAGGGGGGAATAATGAGAGTATAGCTAGACGTTTACTAGAACACAAAGAACAACGGTTCAGATTGAGCTATCTATTGGGCAACTATAAAGTAAAAGATGATATCGAAGATGAGGATACTGAGGAAGATGATACAGAAGAGAGCTATACCGATTCACAAGGAAATGAACCTAAATATCAAGAGATCACAGAACAAGAAAGAGAAGAATTAAACTTATGTATAGAAAAATATATAAGTTGCGTGATTAAAATTGCGAATATAACCAAAGAAAAACTAAAAGAACAGAAGCAACTGGATGAAAGTATTCAAGATTCAGATCTCAAAAATAAACCAGATGATCAAGACCGCTTTGAAGAGTTAATTTTTGAAAATAAAGAATTTGAAATTTTAGTTGATGAACTTACCGCTGAGATAGAAAAACGGTTTGATTTTATTAAGGAAGGTGTAGTTGAGCGGGATACAGGAGAGTGGCCTAAGTCTTGGAAATTCGAAACTGAAGACAGAGAGATATTCATAAAAGCGATACGCAGATTCTCAAGTAATTATTCACCTTTATTTGGTCGGCTTTTGACCCCTATAGTTCAGGGGATTCGTGTACAAGGGCCACTTTACCCAAATAACTGGTTAAAAGAACATCCTCGGCTTGTGCTAATGGACGGACAGGGATTAGGGCATACGCCAGATTCAGCATCGTCCTTACCAACGACTCTTACTCGCCGTTTTGATGAGGTGGATGTAATCTTACTAGTCGATAGTGCTAAACAACCAATGTTGGCCTCGTCACTCGCTGTACTAAGGAGTGTGGGTTCTAGTGGACATCACTCCAAGCTTGCAATTGCTTTCACACATTTTGACGAAGTCGTAGGAGACAATCTTCCAGATACCAAAGCCAAAAAATATCATGTTCTTAATCAGATGGGAAATGGGCTAACTACACTCAAAGATATTTTAGGCCCATCTATGATTCATAGTTTAGAGCGAGAGCTCGAGAACAGATGTTTCTTTCTAGGTCATCTGCAAAAAAGGGAAACAGATAAGCGTACTAGAAAAGAACTGGAAAAGCTTCTAGATACATTCAAATCATACAATGTATTTATACCTACGGGTCCTGCAATACCCATCTATGACGACGCTTTTCTGCTATTTGCACTTCAAGGGGCAACAAAAGATTTCCATTCACTATGGAATGCTCGTCTGGGACTATCGTATCTTTCTGGAGTAGACCCTGCACATTGGGCTAAAGTAAAAGCTCTTTCTCGTAGAATTGCTGATTTCGGACAGGATCAGTATGATTATCTAACACCTGTAGCTGATTTAATTTCTCGTTTAACTGAAAGAATCTCGCTTTATCTCAACAATCCTGTTAGATGGGAATCCGAACCCGCTACTGAAGATGAAAAGCAACAAATTCTTGATGCTATTCGTCGAGCTGTATTCAACGAATTGCACCCTCTTATAAACGATTGTTTGATTGCTGATCGATTAAAGGATTGGGTTGTGGCCCATGAATACAGAGGCACAGGATCAACAAAAGTCCGTGCGAGAGAAATTGCTGGAATCTATGATAAAGGTGCACCTCTACTTGCAGAAGTACCTTCGCCAGAGGCACTTGATTTTCTAACAGATATTAGAACTATAGTTAAAGAAGCTATCAACTCTGGAGGTGGATTGGTGAAAACGACCCCTCCAGTGCCTAATATTCAATTGTCATCTGGGGCTTGAATATGGTATCTTCTGTTGATAAAAATGGAGTGATATATGATAAAATCCAAGAGAATTCAGTTGAACTCATAGAGAAGGCAAAAAATGCAGAAAGAGAATCAGAAGATATAGACTTTAAGGAAAAATTCGATCCTGAATCAGCTCAAGATTGGTGTGAGATCATTAAAGATATTGTAGCAATGGCAAATTCCAATGGAGGAATTATATTAATTGGAATCAAGGATAATGGCATCGCATCAGGATTTGATGTTACACCTATTTTGATTCTTGATCCTGCACAGGTGACAGATAAGATTGCAAAATATACTGGAGAGCAATTCTCCAAATTTATAATAACAGAAATTGATAAAGATGGGAATAAAGTGGCAGCATTTTTAATAGATAGAGTTTCTATTCCTATGATTTTCATCAAACCTGGCACTTATGATATAGGTGGTGGAAAGCAGAAAATGGCATTCGGAGTAGGTACTATATATTTCCGCCATGGTGCTAAAAGTGAACCAGGAAACTCTAATGATATAAGAAAGGTCATTGAAAAAGAACTGGATAGTATTCGCAAATTGTGGCTTGATAATATTAGGAAGGTTGTTGAAGCTCCTCCCGGATCTCATGTTCAAATACTCCCGCTTCAAATAGTCGAATCAACTTTACTTTCTGCAACCCCAATTAGAATTGTAGATGAATCCAATGCTCCGGCGTACAGAAAAATAGACCTAGATCATTCACACCCATATAGGCAGAAAGAATTAATAGATGCAGTCAACCTGAGATTAGGTGGCAGAAAAAAAATTAACGCTTATGATGCCCTTTGCATACGCAAAGCTTACCAAATAGATGAGACAAAACCTCAGTTCTATTATAAACCAAAATTCGGAACACCCCAATACAGCGATGTATATTTAGAATGGTTGGTTAATTGTTACGAGAAGAATAATTCATTTTTTGATAATGCTAGGAACAATATTGAAACTCTGGCAAAATCATAATCGCATATTACAAAGATAACTGATTGGGTGAGGGGTGTGGTGCGGAGAGGGGAGAGGGAGGAGACTATACTAAATTAAAACTCGCTTATTTTTCTCGGAATAGTACTGCGAACGCGGTCATCGCCTTGATGACCCTCCTCACTGAAGCGACTTAATCGATAATCTTCCAATAGCACAGTTTTCGCATGCTGGAAATCGACCGCAGGATCTATTATACGTGTTCGTCCATACCGCCCTTTACTGGACACCCTGCAGTATATCATGCCCAGCATAGCAAGTTCATCTATCAGCTCAGTTACCCTTCGAGCAGTCAAAACATCTATGCCTATTAAATTACAAAATTTTTTATATTTGCTGTAAATATCGCCTGTTGTTACATCCCCATCTTTTTTTCTGTCATTGGATTCAAGTAGAATTATACATGCGTACATTACCAGTTTGGATTGGGTTGGTAATGTCCTTAGAACATCGGATATACGGTCCTGTTCTGTTTTATCCCGTGCCTTTTTAACATGGTCTTCGGTCACTATCGAAGCATTCTCTCTTTCAGCCAGTTCACCCGCTATCCTGAGGAGATTTACTGCCTTCCTGGCATCGCCATGTTCCTGGGCAGAATAAGCAGCACAGAGAGGTATCACAGACTCAGAAAGCACTCCGGGATGGAATGCTATAGATGCTTTGCTTTCTAATATTTTTCGAAGCTGATCAGCATCATACGGTGGGAATATAAGCTCTTCCGCACTGAGAGAACTCATTATTCTGGGATCTATAAACCCGGGAAAGTGCGTATTATTAGTCAGAGCAATAAAGTTTATTTTAGAAGTTTTCAGGCTGCCGCTTTCAGCCGCGCGCGTAAACCCGTATAATATATCCTGATCCTTAAGCGTATCGATTTCATCAAGAATGACTATCACATGTCCGTTGATATGATCAATAAGGTCCCAGAATTTATTCCAGTAAGTGCCTGCATCGGACCCACGCAAATTTATCTGGTTAGAACTGATGCGGTTAATAATGTCCCATATGATTTTTAGCGATGTTTTATTTTTGCCGTTTTCATAAATAACTTTAACATTTATTTTATTCTCCGTAGCTTCCTTTGATAATTTATTGCTTACATACCTGGCTAACAGAGTTTTGCCTGTGCCTGGTTTTCCGTATATGAAAATATTAGAAGGCTTGCGCGCAAACATTACGGGATTGAGAATTTCAACAATATCATCAATTTCTTTGTCCCTACCGATAATCTCGCTTTTTTTAGTCGGAACGTAATCTAAAGACAATACATTTGAGGATGATGTAAAAATAGCTTTGGGCGGTGCATTACAGGAAAAAAGCCTTTCATCTTGAACCTCGTCTTCGACCATAATACCATCTATTGCATTGTTCTTTGTTAATATAAACTTAACTGTATTACTTCAAGTGGAAATCCGTTTTGGCGAATATACCATTTCGACTGGAAAAGGGATTAAAATCTATGTGATGGTTCGACTGGAGATTTTTGAATTCTGTCATGTAAAGTGTACCATTTCGACTGGAAAACAATAGCGGGAAGTGCATAGTTTCGACTGGAAAAACTGAAAAAATGTTGCGATAAAAATTGTAATGTTGTAGTGAAAATCGACAGCGGTAGTGTATCATTTCGACTGGAAACCCAGACTAAGATGCAAAAAGATGATGCTGCGCCATAAATGAATTTATATTGAAACTTTCTATTAAATAATAAATCAGAAGTTGCTACCGCTAGTTTTTGCCGCCCTATATACTCTTAAACCTTTTTTTTGCAACAATAATTAATCTTTGACTGCTTATTTTGTTATAAGGATCAAAATCCCAGTAACCATAAAAGTCTCCTTGTAAATTTGCTTTATTAAGTATTTTCACCCATTCATTATATAATCTTATTTTGACTTTAAATTCACTATGGTTAAAATCATTTTTCCTATCAGTATGGATCAAATCAAAAACATTGACAGTCATTATATTTCTACGATAATCCATTGCATATAGACGAGAAAAATCCCGATTATTGACTTCAACAGAATATTTGGGCGGATTTTGCATCGATGAATCTGTTTGTCCCTGATCAAAAATTATGATTCCTTTATCATTTAATACGGTTTGCATACTATTAAGTGCTTTTAAAACATCGACATCGATCTCGTTTATAGCATTGCTTAAACATACAATTGCATCGAAACTTTTTGAAAATATATTTTGGAGAAATTGATAATCTGCTTTGTATAGTGGTATTCTTAATCCGTTTTCATTAATCCTTTTTTGAGCCATACTCAACATCGAATCCGAAATATCCGAACCGATAGCATCGAATCCTAAAGAGTTAAATAAGATTAGGTCTTTTCCTGTTCCACAAGCACAATCTAAAACTGTATTCACATTATTCTGCTTGAAAATCTTCATAAAAAAATTTTCTCGTTCAGGATTCTCAAAAAGCGCATAATCATATGTTTCAGCAATGTTTGAATACTTATCTACTTGAATCACTATTTATCCCTCAACTGTTTTGTTGAAGATTTTAAGAAAGCGATTTCAGATATATCATTCATACACTCAGTACTCCGTACATCCTTCCAATTTATAAGTATAGACGGAGTATTTCTACCCATTTCTGTAGGTACAATATATTTTTGACTTGCTATTATATTAATTCCTCGTCGTGTTCAATGTATGCCGCAAAACGACCTATAACCATGAAGCGATAGTGGAAGCACTTATTCTGTTAGTTCAGATTATACAGCAACATACAAGTACGACCTTAAATATAGTTCCCTAATAAAATATATTGATTCATTAAGCAGATATAATGATACGATTTTATACTTTCCTATTCGTTAAAAACTTTAGCAATTTTTCTACTGGCCAGCAGTTTATAATGTCTTCTTTCTCAGCCCAGCCGCGGCGCGCCTGGGAAATGCCGTATTCTATGTAATGTAATTGGGAAGGGTTGTGGGAATCCGTATTGATAGCCATTTTTACCCCTTTTTCCCTAGCTTTTTTGATGTAGACATCTTTCAGATCAAGCCGCTCTGGATAGGAATTTATTTCCAGAGCAGTTTTTGTTTCCCTAGCCGCTTCTAGAGTTTTTTCCACATAGATCTGGTATTCTTCACGCTTCTTGATCAGCCTCCCGGTGGGATGGGAAATGATATCAACATTGGGATTTTCCATGGCTTTAATTATCCGCTCTGTCATCTTTTCCACGGGCATCTTGAAATGGGAATGGATGCCAGCAATCACGTAATCGAGCTTGGCCAAAACCTTATCGTCTATATCTATGGACCCGTCCTGCATAATGTTGGCTTCACAGCCGCTCAATACCCTGAATTTTGTCTGTCCGCCAGAGCCCTGGCTGAGGCGAGAATTAATTTTCTCTATCTCCGAAATATGGTGAAGCAATTGTTTTTCATCTAAACCATGTTCTATCTTCAAAGTTTTGGTATGCTCGGAAATGCCTATGTACTCGTAGCCAAAATCCCTGGCAGCCAGTGCCGCCTCTTCAATCGGGGTGCCATCGCTTTCCTGCCACCTCGAATGATAATGCAAATCTCCTTTTATATCTTTATAACCAATAAGTTTCGGCAAACCATCGGGTTTGCCTTGAGCTTCGCGAATAGCGGCTTCGATTTCACCCGTGTTTTCCCGCAATTCAGGCTCCATCCAGCTCAAGCCCAAAACCTTGTAGACCTCTTCCTCATCTTCTCCAGCTACCATCTTTTCCCCTTTAAAAACGCCGTATTCATTCAACTTTAATCCCTTTTCAATGGCGATCTTGCGCAAATGTATGTTGTGTTCTTTGGAACCGGTAAAATACTGCAAAGCCGAACCATAGCTCTTTCTGGGAATAACCCTGATATCCATATCGAATCCCTGGCTCATACGCACAGATGTTTTGGTAGCGCCCTTTCCCCATACCCTGACTACGCCTGGCAAGGAAACAAAAAGATCCATTACTTTCTCCGGATAATCGGAAATGGCTAAAAAATCCAGATCGCCGATAGTGTCTTTCATTCTTCTTACTGAACCACCCATAGACAACTCTTCAATATCCTTTGACTTTTCCAGTTTCGTAAATACTTCTTTAGCTGTGGGCAATATCTCTCCCAAGAGAAATCTTCCTTTATCTCTTTTCAGGAACGCGATACCTTCCAGAATATTTTTTTCTGTTTTTTCCCCGAAACCGGGTATTTTCCTTATTTTTCCTTCTTCTGCCGCCTTCTCCAGCTCATCCAGGTTTTTAATACCCAGCTCTTCATAGATTATCTTAACTTTTCTTGGCCCCACGCCTTCCACTGCGGTCAGAGCTTCGACACTGGCCGGTATTTTCTTTTTGAAATCCTCGTAATATTTTATTTTGCCTGTCTTGAGATATTCTTCGATTTTTTGCGCGATGCTTTCGCCAACCCCGGGGATTTTTTTCAGCCCTTTAAACCCCTCTTCCATATACAAGTCCTCTACATCGCGATCGAATGTCTCAAGTCCCAGACCGGCTTTTTTATAAGCCCGGGGCTTGAAAGCCACGCCTTCCATTTCTAAGTATTCGGCAATTTCATATAATATTTTGGCTATCTCCTGGTTCTTCATGGGAATCTTTCGGTTTTATCTTCGGTTGTATCCAATCTTTTGCTAAAATTCTCCTCTGCTCAGCTAATTCTTTTCAACTGAGCCTTGTACATATCAACTATCTCCTCCACTGTGGTAGCGTCCTCAGGTGCCTTATCCTTCCTCCACCTGTGCGTGAACCTGGGGAATCTGACAGCTATGCCGGCATCCTTTCTTATCCTGTTATATGCGCATAAATGAAGAGGGCTTAAAGTAAGTTCATCCCCGATTATCTCAATTACAATAGCAGGAGTGAACCAGATATTAGCCTCAAGTTTACTCTCAACCCTTGCATGCCTGTGCTTGAGTTCATAAGATGACATGATTTCAGGTAATTTTTTAAGGTCTTCATCAGTAAAGCCGCTTCCCACTTTGGTTATCGTGGGGAAAACATCCCTTTCAGGGTCGTAAACAGATACCAGAAGCGCTCCATAGCTTCCTGACCTCCTGCCCCTGCCCATAAGCGCGCCAACTATCACTACGTCTATGGGCTCGATCATCTTTGACTGGTAGCTGCGCTTGAGCTTTATCCAGAGCCAGCTCCTGGCTCCTGCCTGATAACCCGATGCCCCGCTTTTTAATATAAGCCCTTCACACCCGTTCTCTATAGCGCTCTCAAAGAACGCCTCTACTTCCCTGACATCATCCGAGATCAGGGATTGCGCCAGTCTGAACCCGTTCGTCTCTTTTATTGATTTTTTTAACATCTCCCTGCGTTCTATTAACGGCATCTGGGTCAGGTCACTATCTTCGATCAGCAGGGCGTCAAAAAGGTATATGTGGGCAGGAAAATCCTTAACAGCTTCCTCGATCCCGTATTTTCGCCTGCGGTGCATCAATACCTGGAACGGTAGCATAGCGCCGGTATCAGTGTCAACAGCAACGCATTCTCCCTCTACTATAGCACTATTTGCCTTGATATTTTTCCTTGCAAGGTCTGCTATATCAGGATACTGCCCCGTGATATTCTCAAGCCGTCTTGAGAACAGCAATATTTTATCCCCCTGCTTATGGATCTGTATTCTCTCGCCGTCGTACTTCCACTCGCATATCGTTTTCCCAAGCTTCTCGATTATCTCCTGCGTGCTCTCAAGGCGCTGGGCAAGCATCATCCTTGCAGGTCTTCCTGGCTTGACGTGATACTTTTTTATGCCTTCTATGCCCTCTGTGCACAGAGTCCTGGCAACATCCCCGAGGTCAGAGGTGAGGTTATACGCCCTCTCTATCGCTTTTCTGGCTTCTTTATCTGCATAAGCCTGGGCGAGGCCTTCAAGAATAGTCATATCCGCTATGCCCAATCTCATTTTTCCTGTAACTGTACGCATGATGTATTTAGCTTCTACGGGCTTTGCATCCATAAGCAGCCCCGAGAGGGCTTTTATCTTGGCCTCAACGCTTCCCGCTCCTGCTGTTCTTGCAATCTTATCAAGAGCATCATAGACATCCTGTACAAGAAGTTCTTTTTTAGAAAGTGTCGCCTGCTTCTTTACCTTTAGAAGGCCCTCGGAAGCAGTGCCTATATCCCCTTTGCTCCTCAGTTCCCTCTCTACCCTCTCCAGAGAAAGCCCTGTAGCGGCAGAAAGTGCCTTTAGAGCGGTCTTCTCAGCTATCCCCATATCTACCCCGGCAAAATCCGGATACAGCTTGCCCTGCGTGAGGTAAACGACCTTATCTATCACCCTGTCGGGTGTCTTTTTTAAAAAATCTACGATATAGCGTGTAATCTCAAGTCGCTTCGTTGTTGCTCCTATCGCTTCGTAGAGATCAACAAGCTCAATGTACTTCAGAATCTCACCAGATATATATCTTAACTCTGTGTAAATAAAACCATGCTAATCACAGTTTTCCTGAGATGGATATACTGGCTTGTTATTCTGATATACAATAAGACGAATTTTTTCCATTAATTTGAGTTGAAAGGAAGATATGGAGAGAATCTTAGCCAAAGATCAAATATAATCAAAATTTGTTCAAAAATTTCTTTCTGATGGTGAGAAATGCTTAAGCCTGCTCAGCAAATAACATTGACCTGTGAAATTAAGTCATCTGGCACCTTTTGGGATTCTTGAAAAAGAAAAGCCCAGGTACTATAATGAGATGTGCAAGGCTTTGTTACAAAACCTCGATTCTCTTTCTTATGCTTATCGAATACTTTCAAGAGGGATTTGTGATGGCTGCTCACTTGGTCCTCAGGGGCTTCATGACAGCGTGATGGATGGAATGCATCTGTGCACAACAAGATTGAGGCTATTACGTTTAAACACCATTCCACCAGCAGGTGACAAACATCTTCAGAATATACAAAAACTTCAATCTCTTTCAGGGCAGGACCTGATGTGGCTAGGGCGCCTCTCATTCCCCATGATTAGGAGGCGAGAAGAAGAACATTTCAAGCGTATTGATTGGAAAGAAGCAGTTGATGTAGCGGCTGATGTTTTGAAGGGCATTCCACCTGAAAAAACTGCATGGTATATAACCTCGCGGGGACTTTACAACGAGGCGTATTATGTTTTTCAGAAAGTTGCACGCATTTTTGGAAGCCCGCATATTGATAACTCAGCCCGGTTATGTCATGCCCCTTCTGTCATTGGACTTGCCGAGGCACTTGGCATTGGTGCTCCCACATGTTCGCTGAAAGATCTAATCGGGACTGA
>OBLY010000100.1_pt1 | contig 12221 bp, 10 predicted proteins | sample 1539041 | NCBI WGS metagenome assembly OBLY01 (sample SAMEA2690973, study PRJEB22502) | sediment metagenome | biome: Billabong; feature: Tropical; material: Sediment | place: Australia | collected 2013-05-14 | depth 1 m
CCTGGGGCGGGACTGGAATACCATCAAGAGTCCAGTCAAGCTTTAGAGGATCCGGGAACTGCGGCTCATAGTACCTGTTCCAGTCCCATATGGACGGATTTACTCTTACCCATCCGTGCTGTGTGAGGTTGCCGGAATACCAGGATAGATTAGCATCTGCAGAATTCGCAATTACATTTAAGCTCACATACGGAGGATAGTTTGGCGGCGGTCTGTCCTTGAACCAGCCCACCATATTTTCATATCCTTCGTCGTCAGGTGGAGTATTCTGGTAATCCCAGCGCACATGGGCAACCCATGTTAAGTTGTAATTAAGCAATTTTTTTAATGACCACGTATAGTTGGGAAGTCCAGCTACTTCACCGCTATTATCTCGCACGCCAAGGCTCATAGTCTGGTTGTCTTTAATCTTCCACCAGCCTTCGCCCCAGTCCTGATAATAATGAATAAAATAATCCTTTGATGAACCGTTATCAGGGCTCTCTTTTATGAAATTATAATAATCTATTGTATAATTACTGGTAAAATTATATTTTGCATACCTTCCCTGTGTTGCGGGATAGGCGTATTCAGCTTTGAAATTAGCAGGGACTCTGTTTATAATAAATTCCTTTTTCGAGTAGTCTTCGCCGCCCTCGCTGTTATTATTATCAATATACGCTCTGAGTTCCACTGCATACGTGCCGTACCTGGGCATCGATATGGGATAACTCCATGTAACGCTTGTATCGCCTGTCCTGTGAAGATCTGCGTCGGCTACCGTGATGCCATCGCTATTGTAAATTCTCAGGCTTATATTGGTTATATACGTATTGTTCGTCCGTGCCGATCCTGATGCGAGGAGACCTGAAGCATCAGTCTTTGAGACTCTTCTCGCCGGGCTGTTTATTGTAATTACAGGGACATCATTATATACCGCGTATAAACTCGTGGATGCGGTTGAACCTCCAACATCATATGCCGTCGCTTCGATTATATTCATCCCAAGCGCAAGCTTTACAGTTTGGCTCCAGGATACAGATGTAACACCTGTGGAATTATCGCTCATATTTGATGGGTACTGAGTATAGCTGCCGATGAGGTTATCACTGCCTCCGATGCCCGGTATTAAGCTTGATACATCAATCTTGATTTTTGATATTCCTTCGCTGTCGTACGCAGTGCCGTTAACATCTACATATTCAGTTCCGAGATGTTCTCCGTTCAGGGGACTTTTTATCTGAATTGTAGGAGTGCCTGTATGTCTTATTAAAGTGATATTTCTGGAAACACTATTATTCATCCTATCTACAGCGGTTATTGTAAATATGTTGATGCCATAGTTCAGAGCTGCATCATAATACCAGTCAACGGTATTTGAACCAAATATACCGGTAGCAAGATTGCCGTTCACATACACTGCTGATACTTCTGTGTTATCCCATGCCGTACCGCTTATTCTTGCTGATGACTGTGCGATAACTGCCCCGTCTTCCGGGTTCAGAATTTGAAGTGTTGGTGGTGAAAAATCAGCGTAAACAACAAGAGTCGTATTGGCAATATTGCCTGCAGGGTCTTTAGCTTTGATATCGAATGTATTAATCCCCTCGAACAGCTCCAAATCTATATTCCAGCTAAGAATGGCGGGTTCAAACCAGTTGGTGCCTGATAAATTTGCTTTAATGTCATTTACTGATACTGATTCTACTTCATAGTCATCGTATACCAAGCCGCTAATAGTTATATTTCTGGCTCCGGTCCATGAGCCGTTCACGGGCCCTGCCACTGTTATGATAGGCGGAACAACGTCCTTATAATATGAGAGCGTCTTTATAACTTTATTTCCAGCGAGGTCAGTTGCTATTACTTTTACTGTAGTTGTATCTGTTATATTTTCTATCTGTATCACAAATGTGTTATCGGGAGCTTGTGTTGCCATGATATAGCTGGTATTTCCGCTGTCAATGACCTCTGCATGAACCTGTACGTTATTCGGTAAGTCCTCGTCGTCCGTGGCATTGCCAGTTATTATGGCGACATTGCCTTTGTTGTTTACTCTTATATTCCTGCTTGAGTTATCAACTATCAGCGTGGGAAAGATGTTATCATAGATTACAGTGGTATTGTTGCTCCATCCACTGCTTCCGCCTGCCTTATCAAACGCTTCAGCTCTGGCAATGTAAGCAGTATTTGATGCTGGATTGCTGATAGTGTACGTTCCACTTGTTGAATTGATTCTGTCCGAGTATATTAGAGTCTTATTAGTTCCCGAGAGAATATTGTAAAGAGGGCTTTCTTCCACTTCTATATCGATATGGTCAATACCAGCTTCTTTGTCACTTGCGCTGAAATCAAATGTTATAGTTGATTGAGTTGCGTTCACCCAGATAAACTTGCTGAGACCTGATGGATAATGAGGCGTTATTAAGCCGGGCTGATTTACAACAGGATTAGCAGCGGCAGTGCCGGCTAATAAGGAAACCGATAAAAGTACTGGAAAAAGACACAGGGCGTTACGATGAATTGAGCGCGGCATCATAACCACCTACCACCCTTCCCACAGCACTTCCAGTAAGCGCCCATTCGATTATTTCCTTCTTTTCACCGTATATATTTGTAAAGTTTCCATAGCTTCGCCCGGACCAGTCAGGAGGCGAAAAAGTCCGGTTAACGTAATCATAAGTATGCTGAACTATTCTTTTTGAAATCTCATTAGAATCCCTCTGAACATCCGAAGGCATCTGCGTCATGGGATAGTTATCGCTTGCTTTGTACCAGCCATAAAATACAATGCTGTTATGGTCCCATCCTGAAGCATCGTCCCACCCGACATCTCCGGCAGGATATGCTCCGGCCTCCAGGCCATTTCCCGGACTGTAGTAATCTGTTGAGTCGTAAGTCGAATTGAGATAATCAGCAGCTATTTGCCAGCCACCAGTCCTCCTGTTTCTGATCTCGCTCATATTATACCAGTCTTCCATGCTTCTATTCCAGACCTCGCGTGCAGCAGGGACAAGCTCTTCAATATTATTGGGAATGCCTATGCTCTCGTTATATCTTCTTGAACTTTCGTTGGTCCATGGCAGCCCGATGTCGTATTCCCCTTGGAGCATATAGCCTCGAACTTCTTTTATTCTTTGGGGATAGAACATTGTCGTATGGTTTTGCAGAAGATCAAATCTATGGATATCGGGATTATATTTCATCAGCGTTAAATTTTTTTGAATTACATACATCTTATTTTTATCCAAAGTAATATTAGAGGTCTCATTTCCAATTTCATTTCCATAACTATTTTTTTCGTAATCGAGGGATAAAGTATAGTTGTAGGTGATTTCATTACTGAGTTCAGAATAATATTCGCTTTTTAATTGTTCGCGCGTAACATTCCAGGGATTTTCTAATGCATGCCGATCAACGACAGTTGATGCAGCAGGAACAACTATTGTGCGAAGATATCGTGGAACATCCACGCTGCCTGAGGCTTGAGCTCCTAATGCTTGAAGTATATCCTTACGCTGTGCTACATCAAGTCCATGATAATCTCTGAACATCTGGCCTTCGATGATGGTGAGTAAATATATTCCTGAGATGATAACTATCGCTATGGATGCTGCTGCTGTTCGCTGCATGATCGAAAACCTTTAAGCCATGTATGCTAAAGCCCTACATAATATTTACTCATTATAAGATGATAAGATTGCTTCTTTTCGGGTTTTCCGGTATGGCATCTCATAACAAATTTGTTACTAACAAATTTGTTAGTGAATGTAGCTGAGTACCGGACAATCTCTGGAATTTTATTTTTAATGCTCTCTTTGCTTTCTTTGGCGTTACGACTTAATGAGCTGCGACTTCACAGGAAAATTCTCAGCGATTGCTTCGCAATACCATCCCATGCCAAGCGGCTGCTCGGTGTAGTTGATGCCGACCTGTTCGTGCCCGGTTTAAATATTGTCTTCGGGTTAGCTTATGGCAATACTGCGATCTTAGCCCTCACGCGCCTGAAACCTGAGTTTTATGGAGAGGAGAAGGATGAGCTGCTGTTCAGAAAGCGAGCCCTGAAAGAAGCCATCCATGAACTCGGTCATACTTTCGGCCTCGCTCACTGCCCTGATAAAAGGTGTATCATGCATTTCTCTAACAATCTTGCAGAAACCGATATCAAAGGCCCGGGTTTCTGCAGGGTATGTTCTGCCAGATTAGAATAGTATCAGAGCTTCTCCTTCCCTTTTCAAAGAGATGAAAACATATTTTTTCCATTCGAAATGGTACACTTTATGGAGCTGTTTTTTTCAGAGTCAAGTAAGAGATTTTCCTGTTGATGGTATTGAAATTGGCAGTACAACCATTTTTAACCATTTTTCGAAGACAGGGTCATCCAGAGCATAGTAACCCTTTTCCTCTTTTGAGACATACGCTTTTTCACTTAGGTAGGTCAAAAACCTATTAACATTTGAGATTTTATCTCCTATGGCCTTTGCGATTTCTTTTGGTGTATGGCATCCATTTGCGATATTAATAATGATCAGGCGCTCCTTTGGACTCAGTGTATTGAATTCTTCTTTAAAAAGTATGTTTCCTTCCTCTGTAAAAAAGTCATTCTCAATCTTTTTAATCCGGTCTAAAGTTATTATTTCACACCTTTCTAACATTTTGCCTATGAACTGGACATAGAAAGGTATTCCAGAGGAAAAATTATAGATCTCTTCGATACCCTCATATGGAATTTTAACATTTTGCAATAACAATTCCCGGACATGTTCTTTTTTGAGCGGTTTGATCTCTTTCACGATTAGCTGTCTGTAAAATGGAGAACTTGAGGCTAAAACCGCGAGGTTCATCGTACTTCTTATTGAGCCGGAAATACAGAGAGCAGTTTGCTCCCAGTCTTCTGATATTGTTCTAATTTTTTTGAGAATCGCCTCACCGATTTTTGTATTATTTCTTTTCAAATCAATGACCGAGGGGAATTCGTCTATCAAGAGAACGCATTTTATGCCTGTAATTTTTGCAAGTTCTTCTGAAATATTAAATGCATGCTCCAGGAAAATTCCTTCATTAACATCTTTTTTCCCCGACAAAATAAATTCGATTTCATAATAAACGATTTTCAGCTCTGATCGGTCAAGGATTTTTCTTAACATTGTAAGAGGTGTTTGAATAAGTTCTATTGTTTTGTATTTCAAACCAATATGGGGCCGGTAGGAGTCGATGACCTCCATGCTTAATCTCTGGCAAAATTCTGTCAAATTAGATTCGATTAGGTCCCAGACTGAAAAATATACGACGGCAATGCCTTCTTCTTTTTCAAGCCTCCTCTGAACTTCTTTCAGAATTGAGGTCTTACCGATCCTTCTTTTCCCGTAGAGAGCGTAACCCACAGTTGATTTTTTATCTTTTAGTTCCGAGACCATCTCCTCCAACAGTTCATTCCTGTTTACGAATTTCTCGCCTTTTACTGGTTGCAACGTGAATTTCATGATGTCACTAACACATTTGTTAGTAACTAATTTGTTATAAATATTTCTATCGTCTATAATCTTTTTTCGAAGAAAGGATGCAACCCGTAAACTTTATATTAAGTAACCTAATTATGTCCATTAAGTTCCATCATCGGCATATTCAGTCCAATGATGGTAGAAACTCGCATTATGGTGAAGAGGAAGAGCTAACACTATGTCATCAGGCCTGGAAATGGCTACAGAAAAGGTATTCAAGATAGGTCTATTTATGTCCACATTGAGCATACTGGGGGCTCCAACGCTTAATATGATGATGTCAACATTCATGATGGGCCAGGCCACGACGTTTCAGGACGCTGTCGTGAACGAGGCTGATCTGGTCTATGCGGGGAAGCTGAAGTCGATAAACCAGAATCTTGTATTGCCGAAAAATACTTCAATAGATCTCTTTGAAAATGATGGAGGCGCCGAGAGTATTACCATAAATGTGACAACCCCTCTTGGTAGCTCCGGGGAAATCAAGAAAAGGTTTCCTACAAGAATCTATAGGGATGGAGGGGATGTTCCGTCTTTATCTGAGTCTGAAACGCAGTGTTTCACAATGGAAACCTGGCGCGATAAAGCTTATGCATTTATTAAGGTAAAATTCACCAAAAGAACATGCTAAACTAACAGAGGCTAAAAAATGGGCGATGCGATAACATTTAGCACAAGCCAGGTTGGAGTAATTGGTCTAATGATGATCGGCATTAGTTTCTCGGGGATAGTGGCAACGGAAATTATCAGCTCAGATAGTTTTCAGAGCCTTGCTGGCCAGTTCAGCGCAACAAGACTGGGTATAGAGATGGTAGGCACCAGTAAGCAGCCTGCCAGCATGGTTTTTATTGCCGGGCTTTTCAATGGCAAAAAATATACCCTGGAAAGCGATGGAGGGCATCTTCTGACTCTGAATATTGTAGATAAAGATGACAATGTATATGATACAACTTCTATGACAACAAATGCAAAGCTGGCATATTTTAGAATAGATTCGAGGGATTTCAATTCCCGGTTCCAGGTGAATATTATTCCAACTCCGGATGGAGTGATGCTATCGACACCTAAAGAGGAAAATAATGGCACTTGATTCGATCGAAAGCTCACTCAGCTCGGCAATCACATTGTTAGCTTTATCACTGTGGGCTATCATGATGGCGACGTTTTTTGTCTCCCTGCATGTACCTCAAGATGAGATAACTCAAACCCAGATCCTGGCGCAATCTACAGCCATGGATAATGAGATGAATTATGTAGATCCAGTATCAGGAAACAGGTATCTTATTAATTCTGGGATTGATAATTCGACAGATAATAACAAAGCCGGAAAAATACTCGGAAACTACTCAAATTACATGGTTCTTCCGACCTCTCTTATTACTACAAACGGACCTAATGAGAACTTCTCTGTAAATACCCATTATATCATTCGCTCTGTACCATTGATTCTTAATGATAGCGGAGCTATAAGGTTCCAGTCATGGACAGTACAAGCGGGATATGACAGCTTTAAGCTGCCTGAGGAACCTGAGGAGAAATAAAAAAATGGGCGAACACGGCACGATAGCATCTATAGACGGAATGCTTAGTGTAATGATTATCGTTACAGGGCTCGCCTTTATGTTCGCTCTACCAGGGTTAATTGGTTTTTCTGCAGATATGCAGCAGGGATTTCAGATAACTGCGAAATCAATCCAGGCAATGGACATCGGTAAAGCAATAATTTTCAGCGATGAAGGGGAAAAAGCCGCATTTGCTTATGCAAAGGAACCTCCGCCAGATGATGGTAAAACAAAGCCGGAAGGGAAATATGAGAATAAGACAGCTGAGGAATGGTTAGAAACGCTTGGGATAAATTTAGCATCCAACGATTTTGATGTTTATATGAAAACAGAGGAAATGAAAAAATTCACGCCAGTTTTGGAGGTGCATACAAGCATAGCAGATATATGGAATGCAGAAAATAAATTAGGATTTTTGGAAGAATGGATAAAGAAAACGGTTTATAATCTGATGTATGATTATTTCGTAGGTGGCGAGAGATTACATGGAAAATTCAATACACAGATTACAACTGACTACGGAAAAGTTATAATTGTAATTGAAAAAGGATCGGAGGAATCAAAAGCTTCCTTATGAAGTCAGAAGATTTACTAAACATCGATACGTTTATAATTACATGTATCTCAATAAAATCAACTAGGATAAAATGAAAATAAACAAATTGCATTTATTTATCATATGGGTTGTATTAGCAACGCTGATTTTTTCTGGATGCCTTAAGCAATCGAACATAGTAACGGGAAGTAAGAATGATTATAATCCAGAAGATATTATTAAAATATACGAAATAAACAAACAAAATCCACCTGCAGAACATCTCAGCGAAAGTGATGCCAAGGTATTTTTCGAAAACTTCTATACAAGCTTATCAAAAAACTATCCCGATTATATTGAAGGTTGGGTTACTGATTTTCAACAGGGTTTGTCAGGAAGCACAGTAAAAGATGCCATCAACGAAAAGACCACAGCAGTATTTCTTGTGCACGATGCGAATGTAATATCATATGATATCTCAAGCCCTAGTCCTGAAAGTGCTTATTATATATACTCCCTGAAAAACACTCCATGGGCGTATTTTGTGGTGGAGCCTAGTCTATATCCGATGCCTCAATATCTCAAGGAATATACCAAAAAAGAGAAAGACCACTACAGAGAATGGTTCATGCTAAAACCCTCAGATGAGCTAGTAGAGAAAAGCCAGTCAAAGATAATTTTAGAAGAGTTCTACAAGGTACAAAAGCAAATGCTATTGATGGATATGAAAATAAAGCGTGAAGGATATTCCCCACAGAATTTTTCAGATATCATTAATGAATTTGATCCTGGACTTATAAAGGATCCAAACCAAGAAGGGACACTTAATGAAAAAAATACAATAATCGTCCGCTTAGGGAATGCCAGCACTTATGAGGATAAGATTTCCAATCATACAGAAAACTTGCTTCTGCTATATCGCTTAAAGAACAATGATGCTTTCCTTAACAGGCGCCCCATAGTTCTGGATGAAAAAACAATGAGAATAATATATGCAGACTTTGGTGGGCCGGGCTACCTTTATGAAAAAATCGAGTATCTAACCAGTTAAGTATGAGCCTGTGATTAACTGGCTTTAGCTTACAGGAAGGTTAGTCGGCTTAAACTAAATCTCCTATAGAATGCTCACCCCTTATTAATTTCATAGAGATCTCATCAAGCAATCAGATAGAGACTGTTATTGATTTCCTTGATTTCACTTCAAAATTAAAAGGTGAGAGAGGGGTCGCTCTCTCGCAACACATTATGTTCAATTTTAAACACATTTACTCAAGAGGAACACATGGTTCCTCTTCTTTATGTATGCTGGAACAGATCGGACATATACATCCAATACGATGCTGTTGCTCGTTGCCATATATCTCGTCAGATTGGAGTTCTAACCATAGCTGCACATTATGACTGCCTAAAGTTTCACCAAGTTCAGAAAGAAGTGTTGAGAGCATCTCAGCACCTTCCCTGTCTGTGCACCAGGCAGCTCATGCATATCGCAGGGGTTGTATATCTTGGCTGAGGACCTATACATGGCTTTGATACGGACCTGTTGGGCGGACACCAGAAGTTGTCTGTGTATGGCAGCCTGTATACTGATAACTGAACATCCAGCCAATTACTGACCATCTTCTGGTCGCGCTTGCTGTCTGGATTTTTCAGTCCTTTAGCTGCTCTATATTTTTGCAGGAAATGGGAAAGCTGTTTCACTGCATTCTTCTTCTGCGTGCGCGAAGCACTTTGAAGAATATTGCTTACAAGATTTTCAACCATCTGGGTAGTTCCGAACCACCCTATACTATCTAAATCAGTTAGCTGATTTTTGATAGCTTTCAGATGGTCTTCCCACATGAAAGGCGCCGGTAGCACCTCCCATGGTAAGACTCCAGCTCTAACTTGGAGCACGTATTCCCTGACTAAATGGTCCAGGAAATTACTCCGGTATTGATCGCGGCAGAACTGCAAAATTGCCTTTGCATCAGCCACGACCTTGTCTGGAGTTCTGATCAGGATGTTTGCGTTCATCACGCTTACATCCTGTGTCTTCTTGGATGGCCAGATCTTATCGCCAACATTACGCCATTTGGCGCAAAGGTTGCATCTATGATCCTTGCCATTAAGTTCCGGGTATCTTAGAGCCACGAACCAGCCGCACTGGTGGAATGCCTGCGCTTGGCTGGCCTCAGCTTTTGCTGCTACAAGAGCCTCTGCGAGTACTGTTTCCTCTTCCGGCGATAGGATTTCTCCCATCTCCTTTCGGGAAATCAATACTGCAAGAGATGTATGGTTCGCTTTGATCTTTTCCAGCTTTTTGCGCATGGCTTCTTTTTGAATGGTTTCTTGTTGAAGCATTCTGCGCTCCAACTCGAAGAAATCCAGTTTTTCGCCAGATGCGAAAAGGCTGACAACTGTAAGCTCTTCTGAGTCGCTCTCCTCTTCGCCAGGAACATAGCCATAGTCCCCGATTCGAGCCTGATAATCCTGCTCCTGCTCTGCAGGGATTTGATTATCCCTCCAGTCAAGATCACCGATCTCAGATTCGAAATCTTCCCGCATCATGGGTGCCAGTTTTCTGGAACCCAATGCTGCAGCCTTGTGGCATCCGATAGGTGTCACTGCCAGATTTCGTCCATCTTGTTTGCGGATACAGGCCCCGTCACATTTTTGACAGAGCGAGTGATTCCTGATCCGCTCACTATTCCAAAAATCATATGCTCCCATTCGCTGAGAACCGTAGATTTTGGATAGAGGACAGCCACCGTTCAGGATATGCGGCAAGAGCTGCTCTTCAGCCGGATTAATGGTTATAAAGCCAAACCCGTTTGATGATGCAAAAGTTTTCAGCGCTTTTAGGGTGCCGAAGAACTTTCCACCGAGTGTTTCCCGCGCAGATATTTTGAAAAAAAGCGTTCCCTGTGTTACCACAAGCAACTCTTTCTTCACAAGCTGCTCTACAAGCTCGCTACCCTATCCACTACTTTAGTACTAACTAAGATTAGTAATTGTGGGGATATTGAACTTGATTGCGTTATCACTTCTCCTTGCGATATCATCACCTGTTTCGATGATAGTCTCCGCAAGTAATCCTTTTCCAGCTATACCTGCCTTATTTCTAAGGTCAACTAACACATTACTCTCTATTTTCGACATTTACTTAGACCTCCTTTGTTTTTTCATCTATGCAGACCGGAAAGGTGCAAGCACCATGCGGTTAGACAGAGATGAAATATTGAACGAACGATTGTATTTTCTTCAAGAATTAAGTACTTTTCCTCTTAATTTAAAATAGAAAATAAGCAATAGCCTGCGAGGAGGTTCCCCGCAGGATTGGTCTAAGTAAATGTGTACTTTCGCAACACATTTCGCAGGTTGTTCAGGCCTGCAATCTTGGTATGTTGTTTGTATAATTTAAAAGTTACGCTCTCATGACTATGATTTTAAATGATATAACTTGGGATAAGAGCCTATCCGCCCACAGGCACACGGCATAATCTCAACTATTAAAATATTTGATAAAAGGTATTAGGGGGTTCTGTTACCTCTTCGGTGGATTGAATAGGTTGTAACCTTTCGGTGGATGAGCGACTTTAGCTGCAAAGCTCACGAGCGAAGTGATTTATATACAAAGACATTGTAGTTTGCTTCAACAAATATGAAACTCGAATTAATCAAAGCTGAAGATATTATAAAGTCAAAAGATATCCATCCCGAAACAGTAAAAGAATTTGCAGAGAAATTAAAACGGAAATATTATAAAGTTGCTATAACTAATAATAGTCTTCCTATAATCAATGGAATTAGACCAACACGTGATACCAGTATATATCGCCCAGATATTATAGCCTCTGATAAATCTGGGAACATTGAACAAATCTGGGAAATAGAATCTCACGATGGTGGAAAATCAATGGTTGGGGCAATATTTCTCGCAGATGCTTGTATTTCTAAGCATATAGAGGATGGAATTCAAGATAGTAATATCAAACCAGATCTTATTTTTGTGATATTAGGTGCAAAGTACAATGCAATGAAAAGAATAGAAGCTATCCAACCATACCTAAAAACAATAACTCATATTAATTGTAAAATTTATACAAAAAATGAGGCGTATAAAGGTATATAATAACGATATAGGTGGTTACCAATTCATAAGTTCGCCATTTAAATTTAACTATTTTTCATGCCAGCAGTAAACCAGTGTAATAGTTACACTATGTGGTAAAAACAACAATTTTTAGTGTTCAATCCCCCCATTATTATTTTAGCAAGAAAACAACAGGGGGAGTGAACATTGGAATTTGATGTAGATAAACATGTAAAAACCTATTGGAACAAGTTCAAATTCATCGGTTTGACCGACACAGATGAAGAAAAGTTTATAGATGCGACAAGAGAGCATAGTGTTCGTGCATCAAAGTTTTTAGAGGGGCTCAACCTTGACCCTATAATGCCCGAACTAAACAAGCATTACTCGGTTCCCGAAGGTAAAGAGGATTATTCGAGAAGGGCTATGTTCAAGACAATGATCTGGAGGAAAAATAAGAAAATCAAGTACTACACGAGAACTGAAAATTATCTTAACAATCATCCTGATGAGGCCATAGAGCTTGGTTTTAATATTGATATGAATGGAGATGCTTTAGTTCCCGACCA
>OBLY010000101.1_pt1 | contig 12189 bp, 11 predicted proteins | sample 1539041 | NCBI WGS metagenome assembly OBLY01 (sample SAMEA2690973, study PRJEB22502) | sediment metagenome | biome: Billabong; feature: Tropical; material: Sediment | place: Australia | collected 2013-05-14 | depth 1 m
AAAATTTCAGCTCCCGCCATGGCCGCGCCGTTGGCGATGCCCAACCAGCCCGCAGGCTGCTCATTCCAGACGTGCAGCGCCAGGGCGTAATCAACCTTGGGTTCTTCGAGCACGCCTTGCTCGAGCATCTTTTCCGCCCCGCCCAAGCCTTCTTCAGCCGGTTGGAAAATGAATTTCACGGTTCCAGCCAATGCCACTCGATGGTCGTTGAGGATTCTTGCCACCGTCAATAGAATAGCTGTGTGAGCGTCGTGCCCGCAGGCGTGCATCACGCCGGGATTCTGCGATGCATACGGCGCACCGGTTTCTTCCAGGATGGGCAGGGCATCCATATCCGCCCGGACGAGGACCACCGGACCCGGGGTGCCTCCTTCCATCAACGCAACCACACCTGTCCCGCCGACGCCGGTATGGACTTCCAGGCCCAGGGTATTCAATTCTTGGGCCACGATCCCGGCCGTGCGGACCTCCTGGAAGGCCAGCTCCGGGTGGATGTGAAAATCGCGCCGATGAGAACGTGTATACTCGGTTAAATTTTCGGCTTCTTGAAGGAAATCAATCGTGGAATCGGATGACATGGAATTTCTCTTCGTAAAAGGTTTCGGTTTCGGTGCTGCGTTCCGCTTTGCGCGAGCGCATCCTCTCTTCAAATTCTGCTGGATCGCCGATTTGGGAGACGTGCTTCTTCAGAGCTTCAACCTTGATATTCCAGGTGTCGGTAACATCGAGGATCACATTGGGGCTGTCCGTCAGTGAGATCCACAATTCCCGCGGCGAGAATGGTTCCAGGCCCTCATCCCTCAACAGCTCCGGAAAGAAGAAGGGATTTCCGGCAGCCGGAAAAACCGCGTCGAGGACAATTTGACCGGCGTAGCGATGGTCGGGATGGTTGATGCGCCGGTCGCCCGAGAACATATGGGCCGGATCGCACGTCATAAGGATATCCGGCCTGACTTGCCGGATCGCCCGGACGACCTCCCGGCGGAGTTCGACGCTTGGCACCAGATACCCATCTTCCCTGTCCAGGAATTGGACCGATTTGGCACCGATGACCGCTGCGGCGGCTTTTTGTTCATCATGGCGGGCACGGCAGATTTGCTCGGCGCTGGCGGTGGGATCGCTGAACCCTTTATCCCCGCAGGTAAAAAGAAGGTAATGGATCTCGTGTCCTTGTCTGGCCCAGTGTGCCAGCGTAGCCCCACAAAAAAATTCCGGGTCATCCGGATGAGCCAGGATGACCAGGATTTTTTGAGGCGTTTTCCATTCCCCAGGGTGCTCATCCATACGCGCGGCTTTTTATCCTTGGTTTTCCTTATGGTCACAATCTACGCACGGTGCAGCGGATTTCCGCCGGAGAGCTTCCAACTCGTCCCACGGCTCGATCTCTTCGCGGGTAAATTCCCGGACCATCCCCTCGGGCATTTCCACTTTCACGGTCATGAGTAGAGGCATGACTTCGACTACTTTTCCTTCGCCCATGGGTGTCACCACATGCTTGTTTTTCTTGGGCAGTTCCTTGCGGGCAGCCGCATACTGCTCATATTCATAGACCAGGCAGCAGCGCAAGCGTCCGCACATGCCGGTGATCTCCTGCGGTGTCAGAGAGATGCCCTGTTCCTTGGCCATCTTGATGGAAATGGGGCTGAATTCCGTCAGGAACTTGGAACAGCAGCGGGTTTCCAGTCCGCAGGCGCCCATGCCTCCCAGCATTTTAGCCACATCCCGAGGACCGATCTGGCGCATCTCCACCTGGGAGGATTGATACTGCCGCTGCATATCATGCCGGAGCGACTTTAAATCCGCTTTTTCCTCGGATTCCGAGCTGAACATCAGGGAGAGGCGCGTGCCGTCAAAAGAGAATTCTGCCGCCAGGATTTTGATGCCATGGAGCTTTAATTGGGAGACGCGTTCCCGGCAGGCGATCATCGCTTCCAATTCCTTTTGCGCCCAGGTGCGACGGAGGACCAGGTCACGGGCTGTAGCCAGCCGTTCGATGGGTTTCCAACCTTCCGATGGGGCGATTGGATTCTCGATCAACTGGACCACTTCTCCCAATTGTTTCCCGCGGGAGGTTTCCACAATGACGCGATCACCCGGCTTGATCCCCGGGGTGGAAGTGGCATCAAAATGATAAGTTTTCCCAATCTGAGCAAAACGAACACCAACGATAAGGGGTTGCATGGGCGTGATTATAGCAGAGTTCTGAGGCCCCACCTCCGCTTAACAGTCTCGTTAATTGGAGTCTGGCTTTGGCAGTTTAAATTGGAATTGTGGATAAATAATATCCTAATTAATCGGAATTAGTGATACAATACGCGCAATTGTTGCATTTGATATTTAAAAACTGCATCATTGGATGGCATAGGTTGGCGAAGGAAGGATATGAAGAGAGACACTGCCTGTGTTGATGCGATACCCATGGCCGGTGGGCTGTTGGAGGAATTAACCCTGGTTCGAAATGGCTCGCCGGTGACCCGCAATCCTCTGATTGATTTTTCCAGATCCATCGAACGGCCTCCGCAATCTGCTTTCTTTATAATAAAATTTTCATGGGGAAATATCTTGGGGACTACCAGTAACCGCGGATCCAGCTTAAGCCAGAGATCAGGTGATATGCCTGTCGATCCGTTCCCTTGATCCACATTTTAAACAACCCAGCTTTACCGCCACTCTCATCAAAACCAATCCCTTTTTTACGAAGGAGGTGATGTATCCGTTCCAGTAGACCATCCTGAATCCAGCGATTTTGAATAGGTACCTTTACACATATAACAAGATTGGAGGATTTTAATGAGTAAGCTATTCAAACAATTGGGGGTGTTCTTTGTGATTGCCTTACTGGTTGCCGCCTGCACCCCTGCAGCTACCCAGGCGCCAACTTCCGCACCCAACAACCCACCAACGGCCACCATGGCTCCGGTCGCCACCACGCCGCCTGCAAGCACTCAGGCAGCGACCTCCGCCAGCACTCAGGCGGCCACTGCTCCAGCCGCAGGCGGGAATATCGACTGCAAAGGCGCGAAATCCGGCGACACGATCTCGGTCGTTTATGAATGGTCAGGGAATGAGCAGAACCAATTCAACGCGGTCGTTAAACCGCTGCTGGATGCTTGCGGGATCAAGATCAACGCCCAGACAACCCGTGACCCGGCTGTTCTGGATACGCTGGTCAAGAGTACGCCTCCTGATGTCTTCTTTTGGCCGGATCTTTCGCCTCTCAAGCTCTATTCCGATAAACTGCAGGCTTTGGATTCAGTCGGTGCGGATAAGACGAGCTACGCTGATTTCTGGGTCACCATGGGCACCGCCAACAGCAAATGGCTCGCCATTCCAGCCAAAGCCGACGTGAAATCCATCATCTGGTACAGCCCGGCGCGCTTTACGGCCTTGGGATATACCGTCCCAAAGACATTCGACGACTTGAAAACCCTCGTCGATAAGATGGCTTCCGATGGGAACATTCCCTGGAGCACGGGCCTCAACAACGGCGGTGCGGCCGATGGCTGGCCGGGCACCGATTTCATCCAGGACATTCTACTGGCGACCAAAGGACCTGATTATGTGAATGGGATCATCGCCGGCACCACTGCTTATAATGATCAAGGCGTGGTCGATGCCTACACCCTTTACCAGAAATGGGCATCGGATCCAAAATACTCCGTTGGTGGCGGCAAAGGTTCGGTCAATACGCCTTTCCTGAATGCCATCTACGCGCCTTTTGCCAATCCTCCTCAAGGGATGATGGTCAAGCAGTCTGGCTTTGCCGGCGGAGAAATTGTGAAGCAGTTCCCCGCGCTGAAATATGGCACTGATTTTGACTTCTTCCAATTCCCCGGTGTGCAGGGACTGCAAGGCGGCGGTGATTTCATGATGGCCTTCAGCAATAAGCCGGCGGCCATGGCGCTCGTGGCCTATATCACCAGCGCAACCGGCGGTCAGAACTGGGCTGCCGCAGGATTCGGGCTCAGCCCCAATAAGGGCGCGGCTGGCAAGTACAGCGACCCGCAGCTCGCCAAGCTGGGCGATATGTTGAACAACGCCAAAGGCTTCACCTTTGATGTAGGTGATGCGTTGGGCGCTCCATTCAATGATGCTGAGTTCAAAGGCGTGGTGAGCATCGTCCAGGGCGGCAACATCAAGACGACCTTGGACGGCATTGCCGCGGCTCAGAAGCAATCCGTGAAGAAATAAGCCGTTTTTCGATTGAGCAGGGATGCAGGTTCCATCGCATCCCTGCTCTTTTCAAATTCATTTTAGGACCTCGAAGATCGCCGAAGGAGGAGGCATGATTCCGAAAATCTTAAAACAAGGACGGATCGCCCCCTGGTTGTATTTGACGCCGGCTCTTTTATTTATTCTCATATTTATCATTTATCCAACTATCGCCACCATCCGCTTGAGCTTCCTGGATGCCCGCAGTGTGAATTCCGCTGCTACTTCCTGTGTCTCAGGGCTGCCTTGCTGGGGAGTATTCGAAAATTATCGCTATGCCTTAACCGATCCGGTGATGGTGAACGCCTTGCGGAATAACGCCCTCTGGCTTCTGGTCATGGTGCCGGTGACGATCGTCGGCGGGCTCCTCTTTGCCGTCCTCGCAGATCAGGTCAAGTATGAGAGCGTGGCGAAGTCCATTATTTTCATGCCCATGGCCATTTCTTTTATCGGCGCCGGGGTGATCTGGCGGTTCGTCTATGATTATCAAGGCGGGCAGGGCGCTCAGATCGGCCTTCTGAATGGCATCATCGTGGGACTGGGAGGCCATCCGGTCACCTGGCTCAGTGATCCCAACATCAATAATTTCATGCTTATGCTCGTGGGCGTGTGGTTGTGGGCCGGATTCTGCATGACCATCCTTTCTGCCGCCATTAAAGGCGTCGATGTGGAGATTCTGGAGGCCGCCCGCGTGGATGGCGCGAATGAATGGAGGGTGTTTTTCTCCATCATGCTGCCGACCATTGCCCCCACCGTCATCGTCGTGACCACGACCATGGCGATCATCGTTCTGAAGATTTTCGATATCGTCTTTGTGATGACTGGTGGGAACTATGGGACCGAGGTCATCGCCAACCGCATGTTCAAACTGATCGTGACGAATGCAGGCCAATCCACCGCCATCGCGGTCATTTTGATCATTCTTACCATCCCGATCCTGATCTTCAATATCCGGCGGTTCCGCCAGCAGGAGGCAGAGCGATGACCCCGTTCAGTGGATTTCGTCGATTCATTGGCCGGTTGCCGATCCATTTGGCTCTGGTCATTATGTGCGCCTTGTGGGTCATCCCGACCCTGGGATTGTTCGCCACTTCCTTCCGCAGCCGGGAAGCCGTGAGGACCACCGGTTGGTGGACTATATTTTCTCCCCCGGCGCATGTGGGCCAGCCGGAATATACGACCTACTGTGCCTCTTGTCATGGAGCCGATGGGAAAAAGATTGCCAAAGCCGATCTATCCGACCCCAAAGTGATCGACCAGTTTTCCAGTTCGGCTACCCTCTTCTTGATGCTAAAGAAGCCGATCAATGGAAAACCTCACGTACAATCACCGGCCTTGCCGGCTCAACCCAAACAAGCCCTGGATGTGCTCTCCTCCATCCAGACCTATTTGGGTTCGCTTTCCAAGCAGAATAAGACCGCCAATCTGACCACCAGCAATTATGTGGATGCGCTGGTGGGATATAAAGGCACTGCCACGTATCAATATGATTGCGCTAATAATGTCTCCACGGTGAAAGTTCAGTTCAATTGCAACGCCAGCGACATCTTGAATCAGGCTGGCATGGGGATTGCCTTCCTCAACACTTTGGCCGTTGCCATCCCGGCCACGCTCCTGCCAATCGTCCTGGCGGCCCTGGCAGCTTATGCCTTCGCCTGGATGGACTTCCGCGGCCGCCAGTGGATCTTTGCGATGTTGATCGGGCTGCAGATCGTACCGCTGCAACTGGCCCTCGTGCCGATCGCCCAGCTCTATGTGAAGCTGCATATGGAAAGTACCTTCCTGGGCATCTGGCTCTTCCATACAGGCTTTGGATTGCCATATGCCATTTACTTGATGCGCAACTTCATCGGCTCTCTCCCAAAGGACATCTTCGAGTCAGCTTACCTGGATGGGGCCAACCATTGGAAGGCATTCACCAATTTGGTGATTCCCCTCTCCACCCCTGCCATCGCTTCGTTGGGCATTTTCCAGTTCCTGTGGGTCTGGAATGACTTCCTCATCGCCAAGATATTCTTGACCGCTCATCCGGTCCTGACCGTGCAGATTACGAATCTGATCGATCCCCGCGGCAGCAACTGGAATATTCTCACCGGCGCGGCTTTCTTGTCCTTCATCATCCCGATGATCGTCTTCTTCGCATTCCAGAAATACTTCGCGAGAGGTTTGCTGGCTGGGTCGGTGAAGGGTTAAAATTCCAGGCAGAATGCCCGCTCAATCCTGGTATCAAAATTCCGTCTATTACGAGGTCTACGTCCGCGCCTTTTCGGATAGCAACGGCGACGGCAAGGGTGATTTACGCGGCTTATGCCAAAAGCTCGGCTACTTGAAAGACTTGGGGGTCGATTGCCTGTGGCTGCTGCCCATTTACCCTTCGCCACTAAAAGATGATGGCTATGATATCGCCAACTTTTACGATATCCATCCCGATTTTGGCACTTTGGAAGATTTTAAATCGCTCTTGCAGATCGCTCATGCCATAGGCCTGCGGATCATCATGGACCTGGTGTTGAACCACACCTCCGACCAGCATCCCTGGTTCCAGGCCGGGCGGGCTGACCGGGCTTCCCCTTATCATGATTATTACGTCTGGAGCGATACTGGCAAGGAATATTCCCACGCTCGCATCATTTTCCTGGATACCGAAAAATCCAATTGGACCTGGGACGAAGCAGCCGGGCAGTATTTCTGGCACCGCTTTTACTCATCCCAACCGGATCTGAATTATGATAACCCCGCCGTGCGGGCCGAGGTCATGAGGATCATGCGCTTCTGGCTCGACCTGGGCGTGGATGGGTTTCGGGCCGATGCGGTTCCCTACCTTTTCGAACGGGAAGGGACGAATTGCGAAAACCTGCCGGAAACTCACGCTTATCTCAAGGAGTTGCGCCATTTCATCGATACTCATTATCCAGGCCGGGTGCTGTTGTGTGAGGCCAATCAATGGCCCAGGGATGTGCGCGCCTATTTTGGGGATGGAGATGAATTCCAACTGGCCTTTAATTTTCCCTTGATGCCCCGGATTTACATGGCGCTGCGGCAGGGCGACTCCGAGCCGATCCGCTGGGTGGTGGATCAAATTCCCACCATTCCGCCGGGCTGCCAGTGGTGCACCTTCCTGCGCAACCACGACGAGCTCACCCTGGAGATGGTGACTCCGGAGGAGCGGGAATGGATGTGGCGGGAATATGCCCCCGACCACAGGATGCGCTTGAACCTGGGCATCCGCCGGCGGTTGGCGCCCTTGTTGGACAACGATGTTCGCAAGATCAAGCTGGCCAACGCGCTCATCTTTTCCCTGCCAGGCACTCCAATCATTTATTATGGGGATGAAATCGGGATGGGGGACAACATCGACCTGCCTGACCGGAACGGCGTCCGTACGCCCATGCAATGGGATGCCGGCCCGTTGGCAGGGTTCACTTCCACAGAGAAATCCTATTCACCAATCATCCAAAAGACGCCATATTCCCCGGCAGAGGTCAATGTGGAGGCGCAGAGGCGGAATCCCGTCTCCCTTTGGAACGCTCTGCATAAAATGATCGAGATTCGGAAGAGCCGGGCCGCATTTGCGGGGAGTGGTTTATCCTGGGTGGAGACCCACTCTAAATCCGTGCTGGCGTTTGGACGGCAGGGGGGGAAGGATTCGCTCTTATGCGTCCATAACCTGAGCGATCTGGCGCAAGAAGTGCATCTACCCGCAGAGACAGCCGCGCCGCAGATGACCGATCTTTTCAGCGGGAATGTTTTTCCCATCAAGGATGGGTGGTTGAATGCGACTCTGGGGGGATATGAATTCCTGTGGTTATCCGCGTAGAGTGAATTGGCAATTTGCTCTATATTAAACTGGCGATGGATTCGTGCAATCCCATCGCCAGTTAATTATTTCATGCAATTAGTGAAGAACTATTTTCATTCCACCTTGATCGTCGGAGCGGCTTTCTGGGTCATCGCCTCCACGCTGATACGGGCAGCCACCTGGCAGGCAATTTCTTTAAGTGCTTTCGCCGCCAGCGAATCCGGCCTGGCGGCAACGACGGGTTCACCGCTGTCACCGCCCACACGGACGACCGCTTCCATCGGCACCGCGCCAAGGAAGGGCACTTTGGCCATCCGGGCTAGATCCTCGCCTCCGCCGGAGCCGAAGAACTCGCCGCGCATGTTCTCGATCACCCCCAGGATCGGCACCTCCAGCGTGCGGAACATTTCCAGGCCGCGGGCGGCATCCTCCAGCGAGACCGTCTGCGGCAGCGTGACGATGACCACGCCGGAAAGCGGCAGGATCTGTGCCAGCGAGAGGGAGGCGTCACCCGTGCCTGGCGGCAGGTCCACCAGCAGGTAATCCAACTCGCCCCACTCGACATCGGCCAGGAACTGCCGGATGGCCGAGTTGAGCATCGGCCCTCGCCAGATGAGTGGCTGCCCCGGTTTCACCAGGAAGCCCATCGACATCAGCTTCACCCCGTAGGCATCCGCCGGGATAAGTTTGTTGTTCTTCGTGCCGGGGATGTCGTGGATGCCCATCATGGTGGGGATGTTGGGGCCGTAAATATCGGCGTCCATCAGGCCCACCCGCGCGCCGGTCTCTGCCAGCGCGACCGCCAGGTTGGCGCTAACTGTGCTTTTCCCCACGCCGCCTTTTCCGGAGGCGATGGCAATGGCGTTCTTGATGGGCAGGTTCAAAAGTCCGCGGCTGCGGCCGTCGTTTGGCACCCGCGCGTCCATCTTGATCTTGACTTCCTTGACGCCGGGGATGGCTTGCACCGCTTCACTGGCCTGTTTTTCGATGCTGCCTTTGAGCGGGCAGGCCGGCGTGGTCAGGCGGATCGTGAACAGGACGGTGTCTTTCTTGATTTCCAGGTCCTGGATCATGTCGAGCGCGACCAGGTCGCGGTGCAGTTCGGGTTCCTGGACACGGCTGAGCGCGGCCAGGATCGATTCTTTCGTGATTGGATTTGCCATGCTTTCCTTTTTCATCTTGTTCGGTCCATTTGCGATTACTCGTCCAGCCCTTTTTTCTCCATGTAGCGTTCGACCTCATCTTTGGCCGCCTGGAACAATTTCACCAAGTCGCTATCGGAGCCTTTATAGCGCTTGAGGGACTGGCGGGCGCAGATGATGCAGCCGTTAAGGGCGCGGAAGGAATCGGAATTGCAGGTGGCGCAGGAACTCATCCGTGCCATGATGAGGATGAAAGCGGTCTGGTCCACGCTTTCGGGTCCGGCGGTTTCGACCGCAGCAACCAATTTCCTCCACACGCGGCTGCGGTCTTCTGCCAGCGAGTGGATGGCGCGAGGCGGAAAGATCAGGTCGGTATCGGGATTGTACATGGGCTACTCTGCTTTCGCGGCGGTTCGGGCCGCTTCTTTGGCCGCCCGCGCCTCTTTCTCTTTGGCTGCGTTTACCGGGCGGATGGATTCGTAGTACTTTGCCGGTCTAGATAATTTTTCCTTATCCAGAATATTCCGCCCAAAGGAAGACAGCTCATAGTCATGGTCCATTTTGATGGCATCGAACGGGCAGTACTCGGCGCACAGCCCGCAGTTCATGCAGATATCCGCGTCGATATAAAACTCCGCCGGATCGGGAACGGGTCGCCCCGTGGCGGGATCGGTGGCCCGCACGATCCAGATGCACTGCGGCGGGCAGACCTTGGGACAGATCCCGCAGGAAGTGCAGCGCAGGTTCTTTTCACCATTCGGCCCTTCGTCATACACCAGGAAGGGGATGACCCGGAACTCTTCCGGCACGGGCAGCTTTTCCTCCGGATACTGAACTGTAAAAATACCGCGGGCATCCTTGCTGCTGCGGTGCTCGATCCCCTCGGGCGTCCGGTAGCGCCGTCCCAGCCAGGCGATATCGTCCAGGTACGTCTCAAAAAACCGTTTGAGACTGACACCCAGCCCTTTCAAAATCCCTTTGCCGTACATTTCAGACATAATAGTTCTCCTGCATCAGGTCTTCCAGTGTCACCTGGCAGGTGGCACGGGAACACTTGACACGTATTTATCGATCCACTTCACCTAACACAATATCCACGGAACCGAGCACACCCATAAGGTCGGCGATCTTCTGACCCAGGCACATGGGACCAAATGCCGTCAGGTTGATAAACGATGGCGCCCGCACGTGGTATCGCCAGGGATTGGGTTTGCCGTTCGAAATGACATAGAAGCCCAGTTCGCCTTTGGGCCCTTCCACGCGGCCGTAGGCTTCGCCTGCCGGCACGCGCACCTGGTAGGCCAATTTCTGCGACATGATCGGCCCTTCGGGGATTTGCTTGACCGCCTGCTGGACGATGCGGATGCACTGGCGGATCTCGTCGAACCGCACCATCATCCGGTCGTAGATATCCCCGTTGGGACGTGTGCAGACATCGAACTCGAAGCGGTCATAGATCGAATACGGGTCCGCCCGGCGGATGTCGTAGGGAATCCCGGAGGCGCGCAGCATCGGGCCGGAAACCGAATATCTTATCGCATCCTCGCCGGTCAGCACGCCTTGCCCGACCCCGCGCGAACGAATGACCTCGTTCTCACTTAGGAACCTGTCCAGCTCATCGATCTTGCGGGGCAGGCGCTCAAAGAACAGTTCCTTGATCTTCTGGAGCGTGCCTTCCGGCAAATCCCGCGCCACGCCGCCAAAGCGGAAATAATTGCACATCATCCTGGAGCCCGAGACCGCCTCGAAAATATCCAGGATCAGTTCCCGTTCCAGCGCATAGAGCATGGGGGTGAAGAAAGCCCCCAGGTCGTTCAGCAGGGTGCCGATGAGGAACAGGTGGTTGGAGATGCGAGTCATCTCCGCCATCATCACCCGGATGTAATCGGCTCGTTCGGCCACCTTGAGATTCATCAGTTTTTCGATAGCCAGCGCATAGCCAAAATTATTGCTCATGGAGGCCAAATAGTCCAGCCGGTCGGTGTAGGGCATGTTCATGATGAACGTGTTGCGCTCGCCGATCTTCTCGTGGTTCCGGTGCAGGTAGCCCATCACCGGCTTGAGGTTGGTGATGACCTCGCCGTCCAGCATCACCGCCACCCGGAAAACCCCGTGGGTGGAGGGGTGCTGCGGTCCCAGGTTGACGATGATGTGATCGGTATCCAGGCCGATCTCATCTTTCTGATACGTCCGCAGCGCTTGGTAGAGGGCCGTCTCTGAATCAAAGGTCTGGTTCTCTGGATTGAAGTTCGCCGGGTAAGCGATGTTATCCTGGTATTTATTCCTGGATTCAGCCTTCACGTGCTTTCCGTCAGGCCAGCGGCTTTTAAAAGGCTTGGCGTCTTCCTCGAAGTAAGGCTCGTGCCAATCCTTGCGCATGGGATGGCCCTCGAAGCCTTCCCACATCAGGATTCGCCGCAAGTCGGGATGCCCGCTGAACTTGATCCCGTACAGGTCCCAGATTTCGCGCTCCTGGAACTCCGCACCGGGATAAATGGGCACAATGGAAGGCAGCTCGATGGGATCCTGGCGGGGCACCTGCACCTTGAGCATGACCCCCGGTCCGCCCAGGGTCTTATAGACCTGGTAGACCACCTCCATCTTCCCTTCCGGCAGGTAGTCCACGCCGGTGACGGAGGAAAGGTAGTCATATCCCAGTTCATCCCGCAGGGCTTGAGCCACTTGGAGCAAATGAGCCGGTCCGACCATCCAGCCGGAATAACCCGGTCGGCCGTCTGCGGTCAGCAGGCCCGGCAGCCGGTCGGCTAGCGTTTTTTCTTGTTCAGGGGCAGGCGTGGCCATGGCTATTCCTGGCCTTTGCCGTCGTTCTTGATCAGGTCGATCTTGCGCGGGTCGATCAGGTCGGGTCCCAGCATGGGGATGGGAACTTCCACCCGGTCGGAACCTTTTTGGTACCAGCGGGCGCTCTTGATGGATTCGCCCCGGATCTTTTCCTGAACTTTCATCAGGCCGTTAAGTAATGCTTGCGGGGTGGGCGGGCAGCCCGGAACATACACATCCACGGGGATGAACTTG
>OBLY010000102.1_pt1 | contig 12167 bp, 22 predicted proteins | sample 1539041 | NCBI WGS metagenome assembly OBLY01 (sample SAMEA2690973, study PRJEB22502) | sediment metagenome | biome: Billabong; feature: Tropical; material: Sediment | place: Australia | collected 2013-05-14 | depth 1 m
TGCCAACATGGTTTCGACCGTGGACGGCAAGAAGGCTGAGGACCGCGCGGCTGCGGACGCTGCGAAGAAGCTCGCTGCGGATATCGAGTTTGACCTCCTCCGGGGCAAGAGCGACTTCCAGAACGCGGGCGTCTACGATTCCAACCCGATGACCATCCCGGGCCTTGCTAACATCATGGGCTTCGAGGCGCAGGTTCGTCAGTCGGACTCGCAGCGTAATGCTCACGACCAGATGTTCGGTGAATTCGGCTCGGACGAGTCGATCACGATCGCTGGCGGTGGGACGTTGAAGCAGGACATGATCGAGGACGCCTCCGTGCGCTCCGCGATGAATTTCGGCAGCGCGGACAAGCTCCTCGTTGACCCGATTGTCCTCTCGGCGTACAACAAGCTGACCTACAAGGACAAGGAGCGCATTATCCTTGCTGGGTCTCCGCAGGATGCGAGCGGCGCCGACTTCCGGCGTCAATGGGTTAGCGGCGGTACTGTCCAGATCGAGGCTTCGCGCTTCCTCTCGGGCAAGACCCGTCCGACCCAGGCTCGCGCGAGCGGCCCGACTCAGCCGACCGTGGTTCCCGCGGCCGACGTTGGTGCGGGCACGGGCTTCGGTGCCGGTGATTCGTACTCGTACTACATCACCGCTTGCAACGAGGTTGGTGAGTCTCCGCGTTCCGCGGTGGTCACCCAGGCTATCGTTGGCGCTGGCGACGGCGCTGCCCTAACCTGCACGCTCGGTGGTACCGTCCGGTACTACAACGTGTATCGTGGCGCGAATGGCGTGACGGACCCGCTGAAGTTTAAGTTCATCGGCCGCGTTGCGTACAATCCGGCTGGCACGGTGTTCTATGACCTTGGCAACAAGGCCCCTGGCTTCGTGACCGGTATCCTCTTGCAGGGTGATACGGCTGAGTTGAAGGAGCTTAGCCCGTACTCTCGGTTGAAGCTCGCGGTTGTGGACTTGTCGGTGCCTGAGGCGCACTTCCGGTTCCTCACCCTCGCGGTTACCCATCCGCGTAAGAATTGCTTGATCGATAACTTGACCAAGTAATTCGGTCCAAAAGATTGGAAGGACGAGCCCTGGGGGAAACCCCGGGGCTTTTCTTTTGTCATAAGCAGGCTCGCGCTATACACCGGGCATGACGGTTCCTGAGTTTTTGGACAAACTGCGCGGCGCGTACATTAAGCCGTATACCATTCCTCCCGATCAAGACGAGAAGGACGAGGAGGGGTACAGCGTGTTTGCCATGAAGTCTACCGGCATGGCGCACAAGCTTCAGCATGAACACCTTTTGGTGTTCCTGAAGAATCGAGGGATCCCCGCTCCTGAGCTAGTGAAGCTCGCTCAGGCTCTCCCGCGAGGGGTTGTGGTTGCAGGTGGGTATGTCCGCGCCCAACTGTTTGGAACGCGCGATTTCTCGGACATTGACCTTTTCTGTCTGAACGAGCTTGCGTTTCGAGAGATGGTCCGAATGATCTTGCAGCCCGGTCCTAATCCGTGGGTGTGGGATGGGTACAGCCTCTCCGAAGAACAGATGGTGAAGCTCCTTGAGAAGCCCGAGACACTTCGCTATCTCCGCTTCGAGCACGCCACTCGCCCTTCGATCCAGTTGATCAAGAGTCATTGGTTTGGGGCAGCGCAGACGGTCCTCGACATGTTTGATATCACCGCATGTCAATTCGCCTGCGATAGCACTTACCTCTACTACAACCCCCAAGGCTTCTTCGATGCCGCCATGAAGCGGATCGTCTTCTGGCGTTACGAGACGGTGGCCGCGATTGACTATCGAATCGCCAAGTACGAAGAAAAGGGGTTCCGAATCTCGGCTGAGCAGTTGAAGGCGGTAGAGGACTACCAAGAATCGCGGCGGGAAGAGAAGCGTTCCTTGAAGGAAATGGCGAGTCAATATCTTGGTACCGGCACCGCCAAACTCTCTGTCGATGGGATCGATTGGACCCCGATGCGGGTCAACGGTGATTTCCATATTGACATGAACGGCAACCATACCACGCGATTTGAGCAGATGAATCGAGAGATCGAACAGGCCCGTATCGGGGAACGCAACGCTGCGGTCTTTGCCCATCAAGCTCCTCCTACCCCGCCTGCGAACGATCTTCAGGCGCAACTTCGCAATCTTGTTGCTGCGCTGGATGCTCCTCGCTGGCAGACACCGACACTTGACATTCCACATTGGCGGATGGCTGTCACCCCTCCGACGCCACAGCCGATTCTACCCGACATTCTACCTACCTAGGAGAACACAATGAGTGATACCCCGACAGCCCCTCCGCAGCGTAACATTCTTGCGGAGGCAGACAAGACAATCAATAGCGCTCGTCCAGACAAGTACGGTACGGTGGATGAGAGCTTCGGCAAGATCGCTGCGGTTTGCAACCAGATCTTCTCGAAGACGGAGCTTAGCAGCCCGATGACGGCCCAGAAGGTCGCCAAGGTGCTGATCGCGATGAAGCTCGTTCGCGATAGCTACAGCCCCGGCAATCCTGACCATGTGCTCGATGCGTGTGGTTACATTGGGCTTCTGGATCAGCTTCGGCAGATTCAGGGGTCTGATACCGCCGTGCCGTTCTAATCATTGCAGTACATAAAGGAGAATACACAATGGTGAATCCGTTTAAGTGGATCTGGAATTGGATGAATGGCGAGGAGCAGAAGGCCAAGAAGGAGGTCGAGGTGGTCGTCACCGAGGTCGAGAAGGTCGCTGACAAGGTGGAGACTGCGGTCAAGGGCGAGGTGTTGAGCGTTGAGAAGAAGATCGAGGACGATCTTCCCACCATCGTCTCTACCTTCAGCACGACTCTCGCTCGCATCGAGGCGCGTATCGCTCAGCTAGTGCAGACTGCTGCGGCTGAGGAGGCTGCCATTGCGGCGGCTCTCGCTCGCAAGGCTGCGGCTGAGGCTGAGATCGCCGCGGCGCAACAGACTCGCACCGCGGTTGCTGCCCTCGTGCCGCCCCCGCCCGCTCCTCCGATTCCTACCACCCCTGCGACCCCCGTCGCTCAGTAATGCACTAGTAGGCGGTACGAGCGCCGAATGTAGTGCAGGCCCCGGTCAAAGCCGGGGCTTTTTCTTTGGCGTTATTAAGTAGTTAGGAGTGAAACACATGCAGCTAGGTTGTAGAGAAGTTGGTGATGACGACATTGACGATCTTGAGCAATACGCCACCGAGTTTGAATCAATGGTTCGATCTATTCCTGTTCCCGTTGGGATTCGCGTGAATCCGGTTAGGGTGGACAGCGGAGTGAAGGTTGGCCCGGCCATTCTGTACGGTCGCATCCCCCAGGCACAGTACGATGCGTGGGTTCTTCGTCGCGAGCGCAATCATCGTCGGGTGAAGCGCCACAAAAACGCTGGTTCCCCGATTAGGCGTCTCGCCTTTGGTGATTCGGCCGAGAGCGTCCGCAATGCACCCAAGGGCGTAGACGAGCTTCGAGCCCGCGTCATTCGGCAGATCGCTGCCCAGGACGCAGAGAATCGACGCCGCGAGAAGGAGTCGGAGGCCAAGAAGGCTCAGGACACCGAGACTGCTATGAAGCTGGACGAGATTCAGAATTCCCTTCTGAAGCTCATGGACGAGATCAATAGCATCCGAAAGGGGTTGAGCGTCTAATGTTTGACCAAATCAAGGCTGAGTTGTGCAGTTGGTGGGGCGGGGATCGCGACGCCGCGAATGCCGCTTGGGCCTCTACGAATGACCTGAAGAAGCTCCTTGAAAAGACCCCCGAGGATGTGATCCGGGTGACGAGCGGGCTTGCTACCCAGCATCACGATACACCTAAGGAGCGGGTGTGGATGGAATTCTTCATCACCTGCCCGATCTTTGTGGAGCGCCAGTTTGACAAGTACCGGATGACGGTGCAATTCCAGCAATTCGTCACCGAATTCTTCCAGGCTCCATTCGGCCGCGACGGCATCACTCAGAATGAGCTATCGGGTCGGTATCGTACCATCCCAGAGCGTCCTTACGAGATGCCCGACGACGTGGCCCGCATCATGGCAAAGGCTTTCCCCTACATGATGGGAATCAGCCAGGAGTCGATGGCCGCCGGGGTGAAGACAGACTATGCTCGCATGCTACAGATGCAGTACGATTGGTATGAGACTGAGCTAAAGAAGCTCCGCGAGGCCGAGAAGTCTCACCACATCACGAATGCTGAGTACAAGCGGGCCCGGGAAGTCCTCCGGGGCGTCCTGGGAACCGCCTACCTCACCGACATGCGGATTGTGCTCAACATGAACGCCCTAGAGCACATCATCAACCAGCGAATCGACAAGCACGCTCAGCCTGAGTCCCAGATGCTAGCTGTCCGTCTCCTTCAGGCTGTGGAGCAGGCTCAGGTCGCTCCCAATCTCGTTGCCGAGATGGCGAAGGAGAACGGCTGGAATGATCGCCGCAACGAGATCTTCGGCTACAACCTCAAGAACGAGCTACCGGGAGAGGCCGATGTGCCACCTGTGCCGAATTAAGGAGATTGACGTGGCCTCCTTCCTCGACGCTGTGGCGAAGCGGATGGAGACTCACCCCGAGGACACCGACCATCTCTCGGCCCTCATGGACAAAGTGCTACAGACCGGATTGGAAGAGCGTAACCTCGAAGCTGAAGCTGCCTGGGAGGCTCGTCGCAATGGACAATAAGAAGATCCTTGATCTCAACACTCATTCAAGCGTGTCGTTGAATGAATCGCTCTTTCGCCACGGTCAGATCAACGCCGCGCTCTACCGCCGGAACCTCGTCTACTTTGCGTGCATTTTTGCTACTGAGCTAGAGGATCTGGAAGAGGCGAAGAAGATCCTCAAGAAGCTTCCCACCGAATACTATCGAACAAAGCTTCGTATCGATATGGACGAGGACGAAGACATGGCGCGGTACGCCTATCTTCTGGCCGAGCGCTTCATGCTGGCGGGGATGGCCGAGCTACAGGCCCCACCAAACCCAACCAACCTCTTCGGCGCTCAGGTGGTGGGGCTGGCCTAGCGGAGGAAGACGCACTCGAAGTGGGGGTTCTGATACAGGTCCGCCGCGAGGCTCGCGACGATGGTACCGGTCCCCTTGTGCTTGCCGATGCTCCAAACCCAGGCTTCGTTCTTGGCGTCGCAGTAGTCCTTGCCGTCCACAAAGTCCCTCAGCGTGAAGTGGCCGGGCCATCCTGCGATGATGACCCCCTCCTCGTTCACGTCGAGGCATTCGCCGGATTCGAGCTTCCGCTCCATCGCCTTGTTCAGCATACGCCCTCCCAAAAGTGCCCGTATGGTCCTGACGGGCGGCAGGGAGGCTACCTTTTATCGCCTGTAAACAAACAGGCTGGACTAGCCCCTATCCAATCGGGGAGAAGGCTACTTGAGCGTGCCCTTACGCTCCACACGGTAGTCGTTACCGTCGATGTGGATCGCGAGGATCCCGAGAGCGCGGCACGTCTTCACGATCTCCTCGATCTTCTCTTCCTGCGAGTTACCCTGGATCGTTGCTTCGACAGGGTGTGCATGCTGTGCTGACCGTGCAATCTCCTTCGCCACGCGCAAGGTGTCAGCGATGTAGGCGGTCCCCATTGCAAGGCCGAACCGCTCGTTGAGGGCAGCCCTGGCGTCCGCGATGGTAGCGTTGGGGTTCTTCTCGGCCCAATCGCTCAGGAAGGCGGCGCGCTCTTCCTTGGTGGAGAGCGGAGGGCTCTGCGGCTGTTCCTTCTTGGCGGGCATGGTCGCCTCACTTTCTACTGCCTTCAGCTTGGGCCTCTGCGGCTCTCCGAAATGCGGAGGATTGAACGGCTCGCGCGCTTTGAGCTTCGGTGCGTGGGGCCACTTGATGCCGTTGGCTCCGTGGCTGATCCGAGAGCGGACCTCTTGCCGAATGAGAGAGATCTCGGTCTTGACGAGTCCACGATCACACGTCTCGTTGATCGTGCGGGCCGCGGCGTCGATTGATAGCCCGGGGTTTTCGAGGAAGAGGTCGCGCGCAAGGTCATGCGCCTTGCGCAGCGCTTCGCTCTTTTTGTCGGCCCGTGTAGCGATCATGGTGCCTCCATGACCCGCCGCCGCCCCTGCCTGACCCTGGCGAAGTCTCTCAACTTTTCCAGGGAGTTGCAAGAGGCGGTACGCCGCATGTTACCGGCGTTATAGGGGTAGTGGGGATAAGTCCCTGAAAGGCTGAGAGAAATGGCCGATACCGGTACAGAAGAGGTTAACAGCGAAGAACCCATCGGGGACCTCCCTGAAGCTCCTGAGGAGAAGAGCCTAACGGCCCGCGTCTTCCACGCAAGGGCTGTGCTTCTCCCGCTGTTTTCGGCAGCCCTCGACTTCTCCAACACCAAGCTTGACTTGGAAAATCCCGTCGATCTGCACGACGACACCGGGAAAGTGATCGGCACAGGAGTTGTGGAATTCTCGAAGGTTGGAGGGTGGAATTGGAACGCCCCGGAAATCGCCGCCAACCTCTTCTTCGATTACCAGACCCCGGAACGCCTGCTTGTAGAGACGGGAGAGCGACCCCTGTACGCGATTCCAAAAGGCGAGATCGACCTTGGGGGAGATGCCATAAATCCTGAGGAATTTGCGCCTAGTGAGAAGATCACAGTCAAGCGGATCAAGGTTCACGCTATTCACATTAGTCAGAAGCCTGGGAAGGAATGGCGTCAGCCGATTGAACCTATCGCCGGGCCGATTGAGGAGAGCGAATGGTCCGCGTGATTGTTTCAATGATGGTGGCCCTGGCGTTGATCGCCGTCCCCATGAAAACGGTGGATGCCGATGACGAGTCCGTGCCTGCCCAGGTGGCCCAGGTTCATGCCTTCGATACCGTGCGCTCGATTCTGGCGCGCAGGCTGGATTACCTAGACGTGAATGTCGTCAGCGCTTTGACCTTCACGATCCTGAGGGAGTCGAAAGACGCTGGATTCGATCCGCTCTTCATGCTGGCTGTTATGAACGTGGAGTCGGGCTTTGATATCGAGGCGATCTCCCCGACCGGTGCGCTGGGGCTCATGCAGATCATCCCTGGAACGTGGAAGCTCGTTACAGAGCAGGAGGGGCTTGGGCGTCTTCAGCGTTTCAACCCAATTCACAATGCCACGGTCGGGATTCGCTATTTCAAGTACCTCGCCAAGTCGTTCAAGCGACCCGACTCAATGCTCCTCGCCTACAACCAAGGGCCGGGCATGGCGAGCGCAATCCTGACGAAGAGGGCTAAGCCTTCCGACGAAGCCGCCACCTTCGCCTCGAAGATTTGGGGCTCGTACAAAAAGATCCTAGCCGAGGCTGGCATCGAGACCAAGGACTTCAAGAAGCTCTACCGGTCCCCGGATCTCACGGTATATCGAGTTGAGATGGTTGCGGGGAATCCGTAATGGCCTGTATCGAAAAGATCTACAGCGTGTCAGCGTTGGTGGGCACGGGCGCATGCAATGCGAATTGCGACTTCTGTGCGGCAAAGGATCTGCGTCCTGACGCCGAAGAGTGCAATCCCAACTTCGACAAGAACCTAGAGGCCGCGATCAAGCTCTCGGCCCGGTATGGCGGTTGGTCGCTCTCCCTCACGTCCGCTGGCGAGCCTACCGTGTCGCCCCAGGCTGTCACGCGGGCGATGCAGATCTACTACAAGTGCGCGCTTCAGGGCGCGTACTTCCCGAACGTCAACTTGTTCACTAACGGCATCAAGCTCGCGGATCCTGAGTTTTGCGAGCGCTGGCTGCCCGATTGGAAGACGCTCGGAATGACCAACATCGCCGTCTCCATCCATTCGCTCGACAAGATTGGACAGGCGAAGGCTTACGGGATTCGAGAGTACCCTCCCTTCTACAAGGTCTTCGAGGGCATTCGCCGGCACAACCTAGGAGTCCGCGTCACCCTGCTCCTGCGGAATCACGATATCGACAACGCGGACAGGTTTGCGAAGGCTCTTGAGATGCTTCGCTGCCACGGGATTGACAACGTGACGGCTTGGCCTGTCGCCAACCCCAATGGCTCGCCCAACGGCTTCACGCCGAGCAACTTCGGGATGTTCACCATCCGCGCATGGCTGAAGTGGAACGCTAAGCTCTGCCACGGGCACGTCTGGGGTGGTGGCGTGTATGACTACAAGGGGATGATGGTGCGGCTCACGGATTACGTGACGCGCCACGACCCGAAGAAGGACTACGTGCGTCAGCTTGTGGTCTTTCAGGACGGCACCGTGACCTACTCGTGGATCAAGGAAGGCGCGCTATGCATGAAGTGAAGAAGGGCGGGGCGGTAGTCATTCCCGATAGCGATGGAACCGAGTTTTGCTATCGGTTCGACGTGAACCTCATAATCGAGGGGTACTTCGTTCGCTGCAAGAAGCATCCAAAGTACAGGGCGCTTCGTCGGCCTACTGCAAACTGCACGTCATGCTGGACGATGTACAAAGACCGGGTGAAGAATGGCTAGATCCTGTAACCGCCACGACGATTGCGACGAAGCGGATCGCAAGGCCAAGGAGCGCTTCGAGGAGAATCAGAAGAAGCCATACAAAGAGCGCTGGGAGAACATTTGGCCCTACGCCGAGCATTGTCACGATGACTGCTGTGAAGACTGCCTTGGGAGCTAACAATGGAATGCCCTGTCTGCAAGAGTGAGTTGATCGAAGGGGAAGGCAAGCTCGATCAGAGTGGTGACACCTTCCTCCCCACCAAGACGCTGACGTGCAGCAATGCGTACTGCGGCTACAAGCATTGGGATCGCTCCCACCAACCGGCCCAGCCCTACAGCTACGTCAACGATGCTCCGCAGGTGACCCGTGGCTAGCTATCCGACCAATATCGTGGGTGTGCGCTGTATCTGTGGGCACCCGGCCGTTCAGTATGATGACAATGGCTGGCGCTACACGGAATGTATCAAGTGCAATCTGCGCGCGGCCTATACGCTCGACACCAAGACCGAGGCTATGGCGACGGCGCAGCCCAGAGGTAAGGCACATCTTGAGGCCGGGACGCCTTGCAACGATTCCTTGTGCAAGGGCTGTCATCCTGAGCCGAAGCAGAAGCCCAAGCGCCCTGAGGCCCCGCCTCCTGAATTCATCAAGGAAGGCACGTTCCCTCGCGCCCGCGCCCCGCAGGCTGTCCGACTCGCCCGCAAGTGGTGGGCGGACTATCACAAGGACACTCGCTCGAAGGCGCCGATGGACCCTGAGGTCAAGAACGTCGTCTCGGCTTTGATCAAGGCGGTCGAAGAGTTGAGCGGAGCTTAGCAATGCCGTACTCTTTCGATCATTGGTTTCAAACGTATCGATGCCCGGCGTGCAGATGCACGATGCACGATGCACGTCTACCCTCGTGACATTCGGGCCGGGATTCGTAAGGGCGAGACGAGCTACAGCTTCTACTTCAAGTGCCCTGACTGTAAGACGAAGGTCGCGATGGACGAATACGATATCCCCATCTTCTTCAAGCAGAAGGCGATCAAGAAGGCTCAGCGTCCGTGGTGGAGGTTTTGGTGATTCAGAGATTGATCAACTGGATTCGTAAGCGCAAGCCATGCTTTGCGCGTGAGCACGATTGGGTGGGCCACATGGCCTACGATACCGAGCCGCATGTGGTGGGCCGCCGGATCGGCGTCATGTACGGTGGCAAGTGCCGGCGCTGTGGTCATTTTCAGCCAATCGGCTATCGCCCTGTCCGAACAATGAGCGTCGAGGAACACATGGAGTACAGCCTCCACGGGAAGATGCCGAAGGTTTTGCTATGCGAGTGAAGAAGCCCACCCTGAAGCGTAAGGTGCAGGTGTACGAGAGCCTGCTCCACGCCCTCCAACTCAACTACAGCGTGGCGATGAACCGTGAAGCGGTGACTGAGCTATTGGACCGCATCGACCGTTGGTCCTACGCTCACCGCTGTGGGAATGGTCAGCTTTCAGATGCCGAGCAACAGCGGTACATCAATCAATGCTTCGAGAAGCTAAACGCGCCGCTGGAATGTCTCAAGAACCCGCTCCGCGACAAGCCGATCTCTCCTACGAACCCGGAGCACTAGATATGAAGCGAGATTGTATGACCGTCGATCCGATGTGGCCCAAGCGCAAGTGGTACCAGCAGCTTGCCGCCCGGATCGTGGCAAAGATGATGCTGGACGGCACCTCCTACCAATGCAGCGGCAAGATCAATTGGGAGCTATCCGGCAACAAGGCTGACATTCAGGTGCCTGGAACACAGATGGCCCATTGGATCCTACGGCAAGCGGGCTACAACGTGGCCGAGATCGACGTGATCGAGCACCGAGCGCCCTAATGGACAATGAGTATCCAGATTTCGGCGGTGATGAAGTCCGCGATGACAAGCTCACCTGCAAGTGCGGGGCGCTCACCCTGTCTAAAGAGCGCTGGGCTGAAGCAAATGGGCTGGGGATCGTTGACGAGTTGTCGATCCACTTCTTAGACGCTGAGTGCAGTTTGATCGTCGGGATGGTCGGGGATAGTGGAGAGGTGGTGAGCGGCAACAAGCTCATTGAAGCACTCCAAGAGCTAGCAGAGGATTTGCGGCAAGCCGGGCATGACGTATCGCTACCATAGAACGAGCACGCTCGTCTGGGACGTGGTGATCTTTACCGCCATGGGCGTGGTGATGCTGGGCGTCGGCTGCGCTCTCCTCCTTTTGCTATGATCGCTAGTTTCTTCAGATGGCTTGTTTGCGAGCTTTGGTGCCCACGAAGTTACCGCGTTATCTACGAGTATGTACCCGGTTCCCGAGTCAATGTTCCAGCCCCCCGCCCCGGTGAGCGCCCGAAGCCTCCCCCGACCGGCTACAACCGGGCTATTGATGTGGTGTGTGGTGGCTGTGGCCGCTCTCTCCGTAATCACAAACTGTATGGGTCATTGATCCGTGGATAACGACTACCCTGAATTCGGTGGCGAGACCACCAAGCCTACCAACGAGACCGAGATCTCCTGCTATTGCGGGTATCTTCGCTTCTCCCGTGCGGATTGGGAAGCCTACGGCAATTATTGGGTGCAGGACGGTGGGTGATCATTCAGTCCACCACTACCCCGACAAGCCCTGCGAAAACGTCTACTGCCCCTGCGAAGAATGTGTGGCTAAGCGATATGGATAACGAGTATCCAGATTTCGGAGGGGCGCCTCCACCTATAGCGAGAGATGAGGACACGCTCGCCTGCGCTTGCGGCAGTATATCAAAAGGTCGATTGTGGTGGGCATTTTTCCGAGAGCAGATATTCGACCCGACCACCGAGACCGTCCATTGTCTAAACGAACCCTGCTACTACCAGAGCAACAAGCCCAAGCTGCCCAGGTTCTCCAAATGAGTTTCATCGTTTTGCTCATCATCTTCTTCGTCATCCTGAAGTAGCTCGTCTCCGCTCCGAACCTAATCTTTTGGTTCAGGAGTGTGTAGACGATGATCTTGTCTTGCCGAATCCTTGAGGACGTTGCTGACGTAAACCATTTCCGGTATGCGTCTGAAGTCCGTTTCACGGAAGGCGATGGCGCGGATATCTTCTTCCAGCTAATCGATTCAAGCCAAGACCGCAATGATCAAGGGTTCAATCCTTCGGGGCGACGCTACGCGCCGGCTGCCGGGGCTACCCTACAGATCGTCGTGGATACCTTGAACGACGCGAAGAAGGTCACCCGCTACGCCACCCAGCCTTTCGCCAACGAACCCTCAATCTGGAAGCTAACGCTTCTACCTACGGACGCGATTCGCGGCACGGCTAGTCTCCGTCTTCTCCTAACTGAAGGCGTCAAGGTCACCCGTGGCTCTGCCATCGGCGTGATTGCTATCGACCCTCAGGCAACCATCGTCTAATCAGAGGACCGTACTCGAATGGCAGACTACACCACAGCTAAGCCCGCTGAAGGCTCGGTTCAACTGCCGAACGCCAAGGATACATCTTGGACTAGAGTCGAACCTTTGATCTCGGCGGCTCAGTTGAAGCGGCGCTACCTATTTGGCATCCCGCTCGTCTCGGCCATGCGGAACCCGATCACCAAGCAGCACGATCAGCTTACTGACGACGACCTCAAGGATATCATCGTCCGAATGGTGAGCCGGATTGAAACCAAAACCGGGTTGCACATCTTCCCTGTGCAGTACGAAGAGAAGCTACCGTATGACAAGAACGACTATGACTCCTTCGGCTACGTGAAGCTGTCCAATCGTCCTGTGTCTGACGGGGAGTCGATGATCGTCG
>OBLY010000103.1_pt1 | contig 12155 bp, 9 predicted proteins | sample 1539041 | NCBI WGS metagenome assembly OBLY01 (sample SAMEA2690973, study PRJEB22502) | sediment metagenome | biome: Billabong; feature: Tropical; material: Sediment | place: Australia | collected 2013-05-14 | depth 1 m
ACACCATCAGGAAGCGGACGCGCTGCGGGTCGTAGCCGAGGAACTGCGCCCGCTCCGGGTTGTCGCGGACCGCGTTCGCGATCCGGCCGAGCGGCGTCTGGGTGAGCGCGTACATCGCGATGGTGCAGACGAAGACCCACCCGGCGATGAGGTAGTAGACCTGGATCTGCGGCCCGTAGGTGACGCCGAGCACGGCCCGGCCGGTGACGCGGTCCCCGGAGATGCCCCCCTCGCCGCCGAAGAACGAGGGGAACATGAGCGAGCTCGCCGCCACCATCTCCCCGATGCCGAGGGAGATCATCGAGAACGTCGTCCCCGCCCGGCGCACCGTCACCGCGCCGAGGACGACGCCCACCGCGAGCCCCATCGCGCCGCCGACGAGGGGGAGGAGCGTCACCGGCAGGGGCAGCACCCCGCGCGACACGGCGTTGAGCGCGTGCATGGTCGCGACCGCGCCGAGCCCGTAGTAGACCGCGTGGCCGAAGGAGAGCAGGCCGGTCTGCCCGAGCAGCACGTTGTAGGACAGGGCGAAGATCGTCATGATCCCGACCTGGCAGAAGAGCGAGAGCGCGAAGCCCCTCGGGAAGAGGAGCGGCGCGACCGCGATCATGACGAGGAAGCCTCCGAAGCCGAGGAGGCGGTTCCGGTTCAGGAGCGGCGGGGTGCTCATGTCTCGCGCGTCCCCATGAGCCCGCGGGGCCGGACGATCAGGATCCCGACCATGAGCAGGTAGGGCATCATCGGCGCGAGCTGGGTGAGCGACAGCCGCGCCAGCGCCGGGGTCGCGTCGAGGGGGAGGCCGAGCCGGCGCGCCAGATCCAGCGCCGAGAAGTCGATCGCCACCATGCAGGTCTGCAGGACGCCGATGAGGAGCGAGGCGAGGAACGCGCCGCCGAGGGAGCCCATCCCGCCCACCACCACCACCACGAACACGATGGGCCCCACCGCCGCGGCCATGCCGGGCTCGGTGACGAAGGCGTTCCCGCCGATCACCCCGGCGAGGCCGGCCAGGGCGGCGCCCGCCGCGAACACCAGGGTGAAGACCCGCGGGACGTCGTGGCCGAGGGCCTGGACCATGTCCGGGCGATCGAGGGCCGCGCGGATCACGAGCCCGACGCGGGTCCGGGTGAGGAGGAGCCACAGCCCCGCCAGGATCCCCACCGAGACCGCCATCATGAACCCGCGGTAGACGGGGAAGGCGGTCCCGCCGATCTTGAACAGGGTGCCCTCGAGCGCGGCCGGGACCTTGTACTCGACGTTCGCCTTGCCCCACACCAGCTGCACGAGGTCGTCGACCACGAAGAACAGGCCGAAGGTGAAGAGCAGCTCCGCCACGTGGCCGTAGCGCCGCACGCGGCGGAGCCCGTGGTGCTGGACGAGCGCGCCGACCGCGCCCACGAGGAGCGGCGCCACGAGGAGCGCCGGCCCGAACCCGGCGCGCCGCGACGCCTCGTAGGCGAAGTAGGCGCCGAGCATGTAGAAGCTCGCGTGGGCGAAGTTGAGGATCCCCATCATGCTGAAGATGAGCGTCAGCCCGCTCGACAGCATGAACAGCAGCAGGCCGTAGGTGACCCCGTTCAGCAGCGTGATCAGCGCGAAGTCCACGCTCTCGGGCTCCGGGGCGGGGGCGCGCTACGGCCGCTCCATCCTGCAGGTCGTGGGCAGGACGGTGGCGGAGGCGGGGACGACCTGCTCGGTCCGGAAGCCGAAGCCGCTGTCGTCGAGGTCGTACTTCACCTCCTTGCCGTCCGGCTTGACGAAGACGGACACGAACAGCGGCTGCATGAGCTGGTGGTCGTCCTTGCGCATCCAGACCTCGCCCGTGTCGGCCTCGAAGCGCATCCCCTCGAGGGCGCGGGCCACCTGGAGCGGGTCGGAGGACCTCGCCTGCTCCATCGCGCGCACCCACATGTTCACGAGGTTGTTGATGCGCAGGAAGTAGAAGTCGGAGCCGTACTTCTTCTTGTAGTCGAGGGCGTAGGCGAGGGTCTTGTTGGGCACGAGGTTCTTGTGCCACTCGGTGACCTGCACGACCTTGTCGACCCCGGCGGTGTTCACCGCCGCGGGGACGCCCAGCCCGCCGCCGTAGTAGGTGTAGAAGCGGGCCTTGAGGCCGCCCTCCTTGGCCGCCTTGACGAGCAGGGTGATGTCGTTGCCCCAGTTCCCGGTGATGACCACGTCGGCGCCGGAGGCGACCATCTTCGCGACGTAGGGTGCGAAGTCCTTCACCTTGCCGATGGGGTGCAGGTCGTTGCCGACGATCTGGATGTCCGGCCGCTTCGCCTTGAGCATCTCGACCGCCGCCTTCGCGACCTGGTGCCCGTGCGCGTAGTCCTGCCCGATGAGGTAGACCTTCTTCACCTGGGGCTGCCTGGCGAGGACGTCGGTGATCACCTGCATCTTCTGGTCGGTGTTCGCGTCGAAGCGGAAGTGCCAGAAGCTGCACTTCGCGTTGGTGAGCTCGGGGTCGACCGCCGCGTAGTTGAGGAACAGGACGGTCCGGTCGGGGTTCCGGGCGTTGTGCTTGTTCACCGCGTCGACGAGCGCGTGGGCGACGCCCGAGCCGTTGCCCTGGGCGATGAAGCGGATGCCCTGGTCGGTGATGGACTTGAAGGCGAGCAGGCTGTCCTGCGGGCTCCCCTTGTTGTCGAAGGCGATCACCTCGAGCTTCTTCCCGCCGAGCACGCCGCCCGCGGCGTTGATCCGGTCGATCGCGAACTGGAAGTGCTGCAGCCCCTGCTGGCCGATGTTCGCGAAGGGGCCGCTCATCGGATCCACGTAGGCGATCTTGATCTGGGCGGACGCCGGTGCGGCGACGAGCGCCGCGGACACTGCCAGGACCACCAGTCTCCTCGTCATCGTTCCTCCTCGTGGGCCTCGCGGCCCTCCTTGCCGATCGGGGCGCCGGTCCGCGGCGCTCTCGCCCTCCGCGGGGCGCGGGTCCCCGACCCGAGAACGCCCCGGCTGCGGAGGCGCGCGAGCTCCTCCCCCCCGAGCCCGAGCCGCTCGGCGAGGACCGCGTCGGTGTGCTGGCCGAGGAGCGGCGCCGGCGAGCGGACGCCTCCGGGCGTCGCGGACATGCGGAAGTAGGGCGCGATCACCGGGGCGGACGGCGCGGCCGGGTGCCGCGAGTCCTGCAGCACGCCGCGCGCCTTCACCTGCGGGTGCTCCACCACGCGGTCGAGACCGTTGATGGCGCCCACCGGGATGCCCGCCGGCTCGAGGAGCGCCTCCCACTCGGCGTAGGTCCTGCCGAGGAAGATCTCCTGGAGCCGGGCGACGAGCGGGACCCGGTTCGCGACGCGGGCGGCGTTCGTGGCGTAGCGGGGATCGTCGGTCAGCTCCGGCGCGCCGATCAGCGGGCAGAAGGCGCGCCAGAGCGCGTCGCTGCCGACGGCGAGGGCCAGGTCCTGCGTCCGCGTCCGGAACGTCTGGTACGGGACGATGGTCCGGTAGGCCGTGCCCATCGGGCCGAACGGGACGCGGTCGGCCAGGTAGATGCCGATGGAGTGGTCGAGCAGGGTGAGCTGCCCCTCCAGCAGCGACACGTCGATGAACTGCCCGGCGCCGGTGCGCTGCCTCGCGTGGAGCGCCATCAGGATGGCGATGGTGGCGTTGAGCCCGGCCTGCATGTCCGCGATGGACACGCCCACGCGGACGCGACCCCCGCCGGGCTCGCCCGTCACGCTCATCATCCCGCTCTCGGCCTGGACGATGAGGTCCATGGCGGCGCGGTCCCGGTAGGGCCCGTCCTGGCCGAAGCCGGAGATCGAGCAGTAGACGATGCGGGGGTTGCGGGCGCGGACGGCCTCGTAGCCGACGCCGAGCCGGTCCACCGTTCCGACGCGGAGGTTCTCGATCACGACGTCCGCCCGGTCCGCGAGGCGGAGGAGGAGCTCGCGGCCCTCCGGCTGCTTGAGGTCGAGCTCGACGCTCTGCTTGTTCCGGTTGAGGCTCGTGAAGTAGGCGGAGTCCTCGCCGTGGAAGGGGGGCCCCCAGCCCCGCGCGATGTCGCCCTGGCCGGGGGGCTCGACCTTGATCACCGTCGCGCCGAAGTCGGCGAGCAGGGTCGTGGCGAGCGGCCCGGCGAGCGCGTGCGAGAGGTCGACGACGGTGACGTCCTCGAGCGCCAGGTTCATCGACGGGGCTCTCTGGTGCGGAGGGGACCGCGTTTCGCACCGACCTGCGGCAGTTCGTCATCTCACCCTTCCGGCTTGCGAAAGTCAACAGCCTCGTGTTACGCAGTGGTCCGTTCGTTCGCACCGTATCGAGCAGATTTCGCACAGCGAAACGAGAGCCGGCCATGGACCTGCGCTTCACCGCCGACGAGCTGGAGTTCCGCGACGAGCTGCGCGCCTTCCTCGCGAGGAGCCTCCCCCCCGAGATCCGCAGGAAGATGCTGGAGGGCCGGAACGTCTCGCGCGACGACACCGCGCGCTGGCAGCGCATCCTCTTCGAGCGCGGCTGGGGCGGGCCGAACTGGCCGAAGGAGTTCGGCGGCACCGGCTGGGATCCGGTGCGCCAGTACATCTTCGAGGAGGAGTGCGCCGCCGCCGGCGCCCCGCGCCTCCTCCCCTTCGGCCTCAAGATGGTGGGGCCCGTCATCCAGCGGTTCGGGAACGCCGCCCAGCAGGCGCGGTTCCTGCCGCGCATCCTCACCGGCGAGGACTGGTGGTGCCAGGGCTACTCCGAGCCCGGGGCGGGGTCGGACCTCGCCTCCCTGAAGACGCGCGCGGAGCGCCAGGGCGACTTCTACCTCGTGAACGGGCAGAAGACCTGGATCACGCTGGCCCAGCACGCGGACTGGATCTTCTGCCTGGTGCGGACGGACCCCGCCGCGAAGCCCCAGAAGGGCATCTCCTTCCTGCTCGTGGACATGCGGAGCCCGGGCGTGACGGTGCGGCCCATCACCCTCCTCGACGGCACGCAGGAGGTGAACGAGGTCTGGCTCGAGGACGTGAAGGTCCCGGTCGAGAACCTCGTCGGCAAGGAGAACGAGGGCTGGACCTACGCCAAGTTCCTCCTCGGCCACGAGCGCGCCAACATCGCCGGCATCGGCGGCGCGAAGCGCGACCTGGCGCGGCTGAAGCAGGTGGCGAGCCTCGAGCGCAAGCACGGCCGCCCCATCGCCCAGGATCCCTACTTCGCCGCGCGGATCGCCCAGGTCGAGATCGAGCTCATGGCCCTCGAGATCACCAACCTGCGCGTCCTCTCCGCCGAGGCGGAGCGGCGCGCGCCCGGCCCGGAGGCGTCGCTCCTCAAGATCAAGGGGACCGAGATCCAGCAGGCCATCAGCGAGCTGCTCGTCCACGCGGTCGGGCCCTACGCCCTGCCCTACCGGCGCGAGGCGCGGGAAGGGACCCTCGACGGTCCGCCCGTCGGTCCGCCCCACGCCGGTCCGCTCGCCGCCGCCTACTGCAACCTGCGGAAGGCCTCGATCTACGGCGGGTCGAACGAGATCCAGAAGAACATCATCACCCAGCTGATCCTCGGCCTGTAAGGGGAGCGCGCGATGCACTTCAGCCTGACGTCGGAGCAGCAGCTCCTCTCGGACACGATCCAGCGGTTCCTCTCGAAGGAGTACGGGTTCGAGGCCCGCGGCCGGATCCTGCGCTCGCCCGAGGGGTGGAGCCGCGAGATCTGGGCGAAGCTCGCGGAGCTGGGGCTGCTCGGGCTCCAGGTCCCGGAGGCCCACGGCGGGATGGGTCCGGCGCCGGTCGAGACGCTCCTCGCCCTCGTGGCGATGGGGAAGGCGCTCGTCCTCGAGCCGTACCTCGCCTCCGCGGTGATGGGGACCGCGCTCGTGCGCGAGCTCGGCTCGCCCACCCAGCAGGCGGCGCTCCTCCCCGCCCTCGCCGCCGGCGAGGCCATCGCCGTCCCCGCCCTCGGCGAGGACGGGGCCCGCTACGACCTCGAGCGGGTCTCCACGGTCGCGGCGCGGAAGGGGGCCGGGTGGACGCTCCGTGGCCGGAAGGCCGTGGTGCTCCACGCCGCCGCGGCGACCCACCTGCTCGTCTCGGCGCGGACCGCGGGCGAGGCGAGCGATCGCGCCGGCATCTCGCTCTTCGTCGTCCCCCGGGACGCCCCCGGCCTCTCCCTCGTCCCGTACCCGACCCTCGGGGGCGAGCGCGCCGCGGAGGTGGCGCTCGCCGACGTCGCCGTCCCGGCGGACGCGCTCCTCGGCGAGCCGGGCCGGGCCCTCGACGCGATCTCCGCGGCCTTCGATCTCGGCGTCGCCGGGCTCTGCGCGGAGGCGAGCGGCGCGCTGCAGGCGACGCTCGACGCCACCATCGAGTACACCAAGATGCGCAAGCAGTTCGGCGTCCCCCTCGCGAAGTTCCAGGCGCTGCAGCACCGCATGGCCGACATGCTCATCCACGTGGAGCAGGCGCGCTCGATGGCCTACCTCGCGTGCCTGCGCGCCGACGAGCGCGATCCCCGCGAGCGGCGCCGGGCGATCTCCGCGGCGAAGGTGGTGGTCGGGCAGGCGTGCCGCGCCGTGGGCCAGCAGGCGGTCCAGCTCCACGGCGGCATGGGGGTGAGCGACGAGACGCCGGTGAGCCACTACTTCCGGCGGCTCACCGCCATCGAGCTCACCTTCGGCGACTCCGAGCACCACCTCGAGCAGTTCATCGCGGCGAGCGCGGGATAGGAGACGGGCCCATGGGAGCGACGTACGCGACGCGGGGGGCGGTGGCGCTGATCACCCTCGAGAACCCGCCGGTGAACGGCCTCGGCCACGGGCTCCGGACCGAGCTGCTGGCGGCCATCGACCGGGCCAACGCCGACCCGGCGGTGAAGGCGCTCGTGCTCGTCGGCGCCGGCAAGGTGTTCTCCGGGGGGGCCGACATCAAGGAGTTCAACACTCCCAAGGCCCAGGCGGAGCCCACGCTCCACACCGTGATCCGGGCGGCGGAGGAGAGCCCGAAGCCGGTGGTGGCGGCCCTGAACGGCCTCGCCATGGGCGGCGGCCTGGAGCTCGCCCTCGGCTGCCACTACCGGGTGGCCGCGCCCGCCGCGGGCGTGGCGCTCCCCGAGGTGAAGCTCGGGATCCTGCCCGGCGCGGGCGGGACCCAGCGGCTCCCGCGCGCCGTGGGGCTCGAGACGGCGCTGCAGATGATCGTGACGGGCGCCCAGGTCCCGGCCGAGCAGCTCCGCGGCACCGCCCTCCTCGACGAGCTCGTGGAGGGCGACCTCGTCGCCGGCGCGGTGGCCTTCGCCGGGAACGTGGCCGATCGCCGGCCGCTGCCGCGGCTGCGCGACCGGAAGGTCGACCACCCGGATCCGGAGGCGTTCCTCCAGTTCGCCCGCAAGGCGGTGGCGACCGCGTCGAAGGGGCTCCCGGCACCGGGGAAGTGCGTCGACGCCCTGGAGGCGGCGGTGAAGCGGCCCTTCGAGGAGGGCCGCGCCTACGAGCGCGAGCTGTTCCTGCAGCTCGTGCAGTCGCCCGAGTCGAAGGCGCTCCGGCACGCGTTCTTCGCGGAGCGGGCCGCCTCCAAGATCCCCGACGTCCCGGAGGACACCCCCACCCGGCCCATCCGCGCCGCGGCGGTGGTGGGGGCGGGGACGATGGGCGGCGGCATCGCCATGAACTTCGCCAACGCCGGCATCCCGGTGACCGTCCTCGAGGTGAAGGCCGAGGCGCTCGAGAAGGGCCTCGGCACGATCCGGAAGAACTACGAGGCCAGCGCGCGGAAGGGGAAGCTCACCGCCGCCCAGGTCGAGCAGGCGATGGGGCTCGTCCGCCCGACCCTCGACTTCGCCGACGTCGCCCAGGCGGACATCGTCGTCGAGGCGGTGTTCGAGGACCTGGCCGTGAAGGAGCAGGTGTTCCGCCGCCTCGACGAGGTGATGAGGCGGGGCGCGATCCTCGCCACCAACACCTCCACCCTCGACGTGAACCGGATCGCGGGCTTCACGCGCCGGCCCGAGGACGTCGTCGGCACCCACTTCTTCAGCCCGGCGAACGTGATGAAGCTCCTCGAGATCGTCCGGGGCGAGAAGACGTCGAAGGAGGTGCTCGCCACCGCGATGGCGCTCTCGAAGCGGCTCAAGAAGACCGGGGTCGTCTCCGGCGTGTGCGACGGCTTCATCGGCAACCGCATGCTCGAGCAGTACCTGCGCCAGTGCCTGTTCCTCGTGGAGGAGGGGGCCCTCCCGCAGGAGGTGGACGCGGCGCTCGAGGCCTTCGGCCTCGCCATGGGGCCGTTCCGGATGTCGGACCTCGCCGGCAACGACGTCGGCTGGTACATCCGCAAGCGGCGCTACGTCGAGAAGCCGCACGTCCGCTACTCGAAGATCGCCGACCGGATCTGCGAGCTCGGCCGGTTCGGCCAGAAGACCGGCGCCGGCTGGTACCGCTACGAGCCGGGGCGCCGCGACGCGATCCCCGATCCGGTCGTGGAGGAGATCGTCGTCGCCTACCGCAAGGAGCTCGGGCTCGCGCCGCGGCGGATCCCCCGCGAGGAGATCGTCGAGCGCGCCCTCTACGCCCTCGTGAACGAGGGGGCCCGGATCGTCGAGGAGGGGATCGCGCTCCGCGCCTCCGACGTCGACATGGTCTACCTGACCGGCTACGGGTTCCCCCTTCGCCGCGGCGGGCCGATGCACCACGCCGACCAGGTCGGGCTCTTCAACGTCGTGCGCGCGATGCGCCGCTTCGCGGCGAACCCCCACGGCGACCCCGCCTTCTGGGAGCCGGCGCCCCTCCTCGCCCGGCTCGCGGCAGAGGGCAAGTCGTTCACCTAGCGCCTCCGGAGACCGCCACATGACGGACGCAGTGATCGTCTCGACGGCCCGCACCGGCCTCGCCAGGTCCTGGCGCGGCGCCCTCAACATGACCCACGGGGCGACCCTCGGCGGCCACGTGGTGCGGGCCGCGGTGGAGCGCGCCCGGCTGGAGCCGGCCGAGGTCGAGGACGCCATCATCGGCTGCGCCCTCCCCGAGGGCACCACCGGCGGGAACGTCGCGCGCAAGATCGCGCTCCGCGCCGGCCTGCCCGTGACCGCCGGCGGCGTCACGGTGAACCGCTTCTGCGCCTCGGGCCTTCAGGCCATCGCGATGGCCGCGCAGCGGGTGATCGTCGACCGCGTGCCGGTGATGGTGGCGGGCGGCGTCGAGTCGATCTCCTGCGTCCAGCAGGACCTCAACACCCTGATGTTCAAGGACCCGGCGCTCGTCGCGCGGAAGCCCGACGTCTACCTGTCGATGCTCGAGACCGCGGAGGTGGTCGCGAAGCGCTACGGCATCCCGCGGGAGCGGCAGGACGCCTACGGCGTCCAGAGCCAGCAGCGGGCGGCCGCCGCCCAGGCGGCGGGCCGCTTCGCGGCCGAGATCGTCCCGTTCCGGACCACCATGGGCGTCGCCGACAAGGACTCGGGACGGCTCGCCACCCGGGAGGTGACGCTCGACTCGGACGAGGGGATCCGCGCCGACACGACGTACGAGGGCGTCGCGAAGATCAAGCCCGCGCTCCCCGGCGGCGGCGTCGCCGCCGGGAACGCGAGCCAGTTCTCCGACGGCGCCTCCGCCTGCGTGGTGATGGACGGCACCCTCGCCCAGCGGCGCGGGCTCTCCCCCCTCGGCGTCTTCCGGGGCTTCACGGTGTCCGGCTGCGAGCCCGACGAGATGGGGATCGGCCCGGTGTTCGCGGTGCCGCGGCTCCTCGAGCGCGCCGGCGTGAAGATGGCGGACGTGGGGCTGTGGGAGCTGAACGAGGCCTTCGCCGTGCAGGTCCTGTACTGCCGCGACCGCCTCGGCATCCCCGACGACCGCCTGAACGTGGACGGCGGCGCCATCGCGGTCGGCCACCCCTACGGCGTCTCCGGCGCCCGGCTCGTCGGCCACGCCCTCCTCGAGGGGAAGCGGCGCGGGGTGCGCTACGTGGTCGTCACGATGTGCGTCGGCGGCGGGATGGGCGCGGCCGGGCTGTTCGAGGTGGCGTGATGGCCGACGCGACGAGGATCCTCGGGATCGTGGGGGTGGGCGCGATGGGGCGCGGCATCGCCCAGATCGCGGCCCAGGCGGGCCTCACCGTGCGGCTCGTGGACGCCCGCCCCGGCGCGGCCGCCGAGGCGCGCGCCGGGATCGGGGCGGCGCTCGAGAAGCTCGCCCAGAAGGGAAAGCTCGCGCCGGCGGAGGTGGCGCCGACGGTCGCGCGGCTGGTGCCGTGCGACGGGCTGCCCGCCCTCGCCGGCTGCGAGGTGGTGGTCGAGGCGATCGTCGAGGACCTCGAGGCGAAGCGGGCGCTGCTGCGGGACCTCGAGCCCATCGTGGGCGAGGCCTGCCTCCTCGCCTCCAACACCTCCTCGCTCTCCATCACCGCGATGGCCGCCGGGCTCTCCCGGCCGGAGCGGGTGGCCGGGTTCCACTTCTTCAACCCCGTGCCGCTCATGAAGGTCGTCGAGGTGGTGGCCGGGCTCGTCACCGATGCCGCCGCGGTGGACCGGCTCGCGGCGCTCGCGGCGCGGATGGGCCACACCGCGGTCCGGGCCAAGGACACGCCGGGCTTCATCGTGAACCACGCCGGGCGCGGCTTCGGCACCGAGGGGCTGCGCATCCTCGCGGAGGGCGTCACCGGCTTCGAGGACCTCGACCGGATCCTCCGCGACACGGCCGGCTTCAAGCTCGGCCCCTGCGAGCTGCTCGACCTGACCGGCCTCGACGTCTCCCACCCGGTGATGGAGTCGGTCTACCGCCAGTTCTACGACGAGCCGCGCTTCCGCCCGCAGCCGCTCACCCGGCAGATGCTCGCGGCGGGCCTCCTCGGCCGCAAGACCGGCCGCGGCTTCTACGTCTACCGGGACGGCGCGGCCGTCCGCACCCCCGAGCCGGCGCCGGCCACGGCCCGGCCCGCCGCGGTCTGGGTGAGCCGGGCGCGGCCGGCGCTCGCCGAACGGGTCGTCGCGCTGGTGCGCGGCCTCGGGGGCCGCCTCGACGACGGGACGGCGCCGTCGGCGAGCAGCCTCTGCGTCGTCACGCCGGTCGGGGAGGACGCCACCACGCTCGCGGTGCGCGAGCGGCTCGACCCGGCCCGCACCGTCGCGGTCGACGCCGTGTTCGACCTGTCCCGCCGCCGCGTGGTGATGACCACCCCGCTCACCGCTCCCGAGTGGCGCGAGGCCGCGCGCGGGCTCCTCGGCGCGGACGGCGTCCCGGCGACGGCCATCCGGGACAGCGCCGGCCTCGTCGCCCAGCGGGTCGTCGCGACGATCGTGAACATCGCCGCGGAGATCGCCCAGCTCCGCATCGCCGCGCCGGGGGACGTCGACCGCGCCGTGGTGCTCGGCCTCGGCTACCCCCACGGCCCCCTCGCCTGGGGCGACCGGCTCGGCCCGCGGGTGGTCCTCGAGATCCTCGACAACCTCCACGCCCTCACCCGCGATCCGCGCTACCGTCCGAGCCCCTGGCTGCGGCGGCGCGCGGAGCTCGGCGCGTCCCTCCTGACCCCGGAGACCTGATCGACATGCTCGCCTACCTCTACGACGGCCTGCGCTCGCCGTTCGGCCGCCACGCGGGGGCGCTCGCCCCGGTCCGGCCGGACGACCTCGTCGCCGAGCTGCTGCGGGCGGTGATCGCCCGCTCGCCCTGGAAGCCGGGGGACGTCGAGGACGTCCTCGTGGGCTGCACGAACCAGGCGGGGGAGGACTCGCGGAACGTCGCGCGGCACGCGGTGCTCGCGGCGGGCTTCCCGGTGACGACCCCGGCCCAGACCGTGAACCGGCTCTGCGCGAGCGGCCTCGCCGCGGTGGTGGACGCGGCGCGCGCCATCACGGCGGGGGAGGGCGAGCTGTACCTCGCCGGCGGGGTGGAGAGCATGAGCCGCGCGCCGTTCGCGATGGCGAAGGCGGAGGCGCCCTACCAGCGGGAGCTCAAGATCCACGACACCACCATCGGCGCGCGGTTCCCGAACCCGCGCATCGTGAAGGCGTTCGGCGCGGACTCCATGCCGGAGACCGGCGACAACGTGGCCCGCGAGTTCGGCATCTCGCGCGAGGACGCGGACCGCTACGCGGCCGGCTCACAGGAGCGGTACGAGCGAGCCCGCCAGGACGGCTTCTACGCGGGGGAGATCCATCCCATCGACGTGCCCACCGGGCAGAAGACGCCAGATCGGAAGAGCGTCGTGTAGGGAAAGAGTGTAGATCTCGGTGGT
>OBLY010000104.1_pt1 | contig 12121 bp, 15 predicted proteins | sample 1539041 | NCBI WGS metagenome assembly OBLY01 (sample SAMEA2690973, study PRJEB22502) | sediment metagenome | biome: Billabong; feature: Tropical; material: Sediment | place: Australia | collected 2013-05-14 | depth 1 m
TACACCTGCGCCAGATGCGCAGTAAGTGGGCATCCATTTCTACAGCGGGTCGTCTGACACTTAATAGTGAACTGGTCGTTCTGCCAAAAGACTTAGGAGAGTTTGTTATCGTTCACGAACTTGTTCATCTACTTGTCCCCAACCACGGTAAAGTATTCAAGAGCTTCATGCATGCATATCTGCCGGATTGGGAAAAAAGGAATAAAGAGTTACGGATGTATGTTGGCGATACCAATGAAAGAACTTTATAGTACTTTACCTTTCACGAATTCATAACATAGGAACGGCTCTTGCTCTCCTGACACGCTAAGATGCGTGATAAATCTCTCTCTTTATGACGGCAGGATGTAATCCCTATCTTTTCAAACTATAGAGGATTTTGAAAAACCCCTATTTTTGATTCTCCCGTTATAAAGGGTTTATAAGCGAATCGATAAAAAAGTAGGTTAATCGAAATCCTCTATAATATGCCTTTCGACAGTGATTACAAGAATTTGGACTATACAGAAGTGGGTTCTGTCAAAAATCAGGTATTGTGGTGCAATAACATGAATCCAACAGAACCCATTCTAAGAATGCTCATCATGGATATATTTTTATGCATAAACTCGTAATAGAGTTCCTTTGGTGCAATAACATGAGTAGTATCTTGGATATCCCAGGCAACCGTATCAAGTTGCTCAAAGCTGGATTCAGCGGTAAAGACATTGAATGGCTGGCTGTGCACGTATTTGATAACAACATCGAAACCCTGGGCGTTAATTGGCTGCCGGAGGCTGTATGATAAAAGTCAAGTCGCTTGAAATCAGAGAGGTTGAATATACCTATGAGACTCGACCTAAAATCCACAGCCCAGAGGATGTATCAAAGATTGTAAAATCCCTGATAACAGACCCCAACAAAGAACATTTCATCGCCTTATACCTTAACACCAAAAACGGCATATTGAAACAGGAGATTATCAGCATCGGAAGTCTGAGCGCCAACATTGTTCATCCACGAGAGGTATTCAAAACAGCTTGTATTATATCAGCATCAAGCATAATCGTAGCCCATAACCATCCTTCAGGAGACCCTACACCCAGCACTGAGGACATAGAGTTGACAAATAAGCTGGTAGAGGCTGGAAAGGTACTGGGTATACAGGTATTAGACCACGTTATTATAGGCAATGATAGGAATTTCGGATTCCATGAGAACGCCATGATTTAGAGAGGTAGGTATGAGACTTAAACTTGAAATTCAAAACATAACCGAGAAAATCTTGGCGAAGCACGGCATCGACCCCACAAAAGACTTCTATCTAAAGCTCTCCATGCGCTCCTATATGGACCTGGTGCTTGAAAGAAACGGCAGTGTCATTCTGGTTGGGCACTACAGGGAGGAGGGCGGCGACCTCATCAGCGACCCCGTGCTCGCTATGGAGGATATGAACGGATACTGGCATCCTGTACGTATCGAGCAATGGTGCGGCGATACAGTCTGCTCATTCTGGGAGGGCGGGAAGCTTATGATATATCCTAATAAGATAAAGGAATTCAAGAGTTTCCAGCGCATGTTTGCCAGGAATATCAGGGAGCAGGGGTGGCTGAAAGATGGGATGAAGGTCGTGTGAAGGAAAATCTTTAGCGAAACTTGGATGTGTGAAATTCGTGTTAATCATTCTTAATACTGTGTCAATCTGATAATTATAAGATAAAATAAATCAAATTCGAAAAACGTCCAGTTATCAAAATCTTCAAACTCGGCAAAACCTACTACTTCAAGCACTTTTTCGATGACCCTGAATTATTCAGAGAACTTGAACCGTATTATGAAAAGAAACACAATAGGTTCAAAATGGCTACGGCAGGCGAAAGAAATAAAGTCATAAAGCTTCTGGGAAAAAAAGGATACGATATACTGTTGAAATAATTGGATGCGAGGAGCCAAAAAAAGTATTTTGGTTCTACTCGAATATTTGGATAGGATAGGAATATTCAGGCTCCTCTGATGCGAATGATGTCTTTGCTATTTAAATGATTTTTCCAATTTTATCCCCAAATTCACCCTAAATTTAAGAAGCAGCTTGATTATTGTTATGCGCTGATACTTTTACTTTTTGAAGGATAATAGTGGAGCGTTTGATAAGTTTTTTCCGATAAACATTTTTGAAAGTAAGATGAGTGAACCGATATGCTGGCTGAATATAGGAAATTATTTCTCAAACAGCCCAATAGAAGCTGGTTTATATTATCAAATTATGTTCAATATCTTCTCGCTTTCTTCAATCGCTCAATCCTTATCTGCGCCTCATCAATTGCATTTTTTTGCTGTCTCTCAAGCTCAGCAATTATCTCATCAAATCCGACTTTAAGCGAGTACACCTTATTCGGTCTTCCTTTCCTTGGTTTTTTCTCTTCTCGCTCGTTAATCCAGTCACGTTCTTCTAACTCTTTCATGGCGATGCTGACTTCAGGCTGGCGTAGTCCTGTTCCTCTTTCAAGTTCTACCGATGTAGCTTCGTTCGAATCATGAAGATAGCTTAGAACTCTGGCAACATACCTGCTCATGCCTAAAGAAATAAGTGCATCTGCGATTTTTTCATCGTTTTTGTCGAGTTGTTTAATTGTAAGCGTTTTCATATTACCTCCTATAATATATTAGGCGCTTAGATTTTCTATTATTATATTAATCTTTCGATATGAAAGGCTTTGCACCTAAAGTCGTTAAAAAATGATACTTTAGATGCAAAGCTCTTCGATGGTTCTGTCAAGTTGTCGGCTGGTGTAATTCCGTAACGGAAGTGGCTCACCAGGATGCGCTATAATCGATTTTCTCCAGGCAGGCAATGGTTTAGTACCTACCCGTGAACGGTAATAATCGTCTCCTGATAGTGATTAAAAATTTTTGAGTCTTTACTTGAAGATAAGAAAATTACAGCTAAAATCTCGTAGAAAAATAACACATTTTCAAACAGATATAATAAACAATATTATAATTTTATATTATTTTAACCTACAAACGATTCAACCTCTCAAACTATTAAGTCTATATCGAACCAACTTCTCTTCAGTGCTGCCCCAAGCTTGCCCAAAAAGGCATGATTTTACAGGGGAGGCACGGTACTAGAATCATCAATCAGAGCCTACCTGTACGTGAAGGTTTCACCTGCACGTGAAGTTAAGGGGTTGAATGCAAAAACAACTCATCCGCCCGATACCACTGCTGCCGGAGCACATCATCTGTTTCTTTGAGGATAATACCCCGCTCCACTTGATAACGCCGTAATAATCCCGTAAGTCAATAATAGCGGTCAACCTTGAGACACCACAAGCATAACCGGATGCCATTGTGGTTCCGGGACCAGTTATGGAATCCCACCCCACATAGAAAATCCTTGATTGACTTCATCGGACCTGCTCCTAAAAACGGTGTTTCAATATTTTGGAGTTTCATACTGTTTCTTTAGCTGCTCTACCTCGGTAATCACTCTGCTCATCTGTGCTGACTGCCAGTCCTTGTGCTCATCGCTCCCGAATTCTCCCCTGAAATAATCCTCAATGCGTAACTCATCGTCTATATCAGGCTGGAGTTCCTGCTGGAGTCGTTTGATACTGCGTGAAAGCGGGGTTAGTTCGTTTATTATCTCTTGGAATGCTGTATCCGATGGCGTATATCTCTCTAACCGAGCCTGTAAGATTCTCTCCTTATCCTTCATGTCTGATAACTGGGTGATGTCTTTGGTGTACGTGTATAATGTCGCTATTACATGGTTCACTGTCATTTCAGCTATCAGTTTTCTGTTGACTAGATTCTCAGCAGTATGTTTCTCAGATATTGTTCTCTCGAACTTGTATCCGTCTGAGGTCTGCATCCACCCCTCCGGCATTCTCACTTCTTTTTTGACCTCCTTTGGAACGATGGGCACTTTGAGAGTGCTCTGGTTTTGGTTCACTGTTTTTGATTTTAATGCGGCGTTATGGTGGTCTTCTGCCAGGTTCCCCGCGGGTGTTTCTTTGGGAGGCTCATACCAGCCCGGTCCTTTGGGAACGTACCGTTTTGCTTCCTGCTCGGTCATCCCGTGCACATTGCGAAGATGCACGTACAGTTCATTGTCAGTATTGATTTCTGTTTGGCAGCCTTTTGGACATGTTACCATATTTCATCACTCCTAATTTAATTGCATTTTCCATAGAGGTTACAGGTTGTGAGTCTGCACACTTTCACGTGCATCCCCATGCGCTTGCAAAAGAATTTTTTCAATCCAGGCTGCATTGTAACAGCAGCTTCTACAGATTCGTTTTCTTTTCTGTTCCATATCATTTCAAAAAAACCCATTTCAGTTACCTCCTTGTCAACATTTTTCAAGTCAATGTAGTGATATCGATACACTGCGGAGATGGAGACGCCAGCCCGTATCAACTCGTTCTTCCCCCGAACTCCGGCGAGCATCAACTCACGCATGCGGTTTCGGTCGTCAGTGTAATCTTTGTCATTAAAGTGCATATTCGTTATGCGCCTCCTGTGAAATCCTCTGTCGAATCTTCCAGTTAACCATAACATCATCGCCTGTACTCATCTACAACTTCTCTAACCAGTTCTTTCTGCTGCTTCTGCGTCCTGCGGTTTTTTGCAACACCTTTCATCCCTGAGCGGATTGCGTTGTAAATAATCAATACCGGAAGGACAGTATACCAGGAGTAATCAGGATGAAGAACGACCGCTAAACTATATGCTAACGAGAGACCGAAAGCAAGCCCCGTTAAACTGACCTCATATTGATGACCCTCAAGCCCAGGTCTAACCGTTGTCTTTCCAATGCCCTCTATCAAACTCGTGACTGCGCTTATCAGGAACACTATCAGTCCAAAACTAATAAAGAGGCTACCGAACACGATTACATTTTGCTCAGGTGTTGCGTGGTCAAAGAAATACAAAACGTGCTTGACTGTAACCTCGGCTTTAACTACCTCTTTCAAAGGGTTGCTAATGAAAATCGAATAAAGGATAGTGGGGATAGCTGCGCCGCATATTGCTATGTCTATTCTGTCAAAGATAGAATAAAAGATATACGCAAGTACAATGAACTCAATTATGCTATCGGCAGATACCAAAAGAAAAACGAGCGCTTTCTGAGCACCAGTTAGAACGAATGCACCGCTGACCTGGTTGAAGGCATCCAGCCCGATACTTTTGAATATCCCGAAGTTGAAAATCCAGTCAACTATATTCAACGTAATAACGAAATTATGAGTAGCGTAGCTGTATCCAAAAGGGAACTTGAAAATGTAAGTCCCGAAACTAAAGAGCCAGTCGAGCACTAATACGGGCATAAAGGAGAGAAAGATTGCAGTGCTTTTTCCAACATCAGTGAACCATATCACCACAAAATAAATCACTATGAAGAGGAGAGCAAGTGCCAGCCAGAGAGCGGTTTTATCGGCTGCTGTCGATATGTATGTACCTATACGTGCAGACAGGTATTCAAAAATCGCATCAGGTAGTGCCATCTTGTTTCCTCCTTCTATAAAAGATTAACACCAACAACAATGCCGCTACCGTTGCTGCTCCTATTATCACATTAGGATACGGAGATTCACGTGAAGGCGCTACTCCTGTCACAAGAAGAAACTTCTTGTTGTTTCTAAGAGCCTTCTGCAAAGCCTTTTCCCTGATTCCAGCATCCATAAGCATATCATGAGCCAGCATGATTTTACCCCAATCATTGGAGTTGTACGCAGCAGCAAAGTATATGTCAAATCGAGTGGTTCCTTCATTTTTCAGGGCAATAAGTTCTGGAAAAGTGTGGTGAGCCAATAGAGAATCCGTCTGTACTCCGTAAATGTCCTCGGTATAATTATAATACGGAACGGGATTTTCTGGATGAGCCTGATTATAATTCCACGCCATCGCCATGTATAAGTTATTCATTATGTCCAGGTCGTTCTGGCTTTCCTGTATCAGCTTATCAGCATCTTCTGGCAGTAAGAAATCTGCGCTGAAATAAGATAGGAACAGCAGGATTATCACAAAAACATTTGTGGCTATACAGAGGTCAACCTTATCAAGTTTCATACTCTAATCCCTCCTGATTCGCATTCTGATAACTACAAACATTAGGACCAGCAAAAATGCAAAAGAAGCCACCACTTTCAAAATCTCCTTATTATTTTCCGCAGCCACTTCCTGGAGGGCAACTTCACGTGCAGCAACATCGAGAAGAATTTGATATACAGTACCCACTTTTTCCTCATTATTTATTCCGGTAGCAGCGGCGTGATAGGTCTCAAATTGCTGTGTACCCTCGTTCTTAAGCGCAACCAGGCGCTTGAGATTCACTCTCTTATAGCTCTCTACCAAGGAGCGATTAACCTGGCTTTTGTTAAACAGCGGCGCTTGATTCTCTGGGTTTTGAAGATTGTACTGGTACGCCAACCGACTGTACCAGAAAGTCATTGAATCAAGGTCGTGCTCGCTTGTTTTAACAGCATCAGCAGCTTCTTCAGGCATTAAAAAATCTGTACCGAAGAAAGGCATAAACAGTATGATAAGCACAAAAATATTGAGAACGATGCAGATATCCGCTTTGTCTTTTAGTTCCAGGGGCATGTTCGTCTCTACCTCCAGACCCACAAGTCACCAGACTTGCGGCTCTTGCGATAAATGATAAAATCGCCAACTACTGCCACCATTATGCCCCATAACATGAAACTCACAAACGTCCATGCGTACAAGGAGGAATTAAACAGGTAGTTGAAAATATACATATTAAACCCGACAGAAACAAGTAGCGCAACCGCCGCTACTGAAATAGTGCCATAAATGAGCGGCTCAATTTTCCAGTCCCTTTTTTTGCCTTCGGTAAACATCATCACGACAACTATTAAAAATGAGGCTACGTATGCTCCAACCGCCACCCACCAGTTAAATGGCTCTACTACAACCCCTCCGTTAATATTAGAGCAGGAGTTCTTCATGATTAGTGATTCTGTAAGACAGTTTGCTATGGCTTCCGTCTCTGATTGATTTCTTCCCTGCAAAATGTCTTTAAAGGTGAGCAACGGGGTTGTTGCGGTTTCGTTTGATTCTTTTATTATTACTGTGGAACTTGAACCTGAACTCCCGCCAGGTGAAGGATTGTTGGTCGTTATAGTTACCGCATTAAAGCTTAAATCGCTTGAGTACGTTCCTATATTCCCGCTCTCATCTGTTATATAAAAGAACCGGACGTAGTACGTTCCGATATCACTCGTGGCAGTGTATAATTTCGTGCATGTTACATTTTCTCCGCCTGTGCAGGTCATGGACCAGTTCGCTATTGTTGCATCAGGGCGCTCTACCCTAACTATCGCTGAGGAGATGTTCGCACCTAAGCCATTGACATCGGCTGTGATTGTTACACCGTCCCCTATTGTTATTGAGGTTGCACTGATAGAAGATGAAGTTACATTAGGAGCAGTGATATTGCTTGTGAATGTTGCTGAGACCTCTGACGATGTGAGGTTGTTATACCCCGTTATATTCCCTGAGTCCAGCGCCTGAGCGTATATCGTATGAGTTAACCCATCCGACCACGGTATAGTGATTTGTACACTTGCGTTGTTTGGGGGGATTATCCACGAAGAGTTTCCAAGATAAACTCTGTCAGAATTGTTATAATAATATGTTTGCAGTTGGACATATGCTGAGTCCGTATCTATTATGTTGGCAGATGTGTTCACCCAAGCGGTTTTATTGTACTTTGTATTATTTGGATTGAGTGTAATCCCTGGGATAGTTGGGGCTGCATTAGTTGAACCTATAATTACCTGATTTGACTGTATCTGAATACTATCATTGTAGCTATCGTTTACGTACCCCTTTACATAGATGGAATCTCCACCTGTATAATTTCCTGATGGGGTTATCGTTGTATTATCGTTCCATGCTGTTTGTAGAATGTTGTTTTTATACCAGAGATAATGTTGTGTTAGGGGGTCGCTGTCCGCATCCGTGGCGTTCATGGATACTATCAGGGCATCCGTTCCAGACGGCATGGATGGCTTTAGCGTTACATCCTGGATGGTCGGGATATTGTTGTAGAAACTGAATGATTGCTCAGAAGACCATGCGCTATACTCGTAACCATCGAAGGCTCTTGCACTATAATAGTAAGCTGTCCAATTTGATAGAGTGAATGTGTTTGAGTAATTATTAGACGTTCCAGCCTGGTTAATAACATCAGTCCCTCCTGATGTTGTGCCCACTTTTACATCGTATGTTAGAGTGTCGCCTTCTGCATCAGTTGAAGCAGTCCAGTTCACAGTGGTAGAATCTAATGTATGGGAGTTGGGGTGCTGAATTAAAACAGGCACTGTTGGCTTGGTATTCTCTGTGAACGTAATGGTGCTGCTCCATGACGAAAATCCATAGCTATCATTACTTCTTACTCTAAGATAATTGGTTATCCCGTCTGTTGTTGCAAATGAACCTGAGTATAAATTTGAAGTATTACCTTGATTAGAAATGGTAGCGAAGGCTGGAGAGGTTGAAGCTTGCCATTGATAGGTCAGTGAGTCTGAATCTGAATCAGTTGACTGGCTCCATGTAAAGTTTATGCTGTTGTTGTAATGACGAGAGTTGTCTGATGGATAGGAAATCGCTGGGACTGTCGGAGGGTTGTCAGGAATCTGGGTATTTAATGAAGCCGAAGTTAAGCTTAATGCACCTGAATTATTGTATGCCCAAACTGTAACATTCTGCCATACATGAGGTGATAAAGTAGAGTTAGTGTATCTGTTTGCTGTGCCGTTTGTCCAGATGCCATTCACCGAAACGTTATAGCTGTTGGTCACATTCCCTGAACCTGGACTCCAGGTCGTATTTACCCAGAAATTGCCTGTTGTTGCTGATATTCCTGTAGGAGATGGAGGAGTTGCTAAAGAAATTTGAGTGTTTTTACTCACTCCAGTACTTAGACCGTATGTGTTGTTGTATGCGTAAACAGTAACGTTAACCCATGAACCAGGTGCTCCTGACGTATTACTAAATCTATTTGCAGAACCATTCGACCATACTCCGTTAGTACTCACGTTGTATGAATTAGGAACTGGAGCACCAGATGATGCAGACCATGTAGTGTTCACACAGAATAAACCAGAGGTGGATGACATGCTTTCAACAGGTGGAACTACTACAGTATATTCCAAGCGAAAGTTCTGAACTCCAGCAGTGAAACCTGAATCAAATCCATTTGCCCACAATTCTAAAGTATCTGTGGTATTAAGCATCATACTTGCATCTCCTGATTGAGCAAACCATCCGTTTTCTATATTTTCAGGTTCATCAACGTAGCCTGATGCAAAAGTTTGTCCAGTACTACTTTTCTTTACGTATGCATTTGCACCACCACAATCATAACATCCAGTCCCTGACCACCTTAGTTCATAATACGCTCTAAATGTTCCAGTTATGTCTGCCGGTGGAGTTATAGTTTTTAATTTAACCCATGTTGTACCAGTTGTACTCGCTGCGCTATTATTACTTGCTTGCACTGTATTCGAAGCCTGAACAGTGAAAGGGGTTGCGTCTGCTGTTGGGATTAGAACGAGCAAGCTCAGAAACAATATCAAAATCCATATTCTACCATTCTTTATTGTAATCCTCATAATATGAACTCCTGTCAAACATCAAAACTGGCTCAAAATCTACGCCCTGGTCTTTCTTATACAGTTCAAAAACACCCCTTGGCATAAAACCGACATTAAAAGCCCCTCCAAAATAACGATAGTAAACTGGGTCAATCTTGTATTCCACTATCCAGTCTCTCGTTCTCTGATTGTTATATGTTAGCCATCCGCCTACTATTTTCACCTTTATCCCTTTTGATTCAAGAATAGAGGCTACAAATAATGCAGAATCTTCACAGTCACCTTTCATCCCATGAGTAAGATACCAATCTGGATTAGCCCAATAATCGTCCTGACCAAATTGTTCCTGGTCTGAGACGTAGGTATTTACAAACACTCCGCTCAGTCCAAATGGATTATTATCTTTCCATACGAGCGCACCATTGTTGTCTATTCCGAGATAATCAGACGTATATTTTATAACTTCGTTGTCTGGCATGATGTATTTTTGAGGAGTGCAGGAACCGAGAAAACCATTATAGCTGCATGAAAGTGAATTATCGTTAGACCAAGGATATTTCCAGTGGCTTACCTTAAAATCTGGTATTGGGTCTGGCGTTTCGGTTGGAACTGGCGTTGTTCTAATTGACGGGGGTGGCGTTGGTGTATTTACCGCTGGCTGCACGTTTTTTTCTGGCTCTGTATGCGATGATATAGGTAGGGCTAAAAGAAACACCGCCACTAATGCCAATTCAATATTAACATCCCTTTTAAAAGTAGGTCTTGCGATTTATGTCCAGACTTACTTCGAGCTTTTAAGCCTACAGTAAGAATTATTATGGCTGCTGTTGTATTTCTCATGCTCTCTCCAGAGAGCCTGGGCGATGCAACGTTTGGCGACGACATCGCTCAGAACCCTGTTATAATTTTAAATTAAACTTAATTCCTTCTCCTGTTTCTGTTTTTCTTGTTCGTTTAGGATTTTTTGCCAGATATCTTTACTCTGGTCTTTGAACTCGTTTTTCATATCACACAGCTTTTTTATTATCAGATTCAATGAGCGTAAGCGCATTTTTAATTTCCTGGATTGGATATATTGCCGTCAGTTGGCGAACAGCCTCTAAGATGGGTGCAGGAACAGGATGTGGCTCTTGTTCTTGTTTGCTTTCTGTACGTGAAGGTTGGTGTCGTGGGGCGTGTTCTTGACTATCAGAACCACTATCTGTTGTCGTTGAGATTTTTCTTTGCGGTGCTGCCTTACGCTTTCTACTCAACTCAGCTTTCCCTGTGTCGTATTTAAGCGTCTCTGCATACTGAATTAAGGTTTCTTCTCCGAGAAGTTCTCTAACGAGTCTGATTGCTTTCTGGCGTGGATTCTTGATAGAATCACCACAAAGCTCCGCTCCGATTTCGTCTAAGGTCTTTCCCGCTTTGATTTTTTTGAGCAGGGGCTTCGCCAGAGTGGAGCAGTAAGTCATCTGGGTTCTTGGTCCTCTCCTGCTGTATCCACGCCTTTGAGGTCTTCACCTGGGTTTTTGACCCATTTCACGAGGTCTTCAGCATCCTCTTTTACGCCTACGTTTTTGGCAGTTTTAGAGTTGTCTTTTGCTACAGCACCTGGTTTTCGCTTGCTCTGAACGTTCTCTACGATGTCCTCAGTAAGTTCGCCTTCTCTGTCCGATTCTGATTTTCCGGTCTTGCAGGGTGCCTTTATCGGTTCTCGTAAGGTATCCTTGTTTTTCCCTTTCATCTGGACTTCGTAGTGCCTGCGTGCCTTTGGCTCCCCATCCTCTCCGATGCATCCTGGGTCTTTAGCTTCTCGCCAACCCTTCTTTGTCTTTTGGTTTTTCATAAGTCCTCCAATTTTATTTCTTTTAAATCGTTTAGCAGCAACCTCTTTCTCAAAACGCTCCTCGAAATGGTTCTCATAGAGGAATTTCACAAAAAAATTAAAATAAGACTCTGGAATTTCCGCATGCCCCAGCGTGCCTTTAACACTTATTTCAAGAAAGTTTTCGTCTGCAAAATCCTTTAACAACGAGGCTTTAGAGCAGGGGACGGCGAAATTCAGTTCAACTAAACCATCACGCTCTACCTGCTCTGCTGATACGGATAATGTTGGTACTCTGCTTTTCATTTATTTCCTCCGGTGCGTTTGCTTTTGCTGACTATCTTCGTAGATGAACCAAATTAGTAGCAGGAACATAGCTGCCAGAACCCAGGTGTACCACTGCTCATACCAGGCTTTGGCGTCTCCTTTTCCGACCTTGGGCATCACTGCGGTTGATGTCGGTTTGACTGTAGGCTGACCTATTGGCTGTGGGGCGTAGTCGATGCCTATCTTCACATCTTTAATGACCTTGTTCGGGTTATTGTTCGCCCTGACCTCGACCGAGACATCTTCATTTGCATTGACCTCTGTAGTCTCCTTTCCTGCTACGGAAATCATAAACTGGAACGGTACTTGTTGACCTGCCCCTATCTGGTAAGAGGTGTAGCTGTTTGGTGTGAATATCAACTTGCCTGATTTG
>OBLY010000105.1_pt1 | contig 12057 bp, 10 predicted proteins | sample 1539041 | NCBI WGS metagenome assembly OBLY01 (sample SAMEA2690973, study PRJEB22502) | sediment metagenome | biome: Billabong; feature: Tropical; material: Sediment | place: Australia | collected 2013-05-14 | depth 1 m
TTTAAACCATTATCGTTAGTAGTTACGAATTAGGTAAAGGATATTATATAAAATCTGAGCAGCCGGAAACGGGGGCGGCATCGACAGGCCTTGCCGGCGTCCGGCGTCAGAGGGTGTACTCGTCCCCTATCCGGGGCGCGTAGGCGTTGACATCGAATTCGCCCTTCGCCCACGCGGCGAAATCAGCGGTATGGTCGCCGTGCACGCAGACGACGTTCTGGCAGCCCCGGTCGACCATGTGCTTCACGATGGCCTTGAGCTCCGCGTCGCCGCTGTGGGCGCTGAAGCTGTACTGCTCGACGCCACACCGCAGCGGCAGGATCTCCCCGTCGACGTCGACCGTGCCGTTCTGCAGCGCGCTCCGGCCGTTCGTGTCCTCGACCTGGTAGCCGGTCAGCAGCAGTTTGTCCTTGGGGTGGTCCCAGATGCGCTTCAGGTAGCTCAGCACCGGCCCGCCGTTGAGCATGCCGGCGGTCGTTACCACGACCGCTGGCTCGGCCAGGACGGCCTTCCGCATGCCGGGCTTCACGGTGGTGGCGTAGCCGTACGCCGACCGGAGCCGCCCGGAGTCGCGCAGGTACTCCGGGTCGCGCAGCAGGATGTCGGTGACCTCCACGCCCATGCCGTCCACGTAGGAGCGGATGCCGTGCTCCTTCAGGATGAGGAGGATCTCCTGCGTGCGGCCGATGGCGAAGCTGGGGATGACCACGTTGCCGCCGATGTCCAGCGTGTGGCGGATCGACTCGATGAACCGGCGCTCGAGGGCCTGCCGGTCGGGGTGGTCCCGGCCGAAGTAGGTGCTCTCGAGGATCAGCGTGTCGGCCTCGGGGTAGTGGATCTTCGAGCCGCGGAGGAGCCGGGTGTCGCTGTTCTTGATGTCGCCCGTGTACAGCAGGCTTTTCCCGTCCTTCTCCACGTAGGTCAGCGCGCTGCCGGGGATGTGGCCGGCGTCCAGCAGCGTGACCGTGTAGTCCCCGGCCTCGTAGGCGTCGAGGTAGTCCAGCTCCTTCGTCCGCCGCATGAGCAGGTGCATGTCCTGCGGGTCGAAGGGCGCGATCGTCCCGTTGCCCTCGGCGATCTCCATGGTGTCCTCGGCCAGCAGGTTCGTCAGGTGCTTGGTCGGGGGCGTGGCCAGCACGGCCGGCTCGAGGTCCATCAGGTTCGGGACGACGCCGCAGTGGTCGAGGTGGCCGTGGGACACGACGATCGTCTCCGGCCGCGGGCTGCCCTGCGGGTACTGGGGCGGGTCGGTCGGCTTGATCCCGTAGTCGAGCAGGATCCGCTCGTCGATGAGGATGGCGGACCGGCCCACTTCCTGGCCCGCGCCCATGAACTTGATCTGTATGGTAACTTCCCCCTTTTAAAACAGCCAGCGCCTCGCCGCGAGCAAGATGCGCTTTCGTGTAATAAATTTACATTCTTTAAAACAATATATAATTGTTTCTACTTTTATTTTTTATATAAGTGATAAAATTTGCCATCGGCCATAAAACGCAAAGCGCGCTCTGCGCGACGGCGTTTTAGCCGGATGTTCGATAGAAAACTATAAATCCTAGACGTTCTATCTAAGAAGCCGTCAGATATAAGTTCTATAACTGTATGGTGAGTGCCGCGATACATCCCATCGACGTCGTCTTGATCAGGGCCTTCGCCGCTGGTCACGTCCCAATGCTCCGCGCCAATTCGAGAGGGCTCATAGCTCAGTTAGGTAGAGCGCCTGGCTTTTAACCAGGTGGCCTGGGGTTCAAATCCCCATGAGCCCGCTCACCCTCTCGGCTCACCTGCCGTCACGGGATTTATCGCACCGCGGCACACCGCACCGTGCAATTTTGAGGAGGAAGGGCAGGTTTGACCACCAAAAAGTTCGACGTTCGGGAGCACGAGCTCGTCCCCGAGCACACGTTGCTGACCGAAGAGGAAGCGGCCGACGTTCTGAAGAAGTACAACATCACCCCGGGGCAGTTGCCGAAGATCAAGACCTCCGACGTGGTCGTCAAGCAGATCGGCGCGAAGCCCGGGGACATCCTCCGCATCACGCGCAAGAGCCTGACCGCGGGCAAAGCGGTAGCCTTCAGGCTCGTCATCGAATGACCAGTGGGGAACCAAGGGGATTTCACCGTGTTAGACAGAACAGAACTCAGCAAAGCGTATTTTACCCGCAAGAAGATCGCGCAGCACCACATCGACTCTTTTAACGTTTTTCTCGAGCAGGGCCTGCAGAAAGTCATTGACGAGCAGGGGTACATCGAGACGGACATCGAGGACATCGAGCACAACATCGAGCCGGTGAAGGTCAAGCTGGGCAAGATCCGGGTGGGCAACCCGGTCGTCCGCGAGGCCGACGGCTCCGTGGAGCCGCTGTTCCCGACCGAGGCGCGCCTCCGGAACATCACCTACGCGGCGGAGATCTTCCTGGAGATGGCCATCGTGCGGGGCGAGGTCGAGGGCGACTACATCGAGGTCAACATCGGCCAGATGCCGATCATGATCGGCAGCGCGAAGTGCAACCTCGCCCGGCTGAGCAACGACGACTGGGTGAAGAACGGCGAGGACCCCGTCGACCCCGGCGGCTACTTCATCATCAACGGGACCGAGCGGGTGATCATGACGCTGGAGGACCTGGCGCCGAACAAGATCATGGTCGAGTACGACGACCGCTACGGCGACCAGATCGAGGTGGCGAAGGTGTTCTCGCAGCGGCGCGGCTACCGCGCCCTCGTGATCGTCGAGCGCGGCCGCAAGTCCATCCTCGAGGTCTCGTTCCCGTCGATCTCGGGCCGGCTCAACCTCGTCATGCTCATGCGGGCGCTGGGGCTGGAGACCGACCAGGAGATCGTGAACGCGGTGTCCGACGACCCGGAGATCCAGAAGTTCATGCTCGAGAACCTCGACGAGGCGGAGGCCGACACGGTCGAGTCCGCCATGGAGAAGATCGGCAAGCGCGTCGCCGCCGGGCAGGCGAAGGACTACCAGCGGAAGCGCGCCCACTACGTGATCGACCGCTACCTGCTGCCGCACCTGAACCCGGAGAACTTCGAGCGGCTCGGGCCCGAGGACCCGAAGCTGGCCGAGTCGCGGGTCAACAAGGCCTACTTCCTGGGCCGCATGGCCGAGGCCTGCTGCGAGCTCGCGCTGAAGCGCCGCCAGCCGGACGACAAGGACCACTATTCGAACAAGCGGCTCAAGCTCGCGGGCGACCTGATGGAGGACCTGTTCCGGGTCTCGTTCAACCGGCTCACCCGCGACATCAAGTACCAGCTCGAGCGCGCCAACATGCGGAACCGGGAGCTGTACATGATCACGGCGGTCCGCGCCGACGTGCTGACCGAGCGCCTCATCCACCCGCTCGCCACGGGCAACTGGGTGGGCGGCCGGACGGGCGTCTCGCAGCTGCTGGACCGCATCGACTACATGGCCATGCTGTCGCACCTGCGGCGCGTGATCTCGCCGCTGTCGCGGGCCCAGCCCCACTTCGAGGCCCGGGACCTGCACGCGACCCAGTGGGGCCGCATCTGCCCGTCGGAGACGCCCGAAGGCCCGAACTGCGGCCTGGTGAAGAACTTCGCCATGTCGGTGGAGCTGTCCACGGGCGTGGAGGACGAGGAATCGATCAAGAAGATCCTGCTTGAGGCCGGCGTACGGCCGCTCAGGAGGGGTGTCGTTGAGCAGAGCTAGAGTGTTCGTCAACGGCGCGCTCGTCGGGACCCACGAGAGCCCCGGGGAGCTCGTCGGCAGCATCCGGGAGAAGCGCCGGCAGGGCATCATCTCCAACCAGATCAACATCGCGTACCACAAGCTGACCAACGAGATCATCATCAACACGGACATGGGCCGGGCGCGGAGGCCGCTCATCATCGTCCGGGACGGCAAGCCGCTCGTGGGCCCCGAGGACATCGAGCAGCTGAAGAACGGCGAGATCCAGTTCGAGGACCTGGTCAAGCGCGGCTTCGTCGAGTACATCGACGCCGAGGAGGAGGAGAACACCTTCATCGCCATCGACGAGTCGCAGCTCACCCAGGACCACACGCACCTCGAGCTGAACCCGTCGCTGATCCTGGGCATCGCCGCGGGCATGATCCCGTACCCGGAGCACAACGCCTCGCCCCGTGTCACCATGGGCGCGGGCATGATCAAGCAGTGCCTGGGCATGAGCACGGCGAACATGAAGCTGCGGCCGGACACGCGCGGCCACTACCTGCACTACCCGCAGCGGGCCATCGTGAACACCCAGACCGCCGACGCGGTCAACTTCAACGAGCGCCCCGCGGGCCAGAACTTCGTGGTCGCGGTCTTATCTTACGAAGGCTATAACATCGAGGACGCGCTCGTCTTCAACCGCGGCTCCATCGACCGGGGCCTGGGCCGCTCCCACTTCTTCCGGACGACGGAGGGCGAGGAGCGCCGGTACCCGGGCGGCCAGGAGGACACCTTCGAGGTGCCCGACGCCGAGGTGCGGGGCGCCCGCGAGTCGGAGTTCTACTCGATGCTGGACGAGGACGGCCTGGTGAACCCGGAGACCGTCGTCGGCCCGAACGACGTGCTGATCGGCAAGACCAGCCCGCCGCGGTTCCTCGAGGAGCCGACGGACCTGGGCGGCATCACGCCGCTGAAGCGGCGCGAGACCTCGGTGACGATGCGCAGCAACGAGAAGGGCATCGTCGACACGGTCATCCTGACCGCGACGCAGAACGGCAGCCGGCTGGCCAAGGTCCGCACGCGCGACCAGCGGGTCCCGGAGCTGGGCGACAAGTTCGCCTCGCGCCACGGGCAGAAGGGCGTCATCGGCCTGATCGCGCCCCAGGAGGACATGCCGTTCGCCGAGGACGGCACGGTGCCGGACCTGATCATCAACCCGCACGCCATCCCGTCGCGCATGACCGTCGGGCACGTGCTCGAGACGATCGGCGGCAAGGTCGGCAGCATGGAGGGCCGGATCATCGACGGCACGCCGTTCAACAACGAGGTCGAGGACGACCTGCGGAAGGGCCTGACGAAGTTCGGCTTCTCCCACACCGGCAAGGAGGTCTTCTACAGCGGCACCACCGGCGAGCGGATCGTCGCGGACGTGTTCGTCGGCGTCATCCTGTACCAGAAGCTGTACCACATGGTCTCCTCGAAGATGCACGCGCGGAGCCGCGGCCCGGTGCAGGTGCTCACGCGCCAGCCGACCGAAGGACGCGCCCGCGAAGGCGGCCTCCGGTTCGGCGAGATGGAGCGCGACGTCATGATCGGCCACGGCGCGGCCATGGCGCTGAAGGAGCGGCTGCTCGACGAGTCGGACAAGGTGTTCGAGTACGTCTGCAACAACTGCGGCATGGTGGCGACCGAGGACAAGAAGCGCCGGGTCGTCTACTGCCCGAACTGCGGCGCCGACACCAACATTTACAAGATCGAGATGAGCTACGCGTTCAAGCTCTTATTGGACGAGATGAAAGCCCTGGGTATCGCGCCGCGGCTGGACCTCGAGGACGCGGTGTAGGAGGATCAAAAATGACCAGCCCCAAGAGAATCAGGAAGATACGCTTCGGCCTCTTATCGCCGGCCGAGATCCGGAAGATGAGCGTCACGAAGATCATCACCGCGGACACCTACGACGACGACGGCTACCCCATCGACATGGGCCTGATGGACCCGCGGCTGGGCGTCATCGACCCCGGCCTGCGCTGCCGCACCTGCGGCGGCCGCCCCGGCGAATGCCCGGGCCACTTCGGCCACATCGAGCTCGCGGCCCCGGTCATCCACGTGGGCTTCGCGCGCCTGCTGCGCAAGATCCTCCGGACGACCTGCCGGAAGTGCGGGCGGCTGCTGCTCGACGAGAAGACCAAGGCGGACTACCTGCGGCAGATCAAGCTGAACCAGCAGCTGGGCCAGCCGATCGACGACATCGTCAAGAACGTCTTCAAGGACGCCAAGGCGACGACCTGCCCCTACTGCGGCGAGGAGCAGAAGGAGATCAAGTTCGAGAAGCCTACGGGGTACTTAGAGGACGGCCACAAGCTGATGCCGACGGACGTCCGGGACCGGCTCGAGATGATCCCGGACGAGGACATCGAGGTCTTCGGCATGGACCCGAAGAACGCCCGGCCGGAATGGATGGTCCTTACGGTCTTGCCCGTCCCGCCGGTCACGGTCCGGCCGTCGATCACGCTCGAGTCGGGCCAGCGGTCGGAGGACGACCTGACCCACAAGCTGGTCGATATCATCAGGATCAACCAGCGGTTCCAGGAGAACCGCGACGCGGGCGCCCCGCAGCTGATCATCGAGGACCTGTGGGAGCTGCTCCAGTACCACGTGACCACGTACATGGACAACGCGGTCTCGGGCGTGCCCCCGGCGCGCCACCGCTCCGGCCGGCCCCTGAAGACGCTGTCCCAGCGGCTCAAGGGCAAGGAGGGCCGGTTCCGGGGCAGCCTGTCCGGCAAGCGCGTCAACTTCAGCGCCCGTACGGTGATCTCGCCGGACCCGAACCTCAGCGTCAACGAGGTCGGCGTGCCCACCCGCATCGCGCGGGAGATGACCGTGCCGGTCACCGTGACCCCGTTCAACCTCGAGGTCGTGCGCGAGTACGTGCGCCGCGGCTCGGACAACTGGCCCGGCGCCAACTACGTCAAGCGGGCGGACGGCCGGCGGCTGAAGATCACCGATAAGAACGCGGCCGAGCTCGCCGAGCAGATCGAGGTCGGGTGGAAGGTGGACCGGCAGCTGAAGGACGGCGACATCGTGCTGTTCAACCGGCAGCCGTCGCTGCACCGGATGAGCATCATGTCCCACTTCGTGCGGGTGATGCCCCACAAGACGTTCCGGCTGAACCCGGCGGTCTGCGCCCCGTACAACGCCGACTTCGACGGCGACGAGATGAACCTCCACGTCCCGCAGACGATGGAGGCGCTCGCCGAGGCCCGGATCCTCATGCTGGTGCAGGAGAACATCCTGTCCCCGCGGTTCGGCGGCCCCATCATCGGCGGCCTGCACGACCACATCTCGGGCATCTACCTGCTCACCAAGGGCTACCGGCTGTTCTCGGAGGCCGAGGCGCTGGAATTGCTCAGCAAGGTGCGGGTGCACGAGCTGCCCGAGCCGGCCGAGAAGAAGGACGGCGTCAACTACTGGACCGGCAAGCAGATCTTCAGCCAGATCCTGCCGAAGGGCCTGGACATGACGTACCAGGCGAAGATCTGCGAGAACTGCGAGTCCTGCCAGAAGGAGGAGTGCGAGCGCGACGCGTACGTCGTCATCCGCGACGGGGAGCTGAAGTGCGGCACCATCGACGAGAAGGCCATCGGCGCGTTCAGCGGCAAGATCCTGGACCGGATCGTCAAGACCATGGACGAGCAGACGGCGTCCACCTTCCTGGACGAGGCCACGCGGCTGGCCATCCGGGCGATCACCCACCGGGGCTTCTCCTACGGCATCAGCGACACGGACATCCCCCGCGAGTCGATCGCGCAGATCACCGAGGTCGTGCTCAACTCGGAGCGGCAGGTCCGCAAGCTCATCGAGGCCCACGACCGGGGCGAGCTCGAGGCGCTGCCGGGCCGGACGCTCGACGAGACGCTGGAGATGAGGATCATGCAGGAGCTGGCCAAGGCGAGAGACGCGGCCGGCAGCATCGCGGGCAAGTTCCTGGGCAGCCAGGGCGACAACTCCGCGGTGATCATGGCCCGGTCGGGCGCCCGGGGCAGCTTCCTGAACCTGACCCAGATGGCCGGGTGCGTCGGCCAGCAGTCCGTCCGCGGCGAGCGGATCATGAGAGGCTACGGCGACCGCACGCTGCCCCACTTCCTCCCCGGGGACCGGGGCGCGGACGCGCGGGGCTTCGTCGAGTCGTCCTACAAGAAGGGCCTGAACCCGACGGAGTTCTTCTTCCACGCGATGGGCGGCCGCGAAGGCCTGGTGGACACGGCGGTCCGGACGTCGCAGTCCGGCTACCTGCAGCGCCGGCTGGTCAACGCGCTGCAGGACCTGGAGGTCAAGTACGACGGCACCGTGCGCGAGACGCGCGGCGTCATCGTCCAGTTCCTCTACGGCGAGGACGGCGTCGACCCCATGAAGAGCGACTACGGCGAGGGCGTGAACGTCCCGCGCATCATCGAGAGCGTCGTGAACGGGGGTGAGGACAAGTGAGCCTGTCCGAGGCGAGCGTCCACGCCGAGCTGGACAAGCTCGACCTGCCCTACAAGATCATCGAGGACCTGAAGGCGAACCTGAAGGGCGTCAAGGTGACCAAGAAGCAGCTCGAGGCGATCGTGGAGCGGACGACCGAGGCCTACCGGAAGGCGCGGGTCGAGAACTGCGAGGCCGTGGGCATGGTCGCCGCCCAGAGCATCGGCGAGCCCGGCACGCAGATGACGATGCGGACGTTCCACTACGCGGGCGTGGCCGAGATCGACGTCACGCTGGGCCTGCCCCGGCTGATCGAGATCGTCGACGCCCGGCGCGAGCCCTCGACGCCCATGATGACGATCCACCTCGTGCCCGAACTATCGGGCAACCGCGACGCGGTCAAGCGGCTCGCGTGGGAGCTCGAGGAGACGACCGTGGCCGACGTGGGCGTCACGTCGACCAACCTCGCCGACATGACGATCATCATCGACATCAACGACAAGCAGCTGATCCAGCGCAACATGACCCTCCAGCAGGTGGCCGACCGGATCTCCGAGGAGACCGGGTACGAGGTCGCCCAGGCGGAGGGCCGGCTGACCCTCCACCCGGAGGAGCCGTCGTACCGCGACCTGCTCCAGCTGGTGGAGAAGGTGCGCTCCATCTCCCTGAAGGGGATCAAGGGCATCACCCGCGTCGTCATCCGGAAGGAGGAGAACGAGTACGTCGTCTACACGCAGGGCTCCATGCTCAAGAAGGTGATCAACATCGAGGGCGTGGACCCGGCGCGGACGAAGACGAACAACATCAACGAGATCGCGGAGGTGCTCGGCATCGAGGCCGCGCGCAACGCGATCATCAACGAGGCGCTGGACACGCTGTCCGAGCAGGGCCTGACCGTCGACATCCGCCACATCATGCTGGTGGCGGACATGATGACCATCGACGGGGAGGTCAAGCAGATCGGCCGGCACGGCATCTCGGGCGAGAAGGCCAGCGTGCTGTCGCGGGCGGCCTTCGAAGTCACGGTGAACCACCTCCTCGACGCGGCCGTCGCGGGCGAAGTCGATGAGCTCATGGGCGTGACGGAGAACGTCATCGTGGGCCAGCCCATCCAGCTCGGCACGGGAGACGTCGAGCTCATAACCGTCTCGAGCTTTAAAAAGCCAAAGACACAAGCGTAGAAATCGACCTGGACAAGTCACTGAGAAGCGTGATGAGGACCGGCAAGGTCCTGGTGGGGACTAAGCAGGCCATCAAAGCAAGTAAACGCGGAGTAGCGAAACTTGTCATCGTGGCCTCCAACTGTCCCGGTGAAGTGAAGACCCAGATAAGGGACGCGAACATACCCCTGTACGAGTTTCCGGGCCTGAGCGTGGACCTGGGACCGCTGTGCGGCAAGCCGTACATCGTCTCGGCGCTCACCGTGCTCGAGCCGGGCGACTCTGATATCATGGCGCTGGCCAGAGGTGTAAAGAGTGCCTGACGTGACGTTCACCACGGAAACGATGCAGTTCATCGCGCTCTTCGAGAAGACCACGGGGGCGCACGCGAAGGACTGTCTCGTCCTCGACGACGAGCGCGTCGTGTTCGTCGTCAAGAGCGGCGACATGGGCCTCGCCATCGGTAAAAATGGTAGCAACATCAACAGGGTTAACAAGCAGATAGGGAGGCACGTCGAAGTCATCGAGTACTCTGAGGACCCGAAGGAGTTCATCAAGAACCTGTTCCAGCCCGCCGCCGTCAAGGGCACGGCGATCTCCACGCGGGGCGACCGGCGGGTCGCGATCGTGGACGTGGCGGCCAAGGACAAGGGCCTGGCCATCGGGAAGAACGGCCGGAACATCAAGAAGGTGAAGACCCTGGCCCAGAGGCATCACAAGCTGGACGACGTCGTCATCAACAACCAGAAGTAGGCAAGGAGAACGAGAGAATGGGAATGGGAAAATTTGCAGCTCGCAAGCTCAATCATGACAGGAAACTATACCGGTGGGGTGACCGGGACTACGCCCGCCGCGTGCTGAGGCTGGACGAGAAGGCCGACCCGCTGGAGGGCGCCCCGCAGGCGAAGGGCATCGTGCTCGAGAAGATCGGCGTCGAGGCCAAGCAGCCGAACTCCGCCATCCGGAAGTGCATCCGAATTCAGCTGATCAAGAACGGCCGGCAGGTCACCGCGTTCTGCCCGGGCGATGGGGCGATCAACTTCATCGACGAGCACGACGAGGTCACGATCGAGGGCATCGGCGGCCGCATGGGCGGGTCGTACGGGGACATCCCGGGCGTCCGCTTCCGCGTCTGCAAGGTCAACGACGTGTCGCTGGACGAGATGGTCAAGGGGAAGCGGGACAAGCCGCTGAGGTGAGGATCATGGCCGAAGCTAACGTGGAGAACACCAACACCGAGGCCCCGGCGGGCCCGCACCTGCTGCTGTTCGACAGGTACGACATGACGCAGGTCACCATCAAGGACCCGAGCATCCGGCGGTACATCAACCTGAAGCCGATCGTGGTCCCCCACACCGGGGGCAAGTCGGCCTCCCGCCAGTTCAACAAGGCGGACATCCCGATCGTCGAGCGGCTGATCAACAAGATGATGCGCAACGAGTTCAACACGGGCGAGAAGATGAAGTGCTACAACATCGTGCGCGACGCCTTCGCGATCATCGCGGCCCGCACGAAGCAGAACCCCGTGCAGGTCCTCGTCGACGCCATCGAGAACGCCGGCCCCCGCGAGGAGACGGTCCGGCTCAAGTACGGCGGCATCAACGTGCCGAAGTCCGTCGACACGGCGCCCATGCGCCGGGTGGACCAGGCGCTCATGTTCATCGCCCAGGGCGCGGAGAAGGCCGCGTTCAAGTCGAAGAAGAAGATCGAGAACGCGCTCGCCGACGAGCTGATGGCCGCGGCCAAGGGCGACGTGAAGAGCTACTCGGTCGGCAAGAAGGACGAGAAGGAGCGGGTGGCGAAGGCGGCCCGGTAAGGCCGCCCTATATATTATCATTGTTCGAGGACACCACAATGGCGACTAGAGGAAAGAAGATGGTCGAGCGGGTCAAGGAGCTCATGGACAAGCCCACCCTGATCCGCAACATCGGCATTTGCGCCCATATCGACCACGGCAAGACCACGTTATCCGACAACCTGCTCGCGGGCTCGGGCATGATCTCCATGGAGCTGGCGGGCAAGCAGCTCTTCATGGACTTCGACGAGGAGGAGCAGGCGCGGGGCATCACGATCAACGCGGCCAACGTCTCGATGGTCCACGAGGTCGGCGGCCGGGAGTACCTGATCAACCTGATCGACACGCCGGGCCACGTGGACTTCGGCGGCGACGTCACGCGGGCCATGCGGGCCGTCGACGGCGCCGTCGTCGTCGTGGACGCGGTCGAGGGCACCATGCCCCAGACCGAGACGGTGCTGCGCCAGGCGCTGCGGGAGAACGTCAAGCCGATCCTGTTCATCAACAAGGTCGACCGGCTGATCAACGAGCTGAAGATCGACAAGAAGGACATGCCCGTCCGGCTGGGCAAGGTCATCGACCACGTGAACAAGCTGGTCCGGAACATGTCCCCCCACCACTACGAGACCCAGGGCTGGAAGCTGGACGCGGCCAAGGGCAACGTCTGCTTCGGGTCCGCGCTCTACAAGTGGGCGGTCTCGGTGCCGTCGATGAAGAACACCGGCGTCGGGTTCAACGAGGTGTACGACTACTGCAAGGCGGGCAACATGAAGGAGCTCAGCGAGAAGTCGCCGCTCCACGCCGTGCTGCTCGACGCGGTCGTCCACCACCTGCCCACGCCGCTGCAGGCGCAGCCGTTCCGTATCCCGGTCATCTGGAGGGGCGACAAGGACTCCAAGGTCGGCAAGGACCTGATGGAGTGCCACCCCGACGGGGAGATCGTGTTCATGGTCACGAAGATCCTGACCGACCCGCACGCGGGCGAAGTGGCCGTCGGCC
>OBLY010000106.1_pt1 | contig 12029 bp, 10 predicted proteins | sample 1539041 | NCBI WGS metagenome assembly OBLY01 (sample SAMEA2690973, study PRJEB22502) | sediment metagenome | biome: Billabong; feature: Tropical; material: Sediment | place: Australia | collected 2013-05-14 | depth 1 m
TCCCGCCCCGGATGAAAAAGATTTGCACGCAGGCTTCGCCGTCTGCCCGGGCCATAGCGATGACATCCGAGTCTTTGTAATCCGCCGCAAAGACCACCTTCTGGCGCTCGACGATGGACCGCATCGCCTTGAGCTGGTCCCGCAGGGCGGCCGCCTTCTCGAAGCGCATCTCCTCCGAGGCTTTATCCATCTCGTTGTGGACGCGGTCCATGATCGGCTCGGAATGACCGCTCAGGAATTCCTGCAGATCGGCAATCATCTGCCGGTACTGCGCCTGGTTGACCGCCCCGATGCACGGCGCCAGGCACAGCTTGATATCGTAATACAGGCAGGCCCGCTTATCCTGCCCTGTGATGATGCGGTCGCAGGTGAGGTAGGGGAACACCCGCCGCAGCACATCCAGCGTCTGGTAGACCGCCCAGGCAGACGTGTAAGGACCGAAATAGCGCGAGCCGTCCTCCTGCATCAGCCGGGTGACGGTTACCTTGGGGTACGGGTCCGCCCAATGGATTTTGATATACGGATAGCGTTTGTCATCCTTCAGGCGGATGTTGAACTTGGGCCGGTGCTTCTTGATCAGGTTCATCTCAAGGATAAGCGCCTCGAGCTCCGAACCCACCAGGATCCACTCGATGTGGGTGATCTCTCGCACCAGCCGGCGGGTCTTCTGGTCGTGACTGGCATCCGCGTGGAAATACGAGCGGACCCGGTTCTTTAAATTAATGGCCTTGCCGACGTAAATGATGGTCCCGCCGGCATCTTTCATCAAATAGCAACCCGGCTTGGGCGGCAGGGTATCCAAAATGCCTTGGAGATGATCGGAAACTACCATAGGAAAGCTATTTTACTGCGTCTTGGTAAGAAAATTATATGTAGAGCTGGTCTGATGCAAGGAAATAAAGGTCATTTAATTCAAAGAATCGCGGAACGAATGGATCGGACCCATGAAAGACCAGGAAACTTGCATGAGCAGGTCGCCAACTATACCTCCATTGTAGCACAAATGTTTTTATCGCTGTGCCTTTGCGAGGGCTGGAAACCCAGTGTTCTTTCAAGGTTTCCAGCCCGAAGCAATCCCCAAAACCCTCTCTAGGAAATAAGGCGCATTCCATACCATTCTAGAAACATCCTGGTTATGATATTATTAGAGAAAATTTATCCGATTTTAATTTTGGAGGTCATTATGATGGAAAATCCACCACCTGGCGGCGCTCCCACCGAACCGCCTCCCCCACCTGTAGCTCCGTATCCACCCAACCCCCCCGCCCCTGGTCGTGGGCATCCTCTCCCTCTGCGGTTCCGGAGCCTGGTGGTGCGGCGGCATCCTCGCCGTGGTCGCCATCGTTCTGGGAGTCCTGGGGCTCAACACCCGCGGCCGAGGCATGGCCATGGCTGGAATTATTCTGGGAGCCGTTGCCTTGCTCTTGACGATCATTCTCACGATCTTCTTCCGCGGCGGGATCTTCATAAACCTCTTCCGGAATTTCATGCAGAACCGAGGCTATTGATCCCATTGGCAGGATTGGCTTCCTGCGAGAATTGCAGGCTAATATTTCTTTTCCTAAGGAGGTAGTGTCATTATGCAACCCCAACCTATTGAACCCATTCCCCCGGTCCCGCCCGTTCCACCGGCCCAGCCTGTGCCCGTGTCCGGCGACCGCAAAGGCCTGGCCATTGCATCGCTGGTGCTGGGCATTGTGTCTCTCTGTGCCTCGATCTTTTGGTTCTGCGGCGGACCCATTGCCATCGTCGGGGTCATCCTGGGTATCCTCGGCCTGAAAAGCACCGGCAGGACCATGGCGCTCATCGGCATCATCCTGTCTGCCATTGGAATCATTTTGGCGATTGTAATTGCTATCCTGGGAGCTGTTTCCGGCCCGTTCTGGCAGCGGATTTATCAGCAGATGCTGCAAATGCAGCAGACTCTGGGTGCACCGACGCCTTAAGAGCTTCGCCTTAATCAAAAACTCCCGCGCAGGTTTGCGCGGGAGTATTTATATCGGGTCCATGCCTTTTTCCTGATAATTCTGGAGTTATCAAACCATTTTCAGCGAATGGGGTTATATAATTTGATAGAGTCCAAAATTTTTCAGGAGGAGGAGTCCTAATATGGAATCGCAATCGTTTCAACCCGTTCCCCCCAATCCGCCCGCCCAGTCTGTCCCGGTCCACCAGGGCGATAGACGCGGCCTGGCTGTGGCCTCGCTGGTTTTGGGAATTGTCAGCTTGTGCCTGATCTGGGTGCCTTTTGTCAACTTCCTCGGGATGATCGGCTGCGTGGTCGGTCTTGTCCTGGGCATCCTGGCCTTGAAATCCTCCGGCAAGGGGTTGGCCATTGCCGGCGTGATCCTTTCAGCGCTTTCATTGGTCATCGTCGTACTTTCCTTTGTTCTTTTGGGTGGACTGATGCTGGCCGGACCATCCATCGGAAATGTATTCTCCTCGATCAACAGCGCCCTGGCCACTCCTTGATCGACCTTCCCATTCCTCCCATTCATTCCCGCAATGAGCATTGCGGGAAATTTTTTTTACAACGTACTGCGTACCTGCACTGACCCTATCTCGCCATTCCAAGGAAGCTTTAGTGGTTCTCGGATTCCTCATCAAGCCGGAAGCGGCAAGATGCTATAATGCCCTCACCCTGGAGGTCTTTATGGACTCGGCCCTCGAATCCAAAATCGGGACATTATTAAAATCCAAAGGCTTAACCCTCGCCACTGCCGAATCCTTCACCGGCGGCCTCATCGGCGACCGCCTCACCGATATCCCCGGCTCCTCCGACTACTTCCTCGGCGGGATGATCGCCTACGCCAACGCCGCCAAAGTCTCTCAACTGGGCGTTTCCCCGCTGACCCTGGAGCAGCACGGCGCCGTCAGCCGGGAGACGGTTCTGGAAATGGCCGCGGGCGTCCGCCAGCGCTTGGGAGCCAATCTTGGCCTCAGCTCCAGCGGCATCGCCGGGCCGGGTGGCGGTTCCCCTCAGAAACCCATCGGGACCGCCTGGGTGGGCCTGGTCGCCGCGGATGGGTGCTGGGCGCGGCTTTTCCATCTCCCCGGCGAGCGCTGCCAGGTCAAGCAAGCCGGCGCCGAAGCCGCCCTGCAGATGCTGCTGGACTATCTGGAGGGGCAACGCGACCTGGAGGCCTGGACTTCTCTGGATGATGTAAAATAGGCCCGAGCCAGATTCTTTCCAAGAAGATTCCAACGCCTTTATTTTTTCCATCCTGGTGAAAAAGAGACTCGAAATGGATCTTGTCCCCGGTAAGATTCTCATTGCTGTAAAAAACATCACCCATATCCCGCTGATGGATCGGCTGAAACGCCAGACAAGGATCCCACGCCTCCTGGAAGGGATGGTCATTAGCGTCCTGTTCGCCGCTTCGATCACCCTGGGCGAGCTTTTCCTCCTTGACATTCAGCTCCACCCGCGCATGGTGCTGCAACCGTGGCTGTTGCAGCGCGGCTTCCTGCAGTACACGAATATTCCGGATGAGCATTCGCCTCTGCTTCCCCAGGTCTTATCCTGGCTTCAGCCCCTCTTCAAAGGGAATGCTGTCCGAACGGCGAAGGTGGTATTTGCAGGCCTCGTCTTTCTGATCGTGTGCATGAGCCTGTTGTGGTTGTACCAACGCTATGGTCGCTGGGCCTGCCTCGCAGGAGGCGCTTTTTTTGTGGCCTATTCAGGATTGGCGTATTGGGCGCTTTGGTATGACCTGGCTTTAAGCCCCGTGTATTTATTGATTTTTTTTGGGATGACCACCCAGGCTCCGTGGATTTTTATACGATTTAAATGGAGGATTTTGGCGCTTGGATTGGCAGGCGGACTGGCGGTGCTGATCAAACAGCAAGCCATTCTTGTCGTCGCGGCAGTGATGGTATGGGTGGTTTTGCTATTCAAAGACAGGCGGCTCACTCTTCGTCAGTTGGCGGCTTCTCTGGGCCTTTATTCGCTTGGAGTCATTCTGCCTGTTCTGGCCTATGTGGGTTACTTTTGGCATCGAGGCGGAGCGCTCGGCGATTTCTTTTATTGGGTCTTCTTCCCCCTCACGAACAACGTTGCCGCGTCCTCGCGGCTTCTGCCGACTTCCGCGCAGGTCCGGCAGGTCCTGCCGGTTTTCTTTCTGCTCATCCCGTTCGTGTTCACAATTTTTTATCGGGGTCAGAAATCCATGGATAATGAGCGCAGCACCCGCATCTGGGTGCTCATATTCCTGGTCATTACCGCCATCACGCAGTACCCACGCTATTCCACCATGCATTGGGCCAGCTGCCTCGCCTTTATAGCCATCGGATCAGCTATTGTTTGTGGCGATCTCTTACGATTGGGTGAAAAGGGATCCAACAATCTTTTCATTCAAAGAGGCATCTATTTTGGGTTTGTCCTGTTGTGGCTTAGCGCCCTCCTCACGGTCTATATGCCGCGTCTGAGCCGGAATCCGCCGCCGGTCCAGATAGAATATCAACCGCTGATCGAATTATCCGCTCAATTAAGGGAGCAGAATCTGGAGGGAGCCAGCTTTGTCATCTTCCCCGACAACGAGTCGGTCAGTAATTTGTATTACCTGCTGAATACGACGCCACCCACGTACTGGCTGATGACCTATCCCTGGTTCATGAACCACCTCTCCCTCTCTCGCTGGGAGGATGCCCTGGACAGGGAAAAACCGGATTATGTGATCCTTTTTTCAGGCTCCCTGGACTGGTGTAACAACCTGAATGCGCTGGCCTATATCCAGGCGCGCTACCAGACTCAAAAAACGCTGCAATGGCAAGGGTCTCCGGTTCAAATCCTGTCCCGCCGCACGAAGATGACTCCATAAGAGAGAGGCGTAAGGCGATAAAAATGAAAATCGTTGTGCTGATCTCTGCCAACATCGAATGGAAGGCAGTGAAAGAGATCCTCTGCCCGCCTGATGTGGCCTCCACCCCCCTGGGCGAAACCTTTACTGTTTCATTAGAATCGCTGGAACCTGGCACTGGAGCACGTGACCCAGAGATACGTTTCTTCCATGGCGGCTGGGGCAAAGTTTCCGCCGCTGGCACTACCCAATATGTCATCGACCACTGGCAGCCCGACCTGCTGGTCAACCTGGGCACCTGCGGCGGCTTCGCCGGGCGGATCCAGCGCGGCGCCATCCTTCTGGTCGAAAAAACCATCCTCTACGACATCATCGAGCAGATGGAAGACCCCGACGAAGCCATCGCCCACTACACCACCGACCTGGACCTTTCCTGGCTGGACCAGTGTCCGCCGTCAGTGACTCGCGGTCTGCTTTTATCCGCCGACCGCGATATCATCGCCTCCGAGATTCCCCACCTGGTTGAAAAATACAACGCCGTCGCCGCCGACTGGGAATCCGGCGCCATCGCCTGGGTGGCAAAGCAGAACGGCGTCCACTGCTTGATTCTGCGCGGTGTCACCGACCTGGTCAGCCCGCAGGGTGGCGAAGCCTATGGGGATATCAGCATCTTCCACGAGAATACGAAGAAAGTCATGCGGAAGTTGATCGAGGCGCTGCCGGCGATCTTGTAAACGCACTGCTGGTCTTGGGCGCTCTCCTGGTGCTTCGCATAGGAGGACCAAGGCACTTTTTCAAAAGAGTTGACATAATCAGGGATGTGCGGGCTTCGCCCGCACATCCCTGATTATGTCAATTTTTCCCCGCCCCAGTCTTGGGGTAGGGTCAGGGGTGGGACTAAATAAGAATTGTAAACACCAATATCGCAAAGTTCGCCTCCAATAATTTCTGGAGTAGTCACTTTCCTGGGTGACTGGCACATTCTTAACCAATTCGAAGCATTCCCATCTTGACCGAATAAGCTGCTTCCTGTATCATTGCCATATATAGAGACAATTTAGGGGCATTTAGTCCTAATAATTCCTGCAAAAAAGGACATTACCTTGATGGAAAAAACTGAAACGATGGCAGTGGAAAAAACGCGCGGCCTGGAACGGAAATGGAAAGTTTTGATCACCCTGATGATCGGCGTCTTTATGATCATCCTGGATTCGACCATCGTCAACATCGCCTTCCCCACCCTGCGGTCCGCCTTCGGCGCCTCCCTGAACGATTCCCAGTGGGTCATCAGCATTTACGTGATGGCCCTCGGCATCACCACTCCGGTAGCCGGTTTTTTGGGTGACCGCTTCGACATCAAGCGCATTTACCTGCTGGGTCTGGCCCTCTTCACCCTGGGATCGCTCCTCTGCGGGATCGCCCCTTCTTTGCCTCTTCTCATAGCCGCCCGAGCCCTCCAGGGCATCGGTGGAGGCATCGCCCAGCCTCTCGGCGCGGCTCAGCTCTACCGGGCCTTTCCTCCCAAGGAGCAGGGCACCGCCTTCGGCATCTTCGGTCTCTCCCTGGTCGCGGCTCCTGCGTTGGGACCCGTCCTGGGCGGCTGGCTGGTGGGCCTCAACCTGTGGCGGCTCATTTTCTTCGTCAATGTGCCCATTGGCATCATCGGCGTCAGCCTGGGCACGCGCTTCCTGGTCGATTACAAGACCGGCAAGCGCCATCTCTTCGATCCGCTGGGATTGATCACCGCCGTGATCGGCTTCGGGTCCATCCTCTATGCCGCCTCCATCGCCGAGAACTTCGGCTGGACCGGCGCAGCCACGATCGTCGTACTGATCCTCGGTGTGCTTGTCCTGGTGGGCCATGCCCTGTGGGAGCTCAAAGGCACCCGCGAGCCGCTCATGAATCTGCGCATCTTCTCTGACCGCATCTTCCTGAACGCCAGTCTGGTGGGATATGTCGCCACGATTGCCCTCTTCGGCGCTGAGTTTCTCATGCCTCTGTATTTACAATCCTTCCGCGGTCGCACCGCCCTGGAAGCCGGCCTCATCCTCCTGGGCATCGCCGGCAAACGCGGCAGCACCTGGAATGCGAAGGAATCCTCCTGGGCATCGCCGGCACCTCGGCCATCACCACCCCTCTCGCCGGCCGTCTCTACGACAAGATCGGCCCGCGCTTGATTATGGTGATCGGCTTCGTCATCCTCTGTATCAATACCTGGCAGTTGTCCCTGCTCAAGGCCGATACGCCCATCCCCTATATCGTCTTCCTCCTGGCCTTGCGCGGCCTGGCAGTGGGACTCACCCTCCAAACCTCCTTCGTGACCGCCCTCAGCCACGTCCACCTCGACCTGCTGCCGCGCGGCTCCTCCCTCTTCAACAGCACCCGCTTTGTCGTCCAGGCCATCGCCGTGGCAGCCCTCGCCACCGTCCTGGTCGGATCCTTATCCCCGCAGATCAAAGCCGCCATCAATACCCTCCAGGAGTCGGTCCCGACGACCACGGCGTTTGGAGTCTGCGAAACGCCTGGCGTTTCTACCCAGGACAATCTGCCTCCAGGCAGCGCCGCGAAACTTTCCAGCCTGCCGCCCCAGCAGGCACCCGTTGCGAGGCAAAAGATCGTCTCTGGCTTGCAGCAAGCCTGCAGCCAATCCATGCAGGGCTTCGAAACCGCCTACCGCATCACCTTTTACGCCTCCATCGGCGCGCTGATTCTGGCGGCTTTCCTGCCGGGTTGGCCCGGCAAATGGTCTGGCCGCCAGGAAGCCCCAATGCCACCGGGGGGAGGACATTAACATTAAATATATAGGGGCGGACCTACGCATCCGCCCTTCAATCCATCCGTTTTTATCCGTTTACGTAGTCCTGATGTCCTTTATCAGGATCCGTTATAAGTCCGTTGATGATCCCAGTAGGGCCGACTCCGAGGCTAAAGTTCTGACGGTCTTGGTCAGGGTAGTCCTGATTATTTCCCGTGTATCATACGGGACGCTTTTTGTCAGGGGTCGCCCTCTCCTTATGGATTTAACAACTCCGACGGCGTCGTTTCCTTGAAATAGATGACCACATCATACATCTTTGCCAGCGGCTCGTTAAAGGTGGGTGGATTGTTCAGGTCGTATGTCGCACCAGCCACGTAGGACGAATGGGGATTGAACAGCCACGCCTGATCTGGCGAATCCGGTCGAGCCGACCGCATATCCAGGAAGAACCCGGGCAGACCGGTGGCCTGGAGGAAGAAATCATAGCTGTCCCCGGTCGGCTCAGGCGCGTGAAAGACCTGCATGGTACTTGGATAGCTCGCAAACCGGATGGCATTGAACGAGCCTTGATAAAAGAGAATCCCGAAGATCACTAGGTCATCGCCGTATTGCTGCCGTAAAGAGTCTCCCGCTGAGAACATCGAAACATCCGAATTATGAGCCCACAGGACCACTTTCCCCTCCGGGCCGGCCTGAGCCAGGGTCCATTGGAGATTTTCGATGTATTGTGAGAAATAGTCATAATTATTGCTCTTCGAAGAAATCATCACATTCTGAATGACGATTCTGGCGCCATGGAGAGCCATTTCGAATTCTGCCGGGGAAGACTTGGCTGTGTAATCCGTTTGGCGAGCCTTCAATAGATCAAATCCGTCCTGTATCTTCTTCATACATGTGTCATTCAACAGCCAACAGGAATAATCATCTTCGATCTGAGCGGCCGCAGGAGGGTTCACTTTCTGGATGAACTGGGTCACGGCCTGGCGCGCCGCCTCGTCGGATGGCGTAGCGAATCCATAAAAACTGATTTTCCGGGCATGGGCCGGGTCGGCATCATACCTTCGCATCCATTCGATCGTGTCCAGGATTTCTTGCGCGTCAAATAATGTAGCAAAACCCTTCAATAGCTCCGCCGCATTCCCCTCGCCCGTTTGGATATACGCATTGATTCGATCGGCTTGCAGGTAATCAAATGGCATCATCAGGGCAGTAAAGCCCATTTTCTCGACCAGGTATTCCAGCATGCGCTGCTTCATCTGGAAGAACTCGTGCGTGCCATCCGTTGCATCTCCCAGGGCAACGATGCGCGCATTTCCCACCATGCCTTTCAGAAAATCCAAGTCTTGCAGCGGTTGAGTAGGATCAGAGGTCTCGAACGGAATCGTATGGGCCTTCAGCCAGGTGAGGTCCGCCGGGGTAAAGGTTAAGTCTGGCGTGGATGTAAGGCCAACCTTGACCAATCCGCCCTTGCAGGCCGTGAGCAGGATCAGCAAAACAAGTCCGGAAAACAAGAATTTCTTATGCATCTCGACCTAGCCTCAAGTATACGCTTTTACCCTGGAACAGGTTCAACACTCTTAATTCTATAGAGGCGACCCGGTGGGTCGCCCGTTCACAAAAAAATTATTTTCCCAGCCTTGCCCGCTCTTCCTCGATCACGCTCTCATCCAACTTCTTATACAGCGGCGCCGGCGGATTCAGCTTCGCTCCCGGCCGCAGATCGGAGGGCTTCCACCTGTAGGGCAAATTGGCAAGTTGCCCCACACGATACCGCAGCACCGTATGTTCGCCCAGGGCATCCGTCACCGCCTCGGTATACTGCTCGCCGAAGAGCGGCTGGGCGTACCCAAAGATCTCGTGCAGCTTCTGACTGGAGAAGGGCAGGAACGGTGCCAGCAGCATCTTCAATGAATCGATGGCTTTCAGGGCCGTATAAATGCTTTTCGCTGCCGCTTCTTTGTCCGCCTTGATGGCAAACCACGGGGCGCTGGTGTCCAGGTACTTGTTCACCTCCGCCGCCAGGCCCATGGCCGTCTGCAAGGCGCCGCGCAGATGCACCGCTTCCAGCTCATCTCCTACGGTCTGGAAACCTTTCTCGACCGCCGCCAGCAGTTCCAGGTCCGCCGGGCGTAAAGTGGACACGTCGATGGAAGGCACGTGCCCTTCCCAATTTTTATAGCAGAAGGACAGCACGCGGTTGGCCAGGTTACCCCACGTGGCCACCAGCTCATTATTATTCTTGGCCACGAACTCCGCCCAATCCCAGTCGGAATCATGGTTCTCGGGCATATTGATGGTCAGGTAATAGCGCAAGGCGTCCGGGTCGTAGCGGGTCAGCGCGTCCCGGCCCCACACCGCCCAGTTGCGAGACCCGGAGATCTTGCGCCCCTCCAGGTTCATGAACTGGTTGGCCGGCACGTCATACGGCAGCACCAGCGTGCCGTCCTCCTCGGCGAAGATGCGCAGGAACTGGTCGCCCGCGCCCATCAGTTCCGCCGGCCACATGGCGGTGTGGAAGAAGATGTTGTCCTTACCAATGAAGTAAAAGGATTTGGCTGCAGGGTCGGTCCACCAGTCCTTCCAGGCTTCGGTATTGCCGCTGAGGTGGGCCCATTCCACCGCCGCGGACAGGTAGCCGATGACCGCCTCGAACCAGACGTACAACCGCTTGCCGTCCCAGCCTTCCACCGGCACGGGGATGCCCCAGTCCAGGTCCCGCGTGATCGGGCGGGGCTTCAGGCCTTCCGCCTCGATCTTCCGCAGGGATTCGCCCAGGACTGTATCCCGCCAATAGTTGGAGCGCTGGCGCAGGAATTCCACCACATCCGGTTCCTGCTTGGAGAGGTCCATGTAAAAGTGCTCGGTCTCGCGCAGCTCCGGAGTGGAGCCATCCACCTTGCTGCGCGGATTGATCAGTTTTTCCGGCTCGAGCACGTTGCCGCAGTTATCACACTGGTCCGAGCGCGCCCCTTCAAAACCGCAGATGTAGCATTTTCCCTCCACATACCGGTCCGGCAGGAATTTACCCGCCGTAGGGGAATACCACTGCATCGATTTTTGGGTGTACAGGTAGCCGTTTCGCTGCAGCGCCAGGAAAATGGCTTGCGACACCTTGAAATGGTTCTCCGTATGCGTGGTGGTGAAAAGGTCGTAAGTAATCCCATACCCCTGGAACAGCTCCAGGAATCCGTTGTGGTAATTCTTATAGACTTCTTCCACCGGCAGCCCTTCCCGGTCCGCCGCGATGGTAACCGGGGTGCCGTGCGAATCCGTGCCCGAGACCATCAGGACGCGATCGCCTTTCAATCGGTGGTAGCGGGCCACGATATCCCCCGGCAGGTGCGAGCCGGTGATATTGCCCATGTGGATCTCGGAATTGGCGTAAGGCCAGGCGATGGCGATGAGGATGTTCTCAGGCATGGGTTGCTCCTTTGGATTCAGCATTTAGGATTAGCAGTGAGTCAAAGGCCATTTGCGATAAGAGTCCTGTACCCTAATCGCTAACTGCCAACCGCCAACAGCTGTTCTTTACAAACAAAACTGCCGGCTTTCGCCAGCAGCGTCTCCAGGCGGCATGACCGTCCCGCAGTTCATCTGGCGTTGAACTGCGCATTTCTGCGGGACATGGCCATAACGTGATTTTTCATGGGAGTAGTGTACTATGTACTCTACATTATGACAAGTGTTCTCTTAATTACTATGCACGTCAGCGCACCCGCCGCTTCCACTCCTCCTTGAGCAGGAGCTCGCGCGGACTGTCACCCGAAACGAGAGCAAGGAAATCATTCATGAGGCGGTTGAAGCGGGCGCTTTCGTCCAGCATGGGGAAGTGGCCTGATTCCTCCAGGCCGATCTGATGGATGAGCACCGACATGGCCTGCACCCGCTCATATTCAGTGGCGCGCACCGCCGGGTCATTCTGGCCGTGCACGATTAGGCAGGGCGTGACCAGGGCATCCATCATGGAAACGAAATTGGTCACATCCAGGCTGTCGAAGGAAGCCGTGATGGCGGCGGGGTCGGTTTTGGGAGCATCGGTACGGGCCGGTTCGGTAATGGGATCCTTGCCCAGCAGCCACTCCGCCAGATCCGCCGGAGACGCCGGTGAGCGCAGCCGCGCCGACACGCACGTATTCTCCAAGGGAACGTTGATGACCATTAACCGGTCGACCACATCTGGAAATTTACGAGCGAAGAGAAGAGCTGTGAGGGCGCCAAGACCGTGGCCGATAAAAGCCACTTTTCCGATCCCCATTTCCTGCAGGAACAGTTCCAATAGACTGGCTTGTTTCTCCAACGAATAGCACGAAGCATCATGAGCCGTGTCCCCAAAGCCCCATAGATCGATCCCATAGGCGCGGAAAGACATCGCCGCGGCTTGCATCGCGGGCACCCAATAGCGCCAGGCCCCCACCCAGCCGTGCAGGAAGATGATCGGACGACCGCGCCCGAGCACCTCGTAATGAACGATC
>OBLY010000107.1_pt1 | contig 11994 bp, 7 predicted proteins | sample 1539041 | NCBI WGS metagenome assembly OBLY01 (sample SAMEA2690973, study PRJEB22502) | sediment metagenome | biome: Billabong; feature: Tropical; material: Sediment | place: Australia | collected 2013-05-14 | depth 1 m
GATACGGAACTGTGACTGGAGTTCAGACGTGTGCTCTTCCGATCTAGCATGTCACCTATTCCCCATTCTCCTGCCCAAATATGCCGACCGCAACGCTTTTATGGAGCAGATGAAACTTCAAGGCATCCAGACCAGCATACACTATCCGCCAATCCATCGATTCCAGGCGTACACCGATATTTCACATGGCCCGCTACCGGTGACCGAGAATGTCGCCTCGCGGGAAGTCACGCTGCCCCTGTACCCCACCCTGACAGACGAGCAGGTGGGCACGGTCGCGCAGGCAGTCCAGAAATCTTTAAAGAATTGATCAGTTCGACACGAACCAAAATTAATAACGAAACCCTGGCACGGCTGATTTCCGGGCAAACCCAGGAATCGGGCCAGGATCCATTTTCTGATTCGGATTGGGAAGCTATTGCGGCTCTCGCCTGCACTCAAGGGGTTGGGCCGCTTTTATATCATGGCCTGTCAAGAACGGGAAAACTTCTTTCGCTGCCAGGAACGGCTCAAAATGGATTGCGGGGTGCCTATGCCAACACCTGGGCGGTCAACCGTCAAATTTTTCTAGATTTGGATGCTCTGGCCAACCGGCTTGCGCAAGTTGATATTCCAATCATTGTCCTCAAAGGGGCCTGCTTTGCCAAGACGATCTATGCGGACATCGCTATGCGCCCGATGGGTGACCTGGATGTCCTTATCCCGGTTGATCGTTTCAATGAAGCGGTAGAAATTGCCAAGGACCTCGGATATAGAGAGGTCTATCCAGAAGCCTCCATTGGTTTGACCAAGCTGCTCAATCATGAAATCTGTTTAAAAAAAGCCGGGAAAAATTCCATCCCGCTTGAATTGCATCATGCCCTGGTAGCAGATCGATCCTTTACCTATGCGGTTCCGGTAGAATGGTTTTGGGAACAATCCGAACCTCTGACCAAGCTCTCCTCAGAGAATCAGGCTCCATTGCGGATGCTTACCCCTACGGCCCAGGTGCTTTACGCTTCCGCCCATGCGGTTTTGCAGCATGGCCAAAGAAAGGCGCTTCTGATTTGGTACTATGATTTGGATTTGATCATCCGCTCTTATGCAAGCAAGATGGATTGGGAACTGTTGGTCTCGCAGGCGCGGAAATTCGACTGGGGATCTGCCGTGGACAAAGCCCTGGCTCAGACCCGGGCTTACTTTCAGACGCCCATCCCCGAGTCTGCCCTCAACGGCCTCGCCGGCCAGACGGACCGCCACAGCGCTCTGATCGACCGGAAACGAACCCCTCCAGCCACACATATTCTCGAAGAATGGCAGAAGCTGAAGTCACTGAATTTTTACGCGCGCTTCAGGCTTTTGGGAGCACTTATTGCTCCACGACCGGCGTATATGCTCTGGCGTTATCAAATCAAGAGTTCCTGGCTCTTGCCTTTCTATTACATGTATCGTTCCTGGTCCATATTTAAGGATGCCATTGCTACGGCTCTATATCTAATGAAACGAAATATTAGCTGAATAAATCCCAATAAGTCTTTTAGCAGCAGCTTGGAATGGAATTTTCTCATTCTGGAGCATTGTAGCTTCGAATATCACTTGCCTATATAATTAAATATGAAAGGGTTCCCAAGGTAACATCTTATGGTCATGGAAAATGAAAATCAAGTAGAAGAACGAACCACTGCGGAAATTTTCACTGAATATGCCGGTCTGTTATGGCATTGGGCCTGGCTGTTGATCTTGCTGGCGCTGATTGCCGGCGGGACCGCCTATTTTTTCTCCAAACGGCAAGCCCCAGTTTACCGAGCTACTACGTTGATCATGATCAATGGCGCGCCTGGGACTCAGTCAGATGCTTATAGCTCTTTATATATGAGCCAGCAGCTGACCACCACCTACGCCCAGACCATGACTACCCAACCGATGCTTAGTGCAGTTGCTAAAAAGCTGGGGGTGAATGAATTACCCGCCACGGTAAGCGTTCAAACCATCCAAAATACTTCCTTAATGAAGATCATTGCCACGGGACCCGACCCTGACTGGACTGCTTTGATCGCCAACACGATGTACAGCGTTTTTGCCGAACAGGTCCAGGCAGACCAGGCAGCCCGCTATGCGGATTCCAAGAAAAGCCTGGAAGAGCAAATGGCTTCCATTAAGCAGCAAATCGATGATACGACCAACCAGCTTACGACTGTGAATCAAAAGATCCAGGAGATCAACAACCCTCTTGGCCTGGTCAATCAGAAAATCTCTGATACCCAAAGTCAACTGAATGATGTCGAGCAAAAAATCGCCTCAGTCACATTGAAGTATGGAGCCAATGCAGTCAGCGTTGTCGATCTCAATACCGAGGCTCAACTGAAATCGGATCTGGCCCAATACCAGGCCGAACAATCCCAATACCAAACCGATCTGGTCCAATATCAGCCCCAGCAAACCCAGCTGCAAACGGCTCTCTCCCAGTATCAGAATTCCTATTACTACCTTCTGCAAAGCTATGAATCGGTCAAGCTGGCAGAGGCGCAATCGACCTCCATCGTGGTACAGAAGGATCCGGCCTTTCCCAACCGGTCGCCCATCCAACCGCAGCCTGTCCGCAGCGCTGCTCTGGCAGCCGTGGTGGGACTCATGGTTGCCGCCGGCATCGTATTCTTGATCGAATTTCTGGATGATTCCATCCGGGATCCGCAGGAGATCACCCGCAAATGGGGCGTGCCGATCCTGGGCACGATCGTTACTTACAATGCTTCCAAAGATACCAATGGCGGGCTGATCACCGTGGCCCAGCCACGGGCGCCGGTCTCTGAGGCGTTCCGCTCTCTGAGGGCGAACCTTCAGTTCGCCAGCATTGATATGCCGGTCCATTCCTTATTGATCACCAGCGCTTCACCTGAAGATGGGAAGACCACCATTGCGGCCAACCTTGGGACGGTTATTGCTCAAAGCGGCCGGGAGGTGGTCATTGTGGATGCCGACTTGCGGCGGCCCAAAATCCACAAGATGTTCCAATTATCCAACCGGGCTGGGTTGACCAATCAATTCATCCAAACGCAGGACTTGTTCGATGGAACGATCAAGAATACGGAAATTGCCAACCTCCACGTGATCACTTCCGGCAACCTGCCTCCCAACCCCTCCGAGCTTCTGGGTTCCGGCAGGATGACCGAGATCTTGCATCAGTTGAGCGAGCAATTCAATACGATCATCCTGGATACGCCGCCCTTGCTGGCGGTCTCGGATGCCATGGTATTGGCGCCACTGGTTGATGGAGTCTTGATCGTCGTTAAACCCACGGTGACGAAACGGGTGGCTCTCAAGCGGGTCATCGAGCAACTGCAGCAGGTCAAATCCAATCTGGTTGGCGTGGTGTTGAATGACGTAAAGATGAAGCACTCACGATATTACTACTATCGCGGCTATGAATATCACCGCAAGTATGGCAAAGGGTATAGTTATTCCTACTCTTCCCAAAGCAAGACTGAACCGGCTGCGGCAACGCAGGAAACGAACCCCAATGGCCACAAACCGGCCATGTCCAGATTGAGAACGTTGATCGACGACCCCAATAATAAGAAAGCTTGACAAAGAATTTCCCCAATCTCAGACTCCGGCGTGAAGCCGGAGTCTTTTTTTAAGGGCTTGGCTTGTTTCTTATGGAAAATTCTCTTGAGCTGGTGAGGCTGACGATTTCTTCAGACCTTCAGCAAAGGAACTCGAGATGAATGTGCCCCGAAAAATAGAAATGTGAGGCGGGGAGCAATCGGATTTCTCGTGCTAAAATGAATGTACGCTCCTGGCTGCTTTAACTCCTTTCCTGTCAAAAAGCCATCCATCCTCGCATTCACTTTTTCCTTGCTCCGATATGTGATCAGTGGCAGTAATGAAGAAATTTACAGATTTCTCCTTCCGTGATCCTGAGAATATCTCCAGCTTGAACCAGTTGAGGGAGCAACTCCTCCATACCATGCTGCTGGTGACACTGGTGGTGGGAGCGATACTATTAGTTTTGGCCGTCATCCCGGCCTGGCAGAACGGGCTGTATCTGTCCATCCTGGTGTATACCGCAGTGTATGGCCTGGTCCTTGTGCTTACTTTCAGTAAAAAGATCCCCTTTCAGACCAGACGTCTCTGCTGGCTGTTTGCCTTTTTCACACTTGGGGTGATCAATCTGGTCATGAATGGTTTCAATGTAGACGCCGGGCTGTTTTTCCTCGGCTTCATTGCCATGGCAGCTTTGCTCGGCGGCCTGCGCAACGGTTTGATCGCTTTAGGGATCACTTTTCTTGCATTAAGCATCAGCGGTTTCGTCATTACCACTCGAAATATCTCATTAAGCATGGGGTTGCCCCAAACGGACCCGATGCTTTGGATCATCGGTGGGACAATACTGCTCCTCGTGGGGATGTTCCTGATTGTTTCGCTAAATTCGGTGATCCGTGGGCTGGACCGGAATTTGCTGAGGGCTAAAACGCTGGCACAGGACCTGACCATCGCCAATGAAACCCTGCAAAGGCGGGAGGAACGTTTTCGATCCCTCATCGATGGATCCACCGATATTATTTCCGTGGTCAGCCGCGATGGTACGATCCAGTATGTCAACGCGCAGGTTGAAAATATATTAGGGTATAAGGCCGAGGAACTAATTGGTCAGAACATCTTCCATTTTCTCCACCCGGATGACCTTCAGGCATCGATCGCGGCGCTTTCGCCGGGCACGCCTCCCGAGTCGATCGGGCCTTATCTGGAGGTGCGCGCTCACCGCAAGGATGGATCATGGAGAGTTCTTCAAGTCAGCGGCAGCGAGGAGATGCTCCATAACCCGGCGGTCAACGGCACGATCGTTACCTGCCGGGATGTCACGGAAAGCAAAGCCATCGAAGAGGATTTGCACAAATCCCAATTCCTGCTGCAAAAGACTTTTTCCAGTTTGAGCGACGCCTTGTTCCTGATCGATTCCAAGACCATGCGTATACTGGATTGCAACGAAGCCGTCACGAAATTATTTGGATATGATAAAAATGAGGTGATCGGGCAAACGCCCGGGATCCTGTTCAGGGACGCCTCCACGTTCGATGAATTCAGCCAATTGCTTCATCCTGAAATCGAGGCTCCCCAGCTTCTGGAACGTTTTGAGAGCTGGATGAGGCGAAGAAATGGGCTCATCTTTCCAACCGAATGCAGCCTGGCGCCGTTGATCGATGCCGAGGCCGGGCATTTGGGCTGGGTCTGTCTGATCCATGATATTTCGGTTCGCAAACGCGCCGAACAATTATTGATGCAGGCCAAGGATGAGCTGGAACAAAAGGTGGCCGAAAGGACCGTTGAGGTCCAACGGACCAGCAAGCAGCTTCAGGAATTATTGGCCCACAGTCCGGCGGTCATCTACAGTGCCAGTCCGGATGGGGATTTCGGGTTAACTTTCGTCAGCGAGAATGTCACCTCGCTGACCGGATATGAGGTCAACCGGTTTAAGTGGGACATTTACTTTTGGAGGAATCTGATCCATACCGAGGACCTGCCCCGGATCCTGGAGGGGATCAAAGGTGTACGGCAATCCGGAGGCGGCGTTCTTGAATACCGTATTTCCACCAGCTCAGGTGAAACCCGCTGGGTGCATGATGAGATGAAACTGGTTGAAGATGAGGATGGTGAAGCCAAGGAATTTGTGGGTTCCTGGGTCGACATCACCGATCAAAAGGTTGCAGAAAGAGCCTTACGCGAGAGCGAAGAGATCAATCGGATCATCATCAATTCGACCTCGGCAATCATTTCACTGGTGGATCCCAATGGCATTGTGATTGCATTTAATGAAGCCGGCACAGCTTTGTTGGGAAAGAAACCCAAAGACCTGATTGGGCGTTGTATTTTTGATTACTTCCCGCCCGAAGTTGCGAAAATAAGGAAAGCCTGGCTCGAGAAGGCCTACCGAACGGGGAAACCGGTCCATTTTGAAGATTGCCGGGATGGGTATTGGTTCGACAATTCGTTTTTCCCTGTTGTGGATGAACAGGGGAAAATTACCCGGCTGGTCATCTATGCCTTTAATATCACGGAAAATAAGAAAATCCAGGAATCTCTCATTCAAAGTGAAGCCCGCTACCGGACGCTCGCAGATGCATCTCCGGACATGATTTTCATCATCGACCGCGAGGACAAAGTCCAATATGTCAATACCTTTGCGTCCAAATTCCTGCGACTGCCGGTGGAAGAAATCATTGGTCAACCGCGGTCCCTTTTTTTTGCCGGGTCGACGAACGACCACCAAAAGATGCATATTTTCAAGGTGTTGGATAACGGCGAGTCCACCTATGCTGAAGATGAGACCCGGACCCCGGATCGTTCCATCTGGTTGGGAACATGGTTGGTGCCTCTGCGGGAGACGGATGGAACCGTCTCTGGCGTTCTGGGGGTTTCCCGGGATATTACAATGCAAAAGCAGGCAGAGATGGAAATCTTGCAATCCAGGAAACAACTGGAAGAACGGGTGAAGGAGCGTACGGCTGAATTGATCGCCAGTGAAAATCAGCTCCGGCAGTTGACCAGCCAGTTGGTTTCTGCGCAGGAAGAGGAACGCCGGCGGATCTCTCGTGAACTTCACGATGAGGCCGGGCAGGCGATCATTTCCCTAAAATACAACCTGGCTTCCATGATGATCAACATCAGCGACCGATTGATGACCCAGATCCGGACGATGGCCAGAAGCTTGCGCCCGCCAGTGCTGGAGATCGGCGGGATCAACTTGAGCCTCAAGGTCTTCTGCGAAGAAATGACGGAACGAACGGGTCTGCCCATCGCGTACCAGGGCGTCGAAATCCCTGACTTGCCGGATGAAATTGGAATCAGTTTGTATCGTTTTGTCCAGGAGGCGCTGACCAATACACTTAAACACGCACGCGCCACCCAGGTGACCATTAAGCTACAGTATAGAAAAAAGGTCATTGCTCTTTCGGTGGTGGATAACGGCCATGGTGTAGAAGGAAATATTCCTTCGGATGGCATAGGGCTGCTTGGATTGGGAGAGCGGTTCAACCTGTTTGGAGGCAGCATTCGCCTCACTTCCAAGAAGGGACGCGGAACCAGAGTGATCGCGTCTTTGCCGTGGCCTCGACCGGTGGAAGAGCAAGGAAAGTAGGCAATTGTATGGTACCCGTTGAATTTGCACCTTTGCCGCCTATAATGAAAAAATGAAGATCGTTTGAGGTTAAAAGGGAAAAAGCATATGCCGCCTCAAATCCGCGTCGCGATTTTGGACGACCATCAAAGTATCATTGATGGGTACAGTTATCGAATCTCAAGCGCTCCGCATATTAAGATTGTAGCCACAGGGCTATTTGGGGAAGAATTGGAACCCATGCTGGAAAACAATCCAGTGGATGTGCTGCTCCTGGATATCAGTGTGCCCAATTCTCCGGATAACAATAACCCTTTTCCAATTCTGTACATAATTCCGCGGCTGCTCCAGCGATATCCCGATTTGAACATATTGGTCATCTCCATGTACACCCAACATGCATTGGTAGAGACGCTCGTCAATGCCGGAATCAGTGGATATATATTCAAGGATGATCAAGCGTCCATCCAGCAATTAGCCAAGATTGTAGAAATCGTTGCAGGCGGGGGGATTTATTTCAGCCAAGGAGCCTACCGGGATATGCACGGGGAACCGGCCGAGACCATCCTGACCCCCAGACAGCTCGAGGCGCTTTCCTTATGTGCAGCCCAACCGGATGGAGATACAGTGGTCCTGGCCAATAAATTGGGAATTACCGGTTCGACTCTCCGCAATTTACTCTCAGGAGCTTACCTGCGCCTGGGCGTCCGGACGCGAGCGGCAGCGATCGCCAAGGCCCAACAATTGGGTATCTTCCCTTTGATTTCAGAAGCCGGCCCAACCGCGACCAATATTGCGAAAAAAGTGAAAAATAAGATTTAATGACAGATATTCGGCTTCTTTTTTGTTGCTTATTGGAATATTTTGATCATCATCTCGAGCAGATATAAATCTGCCCATTTTCTTTTGCCGTAATTAAATGTATAGTATATGCGATGGCTTTTTGATCCAGATACATTTAATTGGCAATGTTGGCGCGTGTTGACCATGAGGAGCGGTGATGAACAATAAAAGAGAGACTGTCGATTTGATTGGCAGCATCATGACCGTTCATGATATCGCCATGTATTTGCGCCTCAGTGAGGCCAAAGTTTATAAACTCGCCAAAGATGGACAGCTACCGGCGCTCAGGGTTGGCAAATCCTGGCGGTTCCGTAAAGACCTCATCGACGAATGGATGCGCAAGCAAATGGAACAAGCCATGCATTGAACCAGATTGATCAGGCAGGATTGCGAGCGATGATCCTTCGGGGAAGCTAGATGAATTGGACGTACACACCTTACGTCGGCATATTATTGGCTACAACTCTGATAGCCGCAATATGTGCTTTTGTTATTTCACGGCGACCGAAAACAGCCGGCGTTTATTCTTTAATTCTTCTAATGAGCATCGTTGCGGTTTCTGCCCTGGCTTCGGCATTGGAATATGCTTCTCTCAGCTTCGTGCAAAAACTGATCTGGGTAAAGATCGAGTATCTGTGCGCGGTAACCATCCCCACCTTATTTTTCCTCTTTTCACTCGATTACAGCCTGCGCCTGGGTTGGATAAAAATGGGCTATATCCTCTTGCTTTCCATCTTTCCCGCCTTGGGCCTGATCGCTACAATTACAAATCAATACCATCATTTGATCTGGCAGAGCATCAGCCTAAGCCCGACAGAAGCCAATACCATCCTCTACCAGCAGGGACTCGGCTATTATATTCTGCTGGTATATGATTACATCCTGGCATTGGCCGGCCTGATCTTGTTGATCCGGTCCTGGATCAAGTTTCCTTTATCGTACCGCCGACAGATCAATATCCTCCTGATGGGGGCCTTGTTTCCCATTGTCGGCGGGATTCTTACCCTTGCCAGGGTGTTTCCATATCCGGGGCTGAATATCGTTCCCATTTCCTTTACCGCTACGAGCGTTGTCATCGCAGCCGGGATGTTGGCGAACCAGCTCTTCGATCTTGTCCCCATCAGCAGTGATGTTTTGATAGACAACATGCTTGATGGGGTTTTAGTTTTGGATGCGTTTAATCATATTGCCAACATCAATCCGGTGGCCAGCAGGCTGACGCCTTTTCTTTCGAAGAAGTCGATCGGCCAACCGGTGGACCGAGTGCTGGGTTTTTGGGAGGATATCCAAAAGCACTATGGGAACGCCGCAGAGATCCGCACGGAAGTTTTATTGAACGATGAGCCGCTGCGTTATTTGGATGTGCATATTTCCAGCCTGTATGACCGACATAAGCACTTTTCTGGAAGGCTTGTGACCTTACGGGATTCCACTGAGCGCCGGAAGACCGAAACCGATCTGGCCCGGAATGTGGAGGAGCTCAAGATCATCAATCGAATCAGCCTGATCATCACCGGCGGCTTGGACATGGAAAGGACGCTCAAAGCTCTCTATGAGCAATGCAGCCGGGTGGCGCCAAGTGATGTTTTTTACGTGGCTTTATATAATCCTTCCAGTGCGCTCGTCAATATTCCTCTTTACTATGAAAAAGGAAAATATCTGACCGGGATTTCGCGGGATATCCATGATCACCCCGGCCTGATCGGCAGCGTCATTAAGGCCCGCAGAACCCTGTATCTTCATAATGGGCATGAGCAGATTACCCAACCGGTCAGTCCCGTCGAGCCAACCCAAAACAAGCCTCTCATGCATTCCTACATCGGGATCCCACTGATGGTGAGAGACCAGGTCATCGGAGTAATGGCGGTGGAAAGCCAGTATGCGAACGCATATACTCCCGATCATGTCAGGCTGCTGGAGAAGATCGCCGTGCAGGCTGCCATCGCGATCGAGAATGCCCGTCTCTATGCGGAAGAACAGCGCCTGGCCATCATCGATGAGCTGACGGGGGTATATAACTATCGCGGTCTATTGGAATTAGGGTCCAGAGAGGTGGAGCGCTCCAAGCGGTTCAATCGACCACTGGCTGCCTTATTCTTTGATATCGATGATTTTCGCAATCTCAATAACACGTACAGCCATACGGCTGGTAATCTGGTGTTGAAAGCGGTAGTCAGCCGCTGCAGCTCTGTGCTGCGTTCCGTGGATATCCTGACCCGGTTTGGGGGGGATGAATTCGTGGCTTTGCTGCCAGAGACGGATTTGGCTTCTGCGGAAGGGGTGGCCCGGCGTCTGAGCCAGGAAATAGCCTCTGTCCCCATCAAGACATCCTACGGCGACCTCAATATCACGATCTCTGCAGGGGTGACCATGCTGACACAAGAAATCCCCGATCTGGCCGCCTTAATCGACAATGCCAACCGCGCGGAGCGCCAGGCGAAGCTGAATCTGAAGAAGACGCGAGAATTAGGTTAAAACAATTCGTCCCATTTTAGAACGACTAAAATGGGACGAATTGTTTTAATTGGGAAGTTGATTAGCTTGCGAGGCGGCTCAGCTTTTTGGGCCTGTCCTTTAGAGCCCGTTTTCGAAGGAAGTCGGGCAGACGCAGGGTGATCTCCAGGTTCTCGATCATAAAAACAGCTACAATGGCCAGAACCAATCCGGCGGCGGTTCCCAGAAGAAGATTCATGTTGACCTGGGGGCGGATGTATGTCACGGGAGCATAAGCGTCTTCCATTTTGATGACATTTGAAATCCCCTGGGTTTCAGCTTGCTGCATTTCATTTAAACTGCTGGTAAGAGTTGCATTATTCTGCTGATACATTTCCAGGTTTTTTTGCATGAGGGCCAGATTTTCTTCTTCGGAACTGCCTGTATCGATTGGTTTCTTTAAGACGACCAGATTCGAATAAGCCTGCTGATAAGCCACCAAAAGGCTTTGGATCTGGGCAAGCTGGGCTTGCTTTTCGCCCAATTGGGCTTTCTGATCCGCTGTAGTGGTGTTCGTCACCGGCGAAAGCTGAGAGATGTCTTTCTGTAGCTGGGTCACCTCATCTTGCAGCGGCTGCATCTGAGCCTGGATTTGCTGGGTTTGGTCGCTCAAGATTTTATCGGATGTTTGAGCGATCTGGGCTTGTAAACCCGAAATTTTAGTTTGAACATCCTGGATCTGCGCTTGAATGTTCTTCTCGGAGGTCTTATAGAGTCCTACCTGTAAATCCACATATTGCTTGATGGAAACATCCACCAATCCATTGGCAATCTGCTCAGAGCGCTGAGGATCATCTGCATCTACGACCACTTGAACGATCTGAGAATCGGGCACAGGGACGATCTGGATTTGACTCTTCTTGACCTTGAACCCCAATTGGTTAGAAAGCTGATCCAGAACCGGCTGGGTTTTGATCAAGTTCGAGAAGGTAGTTGCCAGCTCTGTCGGGCTGAGGTAGGCGAGTGCGGCTGTACTCTGGTTTGGAGCGCGCATCACGACGATCTTGGCGCTGGACTCATAGACAGGTGTCTGCACGTGGCTGTACACGATTCCAGCCGCTGCGCCCAGCACCAACCCCAGGACGAGCAGCCAGTACCAGCGTTTCAATAATTGGAACACTTGTTTAAATTCCACATCCGCCTCTTTTCTTCATTCCAGGATTCAATTTGATGCCAGATTTTTTTGGACAAGACGAGGAAATTCACTTCCCGTTGGGAAGAAATTCCTTTCGCATGGATTCGAAATCGCGGGTGGCTTGTTCGTAATCATCCGGACGACCCAGGTCTTGCCAATATCCCGTGTAGGGGAAGCTCATGACCTTTTCGCCCGCCGCCATCATTTTCTTCACCAAGTCCGGCAAATCCAGGTATTGGCCGTGAGGAATATAGGACAGGACTTTGGGTTCAAAGATATAAATGCCCATGCTGACCATGTATTCAATGGCAGGCTTTTCGAGATACCCGATCATGCGGTTGGACTCGTCGCATTGGACGACGCCAAAATCGATATCCACCTTACGACAATGAACGGCAATTGTGGCGGTGGCTTTTTGTTCGGTATGGTA
>OBLY010000108.1_pt1 | contig 11990 bp, 10 predicted proteins | sample 1539041 | NCBI WGS metagenome assembly OBLY01 (sample SAMEA2690973, study PRJEB22502) | sediment metagenome | biome: Billabong; feature: Tropical; material: Sediment | place: Australia | collected 2013-05-14 | depth 1 m
GGAAAAGCATAAAGGTTATTAGTTCTTTGAAAGACTTCCCCTGGGGGTTCTTATAGAGAGCCATGCCCCGACAGTTCCGACAATGACCGCCACCGCCACTGTTGAGACTATAAACTGGTAACCGTTCTCGATTAGGGGATAACGGCTCATGGCATCGCTTATGACAAGAATATAGGTGCTCCCGCTCCAGAATAGAATACCGCCAGCCAGTATAAAGAAAGGATGTGCCCACTGCCTTCCGATGTTCTCATTTGCAAGACGCGTATCCATTATTTTTCCAGAGCTTATCAGCATACCTGAAAGGACATACCACCATATAGATGTATTGATATACGCCATCAGCAATACCAGATAACCTGCCATTATCTCCTGGTTATAATAATTCCAGAGTTCAACTCCTCCCTGCACGGTCCCTATCAGAGACAGTATTATTGCTGCCAGGTACATGACGAACGTGATTTTCCCGGTCTGGAGCGAATTCATCATCGAAGTCTTGAAATCGGAGAAAGCATCCTCAAGACCTGTGGCGCGAAAGAGCATGTAAATACCCACTGCCCCCAGGATCGACATGATTGCGACCTCAGGTCGGTTAAAATATAGTGAGATGGCATAAATAACGAAGGCAAGACCTATGGGCATAAAAAAAGTACGGGAGATTTTCGGGTCGTTAAAAGCTTCTTTAATTATATAATACGTACTTTCCAGGTTCTCATGCTGCTTGACAATAATCCTTCGCACAGAATCCACTTTTATCCTGGACTGAATGATCGGCATAACAGACTCGTCTTCCGCACCATCAGATACAAGTATCGCCCTGTCCGGCTTTAACTGCAGAATGATCCTGTCAAATTGTTCTGTGATCTTCTTATCTGCAGGCATTCCGACTTTTTTATCCCCTGCGATCGAAACTATTTCCACATCGTTTTTTTCCGCAGTCAGCTTATCGTATACATTTATTCCGCCAAAAATGGTGTTAATATCGGAATCTTCAGGATCGGCGCATGCAAGCTTTATGGCAGCATCAAGATTCGCCGCCCTGCCTATTATCGGGCTTACAACTCCTGCCTTTTCCCCAAGGTCATTATCCCTGTCTATGCATATGATCAGTATCCTCATTGCTCTCACTTATCTTCATGTTTATATAAATAATATTCGCACCTATTTTATAAACAATGTCCACCAGTGGATTCCTTTCATCAGCAGATAAACAACACCAACGCTCTTAATTACTTTCGCCACTGAGATCACTATCAGGAACTTTTTCGTCTCATAATTTTCTATTCCTGCTACCATAGGGGCAAGGTCACCTATAAGAGGTATCCAGGGAGAAACGAGAAGCAGCATTGCACCATATTTGCGAAAGTGCATATGTACCTCTTTTTCTCTTTTCTTGTTATGGAAGGGAATCAATTTCTGGAACTCATATTTTCCCAGGAAATAACCCAACGATGCACCTATTATCGATCCTGCGATTAATGTAATTATTATTAACCCCGGATTTGTCCCAACACGAAGCAGTTCCACTACGCCGAATTCTGTCGGTATCGGGATTATGGATGAAAGAATGCTGATAACAAAAAGGCCTATTATACCATACGATTTAAGCAGTCCGAACAATATCATTTTTTAAACTTATCCTCTTGTTTATTACACCATAAATCTAAGCATAATCACTCTTGTACTGCCCCTAAAAGAGCTTTAAAATGACCGAGCCTTTTTTCCCATTTTGTATTGTTCTTGATCTCATCATGACAATTCAGACATGAATTGGTATGGCACCTTATGCAATCCACGCCTCTGGGGCGATGTATCGCAATAAGATTACCATTACTCGGTTTCATCGGATCAGGGTAATCATGGCATTCCGCGCATGCTATAGTGCCATTGCGGAATATTGGGAGCTGCGGGGATTTGGTTCCATGGCACCGCTCGCAGGTTACATTATTGTTTATCGGGTGTACGTTGTGGTCGATTTTATGGCAATCCAGGCAGTAAGCGCCCCCTTCGACGTGCTGTTTCACACTGTACGCCTGGGGAACGGCTCTCTTCCCTGAAAGATGGCAGCCCTCACATATATTTTGTCCTGATGAGACTGTTATGGTGAAATTCGGCGTCTGCACAGCTTCTTTTTGTTTATCTTTTGACAAATCTTCGAGATGCGAAGATGTGTCGGGTGAGTATACAGATAAAAATATGCCAATCATAAATCCGATAATTACTAAAACAATCAAACCGACCAGGATTTCCGCTTTAATTTTCATAACTATCTATTAAGAACGTGCAGCATCAGCATTAAAACAATCGTTACTGATATATATCAGGCTTAGTGGACTTGGGTCAGAAAAAAGCAGCTCTAAATAATAAAAACAGAGTTCGCGTCAGATTCGCATAAGTCCGTTGTTTAAAACGAACTCAACGCTCTTCGCGACTCTGCAGTGAAATATACTACCTTCTATTTGCCCCCGAATATATAGACACCGGTACCTTCAAATTTCGGCTTCTTCCGCCTGCTGAACAGGTTCGGAATATGCCTTGGGTTCCAGCGTCAGGTCTATTTCTGGTAATATATCCACGTAGTTTACAAGTTCGTGGTATATTTCATGTCTTGGACTTACGATAATTACATGAGCCGGAGGATGTATCTTTCGCAGCCTTCCAATCGCTGCGCTGGGCTCATCTGCCAGCGGAACTATGGATGCCGCTTCACAGCAGGTCCTCAACGGGCTTTTCATAACGTGGATAAGAATGTTGTCTGCAAACGCAGGTTCCAGTCTTCTGGCATTATCTGCGAAAGTCAGACGGGCATACCTAACCAGGTCGCATAAAGCCGTCTTAACCTTTGATATATCGTCCGCCCTAACCACTGCCAAACAATTTATGTTGTTTTCTCCCTGTTTTTCAAGTAAGTTCATTTTTCTCCTATCCATATATACAAGTAGCACCGATATATACCGTGGTGCTAACATTATACCACGTTTTTCACACCGGAGCTGTTAGGGCTTATTTAAGAACAAGCGCACTGTTTATATCATTCCAGCATCTTATAACCACCGATGAAAAAGGACTATCTTCGCTATTTCCCGAAAAGCTCCTGTTATCCCAACCAGCCTGAAGCCATGGAGGCTATCCATCAGGCACTTATTAAAAAGCAGGTTGTCCTGTTTGAGGGCGCCTGCGGGACAGGGAAAACCCTGAGCGCCCTTGTACCTGCGCTCCATGTAGCGAAGCAGGAGAAAAAAACAGTTGTTATCGCCACCAATGTCCACCAGCAGATGGCGCAGTTCATCGAAGAGGCAAGGGAGATACAGAAGCGGAATGCTATAAAAGTCGTTGTACTGAAAGGTAAGATGCTGATGTGCCCGAAGCCAAATATGGATTACGACACATGCAGCATGCTCCGGGATAATACATACAAGCTGATCGAGCATGAAAAAGACTCTGCTGAGTTGAAAAACGAGATAAAATCTGTCAGGGATAAACAAAAGAGAATAAAAGACACAGGCCTGATAGAACTCCAGCGAGAACTGAGCAGGGAATCGGATAAGTACGACAGGCAGCTCCACGAACTCAAAAAGAACTGCTGCGATAAGCTCCTTGGGATGCTCAAAACCAACACAGATGAGTTCCGTTCCTGGCTCTTTGCCGGCGTCCGCACGCCTGAGGAAGTGGCTGACTGGGCATTCTCAAACGATATCTGCGGATACGAACTGCTCAAAAGGTATATGAAAGAAGCAGACCTCCTGATATGCAATTACCATCATCTCCTTAACGAGGATATACGCACCAATGTTCTGGGATGGATGGATAAAAGCCTGAAGGACATCATTGTAATCTTCGATGAGGCGCATAATACCGAATCAGCCGCGCGTTCCCACTCGTCAATGATTCTCACTGAGCTAACGATTAACAGGGCGCTGGATGAGATCGAAGCAAATAAGGATACAATGCCCTCAGGGGATGCCGTAACGTTTCTGGGTATTCTCCTGAACACTTTGAAATCTACGTACAATTACATCCTCGATAAGAAATTCGGCGAACGGGAAAGAATTGGCGGCGACTGGCATGATATCCGGATAGCAGACCCGGAGGAACGTAACGATATGTTCAGGGCGAAACTCTTAATGGCACTTGAAAGGGCGGGAATAAAAAAACCGGATGAGACTATAGAACATATCAGGAGCATTGGACTGAACATCGATAAATTCTATGAGCAGCAGTTCAATGAAGGGAAAAGCCCTATAAAAAAAATATCCAGCAGTCTAGCTGCGGCAAGCTTCCTGTCAAATTATATGAAACTCTCAAATGACAGGGGTTACTACCCAATCTTGAGCGTCCGGCGCCTGAATAATGATATCTACGGGCGGCTTGAGCTGTTCACATGCATCCCGAAGAATGTCACAGCGCCGTTATTTAATTCAGTCCATGCCGGGGTGCTTATGTCTGCAACGCTTGCTCCTTTTGAGACAATCAAAGCAACCCTCGGCATAGCACGCGAGACCTGCGAATTAACTTTCGGTCTCTCGTTCCCGAAAGAAAAAAGACTTACTATCGCCGTATCTGCGCCTCCATTGTTTGCGAAAGACAGGGACAACCCCCAGACCAAGGAGATCGTTACAAGGGTCCTGACCGATATAATAGAGCAGTCGGAAGGAAATGTATTGATATTTTTCCCGAGCTACAATGAAGCTATGCAGTACAAGAACAGGCTTAAATGCAATGTACCTGTTTTCCTTGATGAAGTGGGCGTATCCGCCCAGGGAATCAGGGATGAGTTTTTCAGGCTGGGAGAAAATGGTAAGAAGGCTGTGCTCATATCATATATGTGGGGAACGCTCACAGAGGGAGTGGATTATAAGGATGGAAGAGGAAGGACTGTTGTTATCGTTGGCGTGGGTTATCCGGCGCTGAATGATAGGATACGTGCGATTGAATCAGCATATGAGGCAGAGTTCGGGCACGGCTGGGATTATGCGATAGAGGTGCCTACGATAAGAAAGGTGAGACAGGCGCTTGGCAGGGTGGTACGCTCGCCAACAGACTACGGCGTCAGGGTACTCCTGGACGGACGCTATACACAATCATCTGCTGAACGCATGGGAAAATATTCAGTATTCAATTTTTTCCCGGAAGAGGAGCGCAATGAAATCGTTGATGTGGCGCCCGAGCGCGTAAAGTATTCGCTCATGAACTTTTTTAATGATATAAGGAGAGCGCAGACTAAGAATTGATATTAAGCCAGCCTTATAGTCTCAAGGTTCATCGGCGCACGGGTCTCAACCTTGAACTTCCTGTATATCGAACTCGCAAGATCCATGCAGTTCTTCTCATCACCGTGCTGGGTTATGATATGCTCTGCCCGCGGTCTTAATCTTCTGACGAATTCCATAAGCTGCACCCTGTCCGAATGTCCTGAGAAACCATCGACTGTCTCTATATGCATGTTTATCTTAACCATCTCGGTCTTTCCTCCGGATGAGTACATGGGTATCTCCTTCCATCCCTTCTGGATGCGCCGTCCAAGCGTTCCTTCTGCCTGGTAACCCACAAAGACCATAGTGTTCTTTTCTTCAGGTCCAAGGGTTCTTAGATATTCCATCACAGGTCCACCATTGAGCATACCGGAAGTTGCAAGGATGATGCATGGTTTGCGGTCTTCTATGATCTGCTGGCGCTTTTCCTTTGAATCAACCTGGACAAAACATTTTGCAAGGAAGGGATTCATTCCTTTATGGAAAATCTGGTTCCTGAGTTCGTTATTCAGATACTCAGGATGCGTGGTATGGATAGCGGTCGCCTCATATATCATGCCATCAAGATAAACAGGAACGTCGTTGATCAATTCCCTACGTATGGCTTCTTCAAGCACTATCATGACTTCCTGGCTTCTTCCCACGGCGAACGTCGGGATAAGGAGACTTCCCCCGTTATCAAGGGTCTCTTTAGCGAGCTGCTGCAAATGCCGCTCAGCATCTTTTCTCTGGGGCTGAATATCCTTTGAGCCGCCGTAAGTGGCTTCCATCACAACTGTTTCTATGCGCGGGAACTCTGTTTCGGCCGGGTCGAACAGCCGAGTCTTCTCATATTTGAAGTCGCCTGTGAAAGCGATATTATACAGACCGTCCCCTACATGGAAATGCGCTATAGAAGAACCCAGTATATGCCCGGCATTGTGGAACGTCAATTTCATGTCCGGACCTATGTCTGTGACATCACCATAGTTCAGTGTAATCGTATGTTTGAGCACTTCGCGGATCATGGCTGATTCGTATGGGATTTTCCTCCCTTCGCGGGCCGCCACATCGATATAGTCCAACTGGAGCAGCGCCATCAAATCGCGCGTCGGGGGAGTACAGTAAACAGGCCCCTCGAACCCGTACTTGTACAATAAGGGCACAAGCCCTATATGATCAAGATGCGCATGCGTAAGAATGACCGCATCTATCTGGTTTATCGGATGCACCTCAGGTACGTACAGATATGGGGTACCATTATCTTCTCCGCTCACACTGACACCGCAATCGATCAATACCCTTGTCTCGGGGGTTGAAAGCAAAAAGCAGCTCCGTCCTACCTCGCGGCAGGCTCCGAGGGTAGTAAGTCTTACCCATTTATCCTTGGATGATACGCCGCGGTGTATTTTCCTGCCTATTGTTCTGAGTATAGTCTTGCGGTCATCCTTATTTGCGCGCATGAACTGGCGTATGTTATTGACTGTAGTGGATTTCATGGGAGGCGTACGAACCCCCTTTGGGGTCCATCCCACCTCTTTTGTGATTTCGCGAAGCGTCTCGCCGTGCCTGCCGATTACAAGCCCCGGCTTCTCAGCTTCAATCACGACTTCGCCTGTTTCAGTATCAAAATAATGATTGGTAATACCTGATTCAGGAGGGACGATCTTCAAGATCGAGGCAATCGCTTCTTCAGGCTGCGCAAGCACCTTCGGGTCGGGTCTGACAACAAGCCTCTTCCTGATTTCCTTTGCAAGGGACTTTATAAGGTCGCCGTTTTCAGCAAATTTCCTTGGCTCTTCGGTATAGATAACCAGCTCCGGTCCTTCAAAATCTACATCGGATATCGTTATATCCTTCGGGAGCTGAGCCCGGATTTTTTGTTTTAAATCGTTCAGAACTTCTTCAACTGTCATTAGTGTTCTCCTCAAAAATGCAAAAAATAGAAAATAAAATTTTACTGCGTGAACTTTTCACGTGTTTTTTTAATCTCATTCTCGTCTATCTCTGTGTACCCTTCAGCCGTGATTTTTACAACACGGATGCCGTTGCCTGACGCAGAGTCCCGTTTCATGGCATTGTGTATAGCGCGTGTAGCCAGTTCAACACCCTCATCGACCGGCATGTTATCGGCATATCTGTCCTCAAGCACACCGTACGCTATTGGTGAGCCCGACCCTGTTGCTACTGTTTTTTTCTCTTCGATTACCCCGCCGATGGCATCCAGTGAATAGATGCTCGGTCCGTTTTTATCTACTCCGCCAACAAGAAGCTGGACAAAGTACGGGTAGTATCTTGAACCGCTTAAGATATTGGCAAGCAAAGTTACTATCCCCTTTACGGTCATGGGTTCTTCCCTGCGCATTTTATAGAGCTTTGCCTCGACCTGCATCCATTTTACAAGTCTCTGGGCATCCCCTACAGAACCTGCCGTTGTCATCGCTACGAGGTCATCTATCTGGTATATCTTCGTGGCATCCTTACTTGCAATAAAGTGCCCCATCGTGGCTCTCTTCTCAGTAGCCATGACTACACCTTTATCGCAAACTAACCCAACTGTGGTAGTTCCTTTATATTGCATGTCGTCCATTTTTAAATACCTCTCAAATACTCATTACAAAAAATGAGAAAATTAGTAATATCTAATTTGTTTTGTGATATTTAAAGGTTTTCGCTTTTTGAGGTCGAAACAAAATATATTTTTTATAGTATCTTACTTTACACAACCGAGCCACAAGCAAACTTTACGTTAAGCTTTTAAAAACTGAAATAAATACTAATAACCTCTGATTGTTAATTTTTTTTGCCATCAATAATTTAGCCACGGAGGCGCAGAGACGCAGAGGCATAGAGACGCAGAGGCACAGAGATCGTCTCAATGAGCATCAGTGGCAAAAAAATTCAGTATTTTATCCTCTCTTTCTCATCCCTCAAGAAATCACGGCGTGCATCAAAAAGAAGTAATAATCGGTATATTTCAATTTTGGACATATACAGATAAATTTTTCTTTAGAAAAAGCGATAATTTGCCTGAAATTAGAAGATAATGAAGATTATTGAAATTGCTACTGGATCAACTAATAAGTTTTAGCCATTATTGCCAAATTCACTGTCTCCTTTTTGCAAATGGGACATTTCTTGATTTCAAAATCCTCTTTTTCAAATGCAATAAAAAATTGACAGCCCAGTTCATCGTCAAAACATCTAATTATGACATAATTCATTGGGCATTTTTCAACTACACCCATCATTTTCTTTGAGAGTATCTCAACAATATCCCCTTTAATAAACTTTTCTTTTTTACTAAGATCATTATTAGAAGGTGTTTCTGTTTTTTTAAAGTACTTATTTTCATATGCAACATAGCCATGAGAAATTATATTATTCGGTCCAATCACAAAATTGGATCTAATTGTAATATAACCATCTGGAACCGTTTCAACAACTTCAAATATTTTACCAAACTTTTCTCTAAGCCAATCTCTAAAACCAATTTTTATTGAAATGCCAAGCTCGCCTTCGGGCACTCCGAGGATTCCCGCGCCCACTTCATTCTCCATTGCAAGCCCGCACTCGCGCTCGCCGCACCAAGGTATCCGGGCGATGCCGTTAGAGATTTTATCTTTCACTTCTTCCAGCGTCTTACAATCGAATATGCGTTCTTTCAATGAGCCCCCGGCTTTTTCAAACAGGCTTTTACGGATGCTTTCAAATCGTGTTTTGATCTCTTCCGTAATATTGTCTATAGGAACAGTTTCCTTTGCTCCGCTGTCCCTCCTTACAACCGTTGCTGCATTGTTTTTCAGGTCGCGCGGACCTATCTCCAGCCGGAGCGGCACGCCTTTCATTTCCCATTTATAGTACTTGGCACCCGGGCGCTCATCGCTCTCATCAAGAGCCGTGCGGATGCCCTCACTTTTCAATCGTTCTGCAACAGCGCGGCAGGCACTGGTTATCTCTTCGCTCTTCCCGAACAATATCGGGATAATCACAACCTGGATGGGCGCAACTTCAGGCGGGAATACAAGCCCTTTATTATCGCCATGAATGGAAATCAGCGCAGCTATGCTTCTCTCCGATATCCCGTAGCAGGTCTGATACGCGTACTGCTGCTCGCCGTTCAGGTCCTCATATTTGATATCGAACGTCTTTGCGAAATTACTTCCGAGGTGATGCGCCGTCCCTATCTGCAATGTCTTGTTGTCGGGCATCAGCGTATCGACAGCCGTCGTGTAATCCGCGCCCGGGAACTTATCCCAATCAGGGCGCTTTGAGACGATGGTGGGTATCGCAAGCCTCCTGTAGAATTCCTGGTAAATCCTCACCGCCTCTTTTACCTGCTCCGCAGCCTCATCCCATGTGGCATGCACGGTATGCGCCTCCTTGAACGAGGTAATCTCGCGCAGGCGGATGAGGGGGCGCGTGTGCTTTGTCTCATACCTGAACGTGTTCACTATCTGGTATATCTTGATCGGCAGGTCTGCATGGGAGCGCACCCATATCTTGTACATAGGATAAATCGCAGTTTCGCTCGTCGGGCGCAGCGCAAGTTTGACATCAAGTTCGTTCTTGCCCCCGCGGGTGACCCAGTAAACCTCGTTCTCAAAACCTTTTATGTGCTCTGCTTCCTTCATGAACTCGGTCTCAGGAATGAGAAGAGGGAAAAGCGCTTCTTTGTGGTCTTTATTGAGCAGTTCTCTTATTATGGCATATGTCCTGTTGCGTACCTCGAAGCCAAAAGGGAACCAGACATACAGCCCTTTAACAGGATAACGCACATCCATTATCTCTCCCATCATTAGAAGTTCATTATACCATTCGCTGAAATTCGATTTTGGAGGAAGGACTGCTTTCTTTTCTTCTGGTTGTTTTTGTTCTGTTCGCTTTTCTGCCATGAAGGTCACCGTGGGGTGCTACTAGTGTCTTATTGGGTATAAGTATTTTGAAAAGCGGTTCTTCGCAGATTTATGTGTTTTTGTAAATATTGATAAAAAGATACCTCCCTTCTCAGCATGTTCGAAGGGAGTTCCTAACAGCTATTCCTCTGTGCATTTAACAGCTATTCCTCTGTGCATTGCTGACAGTATTGGCATTTAGTATTAGCCTCCTCTGTTAACCCCATTAATTCCCTGTAATTGGCAGGGATATTGGAATCTCCTAATGAGTATTTCTTCAAGAGAGGCCAATCCTTTACAAGAGCATCTTTTGGAAGCTCTTTCATAAACTCTGGCACTATTCCAAAAGTACTTTTTATATCCTTTACCGTATCTTCATACTCCCCCATATAAATCATCCCATTAAATATGTGGAATTATTCATTATATACCTTTGGGTCTAGAGATGAGGTGTTAAGTTAACAACATCAGGCTTACCGACAATTATATGTAGCCAGAAGTGCTTTATCTTTCGGGGATGGAAAGCAACCTACTTGAAGAATGGAGTGGTGATATGAGAGATGAAAAAATAGAAGAGAATATCGATGAACATCGTAAGGATTTCGATGGTGTTGGAACAGCTGCTTCGATTAAATTAAGCAGAAGGGATTTCGTCAAGGCTGCCAGTGCTGGGGCTTTGTATTTAGCTCTACCCAATTTGGCAAAGATTCCTATAGATATAGGAGAATCTGGTATTCCAAAATCAGACTTCCCGGATAGCAACCCGTTAGTTGTCGTTGTAAAAAATAATGAACTCGTAGGATTCAGAGGTCTTGAGGAGTTTACTGTAAAAGACGATGGGATGGTTGAAGGGCTTTCCAGTAGACACATAGACGAACCAGATTCAAAATACAGTGAGGATGACCCAGTAGTTATTCTTGTAACGGATGATAAATCAATTAAATTTAGAGGTTTAGGGGAGTTCGCCCTGCAGGATAATGATCTGGGTAGAAGACTTTCCAGCAAATTCAGAAGCAATGTAGGTGCGTGATTACAATGTCGTCGCATAGAGAGGCACCTGAAATCTCAAAGGATCCTGTGGCTGATAATACCGATGTGTATGCATTTGTAAGTCCGGATCGGACTGATACTGTTACACTGATAGCAAATTTTATTCCACTTGAGGAACCTGCAGGCGGTCCGAACTTTTTCCAATTCGGAGATGATGTTCTCTACGAAATCAAGATAGATAACGATGGTGATGGGGTTGAGGATATTACATACGAGTTCCGTTTTAAAACTGTGTTCAAAAATCCAGACACGTTCCTGTATAATACAGGACCTATCAAATCGCTCGATGATCCTAACTGGAATATTCGGCAGCTCTATTCAGTAACCAGAGTTGTAATGGAACAAGGAAAGGCAAAAAAGAAGAAGGTTTTAGGCACAGATCTTCTCACGGTACCCAATCGTATCGGTCCGAGATCAACACCTGAATATGAAACAAATCTTGTTGCACCAGCTATACACGATCTGCCTGACGGTGTGAAGGTTTTCGCTGGTCAGAGAGATGATGGTTTCTATGTAGACCTTGGTGCGATATTCGACTTGGGAACACTAAGACCCTTCCAAAGCGCACATCTTATTCCAACTGTTTTCGATGGAACAACCGGAAAAGATGACCTCAAAGGGTTTAATGTCCACACCATCGCTATTCAAGTGCCAAAAACATATTTGACCCGGGACGGCTCAGACCCGACTGATCCAAAGGATTCTAAATCAATAATAGGAGTATATGCCTCGGCGAGTCGTCAGAAAGTCAAAGTGCTTCCAAGTGATAAAGAGCATGAGAAAGAGATCCAGGCAGGCCCATTTGTCCAGGTATCTC
>OBLY010000109.1_pt1 | contig 11928 bp, 11 predicted proteins | sample 1539041 | NCBI WGS metagenome assembly OBLY01 (sample SAMEA2690973, study PRJEB22502) | sediment metagenome | biome: Billabong; feature: Tropical; material: Sediment | place: Australia | collected 2013-05-14 | depth 1 m
TACTTCCCGTCCCACCGGACGCTCCACCGGCTCGGGCCGCCCATGGTCGCGCTCGAGGGCCGGCGCGACTGGACCCGGCTCCCGTCCGTGCTCGCGGCGGCGCTGCGCGGCTGATCCCGTCACGCGCCCCGGAGCGCCGCGCGGAGCTGGAGCCTTGCCTCGCGCCGCACGCGCGCGTCCCGCTCGCGCCGCTTCTCCTCCTCGGTCTCGGCGAGGAGCGGCGGGACCGCCACCGGCCGCCGGTCCGGCCCGAGGGCCACGAACGTCAGGAACGCGTCGCAGCACTTCCGCCGCTCGCCCGTCATCGGGTCCTCCGAGGAGACCTCCACGCCGACCTCCATCGACGTCTGGAAGACGGCGTTCACCTGGGCGGACAGGAGCGCCATGTAGCCGATCCGGATCGGCGCGAGGAAGGTGAGCTGGTCGATGGAGACCGTGACGACCGGGCCGCGGGCGTGGCGCATCGCCGCCATCGCGCCGGCGACGTCGGTCCACTGCATGATCATGCCGCCGAAGGCGGTGCCGAGGTTGTTGGCCTCGCCCGGCATGACGAGGTGGGTGTGCTCGATCCGCGACTGGGAGACGGGCTTCGGGGTCGCCATCCCCGGGATCTAGCACGCGGGGGCGCGTGCGGCCGGCCCTCGGAGCGGTCCCCTGCCCGCGGCGGCGAGCACGCGTCGGACGGCGCGTCTATGATGGCTCCCCCCACGGGAGCCCCACGATGCCGCTCGAGGTCACGCTCATCGACTACGCCCGCGATCCGCTCCAGAAGCTCTACGGGGCGTACCGGACCTGCTACACGCCGAAGCCGCCGGGCGAGGTCTGGGCGGAGATCCGCGACGGCCGGATCTCCGCGGACAAGATCCGCGAGTTCATCCAGGAGCGGCTGAAGACCGGCCACGCCTCGCCCCTCGAGCAGGTGGTGTTCTGGTTCGGCATCTCCGGGGTGTCGCGGGCGCTCAGCCACCAGTTCGTGCGGCACCGGATCGGCATCTCGTTCGAGCAGCAGTCGCAGCGGTACGTGCGCTACCGCGAGGAGCGGCTCGACTACGTCATGCCGAAGAGCTGGGAGCAGGCGGGCATGTCGGACGCCTACGACGCGCTCATGCGCCAGATCACCCGGGTCTACGAGGCCGCGCTCGCGAAGGGGATCCCGGCCGAGGACGCCCGCTTCGTCCTCCCGAACGCCACCCCCACCAACTTCCAGGTGATGGTCAACTTCGCGGAGCTCCTGCACATCGCCGACCTGCGCCTGTGCTGGCGCGCGCAGTGGGAGATCCGCCACATGGTCGCGCTCATGCGGCGCGAGGTCATGAAGGTGGCGCCGGAGATCGGCACCTACCTCCAGCCGAAGTGCGGCGACAAGCGGATGGGCTACTGCGACGAGCCGGTGAAGGAGTGGGAGCTCTGCCCCATCGGCAAGGTCCGGCCGCACAAGGAGCAGCTCCTCTCGGTGTTCGAGCAGTACCGCGCCGGCCAGCTCGTCCCGCTCGGCGAGGAGCACCTGCGTGCGGTCGAGGACGCCGGCAACGAGTGAGGGCCGGTCCCCTCCACCTCGACCCCGCCCTCGACCGGCCCGGGCCCGCGCGCACACCCCTCCCGGACCGGACACCCGCCCCCCTTGCGGCGTAGGATCGGCGGGCCATGACACCCTTCGTGAAGCAAGCCGCCGCGCTCGCGCTCCTGCTCGGCGCCGGCCCTGCCGCGGCCCAGGTCTCGAACGCCCTCGCGCGCCAGGCGGGCCTCCCAGCCGGGCTCGCCCTGCCGGTGCCGGGCGTCGCCGCCGCCGAGGAGCCCGCCGCGATGGGCGTGACGCCCGCCGCCGTCGGCTTCGTCGGCGGGCCCGCCCTGCAGTGGTTCCGCGAGGCGGGCGTGGTCCAGGACTCGGCCGCGGACGGCCTCTACGCCGCCGCCGCGGCCGGGCCGTTCGGCCTCGGCTACTCGGTGGAGTGGGTGAGCCCCGGGGACGTGCCCCTGCAGCGCTTCCGCAAGAACACCTTCGCGCTCTCGGTCGGCGACCACCACGACTGGTCGCTCGGGCTGAGCTGGAACCGGTTCTGGTCGTCCGACTCCGCCGTCGCCTCCCTCCAGAGCTGGGACGCGGGCCTCACCGTCCGCCCCTGGCGCCACCTCTCCATCGGCCTCGCCACGCTCGGCCGGGACGCCTGGCTCGGCGGGACGAAGCTCCCCGCCCGCTACGATCTCGGCCTCGCCACCCGGTTCCTCTCCGACGCCCTCACCCTCTCCTCGGACCTGCTCGCCGACGACCGCGCCCGCGACGACTTCCACCCGACCCACCTCGCCTTCGGGTTCCAGGCCGAGCTCTCCGTCGGCTTCGCGCTCGGGACCCAGGTCCTCGTGCCGGTCCGGGTGGTGCCCGGCGTCTCCCGGAACCCCTCCCTCCTCGCGGTGATCTCCTGGAACGCGCCGCACGCCGGCGTCACCGGCGGCGTCACGGGCACGCCGGCGCGGACCGGCTGGCTCGTCGGCGCCCGCGCCTCCTCCGAGCGGTTCCCGGCGGTCCCGTCCGCCGGCCGGCGCGCCCCGACCGTCGACGTGGCGCGGGAGCTCAACCCCGATCGCATCCCGTTCCTCGACCTCGGCGAGCCGGATCCGTACGGCACGCTCCTCCAGCGGCTCGAGGAGATCGCGAACGACCGCGAGGTGCCGGCCGTCGCGGTCCGGATCGGCGACCTCTCCCTCGGCGGCGGCCGCGTCGAGGAGCTGCGCGCCGCCCTGCTCCGGATCGGCGCGCGGAAGCCGGTCCTCGCGTACCTGACCGGCGGCAGCACCCGCGAGTACTGGCTCGCCACGGCGGCGACCGCCGTCGCGGTGCCGCCGGGCTCGGCGGTCGAGGTGAACGGGATCTCCACCTCGAACCTCTACCTGCGCGACACCCTCGCCCGCGCCGGGATCGCCTTCGAGGTCGTCGCGATCGGCGCGTACAAGAGCGCCCCCGAGCCGCTCGTGCGCGAGGGGCCGTCGCCCGCCGCCCGGGAGATGACGGACGCGCTCCTCGACGACGTCTTCGCCCGGCTCGTGGCGGACGTCGCGCAGGCGCGCCGGCTGGCGCCGGAGCGGGTCCGCGCCCTCATCGACCAGGGGCTGTTCGGCTCCGCCGAGGCGAAGGAGGCGGGCCTCGTCGACGCGGTGCTCTGGCCCGACGAGCTGGAGGGCTTCCTGCAGCGCCTCTCCGGGCGCGCGCTCCGGCTCCAGGGCTCCTACCGGCCGGAGCCGCTGCGCCTCGCGCGCCGCTGGGGGAAGCCGCCGGTCGTCGAGATCATCCGGGTGGAGGGGGCGATCACGGGCGGCCGCAGCCGCTCGGCCACCTCCGGGATCGCCGGCGCCGAGACGATCGTGGCGCAGCTCCGGCGGGCGGCGGCCGACCGCGACGTGAAGGCGATCGTGCTGCGGGTGGAGTCGCCGGGGGGCGACGGCCTCGCCTCGGATCTCGTCTGGCGCGCGGTCCAGAAGGCGCGCGAGCGGAAGCCGGTCGTCGCGTCGATGGGCGATGTCGCGGCGAGCGGCGGATACCTCGCGGCGGCGGCCGCCGAGACCATCGTCGCCGAGCCCTCCACCCTCACCGGCTCGATCGGCGTGTTCGTGCTGAAGCCCGAGCTGTCCGGGCTCCTCTCCAAGCTCGGCGTCGCCCGCGCGAGCTGGTCGCGCGGCGAGCTCGCCCAGGTCCAGTCCATCGCGAAGCCGTGGACCGCGAAGGAGCGGGCCGCGGTGGAGCGGCAGGTCGAGGCGTTCTACCAGGTGTTCATCGCCCGCGTGGCGGAGGGGCGGCGGCTCCCGCGCGAGCGGGTGGAGGCGGTCGCCGGCGGACGGGCCTGGACCGGGCGCCAGGCGCTGGAGCGCGGCCTGGTGGACCGGCTCGGCTCGCTCGAGGACGCGGTGGCGCTCGCCGCGGCGCGCGCCAGGCTGCGGCCCGGCGACTACGACGTCCGGCGCGCCCAGGCCGAGCGGGGCGCGCCGTCGCTGCTCGGCGGCGCCCTCGAGCGCGCGGCCCGGGGTCCGATCGACCGCGCGCTCGACGCCATCCCGGAGCTCCGGGCGCTCTCCCTCCTGTCGGAGATGGGCCCGGTCCTCGCGCTCCCCCTGGAGTGGGTGGTCCCGGATCGGTGACAGGGAGGGCTCGCGCGCGCCTTCGAATTCTGTTATGCAAAGGTTGTCTCCGAGCCGCGAGCGACGTAGGTTGTTCGCGGCGAGGCGACAGGCCCCCGGTCGAGCGGCTGCTGGCTGTGACTCGACGCCGCGATAGCGCGGCGCGCCAGCGACGGGATCGGGGGGAGGCGGTTCGCGGGCCACCGACATCCACGCAGGCCGCGAACGACGCCGTTCCAGACGCGATGCAGGGCGCGCCCCGGGGGCTCTCGTCTCCCGCGGCCGGAGCAGACACAGCATGAGCGATAACGAGCAGACCCCGACTCCCGTCGTGAGCGGGGCCCCGCAGACCACCCAGGCGGCACAGGCGCCGGGCGCCGACGGCGATCCCGGTCAGCCCGGCGGCCAGCCCGGCCAGCCTGGCGCGCCCGGACAGGGCCGGCGCCGGCGCCGCCGTCGCGGCCGGCGCGGCGGCCGCGGCCAGCCTCAGGGGGGCGGCGGCCCGCAGCTCCTGGGCCCCGGAGGCCAGCCCCAGGGCATGCCGTCGCCGAACGGCGCGCAGCCCGGCGCCGCGCCCGCGCCGGCCGCCCAGCCCCAGCCCGAGGCGACCGAGGAGGTCGAGGGCGTCCTCCAGTTCGAGGGGAAGGGCAACGGCTACCTGCGCGACCCGAAGCGGAGCTACCTGCCCCAGCCGTTCGACGTCGAGGTGCCGCGCTGGCTCATCGACCGGATGCACCTGCAGCCGGGGCTCGCCGTGAAGGGGCTCGCCACCGTCCGCAACATGAAGCGGATCCTCTCGCGCATCGACACGCTCGAGGGGGCGGATCCGATGGCGGTCGCCCGCCGGACCCACTTCCAGAACCTCACCGCGACGGATCCGACCGAGAAGCTCGTGATGGAGACGCGGCCCGACGAGATGATCGGCCGCGTCCTCGACCTCATCTCGCCGATCGGCCTCGGCGCCCGCGGCCTGATCACCTCGCCGCCCAAGGCGGGCAAGACGATCATGCTCCAGCGGATCGCCCAGGCGATCACCAGCAACCGCCCGGACGTCCACCTCACCGTGCTGCTCGTCGACGAGCGGCCCGAGGAGGTGACCGACATGAAGCGCAACATCAAGGGCGAGGTGGTCGGGTCCTCCAACGACCGTCCGACGGAGGAGCACATCCACGTCGCCGAGATGGTGCTCGAGCGCTCGAAGCGGCTCGTCGAGGCCGGGAAGGACGTCGTCATCCTCCTCGACTCCATCACCCGGCTCTCCCGCGCGTACAACAAGGAGGTCGAGTCCTCCGGCCGCACCCTGACCGGCGGCGTCGACTCCCGCGCGCTCGAGCGCCCGAAGCGGCTGTTCGGATCCGCGCGCAAGGCGGAGGAGGGCGGCTCGCTCACCATCATCGCGACCGCGCTCATCGACACCGGCTCCCGCATGGACGAGGTGATCTTCGAGGAGTTCAAGGGCACCGGGAACATGGAGATCGTCCTCTCGCGGCAGCTCGCCGAGCGGCGCATCTTCCCCGCCATCGACATCGGCGCCACCGGCACGCGCAAGGAGGAGAAGCTCTTCCTCCCGAAGGAGATCGAGAAGGTGCGACGGCTGCGCGGCGCCCTCGCGTCCCTCAAGCCCGTCGAGGCGATGGAGCGGCTCCTCAAGAAGCTCGCGGAGTTCGACACCAACGAGGAGTTCCTCGGTTCGTTCTAGGGGGTCCGCCGACCGAGTGTGTGCCGACCTCCTCCGGAGTCGGAGCCCCACCGTGCGGCCGGCACCTCGAGCGGCTATCATGCAGCCCCGATGGACGTGCGCGCCGCCCCGGACCCCGGTCCCCCCGCCGCCGGCACGGATCGGGTCCTCGTCGTCGACGACGACGAGCTGATCCTGCGGGCGCTCGCGCGCGTCCTCGAGGCCGCCGGCTTCGAGGTCCGCTGCTACCAGTCGCCGGAGCGGGCCCTCCAGGCCATCGAGGCCGACGCGCCGGTCGTCGTCATCTCCGACTACATGATGCCGGTGATGGACGGCATCGCCTTCCTCAACCGGGCGCGGGAGCGGTACCCGGCGGCGGTCCGGATCCTCTGCACCGCCGCCGAGGACTTCCGGGTCGCCCTCGAGGCGGTGAACTCCGGCGAGGTGTACCGGATCATCTCGAAGCCCTGGCACCAGCCCGAGCTGCTCGCGACGGTGAGCCAGGCGGCGGAGGCGGCGCGGCTGCGGCACGAGAACGAGCGGCTGACCGAGGAGGTCCGGCGCCAGAACGAGCAGCTGAAGGGGGTCAACCAGCGGCTCGAGGAGATGGTCCGGGCCCGCACGCAGGCGCTCCTCGAGGGGCTCATCGCCGCCCTCGACTACCGCGACGCCGAGACGCAGTGGCACTCGCGGCGGGTCTCCCTCTACGCACGGCGGCTCGCCCAGCAGCTCGGCATCCGCGAGCCGGAGCTCACCGTCATCGAGCACGGCGCGCTCCTCCACGACATCGGGAAGATCGGCGTCCGCGACGGCGTGCTCCTCAAGCCCGGGCCGCTCACGACCGACGAGTGGACCGAGATGCGCCGGCACCCGGATCTCGGGTGGCAGCTCCTCCAGCGCGTCGACTACCTGAAGCCCGCGTCCGCCATCGTCCTCCAGCACCAGGAGAAGTGGGACGGGACCGGCTACCCGAAGCGGCTCGCCGGCGAGGACATCGTCATCGGGGCGCGCGTGTTCCACGTCGTGGACACCCTCGACGCGATCACGAGCGACCGGCCGTACCGGAAGGCGCGCCCGTTCGAGCTCGCGCGCGAGGAGATCGTCCGCTGCACCGGGACGCAGTTCGATCCGCTCGTCGTCGACGCGTTCCTCGCCGTCCCGGCCGAGGAGTGGGAGCGGATCCGGCTCGACGTCGAGACCGTGGCGGTGCTCTCGGCCGACCTCCAGGAGAGCGCGGCCGGCCAGGACGAGCTGCAGGCGGCCCTGCGGGCGGCGCTCCGCGCCTGAGCCGGCGGCGTGGGCGCTACCCGAGGGCGGCGAGCCCTCGCGCGCGCCGCTCCTCCTCGTCGCGCAGCTCCGCCGGGAACCACCCCGCCATGAGCTCCGCCAGCCTCCGCCGCGGCGCGCGGCCGAGCTTCCGCGCCCACGGCCGGAGCGCGTCGCGCAGCTCGCTCGCCCACGCGTACCGGTCGGCGGGCTCGCGGGCGAGGGCCTTCAGGGCGACCCCGTCGAGCGCGGCGGGGACCTCCGGGTTCGACCGGGACGGCGGCGGGACCTCGGCGGCGCGCACCCGCTCCATCACCGCGAGCTCGGTCGGCGCGGTGAAGAGGCGGCGCCCCGCCAGCAGCTCGTGGAGCACGATCCCGAGGGCGAAGACGTCGGAGCGCCGGTCGACGGGGAGCCCGCGCACCATCTCCGGGCTCATGTACCCGAACTTGCCGCGGAGCACCGCCCCGGCCGCGGCGCCTCCGGCCCGGTGCGCCGCCTGGGCGATCCCGAAGTCGATCACGCGGACGTGCCCGTCGAACCCCACGAGGACGTTCGCGGGCGACACGTCGCGATGGACCACCCGCAGCTCGCCGCCGTCCGCGCGCCGGCCGCGGTGGGCGTGGTCGAGGGCGTCGGCGACCTGAGACACGACGTGGGCGACGACCGCGAGCGGCGCCGGCGTCCCGGCGGCGCGGAAGCGGGCGGAGAGCGCGCGCAGGTCGCGCCCGGCGACGTAGTCCATCGCGATGTAGTAGCCGCCGGGCAGCTTGCCCAGCTCGTGGACCGGGACGATGCCGGGGTGGTCGAGCTGGACGGCCACGCGCGCCTCGTCGAGGAACATCCGGACGAGCTCGCGGTCCTCCGCCAGGGTGGGGAGGATGCGCTTCACCGCGTAGAGCCGCCCCGCGTCGTCGTCCCAGCGGACGGCGGCGAACACCTCGGCCATGCCGCCGATGGCGATCCGCTCGAACAGCAGGAAGCGGCCGAACGGGATGGGCTTCAACGCACACGTGCCCCTTCCCCCCGTCCGGCTATGATAGCCCCGCATGGCCACGAGCTGTCACGGGTGCGGCAACCTGCTCCGGATCGACGGCCCGGTGGGGCGGCGCACGACCTGCCCCACCTGCGACGCGGACCTCCACACCTGCTTCAACTGCAGGCACTACGACGAGTCGGCGGCGCACCAGTGCCGGGAGCCGCACGCCGAGCACATCGTCGAGAAGGACCAGTCGAACGCCTGCGACCTCTTCCAGCTCGGCGACGGCGCGTCGCGCCGCCGCGGCAGCTCGAAGACCGCCCGGGACCAGCTGCACGCGCTCTTCGGGGAAGGGCCCGCGCGCGACGAGGACCCGCGCGACGCGCTCGAGGCGCTGTTCCGGAAGAAGTAGGGCCCAGCACCGCCGGCTTCAGCCGGCGGAACACGCCGCGCCGGAGGCGCGGCCGGTCGGAGCCTAGGTGACATCCGGGTTCGCGGCCGCGCCCGCGGTCGCGGAGGTCGCGTCCCGCCGCAGCTCCGGCGCGAACCGGTTGCAGGCGATCGCGAGGCCGAGCGCGAAGAGCGCCGAGGCGACGCCGAGGCCGGCGGACCAGTACGGCGGCGCGGAGAGCGCCAGCCGGAGCAGCACGGTCGCGACGGCGAGGCCGGAGTTCCGGAACACGACGTCGTAGGCCGAGCTGTACCGGACCGACAGCAGCACCACGAGGATGTCGGCGAACACGAGCACGACGTAGAAGGACTCGAAGAACACGTGCCCGCCGTCGAGCGCCGACCGCACGGCGAGGCCGGCGAAGATCCCGACGAGCACGAGCGACATGAGCTTCTTCGAGGCGATGAAGCTCGCCCGGTCCTTCGCGTCGCCCGTGAGCGGCAGGTGGCGCTGCACGCGGTGGTAGAAGCCCAGCACCACGAAGATGAGGAGCGCCCCCACGCCGTTCGCGAGCATCCGCCCCACCGCGGGCTGGACCTCGACCCAGACCAGCGGCTCGCCGAAGTGGGCGAACTCCTCGAACGAGTGCCGGAGCAGGATCAGGGAGAAGATCTCGAACTGCTTCCCGGCGGCGCTCGACACCGAGCGGGCGAGCCCGAGCACGAGGCCGACGACCTCCCAGGACAGCAGGAGCCAGAGCGCGAGCTCCACCGCGAAGAAGTGCCCGTGGGGGACGCGCAGGCGGAGCGGCGCGGGCAGCCAGCCCCGCTGCGCCGCGTCGGCGACGGCGAGCGTGCCCAGGAACCCCGTGACGAGGACCGCCGCCACCGCCCGCCGCATGCGCGGGCTCTCCCAGGACGCGTCGATCCGGTCGAAGAGGGCGGCGGCGGCGCGGAGCATCTAGGCGGTCTCCCGCCCGATCCACGCGAGATACGCCGCGCTCCCGGCCTCCACCGGGAGCGCGAGCACCTCCGGGACCTCGTACGGGTGGAGCGCGAGCACCCGGTCGCGCAGCGCCTCGAACCGGGCGCGCGTCGTCTTGAGGACGAGCAGCGCCTCGGGGTCGTCCTGCACCTTCCCCTCCCATCGATAGATGGAGCGGAGCCCCGGGACGACGTTCCCGCAGGCGGCGAGCCGCTCCTCGACGAGCGCGCGGGCGATCTCGGCGGCGCGCTCGGGCGTCGGCGCGGTGACGAGGACGACGAGGGCGTCGCGGTCGGCCATGGCTCTCTCCCGGGTCACATCCCGGCCTGCTTCGAGATGATCTCCTTCATGATCTCCGACGTCCCGCCCGCGATGGTCATCGCGCGCAAGTCGCGCCAGGCGCGAGCGACGTCCGTATCGAGGACGTAGCCCATCCCGCCGTGGAGCTGCATGCAGTCGTAGGCGACCTCCTGGGCGAGGTCGCAGGCGAACAGCTTCGCCATGGAGATCTCGCGGATCGCGACCTGCTCACGATCGTAGAGGTCGCAGGCGCGGTAGGTGAGCCAGCGGGCGGCCTCGATGGCGGCGAGGTGCTCCGCCATGCGGTGGCGCCAGACCTGGAACGCGGCGAGCGGGCGGCCGAAGGCGCGCCGCTCGCCGGCGTACCGGAGCGCGTCCTCCACGAGGAGCTGCATCGCGGCGACCGCCTGCACCGCGGCGACGAGCCGCTCGCCCTGGAAGTTCATCACCACGTACCCGAACCCCTGCCCCTCGTCGCCGAGGAGGTAGCGGGCGGGGACCCGGCACTCGTCGAAGAAGAGCACCGCGGTGTCGGACGACGGGTTCCCGACCTTCTCCAGCGTGCGCGAGACCTCGAACCCGGCGACGTCCGTCGGGAACAGGAGGAGCGACAGCCCGTCGTGGCCGGGCCCGCCCGTCCGGACCGCCATCGTGAGGAAGTCCGCCCGGGCGCCGTTCGTGATCCACATCTTCGAGCCCGAGACGACCAGGTCGCCGCCGTCGCGGCGCGCGGTGGTCCGCAGCGCCGCCACGTCCGAGCCGGCGTCGGGCTCGGAGACGGCGAGGGCCGCGATCCGCTCGCCGCGGATGGCGGGGGCGAGGAACTCCCGCTTCTGCTCGTCGGTGCCGAGCTCCGCGATGACCGGCGTCGCGATCTCGCCGTGCACCAGCATCGCCATCGCGAGGCCGGCGTTCCGGCAGCGGACGAGCTCCTCCGCGTAGGCCACCACGTACCAGAAGTCGAGGCCGGACCCGCCCCAGGCCGGGTCCTGGCGGATGCCGAAGAGGCCGAGCTCGGCGAAGCGCCGGAACAGCTCGCGCGGGAACTCCGCGCGCTCGTCCCACTCCCGCGCGTGCGGCGCGAGCTCCCGCTCGCAGAACTCCCGGACCGTGCGGCGGAAGGCCTGGTGGTCCTCGCCGAAGGGCTCGAGCGCCATCCTCACCTCCCGAGCATGCCGGCCTTGAGATCGTCGTCGGCCGGCTTCGCCCCGAGCCAGTTCAGGAACAGCGCGTCGGCGAACTCCTTCCCCTCCACCGTCGCCGTGCCGCCGCCCGCCGCGACCACCGTCGTCCCCTCGCCGGGGACGTAGGTCACGAGCATCTCCGTCCCCTCCCTCAGCTCGGCGGGGATGGCCGCGGCGATCCGGTCGAGCTTCGCGACGAGCGCGGCGAGGCCGGGCCCGCCCGAGTTCTTCTCGAACCCCTCGCGGTAGGCGTCGAGCACCTGGGCCTTGCTGACCTTCCGCAGGAAGACCATCCGCACCCGCTTCGGCGCGTCGGCGGCGACGATCGCGGCGGCGTCCCTCGACGGGGCCGCGAGGTAGAGCCCGCCCGCGTAGACCTTCACGATGAACTTCCGGCGGAGCCCCGCGCCGTTCAGGCGGAGGGTCTGCCCTCCCACCACGGCCGAGTCGGGGAACGCGACGCCCGCGATCTTCTGCTCGGCGAGGGCGGGCGAGGCGGCGCAGAGCGCGAGGGCGGCGAGGGCGAGGCGGGTCATGGTCACTCTCCGTGACGGAAGGGGTCGGCTCCCGACTCTACACTCCCTGCGCGCCCCCGGCCCTGGACCCCGAGGGGGTGGACGGCCCGGGTGCGCCGGGTGCCGCAGATCACGGGTCTGGGCACCTGTCGATCCGGCGCCCCCTCACCCCGCCCTCTCCCCCACGCTTCGCGCGGGGGAGAGGGAGACCTGTTTCAACGGCCTGCTACGCGGCGGGGGGCGCGGACGGCGAGGCGGGCCGCGGGGGCGCGGGGGCGGGCCGGTGGCCGAGCACCGTTCCGTACGCGACGCCCGCGATGCCGACGATCACGCCGGCCATCCCGGCGGCGGTGATCCGCTCGGACAGCAGCAGCGCCGCGAGGGCGTACTGGGCGAGCGGCGTGAGCTGGAGCCAGATGGCCGCCTCGGAGATCGCCAGCGCGCCGTACGCCTCCGCCATGAGCACCTGGGCGGAGAAGGCGGCGAGCCCCATGACCACCGCGACCGCCCACTGGCCGGGCGCC
>OBLY010000110.1_pt1 | contig 11896 bp, 15 predicted proteins | sample 1539041 | NCBI WGS metagenome assembly OBLY01 (sample SAMEA2690973, study PRJEB22502) | sediment metagenome | biome: Billabong; feature: Tropical; material: Sediment | place: Australia | collected 2013-05-14 | depth 1 m
GACTTGATTCCTGACTTGATTCCAGACTTGATTCCAGACTTGATTCCAGACTTGATTCCTGACTTGATTCTCGACTTGATTCCCGACTTGATTCCAGACTTGATTCCTGACTTGATTCTCGACTTGATTCTCGACTTGATTCTCGACTTGATTCCAGACTTGATTCCAGACTTGATTCCTGACTTGATTCCTGACTTGATTCCAGACTTGATTCCCGACTTGATTCCCGACTTGATTCCAGACTTGATTCTCGACTTGATTCCCGACTTGATTCCTGACTTGATTCTCGACTTGATTCTCGACTTGATTCCAGACTTGATTCCTGACTTGATTCCAGACTTGATTCCAGACTTGATTCCAGACTTGATTCCTGACTTGATTCTCGACTTGATTCCCGACTACGCCTTTTAACATATTATAAGCATACTGAATACTCAACGGACTATCAAGAACAATCTTAACAGGCTTCTCCAAACCAGAAAGGTTATAAAGAAAGTCAACAAAATCCTTACTTTTCTGTTCGTCGAAAGTCAAAGAATTAAAAAAATCAACATACTCCTTTCTAACAGAATCCATCAAAACAACCTGATCATCAGACAACGTAGTAAGCATAAGTATTCACCCCATTAGTCCATAACTTGCCTAACACCCTCAAGAATGTCAAACTCACGCTGCAACCTAACCTCATACACACCCTTAGGAATACTGATATGTGCATGGTCTTCATGCTCCAAAACACCCTCAGATTCTAGTTTGCAGAACTGCTTACCATCTCTATCAGCAAAAACAAGACCACCAACAAGTCTATGGTTATGACCTGTTACCTCTCCAAAAGCAAGCACATTAGACTTCTGCTTTAACCCTTCTGGCATTGACTTAATCTTTACTAATAATACATCTCCTTGCCTAATCATATTCTCATCTCCTCAAACTTGTTAATATCAACGAAATCAACATCATAATTATACTCCTGCGACAATAGTTCAAGTTGATTCATAGTAATCAATTCACCATACACACGACCAAGAACAACATCAACATGAACCAAACGCCTCATAACAACTCACCAGTTTTAGAAAATTTTTTCTCTTCACGAATAATAGCAGCCCGAACAAAAACACTAACATTATCCTCAAATACCTCTTTATTCTTTCTGACAATCTTCCTAAGATGCGTATACCGCTTCTTATTAATGCGAACAATCAATACGCCATCAAAATAACCATCAGACATATTTTTATGCCTCCAAGGTGATTAGTTTTCTATTCTTAATCTTCAACAGCGGATTACAACGGATCAGACGTTCCAATCTATCAAGAACTGGTTTTGTACCAATAGCATACTTCTTGGTGATCTCCAAAACTAGATTATCAATATCTATCTGCTTCTTCTGATCCAACACCAACAATTGTACGGCATCATCAATCTCCTTATTAGCCATCTTAATCTCATCATAATAACCCATTATCAATCACCTTTATTATGTCTTTTTTAACTACAATGACTATTTTGGTTACTTATTTATATACTTTTTGTTTTTCTTCTTTTTCTTTGCGTTAATTTTAATTATTGCTTAAAAGTTTTAAGCAAAAATTTTATTGCAGTCTTAACATATTAAAAATATATTTAGAATTGCAATAGTTCTTTTTACTTTTTTTATTTTTCTTTCAATTTTTTATCTCGGAGGTAGTAGTAGTTGTATATACAACTTACATTACTACTACTACTCCTTTAGTAAAGAAAAAAATAAAAAAAAGAAAACATTTTTATACTTAAACACAATTACAACAAATACAAAAACAAGGACACATTAATACAGTTACATATTGCCAATATGGTGCTAAAATTCAAAAACCAACAGACTTATGGAATATAAGCCAATGTGCAAACCTGGAAGTCCATGCCATGAAAAAGCATCAAGGTCTACAAAGAATGGAGTTCAAGGAATTAACAATAGCTTTTCTAATCTTGGAAGTCATGGAAGAGTTTTAAGAGCAGTTGTTCCAAGAGAGTTATGTTTAGAGATTTTAAAAGATATGGAGGTAAAGCAAGAAGCGGTTACTTCGGTAGCACGCAATTCCTCCCAACCCTAAAGGGATTGGGTATCCTTGCTAATTTTATATAAACCCCTATTAAAAAAATTACAGACCTGAACCTTAAAAGTAATATGCGAGGGAAGGTTGTTAAAAACAAAGATTAGTATTCTTTAATACGTATTTTTGTTCACAATAATATTTATATAGTTATGTGATTATGTAATTACTAATTCCGTAATTACCTTTGGGGTTTTTAGGAAGAACTGGTTGGGTTTGGTCTATTGGTTTATTCTATTTTGTTTTTTTATTTGACGAAATATTGATATTCTTAAATAATTATTTTTTTTGTCGTCAATAAAAAAAATAATAAAGAATATTTTGGTCGTTCTGTAAAAAAAATTTTTAAAACTATGGGGGTTAGAGAAAAATGAGTAATATATTTACAACGATTTGGACGTTTGCCAGTGGTGGAGTTAACAACTGGGTTGGTTATGTTATTGGAGCTTTGTTTATTCTTGCTATCGTACATCTTGTGGCGAGATTCTTATGGAAAAAATTAGAATTTGCTGATATTCTTGGAAAGTTTGTTTTTAAGAAAAAGAAAGATGCAGGATTGTGGACGAGTATTGTAGTAGTCGGACTAGTATTATTTTTTGGTGGTGCTAGTGCTGTTAATGGATGGGTAGGTGGAAGTCACGCATTTGCTGCAGGTGATAATGATAAAAATCTTCCTGCTGGTACTGTTTGTCCTACTAGTGGTACAACAAAAGTAGTGTTTGATGTATTAAATACTAGAAATATAACTGGTGCTGAAACATATGACGTAAAGTATTATTTTGACAGTGCTGATGGAGATCATATAACTGGTACTGATAGCACAAGTCCAACAGCTTTTGCAGTTAATAGAGGTGTAAAATACACTGTGACTGTTGTATCTGGTAATGGTGCTAGTGGAAATAACTCAAAAATTGTGAGTATTCTTCAAGGACAGGGTGCAACACTTAATAGTGATGGTACTGTTAGCTTTACAACTCCATGTGATGGTAATTATTATCTTGAAGTTGGTATTCCACAACACGCAACATTACAGTTCCAGGCATATGATAATAAAGCAAGAGAAAATGTTTATGATTCAAGTGATGCAAATGCAGCAGACTTTGAGGGTGATGATGTAACATTTGAAAGTACAACTAACAATGCGACTGCTTATGCTATAACTGCAGCAGGTCAGACAATTGACTGGGACTTATCAGTACAGGCAGTTCAGGATGACACAGAATTCTGTGATAATGGATGTTATATTGGTGTTGTAATGCCTGTTACAGAGTGGGATACTCCAAGACTTAAGATGGATGGCGTAACACTTGAAGATGTTAAGGGTACTTTGACTGGTTCAGAAAATAAACAATTAAGTACATATACTTATGTTTATAAGTATGATGGTCAAATTACAAATGATATAAAACATCTTTCGTTTTATGGTAAGAGTAATGCGGATGCCAGTACTGCTTTGCAGATTGACTTTATAGCAAGAGGTAAGTATTTAACCACGCTTGGTGGAACAAATATATTTACTGGTTCTGCTAAAGATGATAGCTCTGCGACAACAGTTTATACTATTATGGATACAAACATCGCCATAAGCTAATTTAGGCATATTTTTGCCTATTTTATTATTTTTTTTTCAGGCTTAGTTTTTTTTAGTGGAGGTGGTGTAAATTGAGAATAGACTTGAGTCGTAAAAAGATTTGGTTATATTTCTGCATAGTTGGAGTGTTATTAATTGCTTTAATGTTTCTTCCTTTCAATAGTAAAAGTGTTGCTTTACCTTACAATGAGTATACACGAGAGGGTTGTACTCAGAACTTGGTAGCTACTTATGGTGGTACTTGTCAACCTTGCAAAGTGCGATGTGGTAATACTAATCTTGCTTTAAAACAGAGTGGTCAGACGTATGTTTTGAATAGTCTTGGTCAGCGTGTTGATATTAGTATGTGCGAGATTGGTGGAGGTTATGGGAATAGTGTTGATTATTTTGGATCTGCTAGTTATTGTTCTGCTAGCACTAATCTGGTTCATGATGGGAGTTGTACTAGGAATAATGTTAATGTGAGAGATCAGTGTAGTAGTGGAAATTATCATCTTGATTATAATTGTGCTAGTGGTGCGAGGTGTGGAAGTGGTGCTGATGTTAGGAGGCCTGTTGTTACTTCTGATCCTGTTTGTAGTTCTGGTGGAGAATTAAGTCTTAGTGATGATAACCCAAGCACAATATATGTTGGTGAAAGTTATACTATTAAGGGTAAGTTTACTGCTAGTTGTAATGGTGATTATTATTTGGAGGCTTATCAGAGTAAGGAGAGTTATAAGCCGTATAGTGTGTTGACGAGCAGTAAGGGTGCTTGTGATGATAATATTGGTACTGCAGGACGATATGTCACCTTGTCTAGGGGTGAGTCTGTTGACTTGAGTTTTACTTTGAAGGATTATGGTCGTAGTGGAACTTATGATGTTGTGCTTGGTGCTTATAATGGTTGTAGTAATCAGCTGCTTGGTGATTTTAAGATCTATGATACAAAATCTATGAGTTTGTCTGTGAAAAGTGGCAGTAGTGGGGATGGGGATACTAGTGCTGATAATAATAGTGATAAGAATGCTTTTGATTTCAGTTTTAGTAGTGCTGCTAAATGGGTAGGCATCATTGCAGGGGGATTATTTGTTGTTCTGCTAATAATTATTATTATTGGTAGAAAGAGGAAGTAAAAATGGTAAAGCTTCCTAAACCAACAAAGAAGCAGTTTCTTATAGCTTTAGTAATCACTCTTGCTATTTTTTTTATATTTCCAGGTAAAATGTTTAGCTTTGTCACTAATACGGATAGTCCTGATGTAAAAATATTAACAATATATGATGTAAATCATCCAAGTATAGGACAAGGCTATTCTGGTGGTACAACGAATGCTAATCTGAATGTTGATTATACTCTTTTATTGCATAAAAGTGCTAATCTTAATATTCAGCTTGCAGAGCCTACTGTGAATGAGTGTTTAGATAGTTATGGTGTTGTTAATCAGCTTTGTGTTGTTAGTAAGAATATTGTTAGCACTCTTAGAAGTGGTAATGATAAGGTTGATACAGTTGATTATGAGTATTTGTTTCTTGTGAAGTATTCTGCTACAGCTAATGGGGTACTTGTTCCAGAATTTAAGGATTATGAGGCGACTTTCTATATTGATTATAAGAATAAGCCTGTGACTTTTAGAAGTCTAGTTATTAAGGATGCTATTAAGTGTACTGAGAATGAGAAGTGTAATGAGATAAGTATTAGTCCTAATCCTCCAACTACTATTAATGTTGAGAATCTGGGGAATAGATCTTATGCTACTTTTAGTACTAGGATTAACAACCTGCCTTTTAACACAGTGTATACTCAGAAGTTCTATTTGACTATTAGGAGTACTGAGACTCTTGATAATTTTTATGTTGATGGTGTGAATCCTGATCAGTCTTATGGTACTCAGAAGGGTGTTGATAATCAGCGGCAGCAGAGTAGTCTTGAGAGTTTATGGAATGCTGGGAGTAGTGGTTTGTTGAAGATTGTTGGTGTTTTCTTGTTGGTGTTGTTGGCTGTTGTCGTGTTGGTTATGTTGCTTGCGTTTGCTTGGGTGAGGATAAGATGATTCCTGTTACTTTTTGGGATACTTTTAGAGTTATGAGTGCAACTACTTTATTAATTATTTTGATGGTTGTTTGGATTATATTTTATATAAAAGCATTGTATGTCTCGGCTAGAAATAAGCAATGGGTTTGGTTTGTATTTATGTTTTTCATTCCTATATTGGCAATTATATATCTGATTTTTGTGAGGCATAAAAAGTGAGTGGTTTTTTTCGTTTTGCGGGAAGCTTTTTGCTTTTTACTGCTGCTGGTATAATAATGACGAAACTATTTGACCAATTTATGGGGACTGTTATTGGGACTTTTTGGGGTTGGGTTATCGTCGGAGTTTTAGTATTGGGAGGTTTTTATTTGATGAGAAAAGGTGGTTAAAAATGGAGAAGAAGGAAAAATACTTTTACTGGATTGTGATTGGAATTCTTATTATTCTTTTATTGAGTCAGTGTAAAACTCCTGAAGAAAAGACTGGTGGGGGAAGTAGTGGTGGTGGATCTAGCGGTGGTGGTAGTTGTCCTAGTTGTCCTGTGTGTGAAACTCCAACTACTCATTGTAGTTCTATTAATGGGGTTTGTACTGATAGACAGGGAAGTCATACGAACTCGTGTAGTAATGGAAATGCTGTGAACTATATCTGTGATACTGCTCTTGACGTTTGTACTCCGTCTACTACTAATTGTGGTGGTGATTTGAGACAGGGTTATTGTTATATGGATACTGCGTATAATAGGGCGATTTGTGGGGGATGAAAAAATGGGTAAGATACTTGGTTTGGATGGTAAAGAATGGTTGTGTTATGTCGTGGTTTTTGGAGTACTGGCTGTTACTTGGCCTTGGTATATGAGTCTACTGCATAATAATTTGTGGTTCATAATTCCACTTAGCTTCGTGACTTTCATCGTCGTTGACAAGATAGCTCATAAGTTTATACTACATCAAAAATAATGAGGATTTTATGGAGCGGAATCATGTATTGTTGATTATCGGAATACTTGGAGTTTTGATTAGTGGTTTTGTTGTGATTAATGATTCTGCTCGTGCAGGCACTATTTATGCGGTGTTGGTTATTCTTGCTTTGTTCATTTTGATTAATTGGGGGAAAATTAGGGGGGAGATTGGTTGAACTCGTATAACTGGGGTTGGTTTCTTCGTAATTCACTCCTCGGCCTATTTTATAGTATAGTTTTCATCTTTGCCAATCTCTTGACGAGTTTTAGCATCGCCCTCCCAATCATAAGTTTGAGTATGGAGTCAACTATTAGGGCTGTTGTCGTTGTTGGTCTTGCTCCAATAATAGAAGAGCTTGTATTCTTGTTGGTGTTGTGTTTGTTATTTATTGTTTTTAAGAGGCGAGTTTTGCCTGCTTTTCTCGTGACTGGTGGGCTGTTCGGACTTTATCACTTGTTGGCTTATCAAGCAGAAGTCGGGGCTATGATTAGTGCCTTGATTTTTAGGTTGATTATTTGTATTATTTATTATGTTAGAAAGTCACGGCTTGATAATCCTTTTGATTTTAACACGACTAGTACTTTGATCAGTGTTATTATTCTTCATGCTGCTTTTAATGCATGGATACTGAATAAGAGTTTTGGTTTCGTGGTGGTAGGATGAATATCAAAAAATATTGGTTTGTAATATTGATTGGAATATTATTATTTTACTTATTATATAACAACAATTTTTTTACATTTATTGGCTTAACTCCTACTTTTACTAGTATTTATTTTGATAATTCAGGAAGAGTTAATCATGCTAATCCTTATGGTTTTGGTGTTGATGTTGAACGTATGGATATAAATGAGCATTTTCGTCATTTTTATATAAACATCGTTGGTTTTGCTAATAATGGTAGGGAGAATCCTGATATTGATTATGTGAGTGTTGAAGGTAATAATGTTGTTTTGACTAGGGATGGTTATAATTGGAGGACTGAGGATCTTTCTAGAATTTTTAATGATAAGTGCCAGGGGAAACGTCTTGATCATTGTGTTGTTAGTTTTAGTGTTCATAATGCCAATACTGGTGATGATGTTAGGTATAGCGCTCGGGTTGATTTGTCTATTGATTATAATTTGTCTACTGAGTCAGTTCCTATTGAAAATCCGCCAATTCCAGTTGAGAATATATCTATTCCTAATATGAATCAGCCTGATGATGTTAAAACTGGGGATGTTGTTATAGTTAACCATCCGAATAATGATTTTGTATCTAATGATGCTATTATTGAGCATAAATCGTTTTTAGGAAACATATGGGATTACTTCGTTGGCCTATTTAGAAAGTTAACATGAAAAAAAATATTGGTATATTGATAATTGTGGCATCATTTTTGTTAATTATAAAATCATTTAATACTTTGGCTGTTTGTGTTGACAGTCCGAGTTATAATATTTGTTGTAATCCTGAAATAAGTCCAATTCAATATTATGGCCATGAACAATATTGTGGTTTTCTTTGGAAAGGAAATGTTGTTTTTAATGACGATGTAGCATTTTGTTTTAAGGATTTATTATTTAGTGGTGATGTTGGTTTGTTGAATAATCATCCTATAACTATCGTTTCTATTTCTAGATTTTTTTGTAATAGTTCAAATTATGGAATGATTAACAATACTGCTTATTATTGTTTTAATAATAATGGGAATGGATTAAATATAACTATAAATACTACCAGTCAGGTATGGTTTGAAACATATCCTAATAATGCGACTATATATTGGAATGTTACAACGATTAGGAATAATTATTATTTTGATGATATATCGTCAATGTTTAATTATTATCATCTGGATTCGTATCCTAAACCTGAGTGTTATTACATTCGGAATGTTACTTGGCAACCAAATCAAACATACATTATACGAATAAGGTACAGGACTAATGGAACAGAACAAAAATGGAATACTCTTTTTGGAAGCATTGTTGCTCAAAGACTAGATTTTGAACTTGATCCATTGTTTAGTAATACTCATTATGAGATAGGAACGAATAGGAGCAGTAGTTATGTTTGGACTCTTAATTCTAGTATAAATTCTGATATAGCCAATTTTTCAGTATTGATGAATTCATCAAGTATTAGTGTTAATTCTAGTACAGACCCATATCTTGTTATTTCGACTAATCAGTCAGTGAATGTTGCAAATTTTGCAATAAATGGCTGTGTCTTAACACAACTCGGAAACATGTATAGGTATGTCTTGAAGTGTGATGGGAATGGTTATGAGTTGAAGAAGGCTGCGATGTATAAAACTTTATTTTATGGAACAGATGGAACTGACCCTAGAGGAAACACAACTTATCTTGGAAATGTTTCTAGCATCAAGACCAGTGTGTATAATGATGTTGGCAAGAGGGGGGTTTATTTTAGTGGACAGGTTACAACTGGGTGCGGCGGCGAGTCTAAAACTGTGAATGTTAATTTTTTGAATGTTACTGATAATCCTAATGTTCAATTTTGGACTTGGACTCAAGCGGTCGCTATACTTTATACTGGTCAGCAGAGTTGTTCAGTTGTGTTAAGTGACCCTGGAAGCTTTACCCAAAATAGTGCTTGTGTGTCTAATAATAATCCGACTGTTACGAGTGACGAAACAAGCAGTGATACGAGTGATGGAGTTGTTAATAATCCAACAAATCTTTATCTTGGAGCTACAGGAATCGCGGCATGCACAGATACTAATAGGCAGAGATATATGAAGGGTTTTTTTATTACAAAGCAAGCTGTTAATTTTACTTGGGCAGGGGATACTGGCTTTGCATACAATTTGATAATACGAGACTATCTGCAAAATTATAGTCTGCCATCGTTCGGATTTGTGAATGATGAGAATAGTGCTTTTTTGCAGAGTAACGTGATTAATTTATCATTGTTTGTCAGGTTTTTTACTATCAATGCGAGTTATTCTGGAAATGCGAGTTTGAACATCAGTTTGAATGGAAGCACTAATGGTGCCTTATTTATTTCTAATTTGTCAAATTCAAGCAATCTAAGTGTGAGTACTGATGTATCGGTGAATAATAAATTGTTGTTTGTTTTGTATCTTAATGATAAAAACACTGTGATAAATAATTTTCAGATTGATTTCTTGAATACGAATAATACTCCTCCGAATGCATCAATGTTCAATGTTAGCGCTACGAGTGTGACTACAAATGACGCTGTGACTTTCAGTGCAAATGTTACAAGTGCTGCTAATAATATCCTGAGTGATGCTTGCACGTTTGAGCTTTATAAGTCAGACCTTGGAAGCCCAAGCTTTAACATAACTACGAATTCTAAGAGTGGAGACATTGTTAGTAAATCTTTGACGATGGCAAGCATAGGTGCTGGCACTCTTGAATGGAGAAAGGCCTGGTGTTATGACAATTTTTACAACAGGGTGAGTAATACGAGTATTGGAATAAATATCACTATCACTCAGGGGGCTAGTAATGGGGGAAATAATTCTGGAGGAGGAAATAGTGGGGGTAATAGTGGTGGTAATGATGTTACTATAATAATTGGGGGTAGTAATATCACTAGGCCAATTGTTGATGGATGGTTCTTAACAAGCCTCTTCAAGCCTGATAGCACTGACACTTATGTTAATGTAAAAGATTTGGGAAAAATAACTATTACGAGTTGTAATGTTCCTGATTTTAGCTGTATTGTTAATAATGATGGCACAATTACGTTGAGTAGGACTTTTATTGGTAATGATTTTTTGTATAAATCTTATAATAGCACTGGCTTATTGGTGAGTGGTGGGAATAGTATCCGTTTTCCTGTCAGACTTAATGTGATTAATTATAGTTGGCCACTACTTGGTATGCCTTTCTGGATAATATTAGGAGTGTTATTCTTGATTTTTGGCTATATTCTATTTAAGGAGGGGTAAAGAAAATGAACAATTCACACAAATATTTTTTCATAGCAATTCTTGTAATTACTATTTATGTAATTACATCAACCATGGCTTTGGCTTGTGTTACGCCAACTGGCGAAACTGATCTTACTGCTTCTACTACTTTATGTGGGGGAACATATCAGATTAATCTTTCTAACGGGGGAAGCAGGGGCGCTTTTAATATAAGCGCTGCTAATATAGTATTTGATTTAAACGGTAGTACAATAATTGGAAATACAAGTGGTAACGCCTTTTATTTCGGTGCATATGGCAATGTTACTATTAAGAATGGAATATTCAGAAATTTTGATAACTCACGTTTAAGAAATAACAATAATACAATTTTGAATCTTACTTTCATTAATTTTACTACATATGGAGTGAATGTTGAGGGAAAGGGTGACTACATAAATGGTTCAACTTTCTTATCGAGCGATAACCTGAGTGCTGTTGCTGTTCAGTTAGATGGAAGTAGTTTTGTTACTAATGTCCGTTTTAGCGGAAATACAATTGATGGATGGTATCGTGGAATATATGCCTATGAGGCAAATGGTACAACAATAACGAACAATACGATACAGAATACTGCTGATAACTGTATTAGAACTAGGAGTAGCGACCAGATTAGTGGGCAAGGAACAAATATAACGGGTAACTTCTTTACGAATTGTGGCCACAATGGAGTAGACATAAACAATAACAACAGCATAATAAAATACAACACATTTGTAAACATACATCACCATAGTCTTGACTTATTCGACCAACTTGGAACAGAACACAGTGGAAACACAAGTTTCAATTATAACAACATAACAGCAAATCTAAACGTTCCAGAAGATATGAGTGCAGTATATATATTCGGAAGCGGAAATAATGACATTTCAGACAACAATATATTTAGCGAGTATAATTCAAACAAGGCATATACTAGTATGGGGTTAAAAGTAGACGCAAACACTACACTTGACTCGATGAATAACATACTACGAAATAATTATGTTAATCACACGGTGAACTCGAGCATATGGGTTGGAGGAAACTGGACACAAATAATAAACAACACATTAGAGAACTCAGATAGTGGACAATACATTAAGCTATTTCAGGCAGGAAAAACCTATATGAACTTTGTTAACTTGTCAAATCTCCAAACTGACAAAACCTTCTTATTCAATATCACGAATGGGGTGAATACGCTAAAAGGAAATTATAGCAGTCTAATATTCAATAGTACTAACTCAGAAATTTGGGTAATATCACAAAGCACTAGTGTGTGTCAGACCCCTTATGATGATTT
>OBLY010000111.1_pt1 | contig 11807 bp, 10 predicted proteins | sample 1539041 | NCBI WGS metagenome assembly OBLY01 (sample SAMEA2690973, study PRJEB22502) | sediment metagenome | biome: Billabong; feature: Tropical; material: Sediment | place: Australia | collected 2013-05-14 | depth 1 m
CGGCCCGGCCGTCGCCGAGGCGGCCCGCCGCCACTACCTGCGCGGCGAGCCGCGCGGCGCCATCGCGGCCGCGCTCGGGGTCGAGCCCGCGCGCGTCGAGCAGGACCTGCGGCTCTTCGCGGCCTGGATGGCGGCCCGCGCCGCGCGCGAGGGGCGGGCGGGCGCGTGACCTCGGTCGGCGCCGACGTGGTCGTCGAGGTGGCGCTCCGGCACGAGCCGTCGGAGCGGCCGCGCATCGTCGCGGCGCTGTGTCGCGGCGACGCCGAGCTCGAGCGGCTCGCCCTCGCGCTGCTCGCGGAGCTCGACCGGCCCGAGGCGCCGCTGCCGCGCGGTCCGTTCCCGCAGGAGCTCGGGCCTTTCACCTTGGAGCGCGAGCTCGGCGCGGGCGCCCACGGGCGCGTGTTCCTCGCGCGGCGCCGTCCCCTCGACGGTTACGTCGCGGTGAAGCTCATGCGCCCGGGCCCCGGCATGAGCGCGTTCGTCGAGCAGGTCCGGCGCGAGGCGGGGCGGGCCCGGCGCATCCCGAGCGCCCACGTCGTCCCGGTGTTCGACGCCGGCCGCATCGAGGGCGGCCCCTTCTACGTGGAGATGGCGGTCTGCGCGGATCCCGACGAGGCGAGCCCCGGCTCGATCCGGATCGGGCGCTCGCTCCACGCCGAGCGCGCCCGGATCTCGCCCGCCGAGGCGGCGCGCCTCGTCGAGGACCTCGCCGGCGCGGTCCACGCCGCCCACCGGACCGGGGTCGTGCACGGCGACCTCAAGCCGGAGAACGTCCTCGTCACCCCGGAGAGCCGCCGGGTCATGCTCGCCGACTTCGGCCTCGCGACCTCGCTCGCCACCGCGCGCCCCCGGACCTCCTCCGCCGCGGCGAGCGGGGCCGGGGAGGAGGGCTCGGACGGGTCGACCGCGATCGGCACGGTCGAGTACATGGCGCCCGAGCAGTGGCGCGACCGGCGCGCGCCCTCCGAGGCCTCCGACGTGTACGGCCTCGGCGGCACGCTCTACTTCCTGCTCTCCGGCGCGCCGCCGCACCCGGCCCGCGGGCGCGGCGAGGATCCCCCGGCCGCGCCGCTCCCCGGCGCGGTCCCCCCGCGGCTCCGCGAGATCGTGATGCGGGCCCTCGCGCCGGACCCCGCCGACCGGCCGCCCTCGGCGGGCGCGTTCGCCGACGAGCTGCGCCGGTTCCGGACCCACGAGCCGACCTGGCACGATCGGCGGAGCGTGCCGCGGCGGGCGATCCTCTTCGCGCGCCGTCACCAGCGCGAGCTCGCGGCCGGCGCGGTGGTGCTCGCCCTCCTGCTGCCGCTCCTCGTCGTCGGGTACCGCATCTTCACGGGGCAGCTCAGCGAGCTCGCGGCGCGGGAGGCGCGCCTGCGGCTCCAGATCGAGAACCTCGATCGCGCGCGCCAGTCGCTCGAGCACGAGACCGCGCGCCTCGAGGGCGAGGCTGCGGCGAAGCAGCGCGAGCTCGCGCGGGTCGAGGCGCGGCTGCAGGCGCTCCCGAAGCTCGACCAGGCGCTCGGCGCCGCGCGCGCCCAGGCGGAGGCGGCCGAGGCGGCCGCGCGCGCGAGCGACGCCGAGGAGCGCAAGGCCCTCGAGCGCGCCGCGGCGCTCGAGTCCGCCCTCGCCGCCGCCCGCGACGCCGCCGCCCAGTCGAGCGCGCGGGAGGCCGCGGCCCTGAAGGACGCCGGGCGCGCCGGCGGCGAGCTCGCCGAGGTGCGGTCCCGGCTCGCCGCCGCCGAGGCGGCCCGGCGCGAGGCGGAGGAGCGCCGCGCCGGGCTCGAGGCGGACCTGCGCGAGCGGACCGCCCAGCTCGCCGCCGCCCGGGCGCGCTCCGGGACGGACGCGGGGGCCGCGGCGGGCGCGGCGAGCGGCGCGGTGGCGGAGGCGCACGAGCTGCGGAAGGCGCCCGTGACCCCGAGGAAGGCGGCGGAGACGGTGAAGAAGGAGCCCGAGCCGCGCAAGCCCATCGAGGCGGCGAACGCGCCGGGCCGGTGAGGGTCCTCGCCTCGCTCCGCGATCCCTAGATCGGCACCCGGTACCGCTGCCCCGGCCTGCGCTCCCCGGCCGGCGCGATCTCGTGCAGCCGGATCGAGTTCGTGTGGCCCGGGACGCCGAGCGGCGAGCCGTGCACGAGCACCACGCGATCGCCCGGCTTCGCGATCCCGTCCTCGACGAGCCGCTCCGCGACCAGCTCCGCCATGAGGTCCGCGTTCTTCACGGGCTCCATGACCTTCGCCAGGACCCCCCACAGGAGGGCGAGCCGGCGCCGGATCGCCTGGTCGGGCGAGAAGGCGATCACCGGGACCCCCGGGCGCCAGCGGGCGAGCTGCCGCGCCGTCTCGCCGCGCAGCGTGAAGCAGCAGATCGCGACCGCGCCCGACACCGCCGCCGCGTCGCACGCCGCCGACGAGATCACCTCGTCCGTCGAGGCCGACCGCGCGGGCGCGCCGCCGATCCCGCCGGCGTGGATCCGGACGTCGTGCGGCCGCACCGCCCCCTCCGCCTCGCGGACGATCCGGTCCATCATCTGCACGGCGGCGAGCGGGTAGCGGCCGCTCGCGGTCTCGCCCGAGAGCATCACCGCGTCGGCGCCGTCCCAGATCGCGTTCGCGACGTCGGAGGCCTCGGCGCGGGTCGGCCGCGGGTGCTCGATCATCGAGTTGAGCATCTGCGTCGCCACGATCACCGGCTTCCCCGCCGCGTTCGCCTTCCGGCAGATCTCCTTCTGGAGCAGCGGCACCCGCTCCGGGAGGATCTCGACCCCGAGATCGCCGCGCGCGACCATCACCCCGTCCGCCGCGGCGATGATGGCGTCGAGCCGCTGGAGCGCCTCCGGCTTCTCGAGCTTCGCGACGACCGGGACGATCCGGCCCGCCCGCTCCATCTCCGAGCGGCAGAGCGCGACGTCCTCCGGGGAGCGGACGAAGGAGAGGGCGACGTAGTCGACGCCGTGGGCGATGCCGAAGGCGAGGTCGGCCCGGTCCTTCTCCGACAGCGCCTGGGCGCGCAGGACGACGCCGGGCAGGTTGATCCCCTTGTGCTCCCCGAGGACGCCGCCCTCCACCACCTGGGCGCGGGCGCGGACCCCGTCGGTCGCGAGGACGCGCAGCTCGATGAGGCCGTCGTCGATGAGGAGCCGGTCGCCGGGGCGGACGTCCTCGGCGAGGTGGGGGTAGGTCGTCGAGACGAGCTTCTCGTCGCCGGCGAGCTCCCGCTCCGTCGTGATCACGATCTCGGCGCCCGGCTCGAGCGTCACCCCCGCCCGCCCGGCCTTGAGCGGTCCGGTCCGGATCTTCGGGCCCTGCAGGTCCTGGAGGACGGCGACGGCCTTGCCGAGGTGGCGCGAGGCGGCGCGGAGCCGGTCGAGGACCTGCGCGTGGTCCTCCTGGCGGCCGTGCGAGAAGTTGAGGCGCGCCACGTCGAGGCCGTGCTCGACGAGCTTCTCGAGGACGCCGGCCTCCGAGGAGGCGGGCCCCACGGTGGCGACGATCTTGGCGCGGCGCATCACCTCGTTCCTAACGCCCCGCGGCGCGGCCCGTCCACCGGCCTCGCGGGGTCGCCCGCCCGGCGGTCCGTTTGCCGACCGGCGCGCGCCCTTGCTACCGTCCGTGGACATGACGGACGCCGCCCTGAAGCGCAGGCTCGAGAAGCTCCAGTCGATCCTGGAGGTCGCGAAGGCGATGACCGCGGAGCGCGACCTCGACCGGCTGCTCGGGCTCGTCGTGGACGAGGGCGCGAAGGTGGCGGAGGCCGATCGCTGCACCATCTTCATCGCCGACCGCGAGCGGGGCGAGCTCTGGTCGAAGGTCGCGCACGGCTCGAGCGAGATCCGGATCCCGCTCGGCGCCGGCATCGCCGGCGCCGTGGCCGCGACCGGCGAGCCGATCCGGATCGACGACGCCTACGCCGACCCGCGCTTCAACCAGAACGTGGACCGGGAGAGCGGCTACCGGACCCGCAGCATCCTCACCGTCCCGATGCTCAACACGAAGGGGGAGGTGGCGGGGGTGCTCCAGGCGCTGAACCGCCGCGACGGCGCGTTCACCGGCGAGGACGAGGAGCTCCTCGGCGCGCTCGCCGGGCCCGCCGCCTCCGCGATCGAGAACGCCGTCCTGAACCAGGAGATCGAGCGGCTCTTCGAGGGGTTCGTCCAGGCCTCGGTCGTCGCCATCGAGCAGCGCGACCCGACCACCGCCGGCCACTCGGGCCGGGTCGCGACGCTCACGACCGACCTCGCCCGCGCGGTGGAGAAGGCGCCCCCCCCGCCCTGGCGCGGCGTCTCCTTCGACACCGCCGCGCTCCAGCAGATCCGGTACGCGGCGCTCCTCCACGACTTCGGCAAGGTCGGCGTCCGCGAGAACGTGCTCGTCAAGGCGGACAAGCTCTACCCGCACGAGCTCGAGCTCGTCCGCGCCCGCTTCGATCTCGCCCGCGCGACCCTCGAGAACGCCCGGCTGCGGGCGCGGCTCGAGGGGCGCGACGACGGGCGGCTCGCCGAGGAGGCGCGCGAGCTCGACGCGCTCTGGGAGGTGGTCCGCGCCGCGAACCGCCCGACGGTCCTCCCCGCCGACGCCTCCGCGCGCCTGAAGGACGCGGCCGCCCGGACCTTCGTGGACCTGCGCGGGGAGGCGCGGCCGCTCCTCACCCACTTCGAGCTCCTCTGCCTCTCCATCCCCAAGGGCTCGCTCTCGGAGGCGGAGCGGAAGGAGATCGAGGGGCACGTCACCCACACCTTCCGCTTCCTCTCCGAGATCCCCTGGACCCGGGCCCTGCGCCGGGTCCCGGAGATCGCCTACGGCCACCACGAGAAGCTCGACGGCCGCGGCTACCCGCGGGGCGTGCCCGAGGAGGAGATCGCCATCGAGACGCGGATGATGACGATCTCCGACATCTACGACGCCCTCACCGCGAGCGACCGGCCCTACAAGCGCGCGCTGCCGGCGGAGAGGGCCCTCGACATCCTCCACGACGAGGCGCGGCGAGGGCAGGTGGACGCGCCGCTCCTCGGGGTGTTCGTGGAGGCCGCGATCTGGAAGCAGACGGTGAAGGCGGGGTGAAGCTCCCGCGGGACTTCTACGCGCGGGACACCCGGGCGGTGGCCCGGGCGCTCCTCGGCAAGATCCTCGTCCACCGGGACGGCGGCGTCCGCCGCGCGGCGCGGATCGTCGAGACCGAGGCGTACCACGGCCCGGGGGACCGGGCGTCCCACGCGCGCTTCGGCCCGACCCGCCGCGCCGCCGTGATGTTCGGCCGGCCCGGCGTCGCGTACGTCTACCTCATCTACGGCCGCAGCCACTGCATGAACGTCGTCACCGGCCTCGAGGGGTTCCCGGCGGCGGTGCTCCTCCGCGCCGGCGAGCCGGTGGAGGGGTGCCTGCACTCGACGCGGGGGCCCGGGAACCTCTGCCGCGCGCTCGCCATCCGGCGCGAGCACGACGACGGGCGCGATCTCCTCGGCGACGACCTGTTCTTCGAGGACGCCCCGGCGCCGCGGGAGCGGATCCTCTCCGGGCGCCGCGTGAACGTGGACTACGCCGGCCCCTGGGCGGAGAAGCCGTGGCGCTACGCGCTCGCCGGGAACGGGTGGGTGAGCCGGCCCGCGATCGCGGCGGCGCGCCCGCGGGCCGGCCGCGGCCCGCGCTGACCCGCGGCGGCTTGACCCGGGTGGCGCGCGCCCCAGACGCCTCGTGCACCCGGCCGCCGGCGTCCCGCGCCCCCGCCGCGCTCCGCCGAACCTCCGTGGTCTCGCTGGGTTGCGCGCTCTCCGCGCCGGTCGAGGCCTCCCTCGCCTGGGCCGGCCGCTTGCACCCAGGGGCCGCCGGGGCCTCCGCGCCTCAGGGGACCTCGCACCCATGGCCACCGTGTCGCTGCGAACGAAGCTGCTCGGGCTCCTCGTGCTGGGGCTCGCCTTCGTCGGCTTCGTCGGGGCGATCGGGCTCCTCGCCACCTCCTCGACGGCACGGGTCGCCGCCGAGTACCGGGACCAGCAGGTGCCCCGCCTCGTCGCGCTCTCGCGGCTCGCCACTGCCGTCGGTCGCGCGACCGGCGCCGGCTCCGCGGTCGAGAACGGCGCGCTCGCGCCCGGCCTCCACGCCGCCGCGCTCGCCACGGTCGCCGAGCAGGTCCGGGAGGCGTCCGCCGCGGCCGCCGCGCTCGCCGAGGCGGGGGGCGAGCGCTCCCGGATCGCCGCGCCGCTCGACGCCTGGCGCGGGGACGTCGACGGGCTCGCCACCGCCGCGAACCGGCGCCAGGCCGCCGCCGACGCGGTCCGCTTCGCGGAGGAGGCCGGGGCGCAGCACGACGTGACCGCGGCCTTCGAGCAGCTCCGGCGCGACGCGCAGGCGCTGCTCGAGACGATCGACGCGCTCGCCCACGCGACCCGCGCCGAGGCGGGGGCGCTCGACGCCCGCGCGCGCCGGGCGGAGTCGTCCGCCCGCGCCTGGATCGCCGCCGCGTTCCTCGCCGCCGCCGCGGTGCTCGCCGGCGCCGGCCTCGTCCTCATCCGCGGGGTCCGTCGCGCGCTCGGCGGCGCGGTGCGCGTCGCCTCCCGCGTCGCCGAGGGCGACCTCTCCGAGGGCGTCGAGGCCGGCGGCCGCGACGAGATCGGCGCGCTGCAGGGCGCCATGGCGTCCATGGCCGACCGGCTCGGCGCGGTCATCGGCGACATCCGCGGCGGCGCGTCCGCCCTCGCCGCCGCCGCGAGCCAGGTCTCCGCCACCTCGCAGCAGCTCTCCTCCGGCACGAGCGCGCAGGCGGCCGGCGTCGAGGAGACGAACCTCGCCCTCTCCGACATGCGGACCGCCCTCGCCGCGACCGCGGAGGGCGTCCGCGACACGCGCCAGGTGGCGGCGAGCGGCGCCGGCGCGGCGGAGGAGGGCGGACGGGCGGTCGCCGAGACGCTCGAGGCGATGCGCGCCATCGCCGGCCGGATCGGGATCGTGGAGGAGATCGCCTACCAGACGAACCTCCTCGCGCTGAACGCCGCCATCGAGGCGGCCCGCGCCGGCGATCGCGGGCGCGGCTTCGCCGTCGTCGCCGCGGAGGTCCGCAAGCTCGCCGAGCGGAGCCAGGCCGCCGCGAAGGAGATCGGCGCGGTGGCGACGCGGTCGCTCTCGGTCGCGGAGCGGAGCGGAAAGCTCGTCGAGGAGCTCGTGGGCGCGATGCGCCGCACCGCCGACCTCGTGGACCACGTCGCCGCCTCCGCCGACGTGCAGGGGACGGGCGTCGTGCGCGTCGCCACCGCCATCGAGACGGTCGAGCAGGTCGCGCAGCGGAACGCCGCCGCGGCCGAGGAGCTCTCGTCCACCGCCGAGGAGGTGGCGAGCCACGCCGCCGCGCTCGAGCGGCTCGTCGCCTTCTTCCGTACCCGCGCCGCCGGTCCCGAGGCGGCGCGGCTTCCCGCCCGGAGCGAGGGCGCGCCGGAGGCTCCGGCCCGCGCCGCGCCCGGGGCCTGATCGAACCCGAAGGGGATCCACCATGACCCGCACCCTCGCCGTCGCCCTGCTGCTCTCCCTCGCCCCGGCCGCCCTCGCCGAGGACTACGCGAGCCCGAAGGACGCGGAGCTCCTCGTCCGCCGCGCCGCCGCGTTCCTGAAGAAGGAGGGGAGGGCGAAGGCCCTCACCGCCTTCAACGACCGCAAGGGCCCGTTCGCCTACCGGGACCTGTACGTGTTCGCGTACTCCCTCGACGGCACCTGCCTCGCGCACCCCACCCAGCCCCAGCGCGTCGGCAAGAACAACCTCGGCGACAAGGATCCGGACGGGAGGCTCTTCGTCAAGGAGCGGATCGAGATGGCGAAGAGGCACGGCAGCGGCTGGCAGGAGTACAAGTTCAACAACCCGGCGACGGGCAAGGTCGAGAAGAAGGTCGCCTACTTCGAGGTCGCGGACGGGGTCCTGCTCGTCGCGGGCGCCTACAAGCCGCGGTAGCGGGGCGGCTCGCGCCGGGGTCGGAGATCCGCTACACCACGGCGGTGCTCCACCTCGCCGGCCAGGACAGCCGCGCCCTCGCCCGCCGCGCCGGGATCTCCCTCGACGACGCGCGCCGGATCGTGGGGGCGGTGATCGGCCGCGACCGGCCCCTGCGCGAGGCGCGCAACGTCCGGCGCGAGGTGCTCGACCGCGTCGAGGCGCTCGCCCGGCCGGGCGACCTCGCCGAGGTGACCCGGGTCGACGCGCGGGACGGGTTCCGCCGCTACGTCTTCGCCCTGCCGGACGGCGCCCGGATCGAGACGGTCCGGATCCCGCTCTACGACACGCACCACGTCGTCTGCCTCTCGTCGCAGGCGGGCTGCGCCCTCGGGTGCGCGTTCTGCGCGACCGGCGCGATGGGGCTCACCCGCTCCCTCGACGCCTGGGAGATGGTCCGGCAGCTCCTGCGCGTCCGCGCGGACAGCGCGCGGCCCGTCACCGGCGTCGTCTTCATGGGCCAGGGGGAGCCGTTCCAGAACTACGACGCGGTCCTGGACGCCGCCTACGCGCTGTGCGACCCCGCCGGCGGCCGCATCGACGCCCGGCGGATCTCGATCTCCACCGCCGGGATCGTCCCGGCGATCCGCCGCTACACCGCCGAGGGGCACAAGTTCCGGCTGTGCGTGTCGCTCAACGCCGCGCTCCCGGAGAAGCGCCGCGCCCTCATGCCGGTCGAGCGCGGGTTCCCGCTGCCCGAGCTCGCCGACGCGATCCGCGCGCACGCCGCCCGGCGCGGCCGCGTCACGGTCGAGTACGTGATGATCTCCGGGGTGAACGTGGGCGAGGAGGACGCCGCGGCGCTCGGCGCGCTGCTGCGCGGGATCCCGGTGCGGCTCAACCCCATCGCCGTGAACGACGCGACCGGTCGGTTCCGGCCGCCCGGCGACGCGGAGTGGAACCGGTTCCGCGACGCGCTCGCGCGGGAGCTCCCGGGCCAGCCCGTCGTCCGCCGCTACTCGGGCGGCCAGGACGAGCACGCGGCCTGCGGCATGCTCGCGTCGCGGGTGGATTGAGGGGAGAGGCACGAGGCGTCGGACGGGGCACGCGCGACCGAGGATCGAGCGTGACCGCGCCCGGCGGAGGTCCCCCGCTCCGACTCGCGCCCGACGGCGCGAGTCGGAGGTGCTAGCGCCCCTCGTCGAACAGCTCGAGGTTCTGCAGCAGCTCGAGGTTCTGCAGGAGGTCGAGATCGCGGAGCAGCTCCGCGTCGGCGTCCGGGCGCGGGCGGACGCCGCGGGCGGGCTCGCTCCGGGCGGCGGTCGTGCCGACGTCGGGATCGGGCGCGCCCCGCTCCGGCGCGGTCCCGAGGGCGAGCAGGGCGGCGAGGACGGCGCCGATCACGGGGTCACCAGGTCCACGGCGAAGACCGTCTTGTACACGGTGTCCCGCCCTGCGTAGAAGTCGCCGGGCCAGAGCACGTCCAGCTCCGCGCCCACGAGCAGCCAGTCGCGCACCGCCCAGGTGACGTCGAGGTCCGCCTCGGTGCCGTAGATCCGGCCGCCGAACGGGCCGGTCACGTCCGATCGCAGCCAGGCGGCCTTCCCCTCGATCGACACCTTGTCCACGGGCTCCACGGTCAGCGCCGCGCCCGGCGCCACGACGCCGCGCCCGTTCACGCCCGGCGCGGTCACCTGGCGCGAGGCGAAGGTCTCGGAGAGGCCGCCGCCGAAGAACAGGTTCGTCGCGGTGACGAAGGGCGAGATCCCGAGGAACGCGCCGTAGCTCGAGTCGCGCCCGGGGAGGGCGCCTCCGTTCGGACCGGTGACCGGCGGGGTCCCGCCGCTCAGGTAGAGGAAGAACGCGCGGGCCGAGGCGCGCTTGCCGAGGTCCGTGTCCCAGCGAAGCGCGGCGAGCTTGCCGCGGAGCGGGACGCCCTCGTCGAGCACGACGCCCGCGGGGCCGGTCGAGGCGAGCCGGTGGAGCGTCCCGCGCTCGAGCGCGAGCGTCCAGCCGAGGCGCTGCCCGCGGAAGGGCGCGAGGCTGCCGCTCGTCCCGAGCCACGCCATCGAGGCGTCGCTCTCGAGCGGCGCGGCGAGGGTCGCCGCGAGGAGCTGCGCGGCCCCGGCCTCGCCGGAGGTCCCGAGGGCGCGCGCGAGGTTGCCCACCTCCGACTCGACGACGCTGCTGCGGACGAGCTCCGCGATCGACCCGGAGCGGTCGCGCAGGCCGGCGAGGAACAGCCCCGCGTGCTCGAACAGCGACGGCAGGAAGTCGGCCCGTACGAACGCGACCGGCGAGACGCCGCTCGCGGTGGAGGGGAAGTCGCGCGTCGGCTGGTAGACGCCCGCCGTGAGATCCCAGCGCGGCCCGAGCACGCCGAGGTCGAGCTCGAGCTCGGCGCCGGTGGAGTAGTCGTCGTGGACGTAGCCGTCGCCGATGGTGGTGCGCTTGCGCCCGGCGCGGAGCGTCGCGAACCCGCCGCGGCCGAAGGACCAGGCGGCGTACGCCTCGCGCACGAGCAGGGTGTTGCGGACCTCGTCGCGAAGCGGCCGGCCGTTCGAGACGAGCTGGGAGGAGCCGAGCTGCGTCGAGTCGAGGGCGTACTGCGTGAGCGGGAGCCCGCAGCGCCCGCTGCCGGGGAGCGCGAGCCCGGTCCGATCGCCGAGGCGGGCCCGGCAGACGCTCGCGACGTCCGGGAACGCCTCGCGCCGCAGCTCGCCCGAGTCGGCGGCGAACACCCAGCGCAGGTCTCCGCCGAGGAAGCTCCCCTGGAGCCGCAGGCTGGCGAAGGCGGAGCCGTACGACTCCGAGCCCGCCGGGACGAGGTAGTTCCCGATGTCGAACGTCGAGGCGGCGGGATCGAACAGGACGAGGGAGGAGGGGACGTTCCGGGTGAGGGTCTCGCGCAGGTGCAGGGTCGCCTGCGCCTGCACGTCGGCCGCCGCCGCGGGGTGCGCGCCGGCGGCGGCGACGAGCGCGGCGAGGGCGACGGAGGGGAGGCGCAAGGGCCCGATTCTAGAACGGCGCTCCCCCGCCGCCGAGGGCCGCTCGCCGGCCGGGCCGGCGAGCTACCGGTGGTGGCGCTGCCGCCACTCCTCGCGCGCCTGGTCGCGCTCCGCCGGCGACATCTCGCGCCAGCGCCGGAGGTTCTCGAGGTAGCGCGCCCGCTCCCGGGGCGAGGCCTCCACGATCTGGCGGAGCGCCTGGCGCATCTGGGCGCGCCGCTCCGGGGACATCTCGCGGAAGCGCCGGAAGCGCTCCAGGATCTCGCGCCGCTCCTGCACCGGGAGGCGCTGGAACGCCTCCCAGTTGCGGACCGCCTGCTCGCGCCGCTCCGGCGGCAGCGCCCGGAACCGGGCGAGCCGCTCGCGCAGCTCGGCCTGGCGCTCCGGCGGGAGGGCGCGGAACTGGCGCCAGCGCTCGCGGAGGGCGTCGCGCTCCGCGGGAGAGAGCGCCTCGAACCGCTCGCGCGCCCCCGGGGGCGGGGCGGCGGCCTCGTCCGCCCGCGCGACCGACGCGAGGAGCAGGGCGGCGGCGACGAGCCGGGCGGCGAGCCGCGGGACGCGCGCGCTCACGGGCGGCCCTCCCGCGGCGCGAGCTGGTCGAGGGCCGCGACGACCGCGACGTCGTCCTCGCTCTCCACGTCGCCCACGCTCGACACGACCTCGTAGTCCTCGAGCAGGTCGAGCCGCTCGGCGACGGCGAGCTCGACCGCGCGCCGCTCGCGGTGCGCCCGCTCCACGACGACGACGCCGCCGACGACGAGGGAGGCGGCCGCCGCCACCGCGACGGTCCAGCGCGGGACGGGCAGCAGGGCGGCGAGGCCACGGCGCGGCGGCGGCTCGGCCGCGAGCCGCGCGGCGAGCCGCGCGGCGAACCCGGGCGACGGCTCG
>OBLY010000112.1_pt1 | contig 11788 bp, 10 predicted proteins | sample 1539041 | NCBI WGS metagenome assembly OBLY01 (sample SAMEA2690973, study PRJEB22502) | sediment metagenome | biome: Billabong; feature: Tropical; material: Sediment | place: Australia | collected 2013-05-14 | depth 1 m
CGCGACGAGCGAGCGCAGCAGCGGGACGAGGTCCATCCCCGCAGGCTAGACGAGCCCGGGCCGCGCGCGCCCGGATTTCGGCACGACCCCCGGCGGGGGCTACCCGTGCGCCGGCGCCGGCCGATCCGTCCCGGGCTTCCAGAACCGGCGCGGCAGGAGGGCGAGGCCCATGAGCGCGAGCTGCGAGGCGTCGAAGGCGGCGAGCGCCCAGAACGCCTTGTCCATGAAGCCGTAGGAGTGCAGGCCCACCCCGAGCATGTTCACGCCGAACCAGGAGAGCGAGGTGATGACGTTGCCGAAGATCGCCATCGCCATGATCCCGCGCTCGCGGACGTAGCCGCCCCAGCGGGCGTGCAGGATGATCGCGTTCCAGAGGACGATGAGGAGCGCGCCGTTCTCCTTCGGATCCCAGCCCCAGAACCGGCCCCAGGACTGGTCGGCCCAGATCCCGCCGAGCACGGTGCCGAGGAAGCTGAAGAACAGGGCGAAGCAGATGACGCCGTAGACCATCGACGAGAGCGCCTTGCCCGTGGCGGGCTCGAGCCGCGGCGCGGCGTGCTCGCGGATCGCCCAGCCGATGGCGATGGCGCCGGCGAGGAAGGTGCCGCTGTAGCCGATGGTGATCGTCACGACGTGGGTCGCGAGCCAGAAGTTCGAGTCCAGCACCGCCCGCATCATCTCCATCGTGTCGCCGTCGCCGGCGAGGTGGTGCGCGACGATGAGGGACGCGAAGCCCGCCGCCGCGGCGACCGCCGTGCCGAAGCCCTTCCGGTAGATCCGCTCGAGCACGACGCCGAGCACGACCGCACCCCAGCCGACGAACACCGCGGAGGAGTAGAGGTTCGTGACGGGCGGGCGCCCCTGCAGGATCACGCGCGAGACGAGGCCGAGGGTGTGGACGATCGCGCCCGCGACGAGGAGGCCGTACGCGGCGGAGCGGAGCACCTCGCCCCAGCGGAGCCACGAGACGAAGAGCACGAGGAGGGCGAGGACGTAGATCACCATGCCCGAGTAGAAGGGCTGGGCGCGGTTGAAGATCACCTCGTGCTCGACCTGGCCGATCGCCGGGACGCGGCCGGCGGCGGCGTGCGCCCCGGCGCGGAGGTCGGACACCGCGCGGTCGAAGGCGGCCACGTCCTGGCCGTACCAGGCGAGGCCGACGCGCGCCCAGCCGGCGAGCTGCGGGTCCTGCTCGCCCGTCGCGGCGGCGCGCAGGGCGTCGCCGGTGGTGCGCCACGCGTCGGGCGAGGCGCCCTCGGGCGGCACGATCGGGCGGAAGTAGGCGAGCCCGGCGAGGGCGGCCTGCCGCTGCTGCGCGCCGGGCTGACCGGCGCTCGCGAGCTCGATGAGGAGCCCGGGGCTCCGCTCGATCTGGATGGTGTTCTTGAGCCGGAAGTAGAGGTAGACGCGCTGGGCGAGGTTCCCGATCGCGCCCTGGAACCGGGTCCGCTGCTGCGCCTCGATCTGCTCCGCCGCGGTCGCCTGCTGCTCGATCTGCTGGAGGTACGGGACGAGGGCGGTGAAGGGGAACCGGCGCTGGGTGGTCTGCGGCAGCCCGATGAGCCCGAGCACGTCCGGGTCGTCGATCTGGAAGACCGGCTGCGCGTCCGCCACCTCGGGCCGGAACAGCACGTCGAGCAGCCACTCCTCGGGCCCGACCGTGCGGCCCTCGTGCTGGAACGCCTGGGCGCCGCGGATGACGAGGAGCGCGTTGCGGGCGATCGAGTCGAGCGGCTTGACCCGCCCGCCCTCGAGCACCGGCAGGCGGCCGAACGCGTCGAGGTCGAAGCCGCGCACCGGCCGCTCGGGGACGAGCGCGACGGCGGCGCCGGCGAGGGCGAGGACCCCGGCGATCCAGGGGGCGTACTTCCGGATCGACGTCATGCAGCCTCCTGCGGCGCCGCGGACGGGCGCGCGCTCCCGGCGCGGCGCAGGCCGCGGCGGAGCGAGATGGCGAAGTGGACGAGCAGCCCGAGGGTGACGAGGACGCACGAGACGTACGGGATGAGCCAGCCCGGGTTCTCCACCACCTGCAGGATGGAGAGGGTGTCGCCCTTCCCGAAGCTCGCCTGGTAGAAGGCCTTGCCGTCATACCGGAGCGGCTGGTTCATGAAGATGAGGACGTTCCGGTTCTCCCCGCGGCTCGGGTTCTGCAGCCGGACGAGCGACGAGAAGTTCTTCGGGATGTCGGTCCCCGGGTAGACGTCGTGGCGGAAGTCCTCGAGGGTGAGGGTGTACGGCAGGTAGATCCGGCGGTCGCGCAGCGCGAGGGTGTAGGTCCGCCCGCCCGCGGTGAACGGCTGGGGCGCCTCGATGGCGTTCGACGCGAGCCAGCGGCCCACCGGCTTCCCGCCGTCGAGCACCTCGACCACCGCGACCGAGAGGTCCGCCTGCTCGTCGTTGGTGACGGGCGGGAGGGGGACGAAGGCGAGCCCGACGCCCGCGCCCTCGGTGGCGCCGGCGGTGGGCGCGCCCGGCGTCGCCCGGCCGAGCTGGGCGTTGCGCTGGTAGGCGAGGACGCGGAGGGAGAGCGGCGTCCCCGGGATCGCCACGGCGCCGCCGCGGCCGAGGGCCCGCTCGGAGACGCCGTAGACGTCGTCGAGCTTCGGATCGCTCCGGTCCACGACGGCGAGCTCCACCTGGCGCGGGACCACGAGGGAGTTCGAGGTCTGCCCGATCTCGAAGGCGAGCCGGGCGTCCACCTGGAACGCGCTCGTCACGAACTCGCCGATGAAGAGGAGGATGAGCCCGGCGTGCACGATCCAGATCCCCGCCTTGCGCCAGGAGAGCTCGAGCCGCCGGATCTGCGCGGCGACGAGGTTCACCATGAGGACGAGCCCGACCGTGGCGCCGCCCGGGAAGATCGGGATCGAGAGCCCGCCGAGCGGCATCCAGAAGAACCACGACCGCATGTAGAGGTTCACCGCGCCGAGCGTCCCGAGCCGGACCTGCGCGAGCGTGCAGGCGACGACGAGGATCATGAGCGCCGCGAGGCAGCCGATGGTGAGCTTCAGGGACGTCACCGCGTCCCACAGGTTCTTCGTCGTCTTGTTCATTCGAACCGCAGGCTCCCGAGCAGCTTCATGAAGTCGGCGCGCGCGGCGCCGACGGCGGCGGCGTCGCCGCTCACCTTGACGAACCAGGTGTCTCCCCTCGCGGACGTGAGCCCCGCGACCACGCGGTTCCGCGGCTCGCCCTCGCTCGTGAAGTCGTAGACGTGGAGCGGACCCGCCCGGGTCTTCACGACGGAGCGGGCCTTCGCGAGGGCCGCCTCGTCGATGGGCGACAGGCCGATCTGGTTGCGCCAGCGGTTGACGTTCGCGAGCTCGCCGCCGGCCGGGCCGGGGAGGACGACCACCGAGGCGTCGATCCGTCCGGCGACGGGGGGCTTCAGCGTCGCGTACCGCATCTGGCCGCCCGCCGACTCGGTCCAGCCGGTGGGGAGCGTCCAGCGCAGGCCGCCCGCCTTCGGCGGCGTCGGCAGGTCCGCGTCGGCGCCCGGCATCCCGGGCGCGCCGCCGCCCATCGCGGCCGGGACGGTGGGCGAAGGAGGAGCCTCCTTCGGGACGCGGAAGTGCGTCACATCGTCGCGGGAGCACCCCGCCGCCGCGAGGAGCGCGGCTGCGGCCAAACCCTTCGAGATCACTCGCTGAAACACCCGTTCTCCCTCGCCCGGGTCGGCCCCGGGCGCCCGCATACTACATGACCTGGATCAAACGAGCGAGCCCCGTCGCCTATTCGGTCATGTTTGGGCGCCGGATTCCTAAGGCGAGGACCCGCCCGGCGCCAGCCTGGCCGAGGGCCGGTCGGGCAGGGATGGCCGGTACGTGACCGCGAGCGAAGCGGCCGCCGCTGCGGCGCGCGACGCCGCGCTATGATGCGCCGCGTGCCGCTCCGCTTCTGGAAGTACCACGGGCTCGGGAACGACTTCGTGCTCGTCGAGGGACCGCTCATGGACGCGGCCCGGGCGAGGCGCGTGTGCGACCGGCACCGCGGCGTGGGCGCGGACGGCGTCGTGACCATCCTCCCGCCCCGCACCGCGGGGGCGGCGGCGGAGATGCACATCTACAACGCCGACGGCTCGGTCGCGGAGATGTGCGGGAACGCGGTCCGCTGCCTCGCCCGCCACCTCGCCGAGACGCGCGGGCTCGAGGGGCGGATCCGGATCGACACCGGCGCGGGCCCGAAGGAGTGCACCCTCCACCGCGGCCCGCGCGGCGAGGTCGAGGCGGTCTCGGTCGAGATGGGGCCGGCCCGGCTCGAGGGGGAGCAGGACTTCCGCGTCGGCGGCGAGGCGCTCCACGCGCTGCGCGTCTCGATGGGGAACCCGCACGCCGTGATCTTCGAGCCGGCGCCGTCGCGCGAGCGGGCGGCCGCGCTCGGGCCTCCCATCGAGCGGGCGGTGCCCGGCGGCGTGAACGTCGGCTTCGCCCGCGCGAGCGCGGGGGGGCTCGACCTCGTGGTGTGGGAGCGCGGCGCGGGGCTCACCGACGCGTGCGGCACCGGCGCCTGCGCCGCGACGGTCGCCGCCGTGCGCCGCGGCGAGGTGCGCCCGGGCGCGCCGGTCGAGGTGCGGCTCCCGGGCGGCGCGCTCCGCGTCACCGTCTCCGCCGACCTCGCGCAGGTCACGATGCGCGGCCCGGCCGAGCGGGTGTTCGAGGGCGAGGCGGAACTCTAGGATGGCGGCGGGCGGGCGCATCCTCGTCGCCGACGACGAGAAGTTCTTCCAGGAGCTGCTCCGGGAGGTGCTCCAGGCCGCCGGCCACCAGGTCCGGACGGTCGGGTCGGGCGCCGACGCCCTCGAGGCGGCGACCCGGGAGCGGTTCGACCTGCTCGTCACCGACGTCGTGATGCCCGGCCTCGACGGCCTCTCCCTCGTCCGCGAGGTCCGCAAGCGCGACCCGGACGTCGAGGCGGTCGCCATCACCGGCCACGACGACGTGCGGCTCGCCGTCCAGGCGATGAAGGCCGGCTGCGCCGACTTCCTCACGAAGCCGGTCGACCGGGAGGAGCTCCTCTCGGTGTGCGAGAAGGCGCTCGCGCGGGTGCGGCTCCGTCGCGAGCACTCCCAGCTCCTCAGCGAGAACCTCGAGTTCGCCCGGTCCCACGCGCTCTACCGCCAGGGGCTCCAGATCCTCTCGACGCTCGACGGAGAGCGGCTCCAGGATCTCGCGCTCTCGGTGCTCGCCCGGGTGAGCGACGCCCAGGGGGCGGCCCTCTGGATCGCCGACGAGAAGGGGACGCTCGCGCTGCGCGGCTACCGCGGGCTCGTGGACCGGGCGGCGCTCCCGCCGCGGATCGACCCCCGCGACCCCGAGTGGGCGCCGCGCCTCGGCCAGGCGGTCCCCACCCCCGCGGCCGGCGCGCGGGACGCGACCGAGGCGTTCCACGTCCCGCTCCTCGCCGACGACGAGCCGGTGGGGCTCGCGCTCCTCTCCGACCGGGCCCGCGGCCGGTTCGAGCCGGAGCACCACGCCGCCGCCCTCACCGTCGCCGACTTCACGGCGATCGCCGTGAAGAACGCCCGGCGGTTCCACGCCCTCGAGCGGATCGGGCTGCGCGACCGCGACACCGGCGCCTACAACCTCGCCTACTTCATCGACTACGCCGGCAAGGAGTTCTACAAGGCCCGCCGCTACGCCCGCGCCTTCTCCCTCGTCGTGCTGTCCGTCGACAACGCCGAGCAGCTGCGCAAGGAGGGCGGGCGCGAGCTCTACCGGCGCGGCGTGCGCGACCTCGTCGCCGCCGTGGGCCGGGTCGTCCGCGACGCGGACATCCTCGCGAAGGTCTCGGAGAGCGAGTACTACGTGCTGCTCCCCGAGACCGACTACTTCGGCGCGCTCATGTTCGTGCGGAGGGCGGCCGAGGAGATCCGGCGCGAGGAGTCGATCCGCGAGCTCGAGCGGCGCGCGCCGGTGCTCCTCTCGATGGGCGCGTCGACCTTCCCGAAGGACGGGGAGGACTTCGACGAGCTGCTCCACTGGGCGCGGGCGCGGGTCGAGGAGCAGCGGGCCTCGCTCCTGCGCCGGCTCCACCTCGGCGACGTCGCGGCGAACGCGTTCTGGGAGCTGGCGGACCTGCTCCTCTCCGACGGCGCGCGGATCCCGGACAGCTCGCCCTCCGCGCGCATCCCGCGGGACGCGGAGCTCTTCTCCGCGGCCCAGCGCGAGGCCGCCCGCGAGGTCGGCCGCGATCCGCGGGCGCGCGGGCTGCTCTACGTCGGCGCGGGCGATCGGGCGTCGGCGGTGCCGGCCCTCGCCGCGCTGCCGCCGGGCGACGGCGCCGCGCGGGCGTCGGACACGAGCCCCCACGTCTACCTCCTCGGCCCGCGCGGGCCGGAGTCCGACCGGGTGAGCCATCCGCTCGTCACCGAGGTCTTCGTCGACGGCGACCAGCGGTTCGCCGACCACGAGTTCCTGCTCTTCATCTCGGAGCACGCCGCCTACGGCCTGCTCTCCGGCCCCGGAGGGCGCACCTTCCACACCTCCGACGCGCCGCTCGTCGACGCCCTCGTCTCGAAGCTCCAGACGCTCTACGACCTGCAGCCGACCTAGCGCCGCATGCCGCCCGTCCGGAAGATCCTCGTCGCCGATCCCGACCCGTCCACGGTCCGGGCCCTCGCGCCGGCGCTGCGGCAGCGCGGCTACCAGGTGCACGCCGCGAAGGACGGCGCGAAGGCGCTCCAGGTCGCGATCCTGCGCTTCCCCGACGTCGTGCTCTTCGACGAGCGCTGCCAGATGCTCGACGCGCGCACCTTCGTCCGGATCCTCCGGACGAACCCGCGCACCGAGCGGATCCCGGTGGTGCTCACCGGCGAGGCGGTGGACGTCGACCGGGCGCGCCTCGGCACCTTCCTGCGCAAGCCGTTCAACCAGGACGAGGTCCTCGCCCGGATCGAGCAGATCTTCCGGCGCATCGACGCCTCGCGGGCGGTCTCGGGCGAGAGCCGCGAGATCGAGGGGAACCTCGCCCAGATCCCGCTCGTCGATCTGCTCCAGATCCTGGCGGTGAACCGCAAGAGCGGCCGCCTCGCCCTCGAGCGCGAGGGGGAGCGGGCCGAGATCGTGCTCGACGCCGGCCGCGTCGTCGACGCCCGCACCCGCCACGCCGAGGGCGAGAAGGCGCTGTTCCGGCTCCTCGCGCTGCGCGAGGGGCAGTTCGCCTTCGTGCCCGGCCCGGCCCCCGCCGAGCCCCGCATCGACCGGAAGGTGGAGGAGCTCGTCCTCGAGGGGCTCCGGCAGGCCGACGAGGTCGCGGCGCTCCTGCCCTCGCTGCCGCAGCCGGGCGACCTCGTGGAGCTGGCCGTCGACCCGAGCGAGATCCCGCCGGGCCTCCACCCCGTCACCGCCGAGGTGGTCGCCCTGCTCCGCGCCCCCGCGGCGCTCCAGGACGTCGTGGATCGCTGCGGCGCGACCGATCTCGAGGTGGTCCGGGCCGTCGCGGCGCTGCTCGAGAAGGGGTACGCGCGCGTCGGCGCCCCGGCGCCGGGGGTGCAGCAGCCGCCGCCGCTCCTCGCCCCGCACGAGCTGCACGCGCTGCGCGCGCGGATCGCCCGCGGCCGCTCGTCGGGAAACCAGACCGTCGGCAAGGTCGTGCTCGCCGGCGGTGGTCCGCTCGCGCGCAGGGCCGCCCTCGCCCGCTTCCAGTCGGTGCCGGGCTGGCGCGCGGAGTCGCCGCCGCCCGCCGGGTTCGGGACGCTCGGCCGGCTCGCGCTCGGCGACGGCGTCCGCGTGGACGTGACGGAGCTCCCCGGCGATCCCGCGTCGCGCCCGCTCTGGATCCCGTTCGCGTCCGGCGCGGTGGGCGCGCTCGTGCTCCTCCCCGCGGAGGACGCCGAGCCGCTGGTCGCCGAGCTCGCGCGGACCCTGCGGCTCCCGGTCGTCGTCTGCGGGCCGTCGGAGGCCTCCGTCCCGCAGGCGCTGCGGGACGTGCCGGCCGGCTTCGCCTTCGAGGGGAGCGATCCGGCGGAGGGGCTCCGCGCGCTCCTCGCCGGGGCCGGCGCGCGGGCCTCCTGACGCGCGCTACCGCCGACCGCGCAGCCACTCCCCGTAGGCGCGGTCCGTCCGGTAGATGTGCTCGCGCAGCCACGCGGTGACGCGGTTCCCCACCCGGATGACGAAGAGGTTCGTCGGCCCCTCCGTCTTGAGCTCGTGCCGGAGGACCTCGAGCTCGCGCATGAACTGCCGGTGCTCGGCCCGCTGCCCGTCGAGGCCCGGGTAGCCGGCGAGCTCCATGCTGCGCTCCTCGGCGGCGAAGTGGTGGACGACGTAGTCGCCGAGGAACTCGAGGAGCCGCACCACCTCCTCGCCGCTGCGCCGGCTCCTGGACGCCTCGAGGAGCTGGCCGATCCGCCGGAACAGCTCGCGGTGCTGCTCGTCGATGTCGTCGATCCCCACGAGGAGGACCGGGTCGAACTCGAGCAGCATCAGGCCTCCGCCGCCGCGGCGTCTCCGAGCGCGGCCCGGACGGCCGGGCTCCCGCAGAGGAGCCGGAACTCGGCCCGGGTGAGCCAGGCGGTGCGCGACCCGCGCTTGCCGCGGAGCGTGATGCGGACCCGCTCCGCCTCGCGCGCGACCGTCGCGGCGGCGCCGGCGGCGAGGTCGCGCTCGAGCGACCGCAGGTGCCGGTGGATGCGCAGCGCGCGGCGCCCCTCCGGCGAGGAGAGGGCGACGAAGTAGCGGTTCCGGCTGAACCGGGGGTCCTCGCGGAGCCGCTGGACGGCGCGGGTGACGAAGTCGGCCACTGGGTCGGAGGGTAGCAAGCGGCGGGCGCGGGGCCAACCCGGGGAGCGGGGATCCGACACGAAGGGGCGCGAGGTCCGCCTCGCGAAGCGGGGGCGGGGAGAGGGTGCGAGCGCAGGGGCAGCCGGATGAGGCTGCCCCGGAGCGAGCGGGGGGTTCGGGGGGGCGCGAGGTCCGCCTCGCGAAGCGAGGGGCGGGACCGAGTGTCCCCCCGCTCAGATGGTTGGGCTCGGGCTCCGGTGGACTCCGCGGCGCGGTAGTCCCCGGATCCCGGGGCCGGCTACGCGACGGCGAGCGACGCGTACGCCGGAAGCTTCGTGGCGAGGTAGCTGCGGAGCTGGCCGCGGTCGGCGAAGCGCCGGCCGCACTTGAGGCAGAGCCGCAGGGTGACGGTGAACTGGCCGCCGTTCGTGGTCTTCAGCGGAAACGACTCCGAGAAGCACGGGACGACGTCGGTCGGCCGCGAAGTGGCGCTGCAATCGACGCAGACATCGGGCAATGCGCACCTCCAGGGGGGGGTGGACTGCGCGCCGGAGCATCGCAAACCCGATGGCGGAAATGAAGGGGGAGGTGGGCCGCACCCGCGGCGGGGAGCCCTCGGGGCATTGCGCGGCGCGTTACGTGAGCGCGCGCGTCCCCGCTACGAAGGCACCGCCGTCGTGGTCGTGAGGAGCCGCTCGACGGCGACCCGCTCCCGCCGGCGCTCCGGCCCGACCACCACCACGATGGCGTTCCGGCGGCGGAAGGTCTCGCGCGCGACGCGCAGGACGTCCGCGGGCGTGACCCGCTCGACGCGCCGGCAGCGCTCCTCGAACCCCTCGGGGGAGGAGAGCACCTCACCGGAGCCGAACCAGCCGGCGAGCTCCGCGGCGCTGTCGAGGGAGAAGGCGAGGGTCATCCGGTGGCGCCGCTGCACGCGCACGAGCTCCTCCTCCGGCACCGCGCGGGCGGCGAGGCCGCCGAGCACCCGCAGGACCTCCTCGAGGACCCGGGGCAGCTTCGCGGGGGCGCACGCGCCGTCGACGACGGTCATCCCGGTGTCGGAGAAGCTGTCGATCCCGGCGTGGAGCGAGTACGCGAGGCCCCGCCGCTCGACCACCTCGAAGGGCAGCCGCGAGGAGAGCCCGTCGTCGAGGATCCGCCGGATGCAGAGGTGGACGGGGTAGTCGGGGTGGCGCTCGGGCGGGCAGGGGAAGGAGAGCGAGAACTCCGACTGGGCGTCCTCGTGCGCCACGAGCTCGAGGGTCGACCCCGCCGGCCACGCCGGCGGCGACAGGTCGGTCGAGCGCCGCCCGCGGGGGAGCGCCCCGAGGTGCTCCTCGGCGAGCTCGCGGACGCGGGCCGGACGGACGGGCCCGGCGACGGCGAGCACGAGGTTCGCGCCGGTGTAGAAGCGGGCGTGGTGCGCGCGCACGTCGCCCTCGCGCAGGCGCCGCACCGTCGCCGGCGTGCCGGCGATCTTGAAGGAGAGCGGGTGCCCGGCGAAGGCGAGCCGCTTCGACAGGTTGTCCGGGTCGATGTCGCGCCCGTCGGCGTCCACCTCGTCGAGGATCTCCTCCAGGATCACCTCGCGCTCGACCGCCATCTCGCGCAGGAGCGGCCGGCGCACGAGGTCGCCGAGGACGGCGAGGCCGGTGCCGAGCTCCCCCGGGTGGATGGGCGTGAAGTAGCAGCCGTGGTCGCGGGCGGTGATCCCGTTGAGGCTCCCCCCGGCGCTCTCCACCGCGGCGTTCATCGCGACCGTGTCGGGCCACCCCTCCGAGCCGCGGAAGAAGAGGTGCTCGAGGAAGTGCGAGACGCCGTTCACCGCCGCCGTCTCGTGGCGCGATCCGGCGCGGACGTACAGCGCGATCATCGCCGAGTGGAGGCCGGGCGCGGGGGCGGTGACGACCCGCAGCCCGTTCGCCAGCACGTCCCGGGTCACCTCGCCCCAGGCCGCGCGCGGCGCGCCGGTGGCGGGCGCCGCCCCCGTGCGCCGCATCGTGCCCCGCCGATCCCCGCCGCTCCGTCTCATGGTGCCGCCGCCGCCTCCAGCCGCTCGTCGTCCGCCGGGATCCGCAGCGTGAACGTCGTGCCGCGGCCCTGCGCGCTCTCGCAGGTGATGGTCCCGCCGTGCTCCTTCAGGACCTGGAGGACGAAGGCCAGCCCGAGCCCGGTCCCCCGCTCCTTCGTGGAGTAGAACGGCTCGAAGATGCGCGTCAGCACCTCCGGGGGGATCCCCCCCCCGGTGTCGGCGACCTCGGCCTCGACCGCCTCGCCGGCGCGCCGGGTCCGGATGGTCACCCGGCCTCCCGAGGGCATGGCCTCCCGGCTGTTCCGGAGCAGGTTCAGGAACACGGCGCGGAGCTGCCCCTCGTCCGCGCGGATCGCGAGGGGGCCCGGCGCGAGCTCCCGGACGAGCTCGACGCCGGCGCCGGAGAGCTCGGGGGAGAGGAAGTCGAGCAGGCTCCCGACCACGTCGTTGAGATCGTGCCGCTCGAGCGCCGGCTTCGGGAGCCGCGCGAACCGCAGGTACTCCTCGGCGACGCCGTTCAGCCGGTCCACCTCGCGCTGGATCGCGGCGACGAGCTGGCGCGCCTCGGCGGCGGGCGGCCCGACCTCGAGCTCCTCCGCGAGGAGCTCGGCGTTGAGGCCGATGGCGTTCAGCGGGTTGCGGATCTCGTGGGTGATCTGGGCGGAGATCCGCCCGACCGCGGCGAGCCGCTCCGCCCGGCGGAGCTCCTCGCGCTGGCGGCCGAGGGAGGCGGCCATGGCGTTGAACTCGCGGGCGAGCAGGCCGAGCTCGTCGCGGCTCCGCAGCTCGACCTTGCGGGTGAGGTCGCCCGCGGCCACCGCCTTCACCCCGTCGGTGAGGGTCCGGATCGGCGACAGGAGCCGGTGCGACAGCAGCGCGGCGCCGGCGCCGATGGCGAGGGCGAGGAGGGAGTAGACGACCGTGAGCAGCACCGTCCGGCCCTCGGTCCGCTCCGACGCCCGGACCCGGTCCGCGATCCGCGTCTCGAGGGCGACCTGGAGCAGCCGCACGTCGAGGGAGAGCCCCTTCTCGA